>CZKH01000048.1_pt1 | contig 64980 bp, 57 predicted proteins | sample 682611 | NCBI WGS metagenome assembly CZKH01 (sample SAMEA3539301, study PRJEB10725) | soil metagenome | biome: tundra; feature: field; material: soil | place: USA | collected 2010-05 | depth 0.15 m | reverse complement strand
GCTCGCCCACGCCTCCAGCAACGTGCCGTCCACCGTAAAGTGCTCGTCATCCAACAACCCGGCCGCCTCGGCCTGCGCCCGCACTCGCTCGAAAAACTTCTGCGAGACTTCGCCTTGCAGCAGCCGGTCGCGATTCTTCGTGAACACCGTTACATCCCACACCTCATCGTCTAGCTTGAGTCCCACGAACCAGCGATAGCGCCAGTTGCCGTCGATTTGATCCATCAACTGCCGCTCGCTGCGAATGGTGTACAGCGCCTGCAAAATCTGTGCCCGCAGCAGTTGCTCCGGCGGAATCGACGGGCGCCCCGTCTGCGCATACAACGAATCGAACCAACCCGACAACTCCTGCAAGGCCCGATCCGTCATCTCCCGCACCCGCCGCAAGGGATGATCCTGCGGCACTCGCTTCTCCAGCGGTATATAGCTGAACACTTCCTCTTGCTCGTCCTGGTTTCCTCGCATCCCTCCTTCTATCTCATCCCTCACAAAATACAAGTGAGTTTTTCCGCAACCTCTTCAGCCGTGCCGCTGGAGCTAGTAAAGATGCGGGATTTAGCCCCTGGGGCTGCCCACGGCCAAATCCCCGGCTCAGTGGAAATCGTGGGAGCCGGTTTCGGCTTTTGTAACGAATAGCGGCAGGACGCGCTCGGCTTTCACTGAGATTACGTTATCCTGATTCTGCAAAATCCCTTCGATGGCCAGAAATCGTTCTGAGGCCAACATCAGGCGGTTGCGGTGAAACAGGTCGGGAGCAATGATCGCGTTAGCCACTCCCGTTTCATCTTCCAGGCTGAGAAAAACGAAACCTTTCGCGGTTCCCGGACGCTGTCGCGTGATTACGCAGCCTCCGATGCGCAGCCGCTTGCCGCTGGGAATATCGCGGAGTTCGCTGGCCCGGCGAATGCCCATGGCATTGAGCCAGTCGCGGCGGTAAGCCATGGGATGCGGTCCCACGGTGAGGCCGGTGCCGTGAAAATCGGCAACCAGTCGCTCTTCATGGTTCATGGGCTGGAGCGGCGAAGGCGAATCGGCCTCGGGCAAATTTTCCAGCAGCGGGCCGGAGCCCCGCACCGCACGTTCCACCTGCCAGAGAGCGTCGCGGCGGTGAAGACGCAGTTTCGAGTTTCCAGTTTCCGGTTTCCAGTGAGAACCCGCGCGAGCAGGATCTGATTTTCCAGAAACTGGAAACTGGAAACTGGAAACTGCATTCAGCGCACCGATTTCCGCCAGCGTAGTCAGTTCGTCCTTGCGCAGTTCCGGAACACGGCAACCCAGATCCTGAATAGATGTGAACGGAGCGCACGTGCGTTCGCGCACCAGCGCTTGAGCGGCCTCCTCCCGCAGTCCGCGGACGTAGCGCAACCCGAGGCGTAGCGCTGGCGTCCCGCCAGTTGTCCGCGGATAGTCACACTCAGTGGTTTTACTGGCAACTGGCAACCGGCAACTGGCAACTGTTTCCAAACTGCACATCCATTCCGAGCAGGTCACATCCACGGGCAGCATTTTTAATCCATGGCGCTGCGCATCCTTCGTGATCGTTGCGGGAGAATAAAATCCCATAGGCTGGTTATTGAGCAGGGCGGCGGTAAACGCGGCGAGATAGTGGCACTTCAGATAAGCGCTGGCATAGGCGATCAGCGCGAAGCTGGCAGCGTGCGATTCAGGAAATCCGTAGAGCGCGAAAGATGTGATGGAAAGAATAATCTGCTCTTGCGCCTCGCGAGCGATTCCGTTTTGCGTCATGCCGGCGCGCAGTTTGGCTTCGATTTCCTTCATGCGGGCTTCCGATCGTTTGAAGCCCATGGCGCGGCGCAGATCTTCCGCTTCGCCGCCGCTGAAATTCGCCGCGATCATGGCAATGCGCAGCAATTGCTCCTGAAACAGTGGCACTCCCAGTGTGCGTTTGAGCACAGGCTCAAGCGATGGATGCGGATACGTAACTTTCTCGCGTCCCTGGCGGCGCAAAAGAAAAGGATTGACCATCTGGCCGACGATCGGCCCCGGCCGGATAATTGCCACCTGCACCACAATGTCGTAGAAGCGTTTCGGGCGCAGTCGCGGCAGGCACGACATTTGTGCGCGGCTTTCCACCTGGAACATGCCTACGGTGTCCGCCTGCTGCAGCGTGGAATAGACTTCGGGATTATCGGCTGGAAGATGCGCCAGATCGACTTCTTCGTGATAGTGATTGCGAATGAGTTCGATCGAATCCTTGAGCACGGCCATCATGCCCAAGCCCAGCAGGTCAACTTTGATGATGCCCATGTCGGCGCAATCTTCTTTATCCCACTGCACCACGACGCGGCCGGGCATGGAAGCGGGCTCGAGCGGGACGACAGAGTCGAGTTGCCCCTGGCAAATTACCATGCCGCCGGAATGCTGGCCGAGATGGCGGGGCAAATCCTGCACGGAAAGGCACAACTCGTAATATTTGCGCAAGCGGGGATGGTTGAGGTCGAGCCCGGCATCGCGGAAGCGGCGGTCGAGGGCGTCGTGCTCGTCGCGGAATTCCCAGGTGGCGACCGCGGCGGAAATTTTCGTGAGCGTTTCCGGGTCGAACCCAAGCGCCTTGCCCATTTCGCGTGCCGCCATGCGATTGCGATAGGTGATGACATTGGCCGTCATGGCTGCACCACGTTCGCCATAACGCCGGTAAACATATTGAATAACTTTTTCGCGCTCGTCGCCGCTGGGCAGATCGAGATCGATGTCAGGCCACTCGCCGCGTTCTTCGGAAAGAAAACGTTCAAAGAGAAGTTCCATGCTGATGGGATCGACTGCCGTGATGCCCAGCGAATAACAGACGGCGCTGTTGGCCGCCGACCCCCGCCCCTGCGCCAGTATGTTTTGCTCGCGGCAGAAGCGAACCAGATCCCACACAATAAGAAAATATCCAGCGAGTTTGAGTTTTTCGATCAGCGCAAGTTCGCGCTCAATCTGGCGCTGGGCGCGGGTTTGCACGTCAGCTTTCGAGCGGCCATAGCGCTGGCGAAAGCCTTCCCAGGAGCGGTCCCGCAGAAACGAGTTCATCGTCTCCCCTTCGGGAACGGGATAGCGGGGAAACTCGTAACCGAGATCGTTGAGAGTAAATTCGAGACGCGAAGAAAGTTCAAGCGTGTTGGCGAGCGCCTCAGGCAGATCGGCGAAGAGTTGCTGCATCTCCTGCGGCGATTTCAGATGCCGTTCGGAGTTGCGCGCCAGCAAACGTCCGGCTGTCGACAGAGTGCGGTGATGGCGGATGGCGGTGAAGGCGTCACAAAGTTCGCGATCTTTCGTGGCAGCGTAGCAGACCCCGTTGGTGGCCAGCAGAGGAAGATTGAGCGAGCGGGCAATTGAGATGGCGGCGCGGTTGCGAGTTTCTTCTTCCCGGTAAAAATGGCGTTGTAACTCGACATACACATTGCCGTGGCCAAACAGTCCAACCAGTTGCTCGATTTGCTTGTGGGCTTCTTCGATGCCGTCATGCTGCAAGGCAATCGCCAGAGGTCCATCCGCGCCGCCGGTCAGGCAAATAAGGCCGTGGGCATGCTCTTCCAGTTCTTCTCTCTGAACCGAACCCTCGCCTTTTTTCGCTCGCAACTTCATTTTGGTGATCAGGCGGCAGAGGTTCTGATAGCCGGCGCGGGAGGAAACCAAGAGTGGAAGGCGGACTTCACCACGGAAACACCCTCCGGCTATGCTCAGGGCAGGCTCCGGCACGGACAAATTCTTGATTTTTGATCGTTGATTGCTTTTCTCTGTGTCTCTGTGTCTCTGTGGTGAAAAAAGATTGGCGGTGAGTTCCGCGCCGATGTGCGCCTTGATCCCGAGTTTTTTGGCTGCCAGGTGAAAGCGTGGCGCACCGTAGACACCGTCAGTATCAAGCAAGGCCATTGCAGGCATGTTGAGCCGGGCGCAGGCTGACATCAAATCCTCCGGCAAGGAAGATCCTTCGAGGAAGCTGAAAGCAGAACGGGCGTGAAGCTCAACATACATTGAGTCATTGAGTAATTGAGTAATTAAGTCATTTGCAACCCAATCGCTCAATGACTCAATCACTCAATGACTCAATTCCGTCAGTCATACGTGCCTTCCACGAACCAGCCTCCGCCGAGCAGATCGTGCACAAGGCGGAAGAGAGCGATACTTTCAGCATTCTGCAAAGCGATATCCCACTCGTCGCGCGACCATGCTTCCCGCTCCCACCAGTCGCCGGAAGAGCGCCAGGGGCCGGCCTTCCAAAGAACATTGCCCTGCACTTCTTTTTTCTTCACGCACACCACGCGCACCAGCTGTCCGTTCTCCATAGTCACTGTGGCCCGCAGCGGAGGACGGAACATGCGAAGGGCGGCGACCGCGGATTTTTCTTCCGCCGGCTTAATAGCTTTTTGTGGCTGGTTTTCCTGTTCTGCTCCGGGCACGAAGCGCCGCATGCGGAAACCTTCGGCACGGTGCGTATCCAGCAACTCGAGTGAGCCCACACGGGATTCGCCGACCAAGCCGGCAATACGCGCCAGCGTCAGTTCCAATTTTTCCGGTTCTGGCGACGGAGGCAGAAACAAGCCGCCTTGGGCCGATCGCGGCCGCGCCGGTTCCGCGGCAAGATGAATTTTCATGATAGGCGCGCCCGGCGGATGCGCATTCAAATCCAGTTGCAGCAGCTTGAGAAAAAGTTTTGGATCCAGCATGGGAAGAGGAAGACTCAGAGTCCTGCAGAATTTATTTTGCCGCCCGGAAATAAAATGCTGAGCTGCTTTTTGGGATGCGTTATGCGATGCGTCGCTCTCGCTGGAAATCTCCGAAATATCGAGCCGAGAATCGCCCCCAGTAAGGTTTTGCAATTCCAGCGTGAGCCGCAATTCCTGGGTATGCAGCGCACGCGAGGCCAAACGCGCACAGATCTGTTCGAGCAGACGATTCAGCAGAAAGGCCAGCGGCTCCAGCAGAACGATGGGATATTCCAATTCGATAGCTTCTTCAAAAACTGCCGCTGCTTCCACCGGCACCAGCGTGCGCGAAGCTGCGCCTCGCGCCAGTTGCTGCAAGCGCAGGCCTTCCTGGCCCAGACGCTCGCTCAGCGCAACTTCCGGCAGCGCGGCCAGAGCGCGCAGATTGTGAATGCCCCAGCGGTCGAGAGTTGCAAGCAGACGGGCTGATTCTTTTTGCAGCTCGTCTTCTTTCCTTTTTCCTTCACATCCGTTGGCAAATAAAACTTCCACGGGTAGAGATCCCAAAGACTCGATTTCTTTTCCTGGTGGAATCACAGTCACACCGGGAAAGCCACGGGCGGCGATCACGGAGGCATCAGGATTCGAAGCTACGGCAACGTTCCCATCCAGTCCGAGTTCTGCGGCGCGGCGAAAAAGGTTGCGGGCAATTTCTGGCAGCGAGCCGAAAAGAGATTCCATGCCGGCCAGATCTAGAATCGCCGTATCGGCTGCAGCATCTTCCACGCACGGCGAGAACGATTGCGCGCAATCCAGCAGGGTAGCGTGTGCCACGGATTCCTGCAGCGGAGAACGCGGGCGCAGCGTCAACTCTGAACAAAGTTCCGCCTGGGCCTTCGTCATGCCTGGCATGATGCCTATGCGGCCGGCGCTTTCGTTCACGGCAAAAACTTTTTCCAGCGGAGGTCTGCCCTCGAAAATGGCCACGGCCTGCGCGCGCAGTTCCGGTTCGGCGCGAAACACCGCGGCCACGGAAAAATTCGGCACGAAGATGCAGGCAAAAGGCATGATGAATCAGTAAGCCAGTTGTCAGTGGCCAGTTGCCAGTTACGGTTTTTCTGGCAACTGGCAACTGACAACTGGGGTCTTCATCCCGCCCACGCGGTTTTACTGGCGAAGGTGATCTCGGCGGAACGAACTGGTTTACGATCCATGCGTGATCGCACCAACTCCGCCGTGATTTCCAGTCCGCTCAACAATTGCGCGTGGGTGGGTGCCGGAAATTGAGAACTCGTATCGCTCGCATGATTTTCTGACGTGGTCAGTTTTAACGGTCCCAGCTTGATCAATAACGATGAGCAGCTTCCCGCGATGGACTGCCGCTCCACTGCCAGCAGCACGGTGGGCGTATGCTCCACGGCGCGGCGAAAACGGAACCAGGTAGTCAGCGGGATGCGGCGCGCCGTCTGCGGCGGCAGATCGCCTAGATCGAGGGTGATTAGTCCGAAGCCTCCGCTTTCCAGTAGCAGGTCCGTAACGCGCAGAAGTTGCTCCAAGCGATGCTCGGCAGGATGCGAATTCTCTCCGCAGCGCACCCAAAGCAGCCGGTCCAATTCAATCCCAGCAGCCGCCACAGACTGCGGATCGAGAGCATCGCTGGCGTCGACGACCGCGCAAAATTCCCCACACCGTGTGGCCGCGGCGAGCGCGGACAACATTAAGGTGCTGCGGCCGGAAGAGGCGGGACCGCATATTTCCGTCAGACAGCCGCGGGGCAGACCTCCGGTAAGCGCATCCATTGCAGCAATACCGCTCGAAACCATTTCTGGTGCAGGACGCACCGCCAACCGCGAAGCCGGAGTTACCCCTGCAAGTCTCGAATCTTGAAAGGCCCCGGGAAGCCCGGCATTAACAACTCGCTGGGGCGGCCGACCCTCTGTAAACAGCTCCGCAACGGACGATTCCGGGCAAACTTCGGCTACATTTTCACTATCAAATACAAAAGGGCGGCCTTGGGCCGCCGAAGTGGAAAACACTGCGGAAGACATAAATTCCTCGGAAAATTTCAGGGAACGCCGGAGCCGGGAAGCTCCGCAGGCTGTTTCGCTTTTTATTCGCCTTTAAGAATTGTGCGCCTGGCGATAAAGATTGTCAAACCGTAGTTTTTCGTGATATCAAGCAGCGTTTTGTTATTTCCCGCCGTAGCTGACTCTCCAGATCGAATTCGATCCATCGTCGCTCACCAGCAGCGAACCATCCGGAGCCACGGTTATACCCACAGGACGCCCCCACACGTTACCATCCGGCAGCACAAAACCGGTGAGAAAGTCTTCATACTCACCGCTCGCGTCGCCCTTCTGGTGCAGTGGCACGCGAATCACTTCATAGCCCACGCGTACCGCTTTGTTCCACGAGCCGTGCTCGGAAGCGAAGATATCTCCCGTGTACTCCGCAGGGAACTGCTGACCTTCATAGAAAGTTAACTCGAGCGACGCATTGTGCGGCTGCAGCAGCACATCGGGCACGATCACTTTATCTTTCAACTCCGGATGTTTGCCCTTGTGCCGCGGATCCTGATGGCCGCCCATGTACCACCACGGCCAGCCGTAGAATCCGCCTTCCTGCACGTGCGTGATGTAGTCGGGGACAAGATTGTCGCCCAGTCCGTCGCGCTCATTCACTGAGCACCACAACTCGCTGGTCTGCGGATTCACCGCAATCCCGCCTCCGGCGTTGCGAATGCCGTATGCATACACACTCAATTGGCAGCTCGCCGGGTCGCATACAAGAATGTCGGCACGATTCTTCTCTCGCGGATTGGTATCGGGATCGTCTACGTTCGATCCCGAGCCTACTGCGACAAACATTTTCTTTCCATCCTGCGAGAATGCTACGGCCCGCGTCCAGTGCCCGCTTGCCCCCGGCAGATCGGCGACATGTTCTGCCGCTCCGCTCGCCTTAAGATCACCACCGTGATATGGAAAACGAACCACTTCGCGCTCGCTGCCCACGTATAACCATTGCGGATCGGACCCGGGAGGATAAAACGCCAGACCGTAAGGTTGTTTCAGTCCGCTGACAAAGATGGCTGATTGTTCGGGCTTGCCGTCGCTGGTGAGCCCGCGGAATATCCGGATGCGTCCGGGATCGCTTTCCGCCAGAAAAATGTCGCCGTTCGGCGCCGTGCGCAGTGTGCGGGGATTGTCGAGCCCTGCCGCGTACAACTCTACTTTGAATCCCGCGGGCGCCACGGGCCACGCATTATCCGGGCGCGCCACCAGTTTCGGACCGTTGTCCGCTGACTGAGTCGCATAGGGCTGCGGCAGATCGTGCACGGTAATCTTGCGAACGGTTCCTGGTTTCTCGTAGCGGAAGTCGGTAAAAGGTGGGGTCGGCGGCGGTGCCTTCAGCTTCGACGTGCTCATATCGGGCGGCGCCGGTGCGCTTGCCTCTTGCGAATTCTGCGACGTCCCCATCGACTTCACATAGGTGACAATCTGCCAGCGCTGTTTTTCCGGCAACGCCGCCCACGACGGCATCCCGTTATCTTTGTCGCCCTTGGTGACAAACCAGAACACCTCACCTGGTGTAACGGAATCGAGTTTCCCATCCACCAGTGAAGGCACGTTGCCCGTGCCCTTTCCCACCTTTCCGTGGCACGAGAGGCAATTGCGCGCATACAGCCGCTTTCCGGCTTGGGCCGCCGCGTCCTGGCCCTCGTAGGGATTCTTCCTCGCTTGAGCCGAGGCGGGGGCGTTATGGAACTTCGTGTCCACGTCGGCTGCGGACAGCAGAGCCGTGGGCAGCAGAACCGTCGCTGCGATGAGGCGAGGCAAATCGAAAAATGAGCGCATGAATCCTCTCATAAATGACCTGAATCCAGGATTACACCTGAAACCTTGGATGCACTCGGGGGTGTATTGGGATCGAGTAAGTTTGCCTAGCTTGACTTGGGCGGAGCGCCGCTCTGCTCGCGGCGTGCCTTCTCATAGGCCTCGCGCGCGTCTCGTCCCGTCACTTTTTTGTACCACGCGGGATGGAATGTCCACGCCCAAGCTTCGCTCACCGCGCCGCGCGTCATGGCTTGAAACGTTCCGGGCTCGCCGATCGTACTCAGATAAATGTGGATGAAGATTCCGCCCAGCATGATTATGGCGGAAATGTCGTGCAGCACATAACTGATGGCCACTGCGAGAGCCCCGAAACTGCGCGCCCCGGCCCAAAGAATAATTCCCGTAATCAGATAAACCACGCAGCCGCCAACAATCTCCCAGAATTGCATCTTCTGGCCGGCATTGAAGAATCCTGTGTCTGGCGGTTCGAGTTTTTCTTGGCCGCCAGCAATCTTCCTGATGTTGCGCATCCATTTGCTATCGGCATCGCACCAAATCATGGGCGTCAGCCAGTTCAGCATCTGAAGGAAAAAGAAAGAAACAAATGCCACCCCAAAATACGGATGCAGAATCCGGCTCAGCGGCCCTCCGCCAAAAAACGGCGTGAACCAGCGGAACAGCCACGGCAAATAAATTCCAAAACCGGTGAACAGCGCCAGAAAGAAAAACAGCGCAACCGCCCAATGCAACACGCGCGTATAGACCGGATGCCGCAACAACTCGCCCCGATACACCTCCGTGCGCCCGATCGAATCAAAAGTCCGCCGCGCCTTCTCGTCGAAGCGATCAATCGCCGTTCCCATTCGCAACCTCCTTTTCCGGTGGTTCCGGTTGCGGACGGCGCGGGCCGACGGCGATATAGTGCAGCAGAACTCCCAAGCCTCCAAACAGCGCGAACGTTCCCAGCACCGGCTTGAACAGCCACTTCCACACGGTGTAGCTCCATGGAATGGTTGGATTCTTGGGCAGCCCGCCGTAGCGCTCCGGGTCCGTCGCATCGTGCAAAACATAAATCACATGCGTGCCGCCAATCGATTGCGGATCGTACACGCCGGCGTTCTCCATGCCAAAATTTTCCTTTAGCTGTCTGGCGCGCTCGTTGGCGATGAACTTCATGTCGTCCTTGCTGCCGAACTTCAAACATCCCGTGGGACACGCCTTGATGCACGCTGGTTCCAGCCCCTGCCCCACGCGGTCCGAGCACAGTGTGCACTTGTAAACTTTCTTCGTTCCTGGATTGAATCGTGGAATGTTAAACGGGCAGCCCGAGACGCAGAACTCGCAGCCGATGCAATTCTCCTGATTGAAGTCCACGATGCCGTTGGTGTACTTCACAATCGCGCCGTCGGCAGGACACGCCGCCAGGCATCCCGGATCGGCGCAGTGCATGCACTGATCCTTCCGCATCAGCCACTGAATCGTCCCATCTTCGCGCTGGTGTTCGTTGAACTTGATCAGGTTCCAGAAATTCCAGCGCGTCTCCGGCATCGTCTGGTAAGTGTTGTCAAAAGTGGTCGCACCGAAAGGCATGTCATTCCACTCGACGCACGCCACTTCGCACGCTTTGCACCCGATGCAGGTAGTGGTATCGACGAGTTTGCAAACTTCCAAATCGCGCTGCATCCCAAGGCCCGGAGAAGGTCCGGAATGGCCCGAGATCTTTTCGGCTTGTAACGTCTTACGGTCTGCCATGGTCGGGCCTCGTGCTCTAAACTTTCTCGATCTTCACCAAGAAGCCCTTGAACTCGGGCGTGAAGGCATTGGGATCAATCACGGTTGGCGTCAACTGGTTCGCCAGCGTTTTCGCTGTCCTGTCTTCGTCTTCGGAGATTCCGCGGAATCCCCAGTGAATCGGAATGCCGATCTGGAATGTTTCCTTGCCGTCGATCTTCATCGGCCGGATGCGCTTCGTGACCATCGCCTTGGCAATGTAATGAGCGCGCGCGCTGGTCACTCTCACTTTCTCGCCGCCGCGTATGCCCATGCGGTCAGCCAGTTCCGCGGGTACTTCTACAAACGGCTCCGGCACAAGCTGCACATTCATCGGATTATTCTTCGTCCAGTAGTGATAATGCTCGGTCAGTCGGTAGGTGGTGCAGACCACGTTGTAACCCTGCTCGACCGTGCCGTACTTATCCATATCGGTCTTGTACTTCTTGACTACCGGATTGCTCGACTGACCGGGATGCAGAGGATTCGCGATCGGGCTCTCGATGGGCTCGTAGTATTCCGGGAACGGCCCATCGGCCATTGCCCCCAGCGGCACAAACAGCCGTCCAATGCCCTCCGGATTCATGATGAATGGCCCCATGTGATCTTTCGGCGCGGAGTCCACCTTGAAGTCCGGAACATCGCTTCCCACCCAGCTTTGTTTGCCCTCGTCCCACCAGACCAGGCGCCGCTGCGGATCCCACGGTTTGCCGTTCCCATCGCACGAAGCGCGGTTGTAAAGGACGCGGCGGTTCATTGGCCACGACCATCCCCAGTTGGGATAGATACCCAGGCCCGAGGGATCGTCGGTTCCGCGCCGCTGCATCATCGCGCCCGCCTCGGTCCACGATCCGCAGTAGAGCCAGTTGCCTGAAAGCGTGGTCCCGTCATCCTTCAGCCATGCGAAGCCGGGAAGCTGCTGACCCGCTTTGATGGTGACATTTGTTTTGGGATCGGTGATGTCGACGAGCGCCTTGCCGTTAAGCTCTTTCGCCACTTCCGAGAGCGACGGATTATAAGGATTTGTGTACGCGTACGTCGCATTCAGCACCGGATCCGGGAACTTGCCGCCTTCTTTCTGATAAAGGTCGCGCACTTTCAGGAAGATGGTCGCCAGAATTTCCTGATCCAGACGCGCCTCACCCGGCGGCGGCACGGCCACGTTCTTCCACTGCAGCCAGCGCGCCGAATTCACGAATGTTCCATCTTTCTCGGCGAACCCAGCGCCCGGCAGCCGGTACACGGTGGTATTGATCTTCTTCTGATCGTCGGCCGTGATGCCCGGCGCGCGCCAGAACTCGCTGGTTTCGTCGGGATAGATTTCGCAGACCACCAGCCAGTCCGCTTTTTTCAGCGCATCAATATTCTTGTTCGAGTCCGGACCGATCATCACGCCGTTCATGCCGAAGGCGAATATCCCCTTGATCTTGCCTTCGTACATGTCGTTCCAGATGTTCACCCAGGAGTAGTTGCGGTCGATTTTCGGCAGATAATTGAAGGCCCAGTCGTTGTCCTTGGTCGCCGCCGCGCCATACATGGCTTTCAGCAATGAAACCGTGAACTTCGGAGTGTTCGACCAGTAATTGAACGAGTCCCAGGGATCCGGCTTCGATACCGTGGGCGTAGTGCGCTTCAGGTAAGTTGCCAGGTCGACATCGGCAGGATTGGGCATCTTCAAATAGCCCGGCAGGATGTCGAATATTCCCGCCATGTCGGTCGCGCCCTGAATATTCGAATGCCCGCGCAGAGCGTTCACCCCGCCGCCCGCGCGTCCCACATTGCCCATCAGCAATTGCAGCATGGCCGCGGTGCGAATGATCTGCGTACCAAAGCTGTGCTGCGTCCAGCCCACCGCATAAATAATCGTCGCGACCTTCTTCATGTCGCCATCTTTGCGGACAGACGTAAACAACTCGGCGGCCTTCAGAAATTCAGCCTGCGGAATTCCCGTAATGCGCTCGATCATCTCCGGCGTGTAGCGCTCGTACTGCTTCTTCATCAACTGAAACACGCAGCGCGGATGTTCCAGCGAAAGATCGAAGGCAATCTTCGCCGGCAGCGCCGGAGCTCCAGTCCCGGCTTTCGCGCCCACCGGACTCGCCGCCTGATGTCCCAGCCCCTGGCCGGTATCGCTGTGTTGCGCACCTCCCGCTGGAGCGTTCTGCGCCGCAGGCGTGGGCATCGCAGGCTTACCGGTTAGATCTCCGCCTTCTTCATAGTTCCAGGTGGATTTATCGTACGTCTTCTTCTCCGCATCGAAGCCGGAGTACAGTCCATCGTCGGGGAGCTTGAATCCGTCTTTAATGATGAAGGCGGCGTTGGTGTAGTTGACGAGGTAATCGTGCGCGATGCGGTTGTTCTGGATGGCGTAGCTGATCAATCCGCCGAGAAAAGCGATGTCGCTACCGGCGCGAATCTGCACGTACATGTCGGCGTTCGCCGCCGTCCGCGTCAGCCGCGGATCTACAACAATGGTTTTCGCATTGCGGTGTATCTTGGCTTCAATCGCCCACTTAAAACCACAAGGATGGTTCTCCGCCGGATTCCCACCCATGATCAACATCATGTCGGTGTTCTTGATGTCGATCCAGCCATTGGTCATTGCACCGCGTCCGAATGTGGGCCCCAAACTGGAGACCGTAGGGCCGTGTCAAACCCGAGCCTGGTTTTCCAGGTAGCAGACCCCCAGGCTGCGCATGCTTTTTACGGCCAGATAGTTGAACTCGTTGGTGTCGGTGCATCCGCCGGTCCAGGCGATGCCTTCGCAGCGGTTCACGGTTTTGCCCGCGGCGTCGGTTTCGACAAACGTGTCGTCGCGCGTCTTCTTCACCCGCTGTGCGATCTCGGTGTAGGCCTGCTCCCACGAAATATCTTCCCAGTCGGTCCCGCCGGGCCTCCGCACCTGCGGCTTCAGCAAGCGGCGATCGTTCAGGATGTCCTGCTCCAGCGACGATCCTTTCGGACAAAGCGTCCCGCGATTAATGGGATGGTCGGGATCGCCCTCGACGTGCACGACCTGCGGGATCGCATTCTTCGCCTTGTCGCCCAAGGTGTAAATGATCACGCCACAACTGACGGCACAGTACGGGCACGTGCTGCGCGTTTCCGTGGCGCGTGAAATTTTGAGGGTCTGTGTCTGCGCGTAAGCGGGAGTCAGATCGAATCCCAGAAGAGAGATGCCGGCACCACCGGCGAGCGTGCCTTTAAGAAAGGTTCTGCGGGAGAGTTCCATTCGTATCCTCCGACGGTGAACCTGCTCAGTAGTCTCGACCGCCGAAAACTCCGCCGGCCAGTATGCGCCCCAAATTTCCCAAACTATATTCCCACCACAGCGTCCCCGTCAATGCCAGCAATTCCGCAGTTCACCAAAAGCATATCGTCCCATCGGATTTGCCTCCGGCTGGCCGAAGCCCCATAATCCCCCAGTGCCTGAAACCGTTTGGCAGCAACGCATCCGGCGCGCCGAATCCCTGGCCGCCCAGCATCCCTTCGCGGGCCAAATCCTTTCGTTCTATATTGAGATCGCACTCTTTCAGAAAGACCTGTACCGCCGCCTGGAAGGCAGTAGCGCCGGCGTCTCGCCGGCAGTCGAGCGGGCGTCACGCCCACTGCCGGGTCAGCAAGATGGTGGCGCTACAAATCCTGGTCCCCCGGAATTGCCGCAACTCCTATCCAGCTTTCCGGCATTTCTCTCACTCGTCGAAAAGAAAGGCCCTGCCCGCCTCGCGCAGATTGCGCGTGATCTCGGCCAGGCATCCTCCAGTTCCTGGACGGACCTGCTGAACAATGCTTGGTCCGCCCCCGATCTGCCTTCGGATCAGCCCTCAGAACCCAGCCAATTTCTCGCCCTCGCCTTCCTCCAGCCCTACGCCGAATTCGTCCGCTCCCGGGTGCCGCTTCAACTCGAGGGCTACAGTCATTCGCTGTGTCCTTTCTGCAGCCGCAAACCCGCGCTGGCCGTGCTGCGTCCGCGGGGCGAGGGTGCCCGCCGCAACCTGCTCTGCGGATTCTGCCTGTGCGAGTGGGAGTTTCGCCGCATCGTCTGCCCGGGTTGCGACGAGAAAGACCACGCCAAGCTGCCAGTCTATACCGCCGACGAGTTCCCCTATATCCGCGTCGAGTGCTGCGACACGTGCCACACCTACATCAAGTCCATTGACCTCAGCAAGAACGGCCTTGCCGACCCTCTCGTCGACGAACTCGCCTCGATCCCCCTCGACCTCTGGGCGCAAGAGCGCGGATACGCTAAGCTCCATCCCAACCTGCTCGGAATGTGATTCCTTCAGTATTTCCGAGACTAATGCCGCCGCTCTGGGTTTGTAACTTTCTGGTCACCATACAACCTTCTTCATGCGGACTTGATCAGAGTGCAATAAAGCCGTATAAGCTAAAGAATAATTAACATCCAAACCCAACCCTGCAGACGGAGTATTTAATGCGATCCTGGAAGTTTATTCTGCCGCTTCTGGTCTCATCCCTGTGCTTCGCCGCCCAGCCCGACCGCATCACCAGCCCCATCGATTCCAGCCAACTCGTGCCGCTTAAGGGCAATGTCCACGGCCTCGTCCACCCCGGCTCCGATCTTGGCCGCACCGATAGTGCCCAGGCGCTCTACGGGGTAACTCTAGTTTTCCATCCCTCCGCTGCGCAGCAGAGCGACCTCGATAATCTCCTCGCCCAGCAGCAGCAGCGTTCGTCGCCGAACTACCACAAATGGCTCACTCCCGCCCAGTTCGCCGACCGCTTTGGCATGACCAGAGATGACATCACCCGCGTCAGTTCCTGGCTCGAATCCCAGGGCTTTACCGTCACTTCCGTCGCCAACAGCCGCAACCAGATTTCTTTTGACGGAACCGTCGCGCAAGTCGAATCCGTCTTCGCCACCCAGATCCACAACTACCTTGTGGACGGCGCAATCTATTTCGCCAACGCCACTAACCCCTCCGTCCCAACTGCCCTCGCGCCATCGGTCTTGGCGATAGGGCATCTCCATAACTTCAGCCCTAAACCACGAGCCATCGTTCGGAGACTGTCCCCGAACGCAGCAGACCCGCATTTCACTTCCTATGTTTCCGGTAACCACTTCCTTTCTCCGGGCGACTTCGCCACGATCTACAATGTCCGGCCTCTCTACGCCGCAGGTTTCACCGGCACGAACCAGACCATCGCCGTCGTCGGGCAATCGACCGTCAGCGCGACCGATCTTGCCAACTTCCGTAGCGCCGCCAGCCTTACGCCAAAAGCTCCAACATATATTCTCTATCCCAGTAACTCGACTCCAACGCGCTGCACCGGGGATGAAGGAGAATCCGATCTCGATCTTGAGTGGTCCAACGGGGTCGCCAGCAGCGCTACCGTTAAGTTTGTTTATGCCGGCCTGGTTGCGGGCGACACCTGTGGTCAAAACCGCACCTACAGCGTTTGGGACGCGCTTCAGCAAGCCATCGATAACAATTATGCTCCCATCATCAGCACCAGCTACGGCTTCTGCGAATCCGGCCTCGGGTCGTCTTTCGTCGTGACTACTCTTCAAGGATGGGCCCAGCAAGCCAACGCTCAGGGCCAGACGATTATGGCTGCCTCAGGCGACGCCGGTGCAGCCGATTGCGACAACACCGACGCCGCATCCGCTACTGGAGGAATCGCCGTCGATGCACCCGCTTCTCTTCCTGAGGTCACGGGAATGGGCGGAACCGAGTTCTCGGCTGACAGTCCTACCTACACCACCAACAATCCTCCCGGCGGCAATCCGCCCTACTGGGCCCCGGCTGGCACCAACTCTGACACTCTTTCCTCCGCTCTCGAATACATTCCGGGAACAGCATGGAATGACACCGTGGCAAACGATGGCCTCCTGGCCGCCGGCGGCGGCGCTAGCATTTATTTCTCCAAGCCAACCTGGCAAACAGGCACGGGCGTACCCGCCGACAGCAAACGCGACGTCCCCGATTTGGCGCTGAACACTTCACCCGACCACGATCCTTATCTGTTCTGCTCTGAAGATGGTCCCAACAACACCATCATAGCAACCTGCACCAGCGGCTTCCGAACCGGCAGTGGAGGAGTCCTGAGCGCCGTTGGCGGCACCTCCGCCGCTGCTCCCACCTTCGCTGCCATCCTTGCCTTAATCGAGCAGGACCTCGCCACCCCCTCCGGCCTTGGCAACATCAATCCCAATCTCTACTACATCGCGGCTGGCAATCCCACAGCCCTGCACGACATCACGACCGGCAATAACATTGTTCCTTGCACCGAAGGCTCGCTAAACTGCCCCTCAACCGCGCCATTTCAATACGGCTTCAGTGCCGGCACCGGCTACGATCAAGTCACCGGCCTCGGCTCCGTTAACGCCGACGCTTTAGCCATCGCTTGGGGCGAGCTGTCCACCCCGACCACAACCTCGGTCTCAGCGTCCCCAACATCCGTCTTCGAAGGCAACAGCGTCACTTTCACAGCTACCGTCACTCCGGCCACGGCCACCGGTGGAGTGAATTTTTACAATGGATCGACGACTCCCATCGGTTCAGGCGCTCTTTCTTCAGGAACGGCGACCTTTACAACGACATCTCTTCCGGTCGGCGCGGACTCCATTACAGCGACCTACGTTGGAATCAACGCGTCGTCATCTTCCTCAGTTACCGTCAACGTCGCGGCCCCATTTTCCATGTCCGCCAATCCTCCAACCCTCAGCCTCACCGCAGGGCAGAGTCAGGTTGTGACGATAACCATCACTCCGGTGAACGGTTACAACCAAGCCGTAAACTTCACCAATTCTCCGAACTCCAGCACAGGCAGCTGCTCAGGAATGCCCGCGGGAGTTACCTGCACCTTCAGTTCCGGGAGCGTTCTTCTCAACGGTTCAACTCCGTCAATGGTGCAGATGACCGTTGCCACCGTCGCCAACATGGCTCCCGCAACTGGCGCAAACATTACGGTCACTGGCGTCAGCGGCAGCACATCGGTACCAATCTCAATTGGCCTCGGAGTCGCCGCCACCACTGAGACTTTCACCATCGCGACGACCTCCGCCACTGTTCCCGTGACCGCCGGCGGGATTGCTTCGATTCCCATTACCGTCAGCGGCAGCAACGGTTTCATCGTAGGCAGCGGCTCAACCGCCACCACCCAACTGCCGCTCAGCTACACCTGCACCGGCTTCCCCTCTGAGTCCACCTGCACTTTCAGTCCAAGCAGCGGAAGCAGCGTGAGTGCCACCACGCTCACGCTCAGCATCGCGACCACAGCCCCCGTATCGCAACTAAGTCCGCCGCTGGGACGCGGCAGCCGCATCTTCTACGCGTTGTTGCTTCCTGGCTTGTTGGGAATTGTTTTCGCCGGTGGATCGCGCACCCGCACTGCGCGCCTGCTCGGCCTGATCGTGGTTCTTGGCCTCTCCACGCTATGGATGGGCGCCTGCAGTGGCAGCAGCAACAGCAGCCAGAAAAATCCGGGAACGCCAGCCGGCACCTATCCGGTCGTAGTGACAGCCACCACCGGCGGCGCCAACGCGCTCACCAGCACATTCACGGTGCAGCTCGCCGTAAGCAACTAATCAACTTATTGCCTTTTTTTTGGCCCTGAAGGCGAATAAAACTCGCCTCCCCGCAGCAAGCTGCCCGCATCATGGCGTTCCGGCATGATTACTCTGACTACGCCCGCCTGAAACCGTCACCACGGGATTGTTTATTTTGTTCAAGACGGCGATCTCACAGCCGCGTACACTCTGGTTCGAGATTCACTGAAGGTCTTATGAAACGAGTTGTGTTGATTGGCCTGCTCCTCGGCGTCTGCTTCACTTTGCTGGCTGCCGCTCCGGAGGATAAGTCTCCCAAGCCGCAATACGACGCCAAGGGCCAGCTGCTTCGTCCCGACGATTATCGCGAGTGGATGTTTCTCTCCGCCGGTTTCGGCATGAATTACAGCCCGGCCCCAGGCAGCCATGAGATGTTCACCAACGTCTTCGTGCAACGCTGGGCTTACCAGGCGTTCATGACCTCCGGCAAATGGCCCGAGCAGAGCATGTTCGTAATCGACGAGAGGGACGCGCAAAGCAAAGGCTCGATCAACAAGACCGGACATTTCCAAACGGACCTGATGGGCCTGGCGGTCGAAGTGAAGGATTCCAGCCGCTTCCCCGAAAAGTGGGCTTACTTCGGCTTTGATGCAGATGGAAGGACCTCCGAGGCCATGCCCAAGGGAAACGGCTGTTGGTCCTGCCATGAGGAACATGCCGCCGTCGAACACACTTTCGTTCAGTTCTACCCCACCTTGAAGCCAGTGGCCAAGAAGTTCGGCGTCTATGACGAGAAAAAGGAACAAGCGACGGACTCGAAGTAGGGTTGAATTTGCCGTCCAACCCGCAACGATTAGGTCGTTCCCATCTGCTGGGCATGGCTCTGTCTCTGTGCGACGCTGGAGGTTTCTGCCGATCCTGCCGATGAGTGGAGTGTGGAGAATTCGTCTGCTGCGTCCGCTCGCGCCCACGAGAACCCGAAGGGCATCAAGCTGCGTTACGTGGCCCGGCAACCGATTTTTGACCGCGACGAAAAAGTTTTCGGCTACGAACTGCTCTTCCGGGATGACATGGATAACGCGTTTCATAGCGTCGATCCTGACGTTGCGTCTCGCTCCACACTGGATAGTTCGCTACTGGTGGGCCTCGATGTTCTGTGCGACGGCCGTCGCGCCTTCTTGAACTGTACCCGTGACACTCTGATCGGTGGGCTGGTTACGCTGCTGCCATCGCACTCCACCGTGGTGGAGATTCTTGAGACCGTTCCCGTCGATGCCGAGGTGATCACTGCCTGCCAGCGCCTGAAAGAAGCTGGATACCTGATCGCACTCGATGACTACGTCAGCGATGATCCGCGCGAACCGCTCGCCGAAATGGCCGATATCCTCAAGGTAGACCTGAAACTCACCACGCTGGAACAGCGCGCCGCATTGGTAAAGAAGCACGGGCCCTGGCGCTGCCGCATGCTGGCGGAAAAAGTGGAGAACCACGCCGAGTTCTTGGCCGCGCAAGATCAAGGCTTCGTCTATTTCCAGGGCTACTTCCTGCGCCGGCCTGAAATGATGACCACGCATGACGTCCCTGCCAACGCAGTCAATTATGTGAGAATGCTGCAGGCCGTCTCCCGGCCCGACCTGGATGTGCCCGAACTCGACAAGCTGATTAAGACCGAAGCTTCCATCTGCTACCGGCTGCTGCGCTACATGAACTCGGCCAGATTCGGATTCAAGAACGAAATTCATTCCGTGCGGCATGCTCTGGCAATTCTCGGGGATCGTGAAGTGCGCCGCTGGGTAAGGCTGATCGCGACCGTAGGCGCCGGTCAGGATAAGACCAGCGATCTCGTGCTCTGCGCTTTGGTTCGCGCCCGTTTCGGCGAGCTGCTGACGCCGCTCACTCGGCATGGCGAGTCCGACCTGTTCCTGCTGGGCCTGCTCTCCATGCTCGATGTCATGCTGGAAACGCCGATGTCCGAGATTTTGGATAAAATCCCCCTGGACGCCGAAACCAAAGCGGTTCTCCGCGGTGAGCCCAGTTTGCTGCGCCCCATTTACCAGCTCATGCTGGCGCATGAAAGCGGAGAGTGGGAGGCTGCCCGCGCCATCTGTGACAGCCTTCACCTTGAAACCGACACGGTAGCCACTTCCTACTGGCAGGCTCAGCAGTGGGCCCGCGAAGTCTCCAGCGGCGCGTGAAGGCGGCCTTCGGAAGCCCGAAGCCGGAACTACCGGCAATGTCCTCTTGTGCAAAACCAGTCCACTTTGCCACTTGCGTGCTTGCAGCCGGACGAGTACCATTAAGTTGTTCTCATTGGCCTCGTTCCCGCGTAGGCCTTCCGCGTCCCAGGCCGTTCCCGGCGGCGCGACGGATCCGACAACGGATAACCGATACGCAAACATTTATATTTTTCGCCAATACGAGTTTGCTTCACCAGATAGCAGTTGCTAACGATTGCGTCGACGATTACGTTCCTCCCAACCCGCAGTTCCGCATGGAATGTGCTGAGTGAAGGGCGTTGCCCCAGCCGGGGAAGAGCCGGGGCAGCAAGAGTTGCCGGTGCGCCGACAATTGGGTGCCAATATTGTGCGCCTACATTGCCAGAGCCTGCCGCAACCAATGGGGAACCTGAATTGCAGAACCTGAACTTGGGGAATCTTAAATAGTTGAGCTTTGCAACACTGCACCGGATCAAAGACCCGGCACAGCAGCTTTGAGAGGACTATGAACGCAGGACCAGGAAGACCCTCCGGTGGTGGAGGAGGCAGAAGCCGGCGCCGTCGCGGACGCCGCCCCAACAACGCACGCGGACCCCGCCCCGCCGGCCCCAGCCAATCGCGCCACAATCAGGACGGCATCTACACCGCTCCCATGGATCACAGCTATCGCGCTGCTTTGTCCGGCAATGGTAACAACGGCCAAGGCGCGCGCCGCGGGCCTCGTCCCGGCTTCGCTGCGCCCTTCGCGCCCGCCGATCCCGAGCCTCTGCCTGCATTGCGCGAAGATTCCAACTCGCGCATCTTTGCCTTCGTCGACGACTTGTTCTTCGCAGCTAAGATTCAAGAGACCGCGCGCAAGCTGAACGTTAAGGTCGAGTTCGCCAAGAACGACAAAGACCTTGCCGAGCGCATGCTGCAGAACGGCGAAGAGAAGCCGTCGCTCATCATCTTCGACCTCAACAACGCCAACGCCAAACCGCTCACGCTGATTCCGAAATTGAAGAGCAAGCTCAAGAAGGGAACCTCCATCATCGGATTCCTTTCTCATGTACAAGGCGACCTGAAACAGAAGGCGCACGAAGTGGGATGCGATATGGTGCTGCCGCGTTCCGCATTCTCCCAGAACCTGCCGCAGTTGCTCCGCCGGCACGGAGCGCCGGAAGACGAGAATCCGACCGTGCAGTAGCGCCTGAGCCACCTAAAGAACTGAGAACTGCTTATCCCGGGGGCCAGCTCAGCGACCGTCCCCCCAGCAAATGCACGTGCAGATGGAACACCGATTGCCCCGCACCCGGACCCACGTTGAGCACCGTCCGGTATCCCTGCTCAATATTCCGCTGCCGCGCAATCTCGGCGGCTGCCAGGTGGCAGCGGCCAATCACCTCGGCATCGTCAGCCTGAGCTTCTTTCAAGCCCGCAAAATGTCTTTTCGGAATAACCAGCACGTGTGTCGGCGCTTTCGGGGCGATGTCCTCGAAGGCAAACACATGTTCGTCCTCGTAAACTTTTTTCGAAGGAATCTCTCCGCGGAGAATGCGGCAGAAAAGGCAGTTGCTATCTGGATCGGCTGTCACGGTTTCACCTCGGCCAAACGATAACATCTGGCCGGTGAACTTGTCAGCGAAGTGGCGCCTGCTCTTATCGCCTGGCGCAACTTTGTGATCAACTCGGCAAAGGGTTTAGAGTCCACGTTCCACGTGCCTTCGAAGGGGTTGTCCAGGTCAGTCAGCACGAAATGGGCGAAGGCCAGCAGCATCGTCGTAATCCCGATGCATACCATGCCCAGCGCGACGTTACGGAACGGGTAAAAGAAAAGCAAAAAGAGAATCATCGCAGCGGTGAGCGTAACGTGCTATTCCGGGAATGACGTCGATCAGGCTCACAGAGACCTCTCCGATTACGAACGGATCCCGACTAACGATCGCGTGCCTAATCCAGCCTCACCAGAAAAACCGCGCCCTCGGGCGTACTCGTTTCTGCCCCAAGTTTCCGGGCGCGCTCGCGGTCGTCGTCGAGCACTCGTACCCGTACCCACCAGTCTCCTGCCGGACTGGCGAAGCGCAGCACCTTCGCAGTACGGTAACGTCGCGTGAGATGGTCAGCGAGTTTGCTGGCTTCCTTCTCGTGCGGGAATCCGCCAATCTGCACCGCCCACTTCCCGCCCGTCTCAAGCGGTAACGGAGTCTGCATCACCTCCACTTTCACTTCCGCAACTCCGGGCAGGTAAACATCGAGCTTGCGCGCCGCGGCCAGCGATAAATCAAGAATCCGTCCTGGGATAAACGGACCGCGGTCGGTGATGCGCACCAGCGCCGTGTGGCCGGTCTTGAGATTGGTAACGCGCACGATCGCCCCCAACGGCAAAGTGCGGCTCGCCGCCGTCATGGCGTGCATGTTATACACTTCGCCGTTCGATCCCACCCGATTGTGATACGGCGGCCCGTACCAGCTGGCGCGGCCGGTTTCCGTGGCTAAGGGCGTGGAACCGGCGGGAATGGTGGGCTCGGCCAGTTCGGCCTCGCTTTCTGCCCTGCCCGGGAGACGGTCATTCTTCGCCGCGCCTTCGGGTCTCGACGTCGATTCAGTCGAGGAAGGTTCCGGCGGTGGCGGCGGCGGCACATTCGTGTGCGCCTGCTTGGGATGGCCGCATCCGGTGAGCAGCAAGGCCGTAAGCAGCAGAACGAGAATTACGATGCGTAGAACGAACGGAACACTGCATCGCTGCCCGCGAGGATATTTTGTCGAATCCAAGAGGACTACTTCGGAGGATGCGGGTGTTTCTCCATGTAATCGGCAAACTCGGAAAGCTTCTCTGAAGCGACGCGCAGGGCTTTCGTCGAATGCTGACGCACCGCCGGCACCACTTCGTCGTTCAGGTATTTGATGAACTCGGGAATCTCTTTCTCGATCTTCTCGGCGGCCTCGGCCACAGTCTTGCTGACGCGCGCCGACGCGTCCTCCACCTTGCGGTTGAAGTCGGTCATAGTGCTCCTCGATCCTGCTGGGCGTGAATCACCTCGCGCAGATCTTGCGGATACGGTCTCCGCTATTATTTCTTGCTCCGACGGCCGGGTCAATGGCGCTCCGAGAACGCGGCGATCGGTAGCTCCATCGGCGTGTGCTTCCTCGAATAGCGTTGCAGCAAGGATGCAATCCTTGATAAAGTAAGGATATGCCCAAGGTGACTTCCAAGCTCCAATTAACCGTCCCTAAGAAGATTGCCGATCAGTACGGCATCCGTCCCGGCGACGAGCTGGAATGGATTCCTGCGGGCGACAGCATTCGAGTGGAGCTTGTCCGGCGCAAGGCCAACGCAGGTCACCAATTGACTGCCGAGGAGCGAGTGGCTTTGTTCGACGAAGGCACCAAACGGTTGGATAGGCTCCAGGCGGTGCGACTCAGGAAGAATCGGGGGAAGCCAGCTCCGGCCAACCGCGGCTGGACGCGCGAGGATCTTTACAACGATGATCGGGGATTGCCGCGTGGCTTCCCTCGTTGACACCAACATCCTGGTATATCGCTGTGACGTCGACGATCCCGTAAAGCGTGATGTGGCTCGCGACCTTTTGCGAAAGGGAGCGCTGACAAAAGAATTAATCCTTTCGCACCAAACCATAGTGGAATTTGTCAACGCGGTGACCAAGCCGCGAGCGGGAGGTCCGCTGCTCACCAGAGAAGAAGCATGGCGTGAGGCCGAAGATTTTCTCGAAGAGTTTACGGTGCTTTATCCAAATGAATCGGTGTTGCGAACCGCAATGATGGGCATGGCGGCTTACAGGCTCTCCTGGTATGATGCCCACCTTTGGGCCTACGCCGAGCACTACGGCTTGCCCGAACTTCTCTCTGAGGATTTTGAACACGGCCGCATCTACGGCACGGTGCGCGTGAGAAATCCATTCTTTGCTCCTGGTCTCGCGTAGGCTGGGAAGCGTGAAGATGCCGCGATCTACTCCGAACTTCTTTTCCATTCCTCAGCAACGGCGGTTTCGCAAAAGCCTGCTCGCCTGGTATGACGAGCATGCGCGTGATCTGCCTTGGCGAGCCAACCGCGATCCCTACCGCGTCTGGCTTTCGGAGATCATGCTGCAGCAGACGCGGGTGGCTGCGGTCATCGAGCATTATCAGGAATTCCTGCGCCGCTTTCCTACGGTCGAGAAGCTGGCGGCGGCGCGCGAAGCCTGCGTACTCGCCGCCTGGAGCGGCCTGGGATACTACCGCCGCGCCCGCATGCTGCATGCTGCGGCGAAAGGAATAGCGCGCGAGCATGGAGGAAAATTCCCGGCGACTGTGGAAGGATTGCGAGAATTGCCCGGCATCGGCCGCTACACCGCTGCAGCAATCGCCAGTATCGCTTTCGGTGAGCCGGTTGCGGTGGTCGATGGCAACGTGGAGCGCGTGCTGCAGCGCGTGGCCGGAAGGCGGCTGACGGGAGAAGAATTGTGGGAAGCAGCCAACGATCTGCTGGACGCGACGCGTCCCGGCGATTTCAATCAGGCCATGATGGAGTTGGGCGCAGTCGTGTGTACTCCGCGCGCGCCAGCGTGTTTAACCTGTCCAGTAATTGCACTATGCGCGACCCGTGGTGAACTGGCGGCGTTGCCGAAGCCCGCGCCACAAAAGAAATGTGAAATTGACTACGCCCTGAACTATCGCAACGGAAACGGACGTGAGCGCGAGGTGTTTCTAGTTCAACGAGCGCGCGACGCATCGCTGATGGCGGGGATGTGGGAATTGCCCGAACTGGCCAAAACGAACCGAGCCTCCAGCCCATTGTTCAAGCTACGGCACTCGATCACCGTGACCGACTACACGGTACGCGTGTGGCGCGGTGCCGCCTCGCCGGTCACGAGAGGGAAATGGATTCCGGTGGGTCGGCTGACGCAAGTTGCACTCACCGGACTGGCCCGAAAGATTCTGCGCAAGGCCGATCTCCTCCGACGGCGCAACCTTGGGAAGCCGGCATCACCGGCAGCTGCTTGTTCCCCGCATCATCTAGAATAAAAACTAGGTCAGGCAGGGAAGTAGGCGCTGGCTGCGAAATATTCCGAAGGCACCGGGAGGACCACCGATGGCGGCATTAACCGTGGGCACTCACGCCCCCGATTTCGAACTCAGGGCGATGGATGGCAAGCGCTTCGTGCTGCGCGACGAAGTGGCGCAGGGGCCAGTGGTGCTGGCATTCTTCAAGGTATCGTGTCCGACGTGTCAGTATGCATTTCCGTTCCTGGAGCGGCTGGAGCGGGCGTACGGACACAAAGGTGTGAGGATCATCGGCGTGTCACAGAACGATCCGCGAGATACGGTGGCGTTCACAAAGGAATTTGGCGTAACGTTTCCGGTGCTGCTCGACGACACCCACAAATATCCCGTGTCGAACGCCTACGGCCTCACCAATGTCCCGACGATCTTCTGGATCGCGCAGGACGGCCAAATCGAACTGTCTAGCGTGGGATGGGTGAAGGCCGATTTCGCCGAACTCAACCGCAAGATGGCTGAGTCGGGAGGAGCGACGCCAGCCGTAATCTTCCAGCCAGGCGAGGACGTGCGTGACTTCCGCGCCGGTTGAGGCTCGAAGAATTGATCCCGCGGTCGCGGGACGCAGAATAGATCTAAGGCTCGACGGAAACAGGCAACCCTCGCAGGTACAAACTCCGCATTGGTCTGAAGGTCCTGGCCAGAGGTGACCTGCCGTGCACGTAGCGCCTGCGACTCACTTGCTTCCAAACTGCTTCTGTCCGTTACAATTCACTCAGTCTTAACAATAAGCATTCCAGGCCACAATCATTCCTGCGCCGATATGCCACTTCGTCGGGGGAGGAGGCTGACCTATGCAAGTAATCGTAAGAAGAAGTGTTTTTGTGAGCATGATTGCCGCTCTGAGCCTGATGGTATGGGCAGAAGGAGGCGCGGCTCCTGCTCCCGCTGCGGCCAAGCGCGATGCGGTTTCGGTGCGTCTGCCCTCCGCTGCGTTTGCCGCCATGGAGACCGTTAATCCCGAACACATTCGCTGGCATGTCCGCTTTCTCTCGCATGATCTGCTGGAAGGCCGTGGTACCGGCCAGCGCGGCGGCGACATCGCAGCCGAGTACATGGCCACGCAGTTTGCCGAGTATGGATTGAAGCCTGCGGGCGACAACGGATCGTACCTGCAGAAGGTGCCGCTCGTAGGAATCACAACGCTGCCGCAGACCCAGTTTGTGCTACTGCCCAAGCAGGGTCCGTCCATGGATTTGAAGCCGCTCGATGAATATGTCGCCTACGATCAGACGCAGCAGGCGCAGACCGATGTCGACGCCGACATTGTTTACGTGGGCTATGGCATCGAAGCTCCGGAATATAACTGGGACGACTACAAGGGCGTAGACGTGCGCGGCAAAGTGCTGCTCATGCTGGTAAACGAGCCGCCCTCGGACGATCCTAAATTTTTCAAAGGCAAAGCGCTGACTTATTACGGCCGCTGGACCTATAAATTCGAAGAGGCGGCGCGCAAAGGCGCGCTGGGCGTGATTCTCATCCACAAAGAAGACATGGCGAGCTATCCGTGGGAGGTAGTGCGGAATTCGAACTCAGGGGAGAAGTCGTATCTGAAGCTGGAAGGCCCGGCGCTGAAAGTTGCGTCCTGGGTACAACTTGAAGTGGCGAAAAAGCTGGCGGCCGGTTCCGGCATGGATCTCGACAAGATGATGGCGGATGCGCGCACTCGCGAGTTCCACCCTGTGGATCTTGGCGCAAAACTGAGGACTCACATGGTGAGCAAAGTCCGAAATTTCGAATCCAACAATGTGCTGGCGATGCTGCCGGGTTCCAACCGCAATTTGAAAGACGAAGCGGTCATGTTCACGGCGCACTACGATCACCTCGGCATTCGTCCGGAGATGCCGGGCGACAACATTTACAACGGCGCCGCCGACAACGCCACGGGCTGCGGCATTCTACTCGAGTTGGCGCGCGCCTTCAGCGTGGCAAAAGATCGGCCGGGCCGCTCGGTGATTTTCGCGGCCGTCACGGCGGAGGAGCAGGGGCTGCTGGGATCGGAATACCTGGGAAAACATCCGCCAATTCCCGCCGGGAAGATTGCCCTCGATCTGAACTATGACGACGTGCAGCCGCTGGGTGCGCCGGAAGAGGTCGAAGTCACCGGCGCGGAGCGGACGACGTTCTATCCCTGGGTGCAAGCCACCGCGAAAGAATTCCGGCTGACGATCCGTCCTGACGCGCGCCCAGAGGCAGGACACTTCTATCGTTCCGATCATTTCAGTCTGGCCCGCGTGGGCATTCCATCCTTCTCGATCAACGAAGGCATGAAGTTCAAAGGCCACAACGAGGCCTGGGGATTGGCGCAGGATAAAGAGTACACCGAGAAGCATTATCACCAGCCGAGCGATGAGTACCATCCGGAAATGGATTTCGTCGGCGACGCAGCGATGGCGCGATTTGGCTTCGCGTTGGGCTGGGAAGCGGCAAGCTTCTCGAAATTAATCGGCTGGCAGAAGGGCGACGAGTTCGAAGCGGCGAGAGTGAAAAGTCAGTAGGAGTTCACAATAGCATTTAGATGCTATTGCAGTCGGCTGGGGGGATATGCCTGATCCTAAGAGCGCCGAAGTGAAGACCGGCGAAGGCCGCTTGACCAGCGAAAATCTCGCAGCATTGATCGTTGATGCCTAATAGAGTAGAAATCGACGTCCGCAAAGCGCTTGGCGACTACTAGCCGGCCTACTCTTCCGCTCACCTCACCGGACAAGGCGCTCCCGCGGCCTGCCACGCCTTCACCTTAGCTGAAAATTCATCATGGGGGATGGGAACGGGCGTTCGCCCCTCGCCCGGATTCCATCCCCACATCACCAGCTTATCTTCGGTAAGATGCTCGACGAGTTGGATAATATTCCGGCCTCTGTTTTGCTTTGGATCTTTGATCGACTCGCAGAGCTGCGCGTCTGTCAGCCCCTGCCAGATCATCGGCATGCTTGGAGGCGGCAGGCGCCAGCCCGGTGCGCCGGGCGGAAGATGCACGCCGGCGAGATTGTGATCCTGATGACAAGTGCTGCATTTTACCGACGTCACTCCGAAGCCCACCGGACCGCGTCGAATGTTCATCGTGTGCGGATGCGAGTCGTCGCCCTGCCGCGGATAGTCGCCTTTCGAATGGCAGTTCATGCAGCGCGGATGCCGCAACACCGGCACAAACGCCGTGAACAGCGCTCCATCTTCGCTGGCCGCAGTTGTGGGCGCGGCCTCCGGCCCCGCCGCGGCCACGGAATGCGAGAGCCACACCGCTCCCGCGACGCTGCACAACATCAAGCTGGAAAAAACTAAATAGAACCGCTTCATACCGCCTCCGTCATGCGGATGGGCAACTTCCGGATTCGTTTCCCCGTCACGGCGAATACAGCATTCGCGATCGCCGGTGCGGCGCAGGGAACACCCGGTTCTCCGATGCCGCCCGCCTTCTCATTGTTGTCGACAATATGGGTTTCAATCTCCGGAGACTCGTTCATGCGCATCACCGGGAACGTATTAAAGTTCGTCTGCTGCAGGCGTCCCTTCTCGAAAGTAAGCTCCTGGAAGAGCGCGGCCGACGCACCGAAGATTGCGCCGCCTTCGGTTTGCGCTGCGATGATGCCCGGGTTCACATACTGCCCGCAGTCGATGGCACATACCATGCGGTGCACACGAACGTTGCCGTCCGTCACTGAAACTTCGGCCACGTGCGCGGAATAACTTTCAAACGCAAAGTGCACGGCAATTCCGCGCCCCATCCCTTTCGGCAGCGGTTTGTCCCATCCCGCCTTCTGCGCCGCGAGATCCAGCACCCCAAGATGGCGAGGATGCTTCTGCAAGAGAGAGCGCCGGAACTGGTAAGGATCCTTCTGCGCAAGGCCCGCGAGTTCATCCACGAAACATTCCGTCGCAAACGCAGTGTGCGAGTGGCCAACCGAACGTAGCCACTGCACCGGAACGTTGATCTCCGCCTGATGCGATTCCACCGTCAAATTCGGAATTTCGTAAGGAAGATCGTCGACGCCCTCGACGGACGCGGGATCGTAATCTTTTCCCTTCATCATCGCTGCTGCGAACGGCGTTCCCGCCATGATCGACTGCCCGACCAGGCGCGATCTCCAACTCAGCGCATTGCCACCCGCGTCAATGCCGCCCTCAATCGCGTGCAGGAACGCCGGACGATACCAACCGCCCGCCATATCGTCTTCGCGTGTCCAGATCACTTTGACCGGAGCTCCCGCCGCTTTGGCAACGTGCACCGCTTCCACCACAAAATCCGACTGCGGATTCGCCCGGCGACCGAAGCCTCCGCCCAGAAAAGTTGTATGGAGTTGAACTTTCTCAGCCGGCAGCCCGGCGACTCTTGCGGCATTCGCGCGGTCCACGGTCTGAAGTTGCGAACCGGTCCACACTTCGCATGAGTCGGCGCGCAAATCCACCGCGCAATTCAGCGGTTCCATCATCAAGTGAGATAGGTAAGGAACTTCGTAAACCGCCTCGATCTTTTTGGCTGCATTCGCCAGCGCGGCCGCCGCGTCGCCATCTTTGCGCACGCTCGTTCCCGGCGACTTTGCCCGTTCGCGGAACTGATGCATCATCTCGCTGGTGTTGAAATTCTGCATGCTGCCTTCATCCCACTCAACGCGAAGGGCATCCCGCGCCGTCTTTGCCTGCCAGAAGGTATCGGCGATCACGGCGACGCCCGAGGGAATGGCTGCAATTTTTCTCACGCCCGGCATCGAACGTACCCGCGAATCGTCGAAGCTCTTCATTTTTGCGCCGAAAATCGGGGGACGCGCGATAACGGCTGTCAACATTCCCGGCAGCTTGACATCGATTCCAAACACGGCCCCGCCGTTCAACTTCTCTGGAGTGTCGAGCCGCTTGATCGGCTTCCCAATCAGTTTGAAGGTCTTTGGATCCTTCAACTGCACATGCTCGGGCGGCGTCAACTTTGCCGCCGCAGCCGCGAGGTGACCGTACGTCAGCTTTTGATTCTTTTTATTAAACACCGCGCCAGATTCTGTGAGGCAGGTGGAAGCGTCCACATTCCATTGTTGCGCGGCGGCGGCGACCAACATCGCTCGCGCCGCAGCCCCAGCCTGCCGGAATTGCTCCAGCCCCGACCAGACGCTGGAACTTCCTCCCGTCATCTGCATGCCAAAGGCCGGGTGGTTGTACTTGGGATCGACCGGAGCGGGCTCGAAGCCAACCTTGGCCCAATCCGCATCGAGTTCCTCAGCCAGCAGCATGGGCAGCGACGTATAAACGCCCTGGCCCATCTCTGAGTGATTCACAATAACCGTCACCCGTTCGTCGGTTCCAATCCGCACGAACGCATTGGGCATAAAAACATTCGCGGACGCTGGTTGCGCAGATAATGGCTGCGCCATTGCCAGCGTGCCGACTCCAGGAAACTGAAATCCAATCAGCAGCCCGCCGCTAGCCGCAACCGAAATCTTCAAAAAGTCGCGACGGTCCACCCCTTTGCGACCGATCATCGCGCACCTTCCTTCGCCACCATCTCGGCAGCCCGGTGGATTGCTCTCCGAATGCGCGGATAAGTCCCGCAACGACAAATGTTGCCCGTCATCGCCTCGTCAATGTCCTCGTCGGTAGGTTTCGGTTTCTCGCGCAGCAGCACCGCCGCACTCATGACCTGTCCCGATTGGCAATATCCACATTGGGGGACGTCCTCTTCCAACCACGCCCGCTGCAGCGGATGACTGAGATCCGGCGATAGTCCCTCGATCGTCGTCACCGATTTTCCCATCGCCCGCGACACGGGAGCTACGCAGGAACGCACCGCATCTCCATTGATATGCACCGTGCAAGCCCCGCACTGCGCCATGCCGCACCCATATTTTGTTCCGGTGAGACCGAGTTGTTCGCGGATGACCCACAACAGTGGAGTCGAAGGATCAACGTCGAGATCGACGCGCTTGCCGTTCACCGAAAAGCCGATCATTGCAGTTCTCCTGTGTTTTATACTGCCCCAGCCGTTGGACAAAGTGTTGCAATGCCAAAGTTTACATCCTTAGAGGGAACAAGCTCGCGACCGTCGCGATCTTTTTCTTAAATCATTCCTCGAAGCTTTCTGACTGCAAGCCATACACGAGGCCGTCAGGCCAGCCCGTAACCGAGGTAACTTTAGCTCCCCGTGAGTCGCGTGCTAGCCTCGATATGTACATGTGTAATCAGTAGGTTCCAACAATCCTGGGCCATTCACGTATGCCTCGATTTCCCATCTTCCGCCTCGGCAAAGAGCCAGAAAAACTGGCGCCGCCGGAACTGGTTGCGACCACGCCGGCAATCGCTCTCGATGGATTGGCCGTCGGCGTCGACAACCTTCGGCACGATGTAGCACTGAGCCCTCGCTTCGTGGATGCGGCGCGGGCACAGATCATGCGACTGGTTGTGCGCCACGGCGAGTTGGAAGGGTTGCTGGCGGCTGAGGCTCCGCAGAAAAGCCAGGCTCCATCGTGGATGCGAGACGCCGCCGCTGGGCCAAATCGCGGTCCAGTCCGCGGCCCAGCGGATCCATCCGACTGGAAGCCGCTGCTGGCCGAACTTCATCTCGCAGCATTGAATCGCGCCAAGAAAGAAGAAAAACTTTCCATCGACCTGCTCGCGCGCCTGGCCTTGACCAAATTTCTGCGCACGGAAATGTCTCAGCAGTTCTCGCAAGTGCTGGAGCGCTGCCGCGTGCTGCTCAAGGGTTACGAGGGCATGCGGCAGGGAAAAGCTGTGGAATATCGCGAACGCGTGGCTGCCTTCCAGGTGCGCAAGAAAATCATTCTTCGCAAAACCGGGCAGGAACTGTTCGAGACTCTGCGCGCCATCGAAAAAGAAACGCTGGCGCGTACCCGGCGGTCATTTTTTGGAGAGCCGAAAGCTGCGGAACCCGGCAGTGCTGCCCGCAGCAGCTACGGCCTGTTCGTGAACCGCCTCGCATTTTCCGAGGATGGCCGCGACGACTACCTTTGTGCGGAGCACTACGTCATGCTGGGTAACTGGGATCGCGATCCCGACCGCTATCCTCGATTGCAAGACGTAGTCTGGAGTTTCTTGCGGTCTCTGTATGGAGATGACACCACGACCGAGACCATCGATTCCTGGCTGTGCGCCCCGGAAAACGCTCGTGCGCTCGTCGGCACGGGCACTCCCGATGATTCCTCGGCGGAAGGCGTGGCCCAGCAGGAACGGCTGGCAAAGTGGGTGCGCCTGCTCGAAGACGAACAAGTGATGGAATGCGTGATCGCTTCGTATCACGCGGTGCCCCTGCTCGGCGAGTACGCGCCCCGCATCAACCCGCAGCAATTGAAAAACGCGCTGATGTCCCGTCCCGAATGCGACCGCGTGGAGCGCATGATTCAGGAGCACGGCAAGCTTTCGCCCGCCAGCTTGTACGCAGCGGTGGCCAAAGTAGCCGCTTGTCGCGGATCGGAGCGCGCCAAGATAGCCGCACGATTCCTTCAGGATTTCTCGCACTACCATCGCGATCTCCGGCAGCTGGAAGCGCTCAACGCGGCGCTCGACTCGGTGAACCTGGTAGCCACAGAAAAACTGCGCGAACTTTCCCGCATGAACGGAACCCTCTACGAATTCCTGCTGCCCGATGAGCAGACGCAGCAGCCCGAGGAAGAACGCGTCCTGCGCCACGTCGTCATCAAGGCGGATGTCCGCGACTCCACGCGCCTTACTCGCACCCTGATGGAAAAGGGACTTAATCCCGCGTCCTACTTCAGCCTGAATTTTTATGATCCGGTGAACAAGCTGCTCGCAAAGTATGGAGCGCAAAAAGTTTTTCTCGAAGGCGATGCCATCATCCTCGCCATCCTCGAACGCGAAGGCGAGCCCGGCCTTGCCGTGAGCCGCGCCTGCGTGCTGGCCCGCGAGATCATCGAGATCGTGCGCGGCTACAACGAATTGATGCAGCGCTCCGCCATGCCGGGGCTGGAGTTAGGTGTAGGCATCACTCTGCAGGAGACCGCCCCACTCTACCTGATGGATGGCGAACGCCAGATCATGATCTCCGAAGCCCTCAACGAGAGCGACCGCCTTTCCTCCTGCAACAAGCGCGCCCGCAAGTTAATGGAATCGCAAGCTGGCCCCTTCCACGTCTACGTCTTCCAGGCGTCGGACGCAGGATCGTCTTCCGAGCCGGCGAATCCCGAAGACTCTGTCGTCAGCTACAACCTGGGCGGCATTCGCATGAATCAAGCCGCGTTCCGCAAACTGGAGCAGGAAATCTCGCTGGTCCCGCTCGCCGTAAAGCTGCCGCCATCGCTCGCATCGGACAAAGGCGAGTACCGCCTCTCCAGCGGCATTGTCCCCGTCGACCGCGACATCTTCCGCAAAATCGTCGTCCGCGAAAGCCGCGTGCCCCAAGTGAGTGCAGAAGACTTCTCCGTCCAAGGCTGGACCGACCGCACCTACTACGAAATCTGCACCGACCCCGCCATCTACGCCGCGCTGGAGAAGAAGAAGGCAGCGAAAGCGTAAGAACGTTCACCACGGAGACACCCTTCGGCTACGTTCAGGGCAGGCTCCGACACGGAGAAAACCGAGAATAGGGAACTTCTCCATGGCTCGGCAGTCGTGCTGCTCAGGTGGAGCAACCCTTGGTATCTAGTCCGCGCTTTTTTCACCGGGAGACGCGGGGGAGGAGTTCGGCGGGAACGGCCCCAGCCCCTGCGAGTCGGGTTTTACTTTCTGGTTACCCCTCCCCCCTCCCCCACCCCCTATTGGAATCTTCAGGTTAGCGGGGCAATAATATTCTTGACTAATCATGATTAGTCTGCTACCATTACTACATTATGCAAGAGCCGAAGACATTTCAAGAGGCAATTCTGTACTTCGCAGATCGCAACCGCTGCATTGACTATCTCGCGCTCCGCCGCTGGCCAGACGGCAGGCCGATCTGCCCGGTATGCAACCGCACCGATGCCAAGTTCCTAGAGACTCAGGGTAGATGGCAGTGCAAGGCCGTTCACCACCATCGGCAGTTCTCCGTGAAGGTCGGAACTGTCATGGAAGACTCTGCGATCCCGCTAGAGAAGTGGTTGCCAGCGATCTGGTCCATTGTGAACGATAAGAACGGTATTTCTAGCTGGGAACTGCATCGCGCCTTGGGAGTGACGCAGAAAACCGCGTGGTTTATGCTGCATCGAATCCGTCTCGGAATGTCTCTACAGCAGAAGGGATTCGGTCCTTCGCGCAAGAAAATGGGCGACGGTGGACATGGCAATACTGCCGTGGAAGTTGATGAGACTTTCGTGGGCGGAAAACTTCGCAACATGCACCGGGGTCGGCGGGAACGATTCGCGGCCCAGAGCGGTCACACTGGCGGGGCCACTGGAAAGACTATCGTGCTCGGAATGCTAGACCGCGATGCGCGCGAAGTCAGAGCTAAGGTTGTGCCGAACGTGAAACGCGAGACGCTACAGACCGAAATTCTCAAGAACGTGAAGTATGGAACGAAGGTCTACACCGACAACGCCGTGCCTTACGATAACCTACACTGGCGCTTCGTGCATGACGTGGTAGATCATGCCGAGACTTACGTCAAAGGGCAGGTTCATACCAACGGCCTTGAGAACTTTTGGAGTTTGTTGAAACGAGGTCTCAAGGGCACCTACGTGGCGGTAGAACCGTTTCACCTTGAACGCTACGTGGACGAACAGATATTCCGTTACAACAATCGCGCTACAAAGGAGAACCCACTGACCGACGCAGACCGATTCAGCTTGGCATTAACTCAGATCGCCAACAAGCGATTGACCTATGCCGAATTGACAGGGAAAACTGCGGAGGGAGCCTCTACTACGCCAGAGCCGTTCTAATCCCCGTCGCTTGAAGCGCGGTCGGAAACCGAAGCGGACTGTTTCTTAGTCCGCTTTTTTCTTTCCTTCTCGCGCTTCTCTTTATCCAGGGCCTTTTTGATTGCGGAGTGTGGGACGCGCATTAGGCCATCCATCGCCCTAGTAAAATTCTCGAAAGGGGATAGCGTGTCAGCTGACTTGGGGTTAGACTTCATGCGCCCATCATAACGCATTGACAGGAGAACACGTCATGGAACTTGAACCGAAAGACTTGGAGTTTCTGGTTGACAGCGTTCATCTTCAGCAAGAGGAGATGTTGAGGCTATCAGTGCAGATGGAGGCGCTTCTAGCAGCCCTAGAGCAAAGTAATGACCCTGCCTACACCAAGTACAAAACTCAGGTGAGAAGCCTTGAGAAAGGGATCTCGAAGAAACCTGAATTCGATAGAGTAAAGCGTCTACTAGACCTTGCTGCGCGGGTGAGAGGACGCGAGTAAATACCGCGTTGCTTGAGAGCGCCAATATCGCTTCATCAGGGAGAGTAATCAACCATCTACCTAAGCACCTATCTGCATCTTGCATTTCGACACCTCGACACTGTAACCTTGAGATTGTCGAATCCAAGATTCTAAAGGCCGCGGCTCGCAACCGTGGCTTTTTTCGTTGGCTAGTGCCGGACAATGTTTACCGTCAAGGACGTTTTCAAACTCGACCTTAGCGGCAAGTGGTATATCCGCGTCCTTAAAGTCTGCATCGCACTCGTCGGCGCTTGGGTGTTTGTTGCCGTGCTCTTTTTTGCCTACGGCTTTTTCAAAGGCGTAATCTCTGCCTTCCGCTGACCAGGCTATTCTCATCTGGAGAATAATCTTAGAACCGCAGCAACAGCGGCAACCACAGCACCAACAATGAAAATAGCCCATCTCCAAGCGATGCGCTTCTGCTGGCGCTTATATCGCTGTTGGGTCTGCGCGAGTTCCTGCTTTAACTCTCCCTTCCGTGCGTAGGATCGTGGATCGTTGAGCAATCCCCTTCGCGCCATCTCTTCAGACAGTACGGAACGGGCAATCTCGGTCAAACCTTCCTCGTCGGCCCACACGCGCAAGAGTTCGTCATCACTCAGATTCTCGTATTGGTACTTCAGTTCTAATACGTCCATTGGCGTTACGCCACTTTACCACCCGCCAATAATACCTGCCTCCAACCGACAATCGCATCCGTCCCCATAAATCGTGCGCGTCCACCAAACGAGTCTAAGTTGGGTGATAATATAGTTGACTCACCGACGATTTAGGGGTATATTTGGCTCATGGAAAGCCAATCCTTCCCGCAAACTCTGGTCGATGCAATCCGCTACTTTGCCGATCCTAACATCTGCGTCCAGTTTATGGCATCGCTTCGCTGGCCCAACGGCGTTGAATGCCCGACCTGTGGAAGCAAAGAAGTGTCCTATCTCTCGACTCGCCGCATGTGGAAATGCAAGACCGAACACAAGAAGCAACAATTCTCGGTAAAGAACGGGACCGTTCTTGAAGATTCTCCTATTCCTCTGGACCGATGGTTAGCCGCAATGTGGATGATGTGCAACGACAAGAACGGCATCAGTTCTTATGAAGTGGCGAAGGCTATTGGCGTAACTCAGAAGTCCGCGTGGTTCCTCATGCACAGGATTCGTCTTTCGATGCAGAGCGGAGACTTCAAGAAATTCTTCGGTGAATGTGAGGCCGACGAAACGTTCATCGGTGGCAAGGCTCGGAACATGCACGGTGATGTAAAGAAACGGCGCATCACTGGCACAGGCGGAAAAGATAAAACCGCAGTCATGGGCATCCTGCAACGCGGGGGCAAGGTCCGCGCTACTGTGATCCCTAATCGCAAGAAGAAAGCACTGCAAGCGGAAGTGCGAAAGCATGTTGAGGCAGGATCGGCCCTCTATACGGACGCCTTGCTGTCTTACGAAGGTTTGGAAGGGGAGTACGCGCATCAGGTTATCGACCATGCGGTGAAATACGTTGACGGCCAGATTCACACGAACGGTTTGGAAAATTTCTGGAGCCTACTAAAGAGGTCTATATCAGGCACCTATGTCAGCGTTGAGCCTTTTCATTTGTTCCGCTACTTGGATGAACAGACCTTCCGATACAACAACCGTTCTACTCGCGACAATCCAATGAGCGATGCAGACCGCTTCCAACTGGCGTGTTCTCAAGTGATCGGGAAAAGGCTCACGTATGACGACGTGACAGGCAAAACAATGGCTAGAGAGTTGGAGCCGTTCTAGCGACCAGAGGAATCGCTTGAAGCGCGGGAGGCGGGCGAAGTCTTAACCCGCTTTTTCTTTTCGCGCCGCTTCTGCTCAGCGTCCAGTTTACGTTTTATTTCGGTGTGTGGGACATTCAATATCCCTCTGACGAAGCGGGAAAAATTATCAAACTCAGACGTGTTCTTGGTTGTTGATTTCATGTCAAATCCCATCGTACTACTGCACGATAAAGTCTGAACTTGAGTGTCTCCCAGATGCAACGGAATAAGCAGAGCGTCTTCAATGCGGTCCACCAACTTCGCTTCATGTATTGCACGACGGTGCCGTAGGTGATGCAGTGCACGTCGCGCGGTTCTCCATGAACGATGTCTTCGTTAGACCCCAACTTGCTCAGCCATCCACCACCAAGGAATCGCTGTCTCGCCATGTGCGTAGCGCCGAGCGCGTCCGCATAAATAGCAACCTTCTGGTAGCCCAATTCAAAGTCGGAATTGTTGCAGGCTTGATAGCCAAACTCCTGCTGAAACACTGACATGAAATCCGCCACCGGGACCGCAGAACCTACGGGATACTTCTGAAATCCAGGTGGCCAATAACAACTTGGATCATTCCAAGGCCACCATACCCGATCCGTTCGGCAGGCGGCCCACGTAACACATTTATAGTCTGTATCGAATGGGCTTTTGATTGTCCAGTTGGCGTTTCGGAGGTGAGTAAATTCCGGATACAGGAGAGCGCGAGCTTCAGTTGCACTTCGGAATATGATCATCCTTACAATCGTCCTTCGTCCTCACCCCACCTTATCCACGCAGCGTTTATCTTGTCGGTTTTCCCATAGTCTTTAGGGTTGATCGGATTGTGTTGTGTCAGATAACTAAGAGCCAAGGACCATTCTCGGTGACTGGTCTTGAGGTCGTGCAGCATAAAACGAATGATGTCTCGCTTATTCTGAGCGCTCTCTGCACTCATTCCGAGAATAGCTTGATAGCTGGGGTGCATCATTTTCTGCAACGGAGACGACATGTGTGCGGTTTCCCGATCCCACTTCTCAGCCTGCTTAAAGAAGTCCGCTTCTAGCTTGGCTTTTGCTGCGATTGCCTGCTCCGCTTGTGGAGCCACTTGCTCTTCCAATGCACGGAAAAATGCTCGCTGGTATTCTTTCAGCCTACGCTCGGCCAGAATGTGAGCGTATGTTCTGCGTAGCCGTCCCTGGTGCTTCTTGTGCGGCTCGTACTCGTAAGAACGCGCCGAGTCGCGCTCCTCTCGCGTGTACCAATCATGCCGTTCTTGACCACAAGGTACTGCCATGGCTGCTTCCATAGGCGGCTCCACTACTGCTGAGGATCAATTAACCGTATGTTCGCGTTGGCAATCACAGACCCAAGACTTTTCGCTTTTACGTCGGCCCGTTCCAAAACCTCGCGCAACTCTACAATGTCATGCGACCCAAGGGTGACATAAAACTCAGCTATCCTGCCTCCAGCACCAGTGTGGTAGTTGAATTTAAGCGTCTGGCTGATAATCATCGCCTCTGGGGGATCAGCGACGTTCTTGCCGTAGACTGGTCTTGCGTCCGTCAAAATACGAGCACTGCAATAAAGATTTTCATACTCAGTCTGCAAAGCTACGGCTTTTCCAGCAATGCTTAGAACATTGATGTCCAAGACCTTTGCGAGACGCTCACGAAGTTTTGGCTCAGACGGGCGTGGAAGATCATTATGCTCAAACAGCGACTCGCAAACATCAGAAATAAACTCGCCGTCTGCAATTTCGTTGTAAGCGCGCACTCGATGCAGTGAAGTGATTGCTTCAAAGATCAATTTAGCATCGTCGGGAGAAAGGTTTGGAACCTTCGGGACGTAGGTCGGCGAACGCTCAAGCTCAGCGAGAAGCTGGCTGAATGCATCCTCTGGCAACTCGCGTAGAATCGCAAGCGCCAGTCTGTCACTTTTTGGTACGTTCAGTGCGGCCAAAAATAAGTCCTGAGTGTGACTCTTCTCCGAAGTCCGACAGGACTACGTGTCAAGAGAAATTAACACGGGCGGCGGAAAACCTGTGGAAAATCCTGTGGAATCAGCGTCTTGCGCACCCGTTCCGTCAACAGTTTACTACAATTGGTAGCGGTTTACGAATTTGGTTGACACAAGATGTTGTGCTTTCCCGAACCTAAACCCTGTATAGGTTGTATTAGATGCATCTGCCCCGTCTCGGCTGCATCAAGTTTGCATGAAAACATGTCGGTGAGTTAACTATATTATTACCCAAGTTGACAAGCAGTTCTAGCGCCTTGCGTCGATCTCTTGGAGCAACCTTTCGCATCGCATCTTTGAAGTTTTCGTAAGCTACCAGATCGGTTGGTTGCAGCGGTACACAGTCCTCCCAACCAAACGGCGCAATTGTCGTGAATATATTGCGGTACGCACATCCCGTATCTGCTAGCACTTGATTGAAAGCATTCAAGATCAAACAATCGTAAGCACAGCGGTCGTGCCATAGGGTGAGCTTCGTATCGGGATGCTGCGCGCCATACCGATTCGCGATCTCATACAGCATTAACTTCAAGGTAAGGCCGTAGATGTATCCGGCGAAATCAGGCGAGGCTTCGGTGAGCGATTCGGGAATGATCCTCTTAAATTCATCTAAATTGATGGAGTACGCAATCGTATCGATAGGATGTTGGCCAACAATACGGATGAGTTCGGATACAAACTTCCGCTGTTCGTCTGGCGTCCAGCCTGCAAACTCACGTTTCAGGTTGCTGCAATCGGCAGCATGGTAACGGGACAGCAAAGGGCGACCCTGTTTCTTAAGCTGCTTATTCCATGCAGTCAGAATGAGCTTCCATTTCCGAGAAATCTCATACCAGTCCTTCCCTTTGGCAACTAAACAGGACAGCGTAAACACTTTCTGGTTGTAGCTTTCATCAATGTAGCCGTGTAATAACACAAACGTCCCGTTCATGCCGAGAGGATTAAACGCCCGGATCAAATCTCTCAGCAGTGCTTGAGTTGCATTCTTCACCGGACCTTTCCCCGCTTTCCGGCATATCAATACTGACCGAATCGGTTTGATTAGTCAAATATATTTATGCCGTTAGCGGGAAATTCCCGCCAGATCCGATGGTCTAAAGGACTTAGGGGTCAAAATCCGTGAAACAAAGGACTTAGTCGCAATGACTTGCTCTTAGCAGGCCGTCGCTCCGGTCGAAGGCCGTAACCCGGGTTTCGCGAACTGTGGATTCCTACGAAAAGAAAGTTGCTCTGACGTTGCCGGGGCGACCACGGCTTGCGTTCCTGTGCGCGGGAATCGGGTATACCCCTACCCATCCTCGGTGAATGAAATCATCGGGTTAGCAGGAAATTCCTCCTAAATCTGAAGGTCTAAAGAACTTAGGTATCAAAATCCGTGAAACAAAGGACTTCGAGCGCGACGACTTGCTCACTAGCAGACCGTCACGGCCTCGATGATGATCGCTGATTTGAATTGTCAGGGCAAGGGTGGATGTCACACTGGCTTTGTGAATTTCCTGGGCTTCGACGCGGGCGGCGACCGTCGGGGAACCCTTGTTGTCAGGAGCATCGTGCCCATCCGTCGAAATCCACGGGTGGGGCATCCCGTGCCGTGCTAGAGTACGGCTGGGCCGCCCCCCGGAACAGAGAACTGAGAACCGAGAACTGGAACCTAGAAATCAGAACGAGTCTTCGCAGGGCGGAAGGGAATCCAGAACGTCGCTTCCACATCCACGGGAGCGCCGTTTTTCGTGGCGGGCTGGAACTGCCACTGGGCGATTGCTTCGCTGGCAAATCGATCAAGGCGTTCATCGACGCTGCGCAACACGCGCAGGATCTCGACCGTTCCGTCGGAGTGAATCATGCCGTAGAGGATCACGGTCCCGCCAACGTTCTGCCGCATCAGTTCCAGCGGATACGCGGGATCGACTTTGCGCGTCGCCACCGGCGATGACAGTTCGGCGGAAGAGGATTCTCCGGACGAAGGAGCCGGATCTGCTTTGAGCGCGGCGAAGCGGATGATCCAACTGCCTCCGGCGGAATTCAGGTTGGGCATGTTGATGCTGAGCCAATAGACCTTGTGGCTGCCAAAAACGGCGCGTTCGACCGCCGAGATCTTGCTGTCACTTTCCGGTTGCACGGCCGGTGAGGTGTGCGGCATGCGAATGCCAGCCAGCAACCTCGGATTGACGGAGTTGGCGCTCGATGGCTTCGCAGCGGGATCGCCCGCGACGGGCGAAGCTGCATTCGTGGTCTTGCCAACGTACAGTCCGGAAGGCAGGCTGCTGGCGCCGTTCCTGCCAACTCGACTTTCATTTTCCGTGGAAGCGCCATCGGATCTGCCCGGCGCGCCGGACGCTCCGCGATGTCCTTCGGGCGTGGCGGCGAAGCTGCCCCGGCGATTGCCGGCGACCGGCCCGGGCGGTGTGCCCACTGCGGGATGCAGGCTGAGTGAGATCATGCCGCCGCCGGAGCGCGAGCCTCCGGACGCGCCCACTGAAGGTGGCGGAGCAATCACTTGCGGAGAACGACCGCGCAGAGCGGCGGAGCGTGCGGGCATGGTGCGCTGTTCCTCCACCGAAAGCTGTGGGGCGGGCGCAATCACGGAGCTGCGTCCCACGTTCATTTCGCCGAGACGCCGGTGGGAAGCGGCTTCCAGAGCGGGCGGCGGCGCGATCACGGCGGGCTGCGGAGCTTGCACGGTTTTCTGCGCATTGTCCCGGAGGTCGGGCGGCGGAGCGATCACCGAGCGTTCCATCCGCGGCGCGAGTCGCGAGATCTCCGCTGCCGGCACGAGAGGCGCGGGCGCAATTGGCATCCGCGGTTTGTCCGACCAGGCAACGGCGTTCGGCAAAGCAACGTCGTGGCGCAACTGAATGTCGGGGGGCGTGACGATGGTCTGCGAACGGTTGTCGGCTTCTGGCGGCACGGAAATAATCGGCTGCGCAGAAAATTCGGGATCGGCTTTCCGCGCGAGAGCCGAATGCGAGCGGCGAGTGTCCAGCGGCGGCAGATATTCCGACGGTGAGTAGTAAACCACGTCGGCATGCGTGAACGTGGGTAGGGGCGTGACCTGGGGCTGCAAGGCGAGGAAACGAGACCCCGCCCAGATCACGATCAGCGCGAGAATGTGATACCCGCCGGACTCGAAGAAGCTCCGCCAGGGAAGTCCGCGCTCGACGAAGACATCAGGCCAGAAAGCCGCAGGAGAAGACTGAAGATACAACGGAGCAGCGTCGCGCCGGTAAAACAGGTCTCGAAGATTCCGCACAAAGACGCGAGACCAGGGTTCGGGCGCGATCAACAGACGCACCTCTGGGGACGGTGATTCGGTCTCTTCCAGAAGTGGGCCCGGCACTTCGCGCATCGTTCTATCTTAGATGCAACGAGGGCTGGACGGAGCATGCAGTATGGAATAGTCGGAAGGGCACGAGGCCATGGTGCGGGGAAGGTAGTACGATTGATGGCATCAGGAGTGTTCTCATGAAGAAGTCGCGCGCCTTTCTGGCCGCTGCAATGTTTGCCGCCGTCACATTCGCTTCCCTGGCTGCGCAAGATTCAAAAGCAGCGCCTCAGAAGGCTGAAGAACCTCAGCCTGGGGTGCGGCATGCCACGAGTTCAGGTCAGTATTCCGGGATGTACAGCTTCTTGAAAGATGGAGAATTCGTCCAGGTCACGGTGGAAGAGGAAGGCAGAGTGACGGGATTCATCTCACGCTACGGAGAAGGAGAAAGCGACAAGGGAGCGTTTCTGGATCAGTACTTCCGCAGCGCCAAGCTGGACGGCATCAAACTGGTGTTCACTACCGAGACGGTGCACGCGGTATGGTTTGATTTCAAGGGCAGGGTGGAACGCGGCGAGGGAAAAAATCCTGGCGACGAAGCATATTACGTGCTGCAGGGGACGCTCACAGAAAACACCAGCGATCCGCAAAAAAAAGTTACATCGCATGCCAGGGAAGTCGAATTCAAGATGTTTCCCGCGGAAGCGTCGCCGGTGCCGGAAGCCAGGAAGTAGTTGCTCCGATCAATGCCCGCTACGATCAATGCCCGGTACTCGCCTACTGACCTGCGCGCGCAGGCGTGATGACCAGGCGCCCTGGCGATTTCTTCTTGCTGTCGTTCTTTTCCTGCGCATAGACGAGGTCAAGGCCGCCTTCGGGAGTGGATGATGCATCGGCCAAAGCCGCTGCCAGTGCGCGGAACGAGCGGCTAACCTCCTGGCTATCCTGCAGAACCACAGGCGTGCCATGATCGATGGCGGGGGAGACTGCCTGAAAGGCGTTGGGAATTTTCCACAGCACTTTGCAGCGAGTGGAATGTTCGACGTCTTCGTCGGTAAAACCGGGAATCTTCTTGTAGCGATTTAGAACCATGCGCAGCCGGTTGTGGCCCGCACCCTCTTCCAAGAACGCATGAATGCGGCTTGCGCTCCACAGGGACACCACATCAGTCTGAGCGACCATAAGTACCGCATTCGACAGGTCAGAGAGCAGACGCGTGGTGGAATCGAGGCGGCTGGAAGCATCGACCACGACGTAGCGATAGTGATTGGCCAACAGATCGAAGAGACGGGCCAATTCGGCCGGAGTGGGGAGGGACGGATAAGGTTGCTGCGGTCCGGCAAGAAGATGCAAGCCGTCTTTGGAAGTGGTCATCAAGCCCTCGAGCAAAGAGGCATCGAGGCGGTGCAAGTTCTCCAGCGCGTCGGGCACTCCAAAGCTGGGGCGAAGGTTCAGATGAAGCTGAGCATTGCCGACGGGCGCAAAGTCCACCAGAACCACGTTGCCGTGGGATTGTTGCAGAGCGACTGCAGTATTGACCGCTGCCGTAGTGGCCCCGGCGCCTCCCTTGGCGCTGAGGAAGGTGAAGATGCGGGCTTTGCCCGCGCCCCCGCGAGTGCGAGTGCGGTTGGAACTGAAACGAGTGACGGCCTCGAGAAGAGCTTCCGAGCCGGCACTGTCATCCAGGTATTCTCCGGCCCCGGCGCGCATGCTCGCCACAATCGTGGTGGGTTGCTGCATGGTGCCGTTGGCGAAAATGGCGAGTTGCAGCGTGTTGGCCTGGATGAGTTCGATAGCCCGGATGGCGGGTTGAGGATTCTCGGCAGAGATATCGACGACGACGACTTCGGCGTGCAGATCCTGAATCTGGCGCAGTATAGAGTCGGTTGGTCCGGTGGGAAAGCCGACATTGCTGAACACGGTGCGGGCCAGCCGTGTAGCCTCTACACGCCGCTGCAGTTCCGATAAGTGTTCGCGGTCTTCGGTCAGCAGGGCTACTGCGATCCCATGCATAGCGCGGTTCTCGCTGATTTCTCTTGGTGTTTGCATGTTAGAAAGAGAAAGTACCCTTCGCCAAGTGACCTAGGTAACTGGCTGGGAGCACACTCCTGTACATCTGTCGGAGAGAGGGAGGAGCAGTGATCCGCAACGCAGAGGAACAAAGCGACAGACGCACAACAAGACTACTGCCCAACCTAATCCGCACTATTGATAGGCATTCTAAGCCAACCCAACGAGATTGAAAAGCTCTGACAAGTAACAAATCAAAAGTCTGCCGCTGCCAGGCCCAGACCGGGAGTGATGGCATCCCTATCCGACTCCTTAAGACTGAGAGGGCAGGTTAGTGGACCGCTGTCCCTGGAGTGCCAGGCACTGGCGTTATCGTCCGCTCAGTTTCGCCCGGATTGTGCAGGGCTGAAATCCGCCGGAAGTCGGCGGAGCTGTCCTGAACTTCAGGAAGGTATTCGTAACCGTTCAAGCAGACCGCCACCCCGATTTTGGTCTCTGCCGACTTAGTTTCGGCCCCGGAAGCCAGATTCCAGTTCTTATCTGCAGCCTTCACGATTCTTAGAATGCGGCCGCGGCAGCGAACGCGCATGTTTTCGCCGAGAGTGATCTCGGAGGGCATCCTTAATGTGAGCTCAATTTCCGCATTCTCACTCAGTGCCATGTCGGTGAACAGAAACGCTCCCCGGGAGCTGAGATTCTGGGTGAATCCAAGTCCTTCGGCGGCGGTGGAAATATCGCGCAAGGAGACCGGTAAGTTAAAAGCGAAGCGTTGCCCGATTCGACGTTCAACACCAACCGAAGGAGTTGTCATGGTCGTGTCCCTTCCTTAGGGAATCACCGGGGAGAAAGCAACTGCCACTGTAGCGCAGTCTGACCGGTCTGGGAAGCCAAAAATTCGATGCGTAGAACTCATCCGAGGCTGCCGCCCCGACGACTATTTCATGCGATGCAAGAACAGCCTGTTGGAAGCGTAACAGCATTTCAGGATCGTCAACTGAAGCCATGGTGAAGAACCTGCCGCCACGCACCGTCCGCCCAACGGAAATCCGGGTGGTGCGGATGGTACAGAGCATTCGAGTTATATTGATCTAAAAGGCGATTACCGTCATCCAAAGAAGCCAACGTGTCTGAGGCAAGAACTCCAATCGAGGCAAGTCCGTCGGTGAACGGGGGCGAAGCGGCCTCCGGACGAGGATCGCGCTGGCAGGTGGCGGGGCGCGCACTGCGGCATCGCAACTTCCAACTATTCTTCAGTGGGCAATTGATTTCGCTGATCGGTACGTGGATGCAGAGCGTGGCGCAGTCGTGGCTGGTCTACCGGCTGACCGGTTCGGCTCTGCTGCTGGGTTCGGTGGGATTCGCCAGCCAGATCCCTGTGTTTCTGTTTGCGCCGCTCGGCGGGATCGCGGCCGATCGCTACAACCGTCGCCAGATCGTGATCGGGACACAAGTGTCGGCGATGCTGCTGGCCTCCGTTCTTGCGGCGCTCACGCTATCCGGCAAAGTTCAAGTCTGGCACGTGTTTGTGCTGGCGAGTTTGCTGGGCGTGGTGAACGCGTTCGATATTCCAGGCCGGCAATCCTTTCTGGTGGACATGGTCGGCAAGGACGACTTGATGAATGCAATCGCGCTGAATTCATCCATGTTCAACGGCGCGCGGGTGATCGGTCCGGCAATTGCAGGAATTCTGGTGGCAAAGATCGGCGAAGGCTGGTGCTTCTTCGCCAACGCGGTGAGCTACATCGCCGTGATTATTGGTTTGTTGTTGATGAAAGTGCATAGTCCGGCACGGGCTTCCATCGCGTCGCCGCTGGAACACATGATGGAGGGATTTCGCTTCGTCAGCCGAACCGCGCCGATCCGGGCGCTGCTGATGCTGCTAGGGTTGGTGAGTCTGGTGGGGATGCCCTACGTGGTGTTGATGCCGATTTTCGCCGACAAGATTTTGCACGGTGGAGCGCGAGGATTGGGCATCCTCATGGGCGCGACCGGCGTGGGAGCTCTGTTGGGCGCGCTTACTCTCGCCTTCCGCGAAGGCGTGAAGGGTCTGGGGCGGTGGGTGGCGATGTGCTGCGCGGGTTTTGGGGCGAGTCTGGTTGTGTTTTCGATCTCGCACAGTTTCTGGATTTCTGTAATCTTGCTGTTGCCCGTGGGTTACACGATGATGCTGCAGATGGCTTGCTCGAACACGCTGATTCAGGTGATGGTTCCGGACGCGTTGCGGGGGCGGGTGATGGCCGTCTATTCCATGATGTTCATGGGCATGGCCCCCATTGGAGCGCTGCTGGGCGGCGCTCTCGCCGACCGGCTCGGCGCTCAGGTCACCGTGGCGATCGGTGGGATGGCGTCAGTGGCGGGTGCGTGCTGGTTCGGATTGCAACTTCCGAAGATCCGTGTGGAAGCCCGGCGCTTGATCCTGGCACAGGCCGTGGCTGGCGGCGAGCCGTCGGACATGACGGCGCAGGCGGTGGAAGACTAGGTGCCGATTTCGCATGAGTCCGGCTGCATAAAGTAGGTTGCGATGGTCTGCGCCAACCGCGCCAAGACCACTCTTCATCATTATCATTCAAAATTTTCATCGTCAGCATTCCTAGCATCGTGGTCCGCGATCCGCGCGTATATTTCTTGAACATCGGCGGAGGATCGTGATATATCCGCTTACTACCTCACCGCACTATTCGTCCCGTTCATCGATCCGCAGTTTCGATGGGCGAGTGAGCCATCGACGATCGTTCCATTGGAGGACAAGATGAGTTCCCTTCGGAAGTTCATGGCATTCGTTCTTTTCATGGCGGTTTTTACTGGACTAATATTCGCTCAGGGCGGAGCCACGGGCGCCATCGGTGGTGTGGTGCAAGACGCATCGGGAGCCGTCATCGCCAGCGCCAAAGTCAGCGTCAAGAACGACGCCACTGGCGAGGTATTGCGGCAACTGACGACCGACGCATCCGGATTGTTCACGGCCACCTTGCTGCCGGTGGGCACATACTCCGTGGAAGTGACCGCGGCGGGTTTTCCCGTCACCACGTTTCCCGGGGTGGTGGTGCGCATCACGGAAACGACGCGCATGACCGCGGTCGTCAAAGTGAACTCGGTGAAGGAAGTTGTGGAAGTTCAGTCCCAGGTGGAGCAAGTGAATACGACGGACGCCACCACGGGCCAATCGCTGGGGGCCCAGACGATTACCGATCTTCCTCTGGCGACACGAAACTTTCAGCAGTTGCTCACACTCTCCGCGGGCGCTTCTTCCGACTTGAACGGGGCTGCGCAACTCGGCCGCGGCACTGTGTACATGCACGTAAACGGCGGCAGAGAGGACAACAATAACTATCTGATCGACGGAATTACCGTGGCCGATTACGCCTTCGGCGAATTGACTTACACACCCTTGCCCAGCCCGGATGCGATTCAGGAATTCAAAGTCAGCACCAGTCTCTACGATGCTACGCAGGGACGAAACGGCGGCGGCAACATCAACGCCACCCTCAAGAGTGGAACCAACCACTTCCACGGAGATCTGTGGGAATACTTTCGCAATACATCGCTGGACGCGAACGACTATTTTCTCGGTAAGGTGGTCGTGAAGCAGAACATTTTCGGCGGCGACATCGGTGGGCCGATCGGCCCCGCGGCCAAGCTGGGCTACTTCTATTTCAACCTTCAGGGCACCCGGCAGCGCAGTGGCGATTCGCCGGGAACGTTTATCAACACATCCATTCCCTACGTTTCCCTTGTGGACCGCCAGTCAGCAAGCCAGATGGCGACTGACTGCGGGGTGCCGAGCATCGATCCCGTGGCGTTCAATCTGCTCAGCTTTAAGAGCAATCAGTTCGGCGCGGGCGCTGGAGGATACTTGTTCCCGCTGCTTACGAATGTACCCTCAGCAACACCGTGCGGCACCATGGAGCCCTTCCTGATCACGAATCCAGGCAAGTTCACGGACAACCAATTCACCGCGAACTGGGACCGCGAATTTCGCAACGGGAAGGACCGCTTGTCCGAGCGGTTCTTCTGGTCAAATTCCGATACGTTCCAGCCTTTCGGGGCTGATTCCTACGGAATCCAAACCGGAGGCCAGCCCGGTTCGAACAATCTGAACTTCCCACTGGACATTCCTCTACACAGCCGGTTCGGCAGCATTACTGAAACTCACGTATTCAACAACAGCTTGATCAATGAATTTCGCTTTGGTGTCAACATCATCAGCGACAAGCTGAATAACCAGCCGCCGGTCACCAATGCGCAGGTCGGCATCAACCTGCCCACTGCGACCGGAGTAAACGGACAAGCCGGCGATCCAAATATCTACCGGTTTCAGTTTGACACTTTCGCCTTTGGTGCCTACCCCACGCAACTGCAGTCGGCGCTTTCTAACAACTACACCCTGGTGGACACCGTGAGCTGGACCCACGGCCCTCATCAACTGCGTTTTGGCGGGGAGATTGACCGTGTGTCCATGCGCCGCAGCTTGCCCATTGCGGACAATGGGCTGATATTTTTTGTTTCCGGTGCAACTCCATTCGGCTCGGACTTTCAGAGTTTTCTAGCGGGTGCGCCGCTCCTGGGTGAGGGCGGAGGCGGCCTCGGCAACCACGACTACCGCATTCCCGGCTACGCCTGGTTTGGCCAGGATGACTATCGGGTGAGCAAGACACTCACTCTTAACCTCGGTTTCCGCAACGAGTTTCTTGGTGCGCCCTACGACACGCTTTGCCACACCGGCAACACCGACCCCACACTCGCGATCACGACCGGGCAGCCCTATATCTATCCCAAGTGCATCAGTAAATTCGGCCTCACCGGTATTACCGGGACGCTCAATCCAGCTGGACTTAATAATGCATACGCTACTGTCTGGGAGCCACGCATCGGTTTTGCCTATGACCTCGGCGGGCATCACACTACGTCGATTCGCGGCGGCTACGGCATTTACAGTGTCCGCGAAGACCTCGGAGCCGTAGACAATCTTGCCATCGTGCCTCCGACTTATCCGTTTCTCGTGGGCTTCTTTCCCGGAGCCGACAGCTTGGCTAACCTGTTTGCCCCAGGGTTTAACCCCGCATTCCCCAACGGCATTCCCGCGCTGGGCGCCAATCCAACTCAGACGTATGTGCCTACCGCCGCGATCCTGCAGGGATTTTCCTACAGCGGCTGCTCGTATGCCGCGCCTGCCCCGATCGAGCGATGTGGTCCCGGTTTTTCCGGCAACGTGAATGGATTGATCCAACTAGCCGTGCCGCTGCATTGGGTCGCAGGCACCACGCAGCAGTGGAACTTCACAATTCAGCGCGAATTAGGGCGGGACTGGTTTGCGGAACTCGGCTATGTCGGCACCAAGGGCAGCCGGCTGCGCTCGACCTACGATCCCGCTCAGGCCACTCTGGCCACGACGCAGAATCCAGTGACTATTCCGGGACAAGGGTGTGCCAATCTGCAGGCCCAGGGTCTGTCGTGTCAGATCGTGGATACAACCGTGGAGAATGCCTCCGCCCGTTCCCCCTATATCGGAATTGCTCCCGGGGATTTCGAAGACTTCGCGCCCAACTCCGATTCGCATTACAACGGGCTGCAGGCCACCTTGGCCCACCACTTGGGCAAGGGACTGTATTTCCAAAGCGCCTATACCTACTCGAAATCGATTGACGATGTCTCCACCGCTTCCGTGGCATTCCTTACGCGCGTTAACGATCAAAATAACGCGCGCGCCTCGCGCGGGCTCTCCGATTTCGACCGGCGGCAGCGCTTCGTGACCAGCGCCGTCTACCAACTGCCTTTCTTCGCCCACGCCAACGGTTTAACCAAGGCAGCGCTGGGCGGCTGGGAGACCAGCGGTGTAATTACCCTGCAATCGGGTGCTCCGATCACGATCTATGATCCGGCGGGAGGCACTGCTTACGCCCTAGCCAGCACACCGTCGTCGACCGCGACCTTCGCTCCAGGCTACAGTTGTGGCAGTGCTCCGAGCCGAGGCAGCATACAATCGCGGCTGGCCAACTGGGTGAATCCCCTGGCTTATCAGTCCGATCCGCACGCGACGCTTTCCGACGGCTCTATGAGCGATGCCACGGTCTACGGCAACACGCCGCGCAACTGCATCATTGGACCGCCACAGAAGAACGTGGATTTCACGCTGGACAAGACGTTCAAGTTGGGTGAGCGGCAGGATCTGCGATTCCGGACGGACTTCTTCAACCTGTTCAATCATCCGTCGTTCGCCATTCCGGCCTTGGCAGCTGTCTCGTCTGCTGGAGGATCTGCGCCGATTACCTCAACCGTCGGCACGCCGCGGCTGATTCAGTTCTCGTTGAAGTATGCGTTCTAGCAGTCGCGCGAGGTGAATTATTTGTATGCTTCCGGCGGCAGCCCTGTGATGCGGATTCCGCCGTGGCCTTTGTGGCGGATGTTCAGGCCGATGAGCAGGGCGGTTATCTGCTCGAGGATGCGGGCGTTTTCCAATTTTCCGCCGTCGAGAGCGCGCACGGCGGGAATCTTTGCCGCCAGAGTCCGCGTGAGTTGAACCGCATTAGGGTCGTCGCTGCAGACGATGACATCGCAGTCAATCGCTTCATCGCCATTCAGAAGTTCCGCGGACAAGTTATGGAACGCGGCCACCACGCTCACTCCCTTCGGAACAAGTTCAGCGGCTTGCTGCGCGGCCGAGCCTTGCCAGACTCCCAGTGTGCGTGAGGCGCGTCCGCCAACTCCGGCAGCGAGGGCGACAGTGGCATCGATAAGAATGCTGCCAGCGCGAATCGCGGGCTTCAGTTGCTTGAGCAGCGTAGCCTGTCCTTCGAAGGGGACGGTGAGCACCAGAAGATCCGCAGCGGCGCAAGCGGCGCTATTTTCCAGGCCGGAGACGCGAGCGTCGTCTCCAGCTTTGTGTTTGATGTTGCCGGCTGCCTCCTGCGCGCGCCGGGCGTCGCGCGATCCGATGATGATGCTCTCTCCAGCACGCGCCCAACGCAGGGCCAGGCCCATGCCAGCAGGTCCGGTGCCACCGAGGACGGCAATGGGGCGCGGAGCGGCTTCGCTCATCTATTCATCCTCATGCGAACTGGCTCAGCCAAACTCCGCTCATGCAAATTCCGGCTCCAGCGTTTCCTCTGCGGTGAACTCCTCCAGCGGCAGCTTGATATTGATGCGCGTGTATGTTGTGTTGCGCTCGGCGGGAATGCGGCCTGCCTCAAGAATCAGCGACTGGAAGTCTTCCGGGCTGGTGTACTGGCCAGCGGTGGCACCAGCTTCGCGCGAGATGTTTTCTTCCATCAGCGTGCCACCGTAATCGTTGGCGCCGGCATGCAGGCAGAGTTGCGAGAGACGCCGATTCAACTTCACCCAGGAAACCTGAATGTTGTTGATGGAACCGGCGAGCAACAGACGAGACAGGGCGTGCACTTTCAGATGTTCCGCAAGCGTAGGCCCGGTTCGAGCCAGCCCCTGGTGAAACAGCAGAGTGTTCTGGTGAACGAAACCGAGCGGAACGAATTCGGTGAACCCTCCGGTCTGGTCCTGAATTTCGCGCAGGAGATACATCTGGCGGACCCAGTGTTCCGGTGTTTCGGTGTGGCCGTACATCATCGTTGACGTGGAACGGATGCCCTTGCGGTGCGCGGTGCGAATGACATCGATCCATTGCGCGGTGGAGAGCTTGTTGCGCGATAGAATATTGCGGATCTCATCGTCGAGAATCTCGGCGGCGGTGCCGGGGAGCGTGTCGAGGCCGTTGTCGCGCAGCATCGAGAGATAATCCGCCAGCTTCATTCCAGTGAGTTCGACGCCATAAACAATTTCCATCGGCGAAAACGCGTGGATGTGCATTCCCGGCACAGCATTCTTCACGGCGCGCAGAATGTCGCGATAGTAGAACGGAGGCAGTCCGTGCGGCAGACCGCCTTGTATGCAGACCTCTTTGGCTCCAAGTTGCCACGCCTCCACCGCTTTTTGTGCGACTTGGTCAGGCTGGAGGAAATATGTATCGGACTCGCGGGGGCCGCGGCTGAAGGCGCAGAACTTGCATCCCACAAAACAAATATTGGTGAAGTTGATATTGCGGTTCACGACGTAGGTGACGAGGTTGCCGGAGAGTTCGGCGCGCAGCAGGTTGGCGGCGGCGAGCAGGCCGAGCAGGTCGTCGCCTTCGGCGTGGGCTAGTCTGTAAGCTTCATCCAGCGGAATCGCGTTGCCGTTTTGAGTTTCGAGAATGCTCTCCAGCGAGGAACGCACCGCTGTTGTGAGCGCCGGCGCGATGTCGAACCAATCGAGCGAAGGAAAGTTCTCGAGTTCCGGATGGGAAAGTTGGCGGGCCACAGTTCCTCCGTAGAGACGCAGCTTGCTCGTCTTTTGCCGGAAAACAGCAAGACCTTGCGAGCAACGCCTCTACAGTGTAGCGGAATTCTAGCGGAACAGGTCAGATGCAGCGGGGCGCAGCAGGTCGCGTGTACGGCCGCGGGCTGGTTCGTAGGAAAATCCCCGAACGATGCACGCGGGCGTACGTTTGAGCTTGCCGCAGACCAATCCGGCGGCGGCGGCGAGTTCGTCGGCGACGGCTTCCAGGCTGGCATGCAGAGTGTAGCCGTGCGGATCGCGTTGCCCGCGATCGTCGCGCAACGCTTTCATCCCCGCCATCCCAATGCAGAAATCGACCAGGCCTTCGCGCCAGGGACGTCCGAATGTGTCGGTGATCAGGACGGGGATTGCGATAGAAGATCGCTTCTTGAGTTCACGATGAAGTTTGCCAGCAGAACGGTCGGGATCGACGGGCAGAAGCAGGGCGTGACGGCCGCCATCGACGTTGGAGACGTCCACGCCGCTGTTGGCGCAGATGAAACCGTGACGGGTCTCAGTGATGAGCACGCCATTCTTGCGGCGGATAACGGCTCGGCTTTCGCGCAACGCTAGTTCAATGACGCGAGCGTCCAGCTTATATTTCTTCGCCCATGCGATCGAAGCGGCGGAAGGCTTAATCGTGGCCAGATCAACGATGCGGCCTTCCGCTTTGGAAATGATCTTGTGTTTGACGACGAGAATGTCGCCGGGTTGGAGTGTCAGTTTATGTTGCCGCAAAGATTGCAGGAGCTTTTCAGCGAGTGAATCACCGGGATGAATGTCGTCCGCGAGAGGGATTGGGATGAGACCCAGCCCCATGCAGACATTCGCGGTATTTGTTTTGCGCTTCGTTTTCGCGGGAGGCATAAAGGGGTGCCGTCCCTAACGGGACTCGACCATTCTAACGGCGACTACCCGGCACTGCCGTGCCGGGCTTTCCCATGCCGCCGCTTCGCGGCTAGACCTTACCGGCGATCAAACGGCCATCGATCGTCCACCGTCGAAGCAGGCCCTGGCTACGGGTTTCGCCGGGATGTGCGAGAAGCTGCTGTAAGTCTTCCGGATTATCTACGTCGAGCGCGAGGCTGGGCAATTGCAGCACGATGCAAGGCTTGCCCGTGGCCCGAGCCGCGGCGAGGTGCGGCTTGAAGCTGTCGTTTCCGAAGCGCAGGGGGAACAAATCCGCAGGACGGCGGAACGCGGCGTTGGTGCCGCGACCGTCGGCGGCGGGCGCCAGCACCGAGCCTTCAACGGGAGCAGCAGCGAAAACCTGGTCGAGTTCCGTGGCTTGAATCAGCGGGATATCCGCGGGTATGACGAGGGTGCTGTCGGAGCCGCGCTCGACGCACAGATGAGTGGCCATCTCGATAGCGCCAGTTTCGCCGGGGTTCGCGGGATCGGGGATAATTTCAAAATCGTATTGCCGGGCGAGTTCCAGCGCGAACGGATCGCTGGTGACGAGCGCGCAAGCCGGACGTCGCGACCACGCGGCGAGGGTGGTTACAACGTCATGCAGCATGGCTTGCGCTAATTCCGTGCGTGCGGCCTGATCCAGCACGGCAGCGAGCCGCTGTTTGGCGGCGGATAGATTCTTGACGGGAATGAGGATCACGGCTGGTCGACGGCGGCACGGGCCGCAGATTTGTCTGAACCAGGCTCGCCAGAAACCCTGCCGTTCGCTGTGCAGGAGAGAACGGTTCGAGCGAGCGCGGACTTGTCCTCGGCTGTGCGCATGATGGTTTGTGTACACTGCACTCGCAAGCCGTTCCCGCGAAGCGCTTCCGCGGCTCGGGCATCGCGCGTATCGCAAATCAGCAGATCGAGAAAATCTTCGTAAGCCTTGGCGACACCGGCGATGGAGCAAGGCAATCCCTGCGCCGTCATCAGAATCCCCGCAGGTCCAGCGACGGCGGCATTCCCTACGATCGGGCTGACGGCCGCAACTTTGCCTCGAGCACGCACCAGCGCGTCACGAATACCCGGCACGGCAAGTATCGGGCCGATGCTGGTGATGGGATTGCTTGGAGCGATGAGTATTGCGTCGGCCGCCACAATGGCCTCAATTACTCCGGGCGCCGGCTCGGCGTCGGAAGCTCCGGCGAAGCGCACTGAGTTCACCGGATCCTGATACCACCGCTGCACGAAATATTCTTCGAAACTCAACTCGCCGGAAGGGGTATCCACCCGAGTCTCGACCCGCGAGTTGCTCATGGGCAGGATGCGCGCCTTCACCCCGAGCTTGTCGCAAATCTTCGACGTGGCTTCGGAGAGCGTTTTTCCCTCGGCCAACAGGCGCGAACGCAATAAATGCACCGCCAGATCGCGGTCGCCGGTGTGAAACCACGTAGGCTCGCCAAGTTGCCCCATGGCTTGCAGGCAAAGAAAAGTATCGCCCTTCACGCCCCAGCCGCGCTCGCGGCTGAGCAGGCCGGAAAGAACGTAAGTGATGGAGTCGATGTCCGGGGACACGTAGAGTCCCCACCACAGCAGGTCGTCGCCAGTGTTGACGATGAGAGTGATTTCTTCCGGCGGGATCACTTGCCGCAGACCATCGACGAACTTGGCGCCGCCCGTGCCGCCGGTGAGTACACAAATCATGCCGCCCTCTTTTCTCTGGCGAGACCCCGGCTGTCGCGGGCGCTTTCAAGTTTTTCTGTGAGCAATCCAGGTCTCGACACAACCGCGGACAAGAATTCAGGATAGACAGGCAAACGCTGGCGCAACTGGAATCCCTTGCTTTCCGTGCGCAGGCGCAGTTGTTCCAGATGCGGCCAGGGCTTTTCAGGATTGATGTAGTCGGGTGTCAGCGGCGAAATTCCTCCCCAGTCGTTGATACCGGCCTCCAGCAACTCTTCATAATACGGCGCATTGAGGTTGGGAGGCGCCTGGATATTGACGTTGGGCATTAACAAACGAGCTACCGCCACGGTGCGGAGCATCTCCGCTTGGCTAGGCTCGGGCGCATCAGCCATGGGGATGGTGGGCTTGGCGCGGAAGTTCTGGACGATCACTTCCTGGATGTGGCCGTAGCGCTCGTGCAAATCGCGAATGGCCAGCAGCGTATCCACGCGGTCTTCGAGAGTTTCGCCGATGCCGATCAGCAGGCCCGTGGTGAAGGGAACTCGCTGCTTTCCGGCGTCTTCGATGGTGCGCAGACGCTTGGCCGGGACTTTATCGGGAGCGTTATCATGGGCTGCGCCCGGGGCTAACAGAGCGCGAGTGGTGGTTTCGAGCATCAGTCCCATGCTGGGCGAGACGGCCGCCAGACGGGCGATCCATTCGGCGCTGAGCAAACCGGGATTCGGATGCGGCAGCAAGCTGGTCTCGCGCAGCACGAGTTCGCACATTGCTTCCAGATAGTGGAGGGTCGATTTATAGCCGAGATGGCGCAGAGTGTCGCGCATCTCCGGGAAGAGCAGTTCCGGCTTGTCGCCGAGGCTGAAGAGAGCTTCGGTGCATCCTAACTTTTCTCCAGCGCGGACGACCGCGAGGACTTCTTCGGGAGTCATGGTGTGCGCGCCGGGTTCTCCAGGATCGCGGCGGAAAGTGCAGTAGCCGCAGTAGTCGCGGCACAGGTTGGTCAGCGGCAGGAAAACCTTCCGCGAGTAGGTGACCACGCCGGCCTTGAAGTTGTCTCTTGCGGCGCGGGCAGCGGCGAGCAGCGCGGGGAGATCGGCGTCACCGCAGCGGATCAGGCGCAGGGCCAGGTCGCGCGCGATGGGCGAGCCGGGACGCAGATCGGCGAGCTCTGTCGCGCACGATGCGCCCAGATCGTTGGTGGCCGTCCCCGTGGCAGTTGGAGTCACAGTATTCGGTTCCGCAGTTTGCGGATGCATCGAATCATACAACAGTGGTCAGGGGATAGTGGTCAGTGACCAGTCAATACAAACCTGCCCGTCCGCTGAGCACTGACCACCGGCTCGGCCAGGGGTCAATGAGTGCTGTGGCGATGTTACGCCAATCGGGTTAACGATATTTCTTGTGCAACGCGCTCCACATCGCGCGGCCGAACAAGTATCCGCCAATCATCCAGACTAGAAAGCTAGATATGACGGTTCCTGTGATCTCGGCCAAAGACAGTTGGTGAGTTCTCGGGCCAAGAATCAGCATTAGAGGCGTGAAGATTGCAAACACCGGAAATCCCCATCCGACCACGCCAGTACGCCATACGTACCTCCTTCTGCCTTTTGCCTTTATCTGGAGCCAAGCCTGTCGACGTTCTTCGTCCCTCGCGTTTGACCCCCCGCTGACCAAAGGTGCGGAAACGCTTCGATGCTCTGCTCGACGTTGAAGGTATTTTAGTAAGCGCCAGGCGACGAAGCCTAACAACAACGGAACGGCGAGAGGAAGCAGGTTTGTGAGCGCCAGTGGCAAGGACAGAGCATGGGCGAACCTGTAGATTCCGAGAACCCCGCCGTACAATGCTAACCCCGCTAGAACGGAAGCTGCCACGGCAAGACAGGCAATCTTCATTACCCGTTTCATAACCGGAAGTTTACACCGGTAATTAGCAGAGTTCCAGAATCATGACAACTGACGCTATCAGGCCATAGCATTCATTAACCCCGGTGGGCCACTGCCGTGCTAATGTAGGCAGTCGCGGCAGGAAAAACTCCAGGTACGACATGAGCCCCAATCCAGCCGAATTTCGAAAAGCGATGGCATGCTTTGCCACGGGAGTGACTATCATCACCGTAGACCTGGATGGCGAAGTCCATGGCATGACTGCCAATGCATTCGCTTCCGTCTCGCTCGATCCGCCGCTGCTGCTGGTATGCGTGGACCACAGCGCACGTACCCATGCCCATCTGCATGCCAGAAAACGCTTCGGGGTCAACATTCTGGCGGATGACCAACGGGTGATTTCAGAGTACTATGCGCGGCCGGTTTACACCCACGAGCACGCCGAACAGGAAGCCGGGGCTCGTTTTGACCGCACGGCGCAGGGCACTCCGATATTGCACGGGGCGCTGGCATATCTGGACTGCAAGCTGAAGTCGACGCACGAGGCTGGCGACCACACCATCTTCATTGCGGAGGTAGAAGACGTCGTGGTGCGACAAGGCGAGCCCTTGCTGTTTTTCCGGAGCCGGTACCACCAGATCGGTGAGAAAGTGCCGGAGTAATTTAGAGGTACCGGAATAATTTAAGGCCCAGCATCTCTTGAGAGGCGATGCCGGGCCGGAGGGACTCGCAGACATTGCACCATATTTGACTCCAGAGTCCGTTTAGGACAAGGTTGGATGTCACCAAGCGATTGTGACGGATGTCACTGGCTTAAGCTGTGGAAACCGAGAGCCGCCACTTTTCTGGCCAAGGAACATCTAATGGTTTGGTAGATCGGTGGCGGGCATTCTTACTGGGAGGCATGGATTCATGGCAGAAAAGGTGGCAAAAAACGAGTCGGATTGGAAACAACAGCTCACGCCGGAGCAGTATCATGTGACGCGCGAGGCAGGAACCGAGCCAGCCTTTACCGGCAAGTACTGGAAGACCAAGGATGCGGGGACATATCACTGCGTCTGTTGCGGAGAGCCGTTATTCGACTCCTCGACAAAGTTCGATTCAGGCACGGGATGGCCGAGCTTCTTCAAACCGGCGGACGAGGGCAGGGTGGAAGAGCACAAAGACCGCAGCTACGGAATGGTCCGCAGGGAAGCTCGTTGTGCAACTTGTGGCGCCCACCTGGGGCATGTGTTTGAGGATGGTCCCGCGCCAACAGGTCTACGCTATTGCATGAACTCAGCTGCCCTGGACCTAAAGGCTAAAGAGAAAAAGTAAGACCGAACAAATGTCATCCCGAGCGAAACGAGGGATCTCGGTTCGTGCCTGCGGCGCACGTTCGACTGGCGCAAGCAAAAACCAAGATCCCTCGCTTTGCTCGGGATGACAACTCTAATTCTTGAAACGGCTACTAAGCGCCGGCAGTTGCTGCCAATGCCTTCGGTGGCTCCGCAGCCGATGGCTTCGGTGCTTCCGCGGCTTTCGCCTGAGGCTGCGGTTGATTCTGCTGCTTATGCTCGCCGCTCTTAACCTGAATGCCGCCCTTGAGCACGGCGCCATCTTCCACGCTAATGCGGACGGTGGAAACGTTGCCGTTCACCACGCCTTCGCTGCGAATATCTACGCGGTCACTGCATTCGATGTTACCGGTCACTTTGCCCATGACCACGACTTCGCGGGCAGTAATGTCGGCTTGTACTGTGCCGTTGCGGCCGATGGTGACGCGGTTATCCCCTAGCGTGATTTTGCCTTCAATGCGGCCATCGATATAGAGGGCTTCGGCTCCGCTGATTTCGCCTTTGATGACGAGCGACCGTCCAATCGTGGCCTGCTCGATGGGGGCGGTGGTGGTTTTGACAGGGTTGTAAGAGTTAGGGTTGGAGGCTGGCGAAGTGGATTTTACGCCGTAAGAATTCTCAGATGACTGGAGCATGCGACCTTCCTTAGTCCCGTCCGCGGCGCTTCCCTTGGCCAAGCTCAGGGTTCTGGCGGCGCCGACCGGTGCGGGTGGTCTGGGATTTTAGGCCTCCGGCTGGTTCGTGCTCCTTTGGCCAATCTGACTATCGCACATAAGTAAGTAATGTCTCAGATTACGGAAGAGACTGAACGTTTGCGGCAGAGGGATGTCCGTTAGTCGGTTTCCTGCAGAGACTGGGAGAGATCTTCCCATTCCTTGATAAAACCTGCGTGCGCCGCCTTCTGCCGGTCGAGTTCATGGGACTGACGCTGGCTGTCATCGGCGCTGACGAAATCCTGCAATGCCGTCTCGCACCGCGCAATCACGGCCTCCGCGTGGCTGATTTCGCCTTCCAGTGCATGGATGCGATCTTCCATCTTCTTGCGTTTGATCGGATTCAAACGTTTTGCCTTGGCGGGTGCGGCCTCAGACTGCGGCTGGGTTCCGTTGGTTGGGGCAGGCGGCGCAGCTTCCGTGGCTTTCAGTTGCTGGCGAATGGTTTCGTCTTGCTTAGCGCTGCCGCCCTGCTTCCGCCAGAGATAATCTTCATAATTGCCGGGATAGACTTCGACTTTCCCGTCGCCAATTTCAAAAACTCGCGTGGCCAGCTTGTCGATGAAATAGCGGTCGTGCGACACGAAGACGACCGTGCCCGTGTACTCCATGAGCGCATCCAGCAGGACGTCTTTGGCGCGCAGGTCGAGGTGGTTGGTGGGCTCGTCGAGCAGCAGGAAGTTTGCCGGATGCAGCAGCAAACGCAGCAGTGCATAGCGGCCACGCTCGCCGCCCGAGAGCACTCCGATCTTCTTGAACACATCGTCTTCGGAAAACAGAAAACAGCCGAGCAGGCTGCGGAGTTCCGTCTGTGTGGATCGCGGCGAGGCTTCCCCTAGATCGTCGATCATGCGCGCGTCCGCATCCAGCTCTTTGTATTGATCCTGCGCGAAGTAGTCCGCCTGAACGTTGTGGCCGAGACGGAATTCCCCGTGCGTCGGGAGCTCCGCGCCCGCAAGCAGTTTGATCAGCGTGGACTTGCCCGCTCCGTTTATGCCGACCAGCGCGATGCGGTCGCCCTTCTCGATCATGAAGTTGACGTCGCGGAAAACTTCTTTCTCGCCACTGTTTACGGTTGCGGAGTTCTTCCCTGGGTAAACCTTGGCGACATTCTCGAACTCGGCCACAATGCGCCCGCTCGGCTTGGGCTGCGGAAACGAAAAATGAATCGTCTTTTCTTCCGGCGGGATCTCGATCCGCTCGATCTTTTCCAATTCTTTGATGCGGCTCTGCACCTGCTTGGCCTTGGTGGCCTGGTAGCGGAAGCGGTTAATGAATACTTCCAGTTGCTCGATGCGGTCGCGCTGGTTGCGGTAGGCGGCCTGCAACTGCTCGTTGCGCTGCGTCTTCTGCGACAGGAACTTGTCGTAGTTTCCGGTGTAAAACCAGAACCGCTTGTTCCAGATTTCCGCGATCTTGTTGACTGTCACGTCGAGAAAATAACGGTCGTGCGAGATGAGCACCAAGGCATACGGATAGTCGTGCAGATATTCTTCCAGCCAGTTGCGCGCTTCCAGGTCGAGGTGGTTGGTAGGCTCGTCCAGCAACAGCAGGTTTGGTTTCTGCAGCAACAGCTTGGCCAGAGCCAGCCGCATCTGCCAGCCGCCGGAAAATTCGTCGGTCTGCCGCTCCCAATCTTCCTTTCGAAACCCCAATCCCATCAACACGCGTCCGACCTCGGCTTCAATCGAGTAGCCATCGCGCGTGCGAAACTCGTGCTCCAAGCTGTGATAACGGTCGGCAACGCCGGCATATTCCGCGCTGGCATGATCGAGTTCGGAGATGCGGTGAGTGAGCGTTTCCAGTTCCCGCTCCATGGCGTGGAGTTCGGTGAACACGGCCATGCATTCGGCAAACACCGTGCGCCCGGAAAGCGAGAGGCCATCCTGCGGCAGATATCCCGCGGTGGTGCCCTTGGCGACGATGAGAGAGCCATAGTCGAGCGTATCCAGGCCGGCGAGAACCTTCATCAGCGTGGACTTGCCGGTGCCGTTTGCTCCGACAAGTCCGACGCGGTCGCGCGGCGTGATCAGCCAGTCGGTGTTTTCAAAAAGAAGTTTGTGGCCGAAACGTTTTCCGGCGGCAGAAAGCTGAATCATGGGCTGGATTCATCGTCTCACAAAATGGTCCCGAGTACCGAGTAGCGAGGGGATGTTCAATCGTCACAGACAAGCATCCAAACCCGCTGTCATCCTAAGTGCAGTCTTCCGTCCGGCCTTGCCGGACGGAAGCTAGCGAAGGACCTATGCATTCCCACTCTCACGTCTACCATGTCTACATCATGGCCAACCGCTCCAAGACGCTCTACACCGGCGTTACCGGCGATATCGAAAAGAGCGTCTTCGAGCACAAGAATCGCACCCATCCCGGTTTTACCTCGCGCCATAAGATCGATCGCCTGGTGTACTTCGAACGCTTTGGGGACATCCACTATGCAATCGCACGGGAAAAGCAGATCAAGGGTCTGCTGCGAATCAAGCAAGTGGCACTGATTGTCTCCACGAATCCAGATTGGAAAGACCTAAGCAAGGGCTGGTACATGCGGCACCGCTATCAGCCGGACAATGCACAGATCCCTTCGACAAGCTCAGGGCAGGCTCTTCGCCGGGAGTTCTTCGCTAAGGGGAAAGACGCCACTTCTTCAGGATGACAGCGTTTCGATTTATGACTGTGCTGCGGCGCGGGCGCTACGGCTTTCCGGATACTTGCCCCAGAACTCGCTGTGGAATTGGATGCGCTCGATAGCTCGATCAATCACGGCTGTCAGTTCATGCGCGTACTTGACTTCACGGCCCTTGGCCAGGCGTTGCCGGGCCTCTTCCGGGCTGAACCACGTGGGCCGGCGCAGCGGTTCATCGGGCCCGCGAAGTTCGTGAACTTCCATCAGAAAGGCTTTCACCACAAACTCCTGTACGCCGCCCGGCTGCCAGAACACGCCCTTGGAATGAATGTAGAGGTGGAAGTGCCGCGGCTCGATGGTGCCGAGAGCGCCGGCTTCTTCCGCGGCTTCGCGCTCGGCGGCCTGACTGTGCGAGAGGCGCGCCTCAGTCGAGCCCTTGGGAAACGTCCACTTGTTTCCGCCGTTCGTGTTCACCAGCAGAAACTCGACCGCCGTGCCCCGCTTGCGGTAACAGACCGCGGCCACCTGCAGCGGCAGCGATTTCGCAATGCGCGGCGAACCCATGGGGCGCCCTCCTGCAAAGATGTTACTCGTAAGATATTTCAAGAATGTTAACGTGCAGCGAAAATTGTGGAGGGAAAATGGTTACTAAAGGGTAGCCTCAGCTCGTTACAGTCCAGCGCCGTAGACGGGGATTGCGGCTCCCGTCAAATCTTTTCCCGCGTCCCCTGCCAGCCAGACGATCAGGCTGGCCACTGAGGCAGGTTGCACCCACTGGGAGACATCTGCTCCGGGCGTATCTTTTCGGTTGGCTGGAGTGTCCATGGTTCCGGGGAGTTGTTGGTGAAAGGACAATGTTACAACAGCTTCGCCGCCTTTGAGCCGGACAAGGTACTTCAGCAGTGTTGCAGACAGTCGTTCCCGAGAGGTGATACTGTTTCCATAAGCGGTAGCGCCCGGAACGGAGGCACCATACATGCCCTCAAAATGGGAGCGCATATATCGCGGATTCTTCTACAGTCTTCTGGCTGCGGTTGCTGCAGTAGTATTGTGGAAAGTCGTGCCTGTACTGTGGGAAGCAATCGTCACAGGTGGCTGGAAAGCGCGGTCCGCCTTTGTTTTTCTTATCGGTTGGTATTTCGCATTACGCCTAGCCGCAGGAACCGAGTCGTTCCGCTCTTTCGTTGTCCATTGGAAGGCGAAGGGGCTGCTGTATGTTTCTTGGATTCCCTCTCGGACTCTTCGCCTATCTCACTCCGCGAAATCATCGCATGGAACCGATCATCTGGATTGTGGTCATGTCGGTTCTGACTTCTATCGTTGAGTGGTCAGGCGCTCGCAAAACAGGTTCGCATATTTAGTGATACGTGCTTGGCATTAGCTGGTGCTATCAGGCCGTTACACCAGCCATTCAGCGTAATCTCCCTGTTTCCCTTGCCACTTGCGCCTGAGTCTCACGCAAGCTTCTGCTGTAGCGCCTCCCGGCTCAACTCGTTCTCCCACCGCGCCACGATGAGCGTGGCCACGCCGTTGCCGATCATGTTTACCAGCGCGCGGAACATGCTCATGAAGCGGTCGATGCCGAGGATCAGCGCCATCCCCGCCACCGGAATGGTAGGAATCACCGACAGGGTAGCGACTAGCGCAATGAAAGACGCTCCCTGCACCCCGCTTGCTCCCTTTGAGGTCAAAGTAGCGACCGAGAAAATGGTGAGTTGCTGCAGCAGCGTCAAGTGCGTATTGGTTGCCTGCGCCACGAATAACGCCGCCAGAGTCATGTAGAGGCTGCTGCCGTCGGTGTTGAAGGTGTAGCCGGTGGGAACCACCAGTCCCACCAGAGAGCGCGAGCAGCCCAGCTTTTCAAGCTTCTCCATCAACGTGGGGAGCGCCGTCTCCGACGAACTGGTGGCTAGCACCAGCAGGATTTCTTCTTTGATGTGAAGTAAAAACTTCACGATGTTGAATCCCGCCAGCCAGGCAATCGCGCCCAACACGATGAGCACGAAGAGAATCGACGTCAGCCAGAAAGTGGCGATCAGCTTAACCAGCGGCCCCAGCGAGGCGAAACCGTACTTGCCAATGGTGAAGGCCATGGCGCCGAAAGCGCCGATCGGCGCGAAGCGCATCAGGATGTTTACCACTCGGAAGACTACGTGAGTCAGCGATTCGAGGATCGCCACAATGGGCTTCGCGCGCGGCCCCGCCGACGACAGGCCGAAGCCAAACAGAATCGAGATAAATACCACCTGCAGAATGTCACCCTTCGCGAACGCATCCGTCACCGTGGTGGGGATGATGTGCATCAGGAATTCGGTGACGCCTTGTGCTTTGGCCTGGCCGGCATAATCGGCCACGGCCTTGGCATCGAGCGAGGCCGCGTTCACATTGAAGCCGCTGCCGGGATGAACCACGTTGCCAACGATCAGGCCGACAACCAGCGCGATGGTCGAAACAACTTCGAAGTAGAGCAGAGCCTTCCCGCCGACGCGCCCGACTTTTTTCAAGTCCTGCATTCCCGCGATGCCAGTGACCACCGTGCAGAAAATGAGGATCGTGATGATCATGGTGATCAGGCGGATGAAGGCATCGCCCAACGGTTTCATCGCCACAGCATTAGCGGGGCTGAAATATCCGAGGACCACGGCGATGGCCATGGCGATGAGAACCTGCACCCACAGCGACGCGTAGAACGGCTTGCGCAGCGGAGCGGCGGGGAGTGCGGCGTCGAACTCTGAAGGTGCGATTGGTTCGGGCATGAATATTCTTCGAATTCAGATCTTCGGATTCAGATCAATGTGAAGGACCGCCCGGCTTCGCCTTCGCGGGACAGCCGAGGCGGCTGTCTCCACATGGCCTGAGGCACGGATTGGCCCCTAATTCGCCGGAGCCTGCAACGTCTTCACCAGCCAGGGAATAATCACCTGCTTAAAGATGAGAGGATCGGGCCACACGCCGACTTGCCGCCCAAGATGTCCCCCGTGAGGATTGATCCAGGCTTCTTTCGGCACGTCACCCTTGCTCAGCAGAAGATATTCGTCGTCGATGGGAACCTGTGTGTCGAGCACTCCCGCGAGAATGAGCATGGGAGACATCGGCTTGCCAAGAAGTCCCTGGTGCACCAGCGACATCTTGGGCAGATAGTCGCCCATTTCCTCCA
>CZKH01000017.1_pt1 | contig 70275 bp, 61 predicted proteins | sample 682611 | NCBI WGS metagenome assembly CZKH01 (sample SAMEA3539301, study PRJEB10725) | soil metagenome | biome: tundra; feature: field; material: soil | place: USA | collected 2010-05 | depth 0.15 m | reverse complement strand
ATCAAACCCAGCGAGTAAACCAGAACAAGGGTGATGGCCCTGGCAGGAACGCCCGGCACCGACAGGACGGCTAGCAGAAAAACGGGCAGCCACTTACATGACCCGCATTCCACTGGTTCCCATGTTGATCGCGGTCGTCACAGTCTTCTTCGTCATCCACTATCTGTTTGCCAGCATCACGGCGCAGACGACCGCGCTGCTGCCCGTTTTCCTGCTAGCCGTCCTGTCGGTGCCGGGCGTTCCTGCCAGGGCCATCACCCTTGTTCTGGTTTACTCACTGGGTTTGATGGGCGTCCTTACTCCTTACGCCAGTGGGCCTGCGCCAATCTGGTATAGCAGCGGCTACATCCCCACCAAAGACTTTTGGCGACTGGGTGCCAGCATGGGAGCGCTGTACCTGGCAGTGCTGCTGGCACTCGGCTTGCCATTCGCAATCAATTTTCTGCACTGACGGTGTTGACTTCGTCGTTGGCCGTGCAATCTCGCGTTGGTCGGCGCAGATGGGATCCTTCAGCGAGCCCGGGGAACAGAACCCGCAAAGAATGCGCCGACCATCCTCCATTCCTCTTTCTTGAACAGAGTTGAGAGCACCGTGATCAAACCAGAAATAGCGCACCGACCGAGGGTGCAAGGGATCTGGTCGACGGCTGTCGACCTTTGATGTTTTCGACGTCGACACATGACACAACGAATTTGCGTATCAGTCCTTGCCCAGGCGTGCATCTGGTTATGACCTTTTGAAGGCACTGCCCTCATGTGGGCACACGCAATGCGATTTCAATGGCCCATCTCCTTCGCTTACAAGAAGTTGCACTTGGCCCTCAAGATGCTTTTATCAAATGCGCTATGGCAACTTGTGACCATCCTTCGGACTTAGTTCATCGCATCGCATACCCGACCGTTCACAGGCCAGGGCTGCGAATTGATTCGTGGGTTCCAGCATTGCCGGCGGAAGAGGAAAAACAGCATCCCGTTCGTTCCAACCTGCAAGGAAAAGAAGTCGGTGACATTTTTTATCTAATCGAACCGCGACCGCGAAATCCCTGGGCGGCAATTGGATCGTTGGCCTTCCTTTCTGTCCTCCTCCTGGCGCTAATTGTCATTCCTCTGTTTCGCACGGATCCACTCCCCAAGAGGGAAACGCTGACGATGTTGTACCTACAGCCGCCGTCGGCCACGGGCGGCAATGCTACAAGGCTTCAAGCGCCTAAGCCCGCGTCCACATATACCCCGACAAGCACTGGCATTCTCTCGCCAGTGCATAAAACGCAAGAAGCGCCGCCACCTCCGGTCGGCACAACGGGCGGTGTCGTCGGAGGAGACCCTGGTGGAGTGGTGGGCGGCGTTTCCGGCGGAGTGTTTAGCGAAATGCTGAATAGTGCGCCAAGCGTTCCAGTCGTTGCGAAATCGCCTGTGCCGACGCCGGTAAAGAGAATCCGTGTCGCTGCCCGCGTGGCCGAGGCGAACCTGATCCACGACGTTACGCCGCAGTATCCGCCGGAAGCGGGTCGAGCGCGCCTTGAAGGCACGGTCCTGCTGATGGCAGTGATCGGCAAGGACGGTAGCGTCAAGGATGTGCGAGTTGAGAGTGGTTTACCAATACTGGCGCAAGCCGCTATTGATGCGGTGAAGCAATGGCGTTACAAGCCATACATGATCGACGGAGAACCGGTTGAGGTTGACTCACGCATCACGATTAATTTCACGCTGTCGGGAGCTTAGGAGTATCCACAATGCTGCAAAATACACACACCTCGCACAACCGACATCTGGCATCGCTCCTGAAGCGAGCACATCTATTGCTGCTGTTCGTCCTCAGTGGAGTGATCCTTGTAGTACCGATGTCGGCAACGGCAAGTACGATAACAGGAAACATCCTCGGTACGGTCGTCGACACCAGCGACGATCCGATTCCCGGCGCGAACGTGGTTCTTCAAGGACCGGCTGGCGACCGTCTCACGGCTATCACAAAAGACGACGGAGGGTTTGCATTCGACCAAGCCCCAGCCGGAGTCGCCTATCAGATTACCGTCACCGCTGAAGGATTTGCAGACTGGAACTCCTCCATTACGGTCGAACCGGGTGAGAACAAGACGCTACCCGAGATCAAACTTCGCATCCTGGCTGTGCAGCGGGCAGTCACCGTGAGTTACTCCTCGAAGGAAGTCGCTACCCAACAGCTCAAGGCTGAAGAACAGCAGCGCATTCTAAGTTTCATACCGAATACGTATGTGGTGTACGAACCTCACCCCGAGCCACTTACGGTGAGGATGAAGTTCCACATGGCATACAAAAGCCTCACCAATCCGTTCTTCTTCGGACGCACGGCTGCGTGGGCTGGCGTCCAACAGGCTCGTGACAATCCGAGCGAATGGCATCAAGGCGCAGAAGGATATAGCAAGCGGCTGGGAGCTGGCTTCGCCGATGCCGTTACCGGAGGTTTGATCAGCAACGCTATTCTCCCATCGCTTCTGCATCAGGATCCTCGCTATTTCTACCAGGGTACCGGTACGAAGAAGTCTCGGGCTCTTCATGCGATGTGGGCTCCATTTGTCTGTAAGGGAGATAAGGGGGCATGGCAGCCGAATTACTCTCAGTTGGGCGGCAGTTTAATTGGATATTCAATTTCTACCGCTTACTACCCGAGTTCAGATCGTACTGCGGGGCATGTATTCCAGACTTTTGGGATTGACATGGGTCTGCATGTCGTCGGCAGTCTCGCCCAGGAGTTCATCCTGGGCAAATTCACAAGCCGAGGCAAGCACTGATTTCGAGGCTCGCACGCTGTTGAAGACAAGTGGCGAGCGCGGATCTGCCCAGATGCACTGCCCGTGATGGCAAAAGTGAAGGACAATGTGCACACGAACCGGGTGAAAACGCAAGGACAAGCTCTTCGTTACTTTGTCCTAGCCCTGGGGATTCTTCTTCTCGTTCGGCTCGTACTTCGGACAGGTACAGCCACGGTCCTCCAGGAAGTTAAGACGATTGGGTGGTGGGGCTTCGGTCTGGTTCTCCTTCTTGGCGGACTCTCGCATCTCATCAAAACCTGGTCGTGGCGGCTCACATTTCTGTGCGACATCCGGAATGTCTCATTTGCCCGCACACTTGGCCTTCGGCTGATATCTGAGGCCATCGCGATTCTCGGACTTCCTGGCCAAGTACTTGGAGAGGCCGCCCGCGTATCGTTGCTGGGTTCGGACGTTCCCTTGGCCAACAGCATCTCGTCAGTCACTCTGGATCGTGGACTCTATATCCTGACTTCGGCCATCGTAAGCATTACGGGAATGATTGCTGCGGCGCTCTTGCTGTCACTGTCCCAGACCTGGAGAATCTATGCGCTCCTCTCTGCTTAGGATCCGCGGCTTTGCTCACTGCGTGCGGAGTGGCCATCGGAAAGCGTTGGCCGGTGTTCTCCGGGGTGGCACGGGCAATCGGGCGGCTCGGCTGGATCAAGACTTGGCTGGTTGGGAAGCAGTCCGTGATCGAAGCGGCTGAAAATAATCTCTTCGACTTTTTCCACAAAGCGCCAGGCGTATTTTGGGGAAGCTTGGTCCTCAATCTCGCCAGTCATGCCACGGCGATTTTGGAGGTTTACGTTCTTCTATTCTTCATGGGCACGAGAAAGAGCCTGATGGTCGCCCTCGTTGTGGAAGCGCTCACGAAGCTAATCAATGTCGTCGGTACACTCAATCCCGGAAATGTAGGAACCTTTGAGGGCGGAAACATGATTGTTGCCCGACTCATCCATATATCGGTAGGAGCAGGATTAACGATCGCGCTCTGTCGGCGGGTGCGGATTCTATTTTGGGCAGCGATCGGCGCAATATGCCTGACAGTGATGTCGAAGTCGCGCCAACGTAGGATGGTGCCTACGGAAGCAACGGCATTCCCAAATGGTTCCGACCCTCTTCTGTCTTGAGCTGTCAAATTCTGGGAGTGTTCACCGCCTCCTCTACTTCAGTTCGAATACGCCCACATTCGTTCGAATATCCGTATGCGGGCATCGATTCTTGAATCGCTTGCACAGATTCTACTAAACCTTTGTGTTTTCGGGAAATGGAGGCACTCAGTCTGGCAGCGAATTTGCACTATAGAAATTGTGCTCATGCTCTCGATAATTCGTCACGATAGCCGGATCACCATCAGATTGACCGGGCGACTAGAGGGCTCGTCTGCAGAGGACTTGAGAATTACGGTATGCCCCCAAGTGCGCTGGACGTTGATCTTAATGGCGTGACCTCGATCGATGGTGATGGTGAGCGAGCGCTCGTCTGGTTGCGAGAAAGGGGGGCGACATTTCTCGGAGATGGGTTGTTCGCGCATAAGTTGTGCGAGGGGATGCATTCCAGGAATCACGCGTTTTCGGGCCGTCCCGATTGCCGCCACAATTGCCATGCGCAGGTCTTTCATGAGTGCATTTCTTGGCCGGGCAGGTGCTGTGGCGACCGCGGTAGAAAAAACCGTCGCTACTTTGTTGGCTTCTGCTCGACCACTCGAAAGTTAAGGATCCTCTCAGGATTGGTGGAGTAGGTAAGTATCCCGTACATCCCTTCCAGCACCAAGATGCCCTTGCGGGGAGTCCACACTTCGATCAGTTCTCCGCCGTCCGTCTTGTACTTGACCGCGTAGTGGGGACCGAGGAGAGGTAACTGTAGAAGGTGAACGGTCACGACAGTTCCGGGTCCTACGACGAAGACCGTGCTGGGCTGTCGGAGGAACGACCATTCCAAAGTTTCTTTGCCCCAGGCCGGGGTGAGACACGCAATCAAAACCATTATCTGGAGCAGTTTTCTCAGCATCTTCCTCCCCGGAGAGTGAAACCCCTTTTTCAACAGCATGTGCTGCTTCCCTCGGTCGCATCTCTTGCGCGTTGCACTTCCAGTTCCCTTCCTGCACGTGAAATCGTATTACTCATGCCACCCAGCAGTGATCGGCGTCCCAGTTGGCGCGCCGCGCCCGAATTTTGCTAGCTTGTTCTGCCCACCGGCAGTACGGATTGCTTGCATGTCTCGATCTTAGGGACGCCCTGACGCGAGAAAGTGGATTCCGCCAGACGACTTCCAGGTACATGCCTTGCGCTCCACTCTTTTGTTTTTCGTTAACGATCATCGCCCGCTCCTACCTAGTCCTGATTGCTCACCGTGGAAGAAGCCTTTCTCTTGGCTTCTATTTCGTTCATAGCCGCCATGAGTAGGATTTCTGCGAGAGTGAAGCCCTTAATCGTGTCTTGCGTGATCTTGAACATAAGCACCTCATCCTGATACACGCCAGAAACATTGCAGTTTGTTTGCCAGTCCGCGATCGATCTAAGTGCCCAACACCTCGATGATGTGACCAAGTCTTGCGTCACGTCGCCTGCCCGCTTAGGGTCAATGCCTCAATACGGGCAGCTCCAGAAAAAATGCTCACTCTTATGTCATTGCTGAAAAGCGGCTTACTATGTAACCGATTTGGAGACCAGCGTGCGATCACCTACCAGGCAGAGCCTCGTGAAGAGGCAGTTCCGAGATAGGAGGAACGACCATGTGCTCTCCAATGCTAACTGTGCAGGCAGCGCCGACCAACGCCTCATTCGTGCAAGGCGCTTGCTGTGACATCCCTCCAGTTCACGAGAAGTATGAGGCCGAGTTTAATGCTCTACATATGAAGTGGGCCCTGGTCGACGACACAAAAGGAAATCCCCGAGCCCAAATGCGATGGGTGGTTGACCGATAGGCATGCCGGCCTCGAATACTTACGTACGATCTGCATCGGTTGCGCTTCCGTCCGCCGACGGCTGTCGCGCTTTCAGTGTTGTTGCTTTCGGCTGTGTACTCGTCGTGATCGGCGCATATTGTTTTTGTCCGAGCGTATTTGCGCAGACATCGGATTCCCCGACAGCGGAGGAGCCGACCAAGTCGTGGACAGCCACAACGGACTTGAAGAGCGACGATCTACTTCCTGAACGTATTCCCGTGCGCACCATCGAAAGCCATAGCCAGAATGGCAACCAGACGTTGGACAAACGATCGGTCGAGATCCGCGGGATTGATGGACATTTCGAACCTTATCAGGACGTCGAAAGGGAAACCCTGACCATTGATGCTTCCACCGTGAGAACCACGATGCGCACGTTCGCTCGGGATGTAAATGGCTTGAAAGCCCTCGTGCAGGTAACGGAAGAGGAGAAACACACACTGCCCGGCGATGACTCGAATATAGTGCGCGTGACCTACAACCCCGATGTCAATGGACGGCTTCAACCAGTACAACGCGAAATCGTGGAGACGAAAAAGATCGGGAAGGATCTGGAAGAAACGAACACGACGGTCTCCGCGTGTCCGTATTGGTCGATGGCAGGATGGTTCCCGGACCTTCGGGAGAACAGTCCACAGTGACCATTCGAGCGCGCGACTCGAACGGGAATTTGGGAATCGTCTCGGTTGATACGACGAAGGCGGATCGGATCCCCACCATTCAGGTTCAGCAAACGCCTGCCGAAAAGCCGTAATAAAGCTATTGCAGATTGATTTATGGCCACTCCAAGTACAGGCCGGCGGCTGGGACTAACTTCGGCTTGCTGCCCAAATTCGGTCAGTGCCCTTGGCAGGTCATTCGATGTCTGTGCCGGAGCGATTGGTAGACAGGTATTTTCATCCACTTGCAACTGGCCACTTCTGGCAGCCGGATTGCGAATACGAAATGCGATCTTCAAATTGCTACAGGGGAGTAGGCCATGCTCGGAGAACTGATGAACGTCCCGACTGACACACTCATTGACATGCTGTACATCATCCTCGCCGAAGAAGTCGCCATCAGTGCCACCGATGCTGCGGAAATCGAACAGATTCAACGCGAGTTGCAACGTAGAGGCGGCGAGCAATGCTGGAGCTTTCAAACTGTTAACTGAGAGAAGCGAGCATCAGTTTTTGGATGAGTGTTGAACCACGACGAAGGCGGGCGTCGCTTGCTGAACCCCCCAAAAGTGTCGGAAGAGCACAAAGACGAATAAGGAATGGAAAATGACCTCGCTTATAGGAACTGAAGAACTAGCCGGACCACTGAGCGCCGAAGGGATTGCACGATCAACCGTTGCAGGTGCGCCGCTAGGCGCCGAGGAGCTGAATAGGATCGATGCTTTTTGGCGCGCGTGCAAATACCTTGCTCTAGGAATGATCTACCTTCAGGCGAATCCTCTCTTACGGAAGCCCCTAAAGCCAGAACATATCAAGAGCCGACTGCTCGGCCATTGGGGCTCAAGCCCCGGGCTCGCCTTCATGTACACCCATTTGAGTCGTCTTATAAAGAGAGACGACCTCGAGATGATTTTTCTCGCCGGCCCAGGACATGGGGCTCCGGGAGTTTTAGCCCCTATATATCTGGAAGGCACGTACAGTGAAATCTATCCGAAGAAAAGCCAGGATGAGAAAGGCCTGCGAGAGTTCTTCAAGCAGTTCTCATTCCCTGGCGGTATTGGCAGCCACTGTACTCCAGAAACGCCGGGTTCGATTCATGAAGGAGGTGAACTGGGGTATGTCCTCTCGCACGCTTGCGGCGCCGCGTTTGACAATCCCGAGCTGATCGTGGCGGCGGTCGTGGGTGACGGCGAAGCCGAGACCGGCCCCCTGGCCACCTCATGGCACATCAGCAAGTTTCTGAATCCAATCCGCGATGGGGCTGTGTTACCCATACTTCACCTCAACGGATACAAGATCAACAATCCGACCTTGCTCGCACGGATCACTCACGAAGAACTGGAAGACTTGTTACGCGGGTATGGCTGGAATCCCTACTTCTTGGAGGGATCCGATCCCGACAGCATGCATCAGGCAATGGCCGCGACGCTTGAGCAGTGCATCGCGGAAATTAAAGGCCATCAGCAGGAGTGCCGGAAGAGCGGCCTTGCCACGCGGCCGCGATGGCCGATGGTGGTATTACGCTCGCCAAAGGGTTGGGGCGCACCGTTGGAAGTGGACGGGCACCGGCTTGAAGGGTTCTGGCGCTCGCACCAAGTTCCGTTGGCAGACGTCAAGACTAAACCGGAGCACCTGCGCATTCTTGAGAACTGGATGCGGTCATTCAAACCGGAAGAACTGTTCGACGAGTATGGCAGAGTGTTGCCGGAACTCGCCGAAATTATGCCGTCAGGCCGGCGCCGCATGAGCGCCAGTCCGCACGCGAATGCAGAGCTCAGGAAAAACCTGCGGTTGCCCGAGTTCCGCGATTATGCCGTCAAGATCGACCGCCCAGGAAATACCGAAGTAGAGAACGTCCCACCACTGGGACGTTTTCTGTGCGATGTCATGAAGTGGAATATGGACAGCTTTCGAGTGTTCGCGCCAGACGAGAACACATCCAACAAGCTCGATGCAATTTATCAAGCGTCGAAGAAGTTCTGGATCGCTGAAAGTTTCCCCGAGGATCGTGATGGAACAGAACTGTCTTCGGAGGGACGCGTTGTCGAAATGTTGAGCGAGCACACGATGGAAGGCATGCTCGAGGGCTACTTGCTTACCGGCCGCAATGGCTTTCTATCGTCTTATGAAGCTTTTGTGCACGTGATCGACTCGATGTTCAATCAGCATGCCAAATGGTTGTCGATCTGCAATCATTTATCTTGGCGCCGCAAGATCGCATCGTTGAACCTTCTCATTACCTCAACCGTGTGGCGTCAGGATCACAATGGCTTTACGCACCAGGATCCGGGGTTTCTGGATGTAGTGCTCAACAAGAGTGCCGCAGTAACCCGCATCTACCTCCCGCCGGATGCCAATTGTCTGTTGTCCGTGGCAGATCATTGCCTGCGCTCGGAAAACTACATCAACGTCATTGTCTCGGACAAACAGCGCCATCTGCAGTACCTGGATATTGATGCTGCCATTACGCACTGCACAAAGGGTATCGGTATCTGGAAGTGGGCCAGTAATGATGAAGGCCAGGAGCCCGATGTTGTTTTTGCGGCCGCGGGCGATATTCCCACCCAGGAAGCATTGGCCGCGACGGCACTGCTCCGGGAACGATTCCCTGATTTGAAAATCCGATTCGTTAACGTGGTTGACTTGTTCAAGCTACAACCAAGCATTGAACACCCGCATGGCTTGACGGATGGAGATTTCGATTCTCTCTTTACGACCGACAAGCCGATCATCTTTAACTTCCATGGCTATCCCTGGCTAATTCACCGTCTCGCCTATCGCCGCACAAACCACGGCAACCTGCATGTGCGCGGTTACAAGGAGAAAGGCAACATCAATACGCCGATGGAACTGGCAATCAACAACCAGACGGACCGGTTCAGTCTCGCTATCGATGCGATTGACCGCATCCCGAAACTGCAGCGAGTCGGTGCACACGCGAAAGAGGAATTCCGTGATAGCCAGATTGCATGCCGGCGCCATGCATATGACCACGGCATCGACAGCCCTGAGATTAGCGGGTGGAAGTGGCCTTACGACAAGAAGTGAGCTGAGGGAATCGTACCGCTAGCCATGAGTGGCGGTCCGCTCTGGGAACCGAGCTGATATCGCGCGAGTCTCAGGAATTGTGCAAGAGTTGCAGCTCGATCTGGCAAATCGATTCGAGCTTGGAGGAAGGAGAGATCGTTTGTTCATTCTAAGGAACCATGGGAACAGTTACTTCGTCGGACACGCACTCATCAGAGTCTGGGCACTATTGTTATTGTTCTGCTCCAGCCTAGGAGCATTGGCCCAGAGCACCGCTCCCCCAGTAAATGCGAGCGCACCATTCAGCATTTCGGCCACTCATCTCTTGGGTTTGGAAAACACAAAGAGCAACTGCAACGGAACTCTGTCCATTCAAGGCGATGCGTTGCAATTTCAGCAAGGCGGGAAGCCCGGCGCAAAGGTAAAAATCACTTCTATCCATGCTGTTTTTCTGGGTGGGGAGAGCAAGCAGGTCGGCGGAGTGCCGATGAAGTTGGGCAAGGCTGCGGCTCCGTTCGGCAGCGGCAGGGTCGTCAGTCTCTTCGCCCATAAAAAATACGACACCCTGACCCTGGAATATGTGGACAGAGATGGAGGAGTTCACGGTGCGATCTTCCAACTGGCCAAGGGACAAGGCGAACTCGTAAGGGATTCACTAAAGGCTCGGGGCGTATCTCCCAGTTCTGGCGAATGCCAGACCACAAAACAAAGCACTGTAGAGGTCATGGATGAAAACAATTAGACGGAGTTCATCGATCATTTATGTAGCAGCAATCCTGGCGATCATGGTTGCATTTCCGGCTTGGCTACCTGCCCAAACTGCCGCGGTGAAATCCTCCGATGCAAGTGGCGGGTCGGCTATGCAATGGAGCGTGCAAGTGGACAGGGTCAACCCCGGCGACCTGGAGATCGCGCATTCCTTCCCAGCCGCGATCTACGAAAACCTCCTGAAAGAATTGAACAAGACAAAGCAATTCAAGCAGGTGTTTCGCGACGGCGACCGTAACGCCAGCGGCGTTCCGAACTTGCTGGTCTTGCAAACAACTGTTGAGAAATACACGCCGGGGAGCGAAACGCGCCGTGCAGTGACCACCGTGAGCGGCGCCACAAAGTTATTGATACGGACTCAGCTCCTCACACGCGATGGCAAAATCGTTCTCGAGCGTAGGGTCAATGGGAACGTTCGCTTTTTCGGCAGCAATTTGCGAGCCACTCACAACTTGGCCCGCAATATAGCCAAAGCGATCAAACAATCACGATGGGATGTGGGCTAGGGCACCAATCCTCGGTAAATCTTGAAGGAGTCGATCATGATTACTAACGCCGCTGCAAAGCGGCAAGCCGTGCCGTCTGCTGAGAAACTCAGCGCCAAGTACGGATGTGGTCCCGTGCACTTCTCCGGAACGGACGAAGCACTGTATGAACGGCACTTGCTGTTCGATAGTGGTGTCGATCTTGCAGCGGCGACGGCGCGCGACCGGTTCGAGGCCCTTGCCCGGTCGGTGCGCGACGTTCTTTCGCAGCGATGGCTTCTCACTGAAAAGACCTATGCACAGCAAAACCCTAAGCGACTCTACTACCTCTCGATGGAATTCCTCATCGGCCGCTCACTCGCAAACAATGTTACGAACCTTCTGCTCGCTCCGCTCACAGACCGGTTTATGCAGGTCAAGAAACTGAACCTCGTCGAGATCCTAGAGCAGGAGCCGGATGCGGGATTGGGCAACGGTGGCCTTGGACGTTTGGCCGCCTGTTTCATTGAATCCGCCGCAACGATGCAACTCCCGGCCATGGGGTATGGACTCCGATATGAATACGGCATCTTCAAACAATCCATCCAGAGCGGTTGGCAACAAGAAACACCGGACAACTGGCTCCGTTCTCCGGATCCGTGGGAGATTGCCCGCCCGAACGAAAAGGTGGAAGTCAGCGTGGGCTGCTCGTTCGAGCTTAGTGGAGGCACCCTGCGCCCGGTGCCGGGGCGCCCAACGACTCTGATCGGCATTCCATTTGACCGTCCCGTGATCGGGTACGGTGGTTCCACGATCAACACCCTTCGACTCTGGGCCGCGGCAGCGCCCGACTACTTCAAGTTTGAAGAGTTCTCGCACGGCGATTTCGTAGAAGCATTTACTCAGACCCTTGGGGCCGAAACCCTCACCCGCGTCCTTTATCCCGATGATTCAAGAGTGATGGGACAAGGGCTACGCCTGCTCCAGGAGTACTTCCTCGTTGCCTGCTCACTCGCAGATGCGGTGCGCCGCTTTCAACGCTCGAACTCGGATTGGAGCTTATTTGCCGACAAACTGGCAATTCAGATGAATGACACGCACCCGGCGCTGTCGGTGCCGGAACTCATGCGAATCCTGCTTGATCAGGTGCACCTCGAATGGGACGAAGCCTGGCATATCACACAGAACACGCTGGCATACACGAATCACACTTTATTGCCCGAAGCGCTCGAAAAATGGCCCGTGGCTTGGTTTGAAGAAATGCTGCCCCGGCAACTCGAGATCATCTACGAAATCAACCGCCGTTTTCTGGGCGATGTTCGCGGAAGTTTTCCGGGTGACCAAGAACGGATTCAGTGCGTCAGCCTTATTGAAGAGGGGGACGGCCGAGCCAAGAAGGTTCGTATGGCCAATCTGGCGGTCGTAGGCTCTCACAGCACCAACGGGGTCGCAAAGATTCACTCCAAGCTGTTGCGTGAGACAACACTCAAAGACCTGGCGGAAATCTTTCCGGAACGTTTCAACAACAAAACGAATGGGGTCACACCCCGGCGCTGGCTGCAATTATGCAATCCCGGCCTTTCTGGACTCATCACTGATGCCATTGGAGATACCTGGATCCGTGATTTAAGCGAACTAAGCAAGCTCAAAGCATTCACCGAGGACAAAGGTTTCCGTGATGACTTCCGCAAAGCCAAGCGAAATGCCAAGCAACAATTCTGTGATTGGCTCCGCTGGTCGACAGGGCAGACGGTTGAGCCGGAGTCGATCTTCGATTGCCAGGTCAAGCGCATCCACGAGTACAAACGCCAATTCCTGAATGCCCTGCGGATCGTTGTGCTCTACAACCAGCTACGGCAGGACCCTGGGCTGAACGTGCACCCACGGACGTTCTTTTTCGCAGGCAAAGCTGCACCCGCGTATCGGCTCGCGAAAGTGATCATCAAATTCATTAACAATCTGGCTGCGACCATCGACGGCGACCCAGACGTACGCGGGCGGCTGAAGGTTGTATTCCTGCCCGAGTACTGCGCCTCTCTTGCGGAGCACCTCATTCCGGCCAGTGACGTCTCCAACCAGATCTCGACGGCAGGCTACGAAGCCAGTGGGACAAGCAACATGAAGTTCATGATGAACGGCGCATTGACGATCGGCACACGCGACGGCGCGACGATTGAGATGGCTGCAGAGGCGGGCGAGGAGAACTTCTTCCTCTTCGGTTTGACGGCTGAGCAGGTGATTGGTAGTCGCGGATGGTACAACCCGCAGTGGCATTACCAACACGATCCGGAGACCCGTCGAGCCCTGGACTTGATTTTCTCGGATTATTTCAGCTGCGATGAGTCGGGCGTCTTCGAGCCGTTGCGGGACATGTTGCTGACGCACGGGGACCACTACATGCATTTAGCGGACCTGAACTCATACCTCACGGCAGACGCGCAGCTGAGCGCGTTATATGCCGATTCCGATGAGTGGGCGCGCAAGGCCATCTTGAATATGGCGGGCTCGGGGAAGTTCTCCAGCGACCGCACCATCGCTGAATATGCAGCAGAAATCTGGCGTGTACAGCCATGTCCAATACCAGAGGCAACGTAAAAGTAGAACCGGCAACAAGGAAAGGAAATAGTAGTGAAATTCACAACTATACTGCTTGCAGGATTTCTGTTCATAGTCGCTGGTGTAGGACGCAAGATTTGTGCCTCGGTCATAGTTGTAGTGGACATCCTGACCGTAGGACTGGATTTCACTCTGCAATAGGGTGTGACGATTCCGAAACACGCAGCCTGATCAGTATATTTCTCGGATTCAGACATAGGATTCAATTAAATATCAAACACAGCTGGGTCTCTTCCAATGGGCGCAGCCCGCGGCATCCAGCACTAGAAGAGGGAATCTGCACGGACACGCTAATCCTCCGTTAATGCACCATCGTCGCTTGGTCGGGAAATATAACGATCAGATCGTTGAGGCGGTTTCCCAAAGATCGAGGGAAGGCAAGCAATTCTCGGCGCTTGATCGCTGCGTTGTTCGGTTGAGTTCTGGACTGACTATCTGCTTCTCCAAATTGCTCCCTTCTGAAGCGAACGCTCACTCGGACATATGTAACCCCAAAGTGTTCGGGCGCCATTCTTCCACAAGGTGATCGCGGATCGATGTTTCCGCGCCCATGATCGAAGCAGTGTCTGCCCGTATTTGGGCAGGAATCAGCGTCATTCCGTCTAAGTTGTTGTGCTCGAGGGCGTGCAGAGTGGCCCACATATTGCTTCCTGAAGACACAGGACCACAAACGCTAGTGACGCAGGAATACAGGCCGGCCCCTAAACAGGCGCGCCCGACACCGAGGAAACAAGAAAGAACGATGAGCCAAAAATCCAAGAAGAAAAAGAAACAAAAATCAGGGCTGGACGGCAACACACAAAGTTCCGGCGTGAACGGCCAACCGAAGATCGGCAAAAATGAGTACGAGGCCGAGATTTTCAGGCTACAAGTTGAGCTGGTCAAGCTCCAGGACTGGGTCAAGGCGACCAACGCCCGCATTGTGATCATTTTCGAAGGACGAGACGCTGCCGGCAAAGGCGGCATGATCAAGCGCATCATGGAGCGTGTTAGCCCGCGCATCTTTCGGGTGGTAGCCCTCCCCTCGCCAACCGAGAGGCAGAAGACGCAGCTCCCTGCCCAGCGCTACATTGAACAGCTGCCCGCCGGAGGTGAAGTCGTCATCTTCGACCGGAGCTGGTATAACCGCGCCGGTGTTGAGTATGTGATGGGCTTTTGTACCGAGGAAGAGCACAGGGAATTTCTCAGGGATTGTCCCATCTTCGAGGGCTTTCTGGTCAGCCAGGGCATCATCCTTCTGAAGTACTGGCTCGAAGTATCGGAAAAGGAACAGCACAAGCGCTTCCTCGCGCGAATTGAAGATCCTTCCAAGCGCTGGAAGCTTAGTCCGATGGACTTGGAATCGCACCGCCGTTGGTACGACTACTCACGCGCCAGGGACGCCATGCTTGCAGCCACGGATACAGCAGCGTCGCCCTGGTACGCCGTTCCGTCAGACGACAAAAAGCGTGCCCGCCTGAACTGCATGGCGCACATGCTCAGCAGCATCCCGTATGAGGAGATTCCTTACACGCCTCCCAAGCTTCCGCCAAGGCAAAAACCGAAAGGGTACGCAGAGCCGAAGCGGAAGTATCGAACCGTCCCGGAGCTCCGGTAGGCCTGCAGCATGTCGAATCATCGGTTATTCCGTCTCTTACCCGAGTGGCTGGTCTCATGCCGTGCGGATTGGCTGCGGCCCGACATCGTTGCGGGGCTGACCACCGGCGCAGTGATCATTCCCAAGGCGATGGCGTATGCCATGATGGCCGGGCTGCCGGTCCAGGTAGGCCTCTATACCGCTCTGGTGCCCATGGTGATATACGCGGTGCTGGGGACCTCGCGCGTGCTGAGCGTCAGCACGACCACAACGTTGGCGATCCTGACCGCCGCTCAGTTAGGGCAGATCGTGCCCAACGGCAACCCCGCAGCCCTGCTGAGAGCCTCAGCGACGTTGACGCTGCTGGTGGGAGCCGCGCTTTTGCTGGCGTGCCTGCTGCGCCTGGGAATCGTGGCGAACTTTATCTCCGAGCCGGTGCTCGTTGGTTTCAAAGCCGGCATCGGGCTGGTCATTGTGGTCGATCAAGTCCCTAAAATCGTTGGAATCCACTTCCCAAGAGGGACATTCGTTCATAACGTCCTCTCAATCGTTCACTATCTTCCGAGAACGTCGTTGGCAACGCTGGCCGTTGGGCTCACGATAATCGTGCTTCTTCTGGGAATGGAACGGTTCCTGCCGAAGGTCCCAGCGCCGCCGCTGGCTGCAGCAGTTGCCATCGCGGGCGTGTACTTGTTGCACTTGCAGCATCGGGGTGTCGAACTGGTGGGTCACATACCGCAAGGACTCCCTTCGCTGATGAGGCCAGACCTTTCGTTGATAAGCGTGCTGTGGCCCGGGGCACTCGGGATTGCTTTGATGAGTTTCACGGAGACGGTTGCGGCCGGCCAAGCCTTCGCGCGAAAGGACGAGCCCGCGCCTCGAGCAAACACAGAGCTGCTTGCCACAGGACTCGCCAATATCGGAGGCGCACTTCTCGGTGCGATGCCGGGCGGCGGCGGCACCACGCAAACGGCAGTCAATTTCAGCGCGGGAGCTCGCACACAATTAGCGGAGATGGTAACTGCGGCGATGACGCTAGTGACGATGTTCCTTCTCGCTCCACTCGTCGCGATGTTGCCGCAATCTGCATTGGCAGCGCTGGTAATTGTTTATTCCTTCGGACTTATCAAGCCGATCGAGTTTCATGACATTCTCCGTATTCGCAGGACCGAATTTTCCTGGGCGATCGTGGCTTTCGCAGGCGTCGTGATCGTCGGCACGTTAAAGGGAATCATCGTCGCGATAATCGTTTCCCTGGTCACGCTGGCATACCAGGTAGCCGATCCTCCAGTGTATGTCCTGCGCCGCAAGCCAGGAACCAACGTGTTCCGGCCACAATCGCCGGAACATCCCGACGACGAGAGTTTTCCTGGCCTCTTACTGCTCAGGCCGGAAGGTCCAATTTTCTTTGCTAATGCGGCGCAGATCGCACACAAGATTGAGCCGCTGGTCGGGGAAGCACAACCGAAGGTCGTCGCCGTCGAAGCTAGCGGAGTCCTCGACATGGAGTACACCGCGGTGAAAATGTTCGCGCAACTCGCGAAGAGGCAAAGCCAGCATGGCGTTCAACTGTGGCTGATTGGCATGACTCCCAGAGTTTTGGCCATCATACAGCGATCACCGCTGGGGCCGTTGCTGGGACGTGAAGGAATGCATTTCAATCTGGAGATTGCTGTTGCGCGCTACCTGGATGATGCAGGCGTACGCGACCAGTCCTGAGATATGGCGCGTCGAGTTGGCCCCGCGTCCAACTATTTGGCCGGCCTGGCGGTCTTAGTCGTTTCGTAATGAGGGAAGAATGCAGCTTATCCGAATCATAAAAAGCATTGGACTGATTGGTTCGGTCGCCGCGTCCCTGCTGCTCTGCACCACTCAGTCTTTTGAGCCGGCGCCGAAACTGTATCGCGCCAAGCCGGAGGACGTACCACCGTGGGCCGAGCAAGGGAATTTTCGTTTTATCCGGATCGACGGCGGACAAATCGAGAGCTGGAAGGCTGAGCGGACTTGGTGGGGCGCCAAGTTCAGCGCCGAAGAGAAGGAGGTGCTGCGCGACATCTACGACCGCGATTTCGAGCAAATGCTTGGCTTACTCAAGCAGGCGGAGTTCAACTGGATCTGGGTCACCTGGAGCAGCGGCTGGTCGCTGAAGGACGAGGCCGAGAACCGGGAGAACCTGAAAAAGGTAATCGCCCGTTGCCATGAGAATGGTATCCACGCGTCGGCTTACCTGTCAGCTTCCAACATGTTTCGCACGAGCGCCTTCCGCGACGACCCGGAAACCAAGAAATACGGCCTGTGGATGCACCACATCCCCTTGTTCTATGCCGGCCCGACCAAAACCGATCTGCAGATTTCCTGGGACCGCCGTCTGGCCGACGCGCGCAAGCCCGGCTGGCGGGCCTATCTCTTGAAGAAGGCGGAGCTGGCGTTGGACGCGGACGTGGACGCGATCGTCTGGGACAACATGATCGGTTACAACGACGGCCTGGCCCAGTTGCTCGACGACACCCAGCGGATGGCGGAGCGGAAGGCGCGGGAGACCGGTCGGCCCAAGGCCATGGTTTATGCGAATATCCACATTTCGCCGGACCGGTTTGCGATGAATGACATCAACGAGGTGATCTGGGAGGAGGATGGCAAGGACACTCCAGGTGTGTGGGACGGTCATTGGCAGGTCGACAACGCGCGCAATATCAAATTCCTGAGCGGAGAGAAGCAGCTTTGGCAGCCCCTGATGTATGAGAACGATCTTTACCACTGCGGCCCGCGCGAGCGCTGCATCCCCAGCCCAGCGGAGCAGAAGCTTTCTATCGCCGAGGCCTATGCGTTCGGGGCAGCCACCTCGCGCAACATCGAAGGCCGATTCCTCTCAGCTCTGATCAAGGGTGATCCGAAGGCCCATGAGGCCTGGACGGCCATCGCTCAATACAACCATTTTCTGGTCGAACATCGGGAGCTGTATCACCAGACGGCGCCGGCGGCGCGGATCGCCCTGATCTCCGCAGAGCCGCACAATCTGCTGGCCGACGAATTCCTCAAGCAGAGCGTCTTCTTCGAGATCAAAGTGCTCGCGCACCTGGACAAGGGAGTTTTCCTGGACCGGTTCAAGGTGCTGGTGATGCCGCCTAACCTGCCCAAGCTCAGCGGAGAACAAAAGGCCCGGTTGGATGCGTTCACCGCCCGCGGAGGCGTCATCATCAGGGACGGAAAGTCTAAGTCGGGAACCGTGGCACGCGCCGAAGCCGCAGCCGGAGGGCCTCGCCTCACCCTGGAGCCGCGCGGTTACGTGCTGGGCCAGTTGACTCGGAAACTCGACGGTCGAACTTTTGTTCTTCACTTGCTCAACTACGACCACCAGGTCCCGGCAGAGAACGTGAAGGTCCGGCTGGAGCTGAGCGGGCTGGTCCAGGACCTGAGCCGCTGGGAGGTGAAAGTCCTATCACCGGATGCGGGCGAGCCTAAGTTCGATAGCCTCTCTCTGCACGGGAGCATCTGCGAGTTTACGCTGGGCCGGATCGATCACTATACCGTGGTGACTCTCTCGGCAAGGCCGGGGCCGTAGTTTGAAATTGCTATTTTCACGATGCCCTTGAGAATGGCGGTAATAGATTCCCCCTCCCGGTACCAAGTGTTTCCCTTTCTTGAGAGACTCTAGACATGCAGAGTGCACCTCCAGGTTTCGTGCGCTGTGGAAAACTCCCCACTGCAGAAGTTTTTCCTTGCAGTGTCAGCAGTCGGATTCGACATCAAACACAGTTCTCGGCCGCAAGCTGCTGCACGTGCTCTCCGTCGAGAATGCTCATTTAGCACAACCGCTAGCACAGCCAGTGAGTTCGGTTTGGGTTCCTTTGGCGAATGCAAGACGAAAGCTTTACGAAAACTGTGCTAAAACTGTGCTAGCCCCCGGCGGATGTTAAGGTTTTGATCGGAAAGCCGGATTGATTCCAGAGGATTTCCTTTGTTATCAATGTCTTTGCCCGTTCGACCCCCACTCGCTTCCGCCATTTTTCAGCGACTTGCAGACATGCAAATCGATTCCCCTTCAGCCGGGAACTGCGTTGTCTGCCTCCGGGCCCTCAGCATCGCGAAGATTCCCGGATCTGGTTGGCTGGCACGGATGAGGCATGTTGATATCGCATCTATCTGTGGGGGCCGGTCGTCCCCAGGCCGATCATCCCCGAGCCGATCGTCCCCAAGCCGATCATCCCCAACCTGCCCTGGGATTCCAGCAATGGAACGGTTTGGTCTAACTGTATTGAGCTCAAAAGACTTGTCAGCCGTGTGCTGCTAAGCTGTTCCGAAAAATGGAACAGATTCCACTTTGTTGTTAAACCGGGCCTGAAACATGGTAATAAGACCTCAATGCAGGTCTCCGGTTCCAGCTGGCAGCAGCAGGCGGCGGCCAATCTCGCCGAGAGGTATTTCCCATGACATCGCGCAGATTGAGATTCGTACGAGTGTTGGCCACAACGTTCCTTACGCTTATCTGCCTGGCGAACGCGCAGGATTTCAAGAAGCAGGTCATCTACCAGATTGTCACCGACAGGTTCTTTGACGGCGACACGACCAACGACAATCCTTCGCAGAGCGCGGGGCTGTTTGATTCCACGCAGACGAATTGGTTTGCTTATTGGGGCGGCGATCTCGCGGGAATCCAGCAGAAAATGTCCTACATCAAGGGCATGGGGGTGACGGCCATTTGGATATCGCCCACGGTGGACAATGAGAACCTGAATCTGAACGCCGGCAACCCGATCTCGGCGCCCTACCACGGGTACGATGGGCACGACTTCATGCGGGTGGAGGAGCACTTTGGCGACAGCAGCAATTCGTGGACGGCGTTTTCCAATTTAACGACCGCGGCGCATGCCAACGGCATCAAGGTGATTGTGGATTGGGCGGAAAACGATACGAATTACAACCAGGGCGGAGAGTACGGCGCGCTCTATAACAATGGTGTGTTCATGGCTTCCGCCAGCAATGATCCCAACGGATATTTCCACCACAATCCGGGTATTTCCGACTTCAACGACCGCTATCAACTGCAGTACTACACGCTGGAGAACCTGGAGGATCTGAACCAGGAAAACCCGACCATTGACAGCTATTTGAAAACCGCCATTCATCAGTTTCAGACGCATGGCGCGGATGGGTTTCGGCTGGACGCCATTAAACATGTCACGTGGGGATGGGAGTATTCGCTGGCGAACTCAGTGTTTAACCAGGCTCCGGCCTTCTTATATGGCGAGTGGTACAACAACGATTCGTACGATCCGATGTATCACGACGCCTATAAGTTCGCCAATAAGACAGGCATCAGCGAACTCGACTTTGGGGTGAACAGCGCGGTGCGCGACGTGTTTGCCAGCAACAATAATTTCTCCGAAATCGATGGAACGATTTCGACGGAGAACTCGAATTTTACCTGGAACAACGACTTAGTCACATTCTTTGATAGCCATGACGAATCGCGGCTGCTGACGTTGAACAACAACAACAACAGGCTGCATGAGGCCATGGCATTTTTGCTGACTTGCCGCGGCATTCCCGTGATTCTGTATGGCGACGAGCAGTATCTGCACAACGACACGAATGGCGGGAACGATCCCTACAATCGCGTCTGGATGAGCTCTTACAACACCAGCACCACGGCCTATCAGCTTATCAATAAGTTGGCGACTTTGCGGCAGAGCAGCAACGACGCGCTGGGCTACGGCGGATTCCAGCAGAGGTGGATGAATAGCGATGTCTACATTTACGAGCGCAAGTTTTTCAACGATGTGGTGCTGGTCGCGATCAACAAGAACGATACAACGGGTTATGCCATCACGGGTCTGCTGACTGCGCTGCCGGCGGGGACCTATAGCGACTACTTGGGAGGATTGCTTGGAGGATCGGGCCTGACCGTAACTTCTGGAAGCGGCGGCAACAATCCGGCGAACAACTTTACGCTGCCCGCGCACACCGTGGCCGTGTGGCAAGCCGTGGGCACGCCGAGCGCTCCAGAGGTTGGATCTATCGGGCCTACAGTCGGGCAGCCGGGAATGAAGGTAACGATCGCGGGCAAAGGCTTTGGAACATCGGCGGGCCAGGTGCTGTTTGGCACAACTGCAGGCGCGGTTCAAACGTGGTCCGACTCGTCGGTCACATTCACCGTTCCCAGCGTCACTAATGGCATCTACCAGGTGCAGCTAAAGAACAGTTCGGGGACGGCGGCTAATACCATTCAATTCACCGCCCTGACTGGGCAGCTTATCCCGGTAACGTTCACCGTGAACAATGCCACTCCGACCAACACCGGGGATTACATTTTCTTGACCGGGAGCACGATTGAGCTGGGTAACTGGGGCACGACATTTGATACAGCCGTCGGTCCAATGCTCGACCCCAACTATCCGAATTGGTTTCTCGATGCTTCGCTGCCCGCGGATACTCAAGTGCAATTCAAATTCATCAAAATCGCCGCGAACGGAACCGTGACCTGGGAGAACGGATCGAACCACCAATACACCGTACCGAGCAGCGGCACGGGGTCTGTCAACGTTAATTGGCAGTATTAAGAAGATACTCCATCGATTCGAAAAGCTAACTGGTCGCGGCAGATCTTGTCCGAGGGGTAAGCTTCGTTGTACCAGCGCGCTCATTCCTGCCGGCTCTCTAGGAACATGGGCCGCGATTGAGAGAGCAAGAAAATTTCCTGTTCTCTCTTTCTTTCTTCGGTCTCTTCGTGCCGAAATCGGAAGCTGATCGTGGGAAGCGACGGACGAGGCTGTGGGCGGATTGGCGGCCACGCGGAAGTAATTGCTGAAACCGGAAAACGTGGTCGCAGAACTATGCCGAGCCTAGGCGGACCAATGCGAAGCACCCGCCAGAGGCTGCCTGCCAGTCATGAATGGGTTCCTAGTGAAATGGCCTGTGGGTATTTGAAAAAAGGGTTGCCCGGAAGCGCTGTAGGTGCTGTGTAAGGAGCGCAGCGAGGGAGGGTTTCCTGCGGAGCGGGCGACTAAGTTGTTGCGGGGAGCGGTGGCTGCGGCGCTTGGCTGAGGAAGTGGACCAATCGCTTGATGTTTTGCGCGGCCGCTGCCATGAGAACTGCTCGCGAACAAACCCGGCGATCGCGAGTGCGATCCCGGTGCGAAAGCTTAACCACCAAGGTCGCTAAGGATTCGCGCATGGCAGAAATCTTACAAAAATAGCGGAGCCTGTTGAGGTTGATTCGGAGAGAGCTTTGCCGATCTAGCAGGCTGCGGAAAAAGTCCTTCGCGGGTGAAATATTCGATCCGGCGGCTGAAGCCGCTATCGATTTTATTGGGCTTTTGCGGCGCGACTGGAAGTCGCGCCCTTTCAAAGCCGCGGCGAATCGAGTTTTTCCGCACCCTCCTAGTGGAGAGGCGCATCCGGCCCGGGTGTGTGGAGGCCGCATTCAGTTTTCTGAAATCCTGGCCAGCGGCCAGCCCGTGGATTTTCTCCCGGTTTTACCGAACGGGTGCAGTGCACACAGCCGATACTCGGATAATTCCGGTCGTGAAGAGGGTTGTACGGCAGCTTCCGCTTGCGAACGTACCGCCAGACGCGCTCACCCGACCAATCCGCCAGAGGGTTGATTTTCATGATACGGAATTTGGGGTCCCATGTGACTTTGCGAGTGTGGGAGCGGTCTTGAGTCTGATCCCTCCGGATGGAGGTCACCCAGGCGCGGAGATCTGCCAATTGCCGCTGCAAAGGCTCAACTTTGCGGATATGACAACATAAATCGGGATCGTGGTTCCACAGTTCCGCCCCGTACAATTTGGCTTGCGCTTCCGGACACAAGGCGGGCAGCACGCGCTGGACGGAGATGCCGTAGCGCGCCTCGACCTGTTCGATCAGACGGTAGGTCTCAGGAAAGAGGAAAGAAGTGTCGAGAACGAACACGCGCGGTTGTGGCCGAATCTGTGCCGCCATATCAATGAGAACTATACCTTCCACGCCGAAGGCTGAGGCGATAGCGATTCCGTCTTCGTATGTCCGATAAGCCCAGCGGAGGACTTTGCGGGCGGACCAGCCGCTGCCGTCCACCTCGGCATGCTCGGGGGGTGTGGCCGCTGATGATTCAGAACACTTTATTTCCACGAACTCGTTCAATTGGGATCCTCCATTGTGGTTTGAAGTTGCAGCTGGAATTAGCCTCAAGCGCCGGTAGAAGCACCCATCGCGGCCGAGGAAGGTTCCACCCCTTGCCCAGCCCCGACGGTCGACGGGCAGAGTGAACCCTGAGCGACGAAACCAATGTTCACGCCCGCTAAGTCCCGGTAGACCGCATCGGCATTGCCTCGCCATGCCGACGCCTCCAGGGCCCGGAGTTTCGCGCTGAACTCGCCGGTGTTAAACGGCCGCGTGCTGATGGTGTGGATTTTGTGCAAGCGGGTGGGACCAAGCGTCTCGCTGCGATCGTCCACCAGTACCTCACTGAGCTTTTCGCCAAGCTTCATCTCGGTGATTTCGATACGAATGTCGCTGGTAGGAGATAGGCCAGAAAGCTCGATCAAATCTTGTGCGAGATTCTTGATGAGCACCGGTTCTCCCATGTCCAGGACAAAAACCTCCCGCGAACGCGCTAAGGTGCCGGCGTGAATTAAAAGACACACCGCTTCAGGAATGGTCATCAGAAATCTTTGTGCCTGGGCATGGGTGACGGTGACGGGACCGCCTTTCCGAATCTGCTGCTGAAAAATCGGCACCATACTGCCGCGGCTTCCGAGTACATTGCCAAAACGGACACAGCAAAAAAGCGTCCGGTGACGGTCCGGCTGCGCTTGCACAATCATCTCGCATAGGCGTTTGGTGGCACCCATAATCGAAGTGGGATTCACCGCCTTGTCGGTAGAGATCTGCACAAACCGCGCCACCCCAAATCTCACCGACTGCTCCACCAGGTTGCGCGTGCCCGTAACGTTGTTGGCGACTGCCTCACAGGCGTTGATCTCCATCAGGTGCACGTGTTTGTGGGCGGCGGCATGGAAAACAACCTCGGGTCGAAAGTGCTCGAATATGCCCTGCAAACGCTCCGGGAAACGCAGGTCGGCGACGACGGGGGTTGAGTTCCCTGCGCGCTGGCATTGCAGCTGAAGGTAGACATCGTTGAGCCCATTTTCATCTTTATCGAGCAGAAGCAAGTGGCTGGGTTCGAGTTTCAAAAGCTGCACGGCGAGTTCGGAGCCAATCGATCCTCCCGCACCCGTCACCAGAATTCTCTTGCCCCGGTAAGCTTCTCTGAGTTCCGCCTCGTTGGCGGCACCTTCGACCGAGGTCCGGCCGAGCAGATCTTTCATTTCCACATCTCGAAAGTTGGCGATGTTGACCTTGCCGTGCAGGATCTCCTGGAGAGTCGGCACTATCTTTACCGGCACGCCTAGCAACTCACAAGTGGCCCAGATGCGGCGCAGAGTCTCGCGAGAGGGGTGTGCGATGCAAACAATCACTTGGCGAACGCCGAACTTCTGGATGCTGGCCGCAAGCGAGGTGAGCGGCCCCAAAACTCGGAAGCCACTGATGATGGAATCTCTTTTTTGAGGAGCGTCGTCGAGGAATCCGACGGGCAGCAGATCGACGTGGCTGCGGATTTCATTTGCGGTCTTTAGTCCTATCGCGCCGGCTCCGATAAGCAGGACAGGAGTCGCACTTCGGCCGTTGAGGACGCGCGCCGTGATTCCTTCGTGAAGCAACCGGCGGGATGCTCTGGCGGCCAAGGCGCCAAAAAGAGAAAAGAAATATCCGGCGATCACAATGCCGGCCGGCACTCGGAGGAGTGCATTGAGGTGAGGGACGGTATATTCCAGCAGGAGAAATGCCGCAGGAAGCACGGCGTAGTTGCGCGCCAGGTCGATCGCGTCGCGCAGACTCACATATCTCCAGATCATGCGATAGGTGCGCAGCGCCATATTGGTGAAAACTTGTCCAACCATCACGGCAGGCAAAAGCGCCCACTTCTGGAAGGATGACAAGGCGGGTATCTGCCCCTCGAAGAAAACTTCGTAGGCGAAATAGAAAGAGATGCCTGCGATCAATCCGTCGATGATCTTTTGGTTCAGAGCAGAATAGGGATCGAATTGTAATTTGCGCATGGGTTTCGTCTTCGTCTTTTGCTGTGCAATGGAGTTGCGGCGGTAAGAGAATTTGGAGCGGAAAAGTGGGCTTATGCCATTAGATTCAGAACCGTGCGGAGCAATACGCGCAGATCGGAGAAGAAGCTGCGATGACGCTGGTAGTCCAGAGACAATCTCAGTTTTTGAGGTAGGATTTCCGATACATACTGCTGTTCCATCCGCCCGGCGACAAACAGATTCTCTTCCCCCCGATAGGCCAGGCTTGCCGGATCCGTAATCCCTGGAGGCTGGCTGAGTAATAGGGTGTATTGCTCACGGAACATGGCAACGTAGGGTTCGACCTCTGGCCGCACGCCAACCAGTTGCATATCGCCGGTCAGAACGTTCCACAGCTGGGGAAGTTCGTCGAGCTTGTGCTTCCTAAGGAGCCGTCCCGGCCGGGTCAGCCGGTGATCGCATGGCGCCGTCAGAAGCCCGTGCTTGTCCGCATCCACGACCATACTGCGGAATTTCAGCAAACGAAATGGACGAAAGCCCTTTCCCACCCGCAGCTGAGCGTAAAAGACGGGGCCACCGTCGCCGCATTTCACCAGCAGAGCGATGACCGTCAGCAAGGGCAGCAAAAACAGCAACCCCAGGGCGGCGCAAATGAAGTTAAACGCGCGGTTCATTTTCTGAACATAACTTTTAGTGACATGGCGGATGAACGCGACGAAATCGACATGACGTGATCGACATGACTCTGATGAGCATGACCGTGGCGGAGCTCAGGAGCGGGTGGCGGCAACTGCGCGCCTGCTCCCACTAAGCCGGGTGTGCTCGCCTACCAAGTCAGTTACCGCATTGATCACGTCCTCCACGTCCTGCTCCTGCATGCGGGGAGAACAGGGCAAAGAAATGATTCGCTGGTATTGGGAATAGGCAATGGAAAAGTCTGCCGGCGAATATCGATATTTTTCACGATAGTAAGAAAGCAAATGGATGGGAATGAAATGCACCGAAGTTCCGATGTTGCGGGCCTGCAACTCGGAGATGAACTGATTGCGGGAGATGGCAAGCCGCTCCGGATTCAGCCGAAGCACGTAGAGGTGGCAGGCATGTCCGGCCCAGGCACGTTCGGTTGGCGTTTCCAGTTCCCCAAACGCTCGAAATGCTTGGTTGTATCGGGCGGCAATCTCCCGGCGCCGGAGGTGAAAAGCGTCTAACTTTTTGAGCTGGTGAAGTCCCAGGGCTGCCTGGATATCGGTCATGTTGTACTTGAATCCCGGGTGGGCCACATCGTAATTCCAGGTCCCCTCGCGGCCATAACGCCGCCAAGCGTCGCGGTTCATGCCGTGCAGGCTCCAAACTCGGGCCTCTTCCAGCAGGTTCGCCTTTCCGGCAAGCATTCCTCCTTCCGCCGTGGTCATGTTTTTCGTGGCATAAAAAGAGAAGCAGGTCAGCACCGGGACCGGGGCGTGCCCGCCGAGGGATCCGATTTTCCGGCCCTTATACTCAGCCGGCAGGGCATGAGCTGCGTCCTCGATGAGGGCGCATCCATACTCGGATGCGATTTCAACGAAGGCGTCCATGTCGCAGGAATGCCCGTAGAGGTGGACGGGAATGATAGCCTTGACCCGGGGACCATTCTTTCCACTCTTGCTTCTGAGACGAGCCAGCATTTCCCGGACTCGGATGGGATCAAGATTGAGGGTTCCAGGTTCTACATCTACCAAGATCGGCCGAGCCCCGACGTGTTCGATGACGTGGACCGTGGAGCAGAAGGTCATGGGTGTCGTAATCACGGCATCGCCGGGCCCGATCCCCAGCGTGACCAATGCCACATGCAGTGCGGCCGTACAGGAATTCACCGCCAAAGCCGCCGGGGCGTTCACCGCGCCGGCAAACTCCTGCTCAAAGCGTTTCACCTTCGGACCGGTGGTGATCCACTCCGACCGGAGGGTATCGACGACTTCGGCAATTTCTTCTTCGCCGATGGATGGAGGAGAAAACGGTAAGAAGGTCTTTCGCATCCGGGAATCTTTCATGCTCTTTTGTTTTTGTGACCGGGCTGCTGCCCACTCGAGGAAACGATCGTTGTGGGCAGAGATCCGTTTCTCGTTCCGGGATGAGCCGCTTTCTATCGCGGTTCCGGAAACCTTAAACGCTCTCCGCGAGGCGCTTGCGTCTTCCCCGCCGCCACCAGAAATCGCGGGCCAAGAAATATGCTGCCGGCCGACAGTCTCCAAAGCAGCTGCGAAAACTGGCCGTAGATTCTCCACAGGAAATCTCGCAGCCGCCCTTCTTGTTGGTTGGCGGGCAGAGGACGAATCGTCTGCACCACAAACCCGCATTCCTCCAGCAGCAGCGACACCGATTTTGGAGTGTAGTAAAAGAGGTGATCGCTACTTTGCAGCAGGGGGATGCGACTTCGATTGAGGAGTCTGCTGATGGTCGCGGTGCGCTGCCAGACCCGCGTGCTGGCCCAGGGAAGCTCCAGCGCCAGAAAACCGTCTTGCTTAAGAATTCGACGGAGTTCCGCCAGTTCAGACGCAGGGTTAGGAAAGTAATAAAAAGCGTCAAGAACGGTAATGACATCGAACGAGTGGTCCTTGAACTTCGCACTTCGAGTATCTCCGACGTGGACCTCGATGCCACACCGCCTGGCTTCCTGTGCCGCCGGGAGGGACAGTTCGATGCCGCAGGCATTCCACTTGGACTTTTTTGCGAGATCCGCGAGGAAGAATCCAGTGGCGCAACCCACGTCGAGAATGGTTCCTTCGTCTTTACGGCACTGGATATAATTCGCGACTACAGACAGGACGGTCCGCCGGTTGGCCGCAAAGTGTCTCTCAAACTCATCGATGCCGGGCAGTCCTCCACTTCGAAAGTGACTGGTCAACGCATCCGGGGACGGCTGCGGCGCCACGAAAAGAACCCCACAGTGCAAGCATTCCTGCAGGCGCTTCTGATCGTGCTTCGATTTGGTCTTCACTTCCGTACTGCCGCAAAGAAGGCAGACGGGAGGTTCGCAAACTGCACCATGCGGATTCGCTGCCACGGAAATCATGCCAGTCTAATTCGTGCTTTTGCGCAAGTGCGTACGGGTGGTCGTATGCAATCTAGAACTGCCCGATGTCGTAAATGTCCCCGGGAGAAAGCAAAAGTTTCCGGTGCATACTGCGGAGGTTGAGAAAGTCGGGTTTCCGAATCAGGGGAATAGCGCCACAAAGTAATCCTGTCCGGCGCCTTCGATTTTCGTGATGACATGGCGGGCAAAGCCAGCTCGCAGAGCGAGGCCATCGATGTCGGAGCGCCGGTAAAAGTAAACCGGACAGCGCTTGGCAAAATACCGGACCTTGCGGATCGGCGTCCGGTACCAGGAAATGGATGGGAAACTGGCAATCACCGAGTGCCGGGCGAATTTCCGCATTCGCTCCAGTGCTGGAGCCGGATCCTGCATGTAATCGAAGAAACCCATGGCCAACACGGCGTCAAACATCTCGGCGGTACGAAACGCGGCGAAATCCTGCTGCACAAACTCAAAGGATGTGCGCGTCTGTTGGCGATTGCTGGCGAGCCCACGGGCCAGCTGTATCATCCCCGGACTGACGTCAAGCCCAACGATTCTTCGAACTCCGATGTCGGCCAGACCCATCTCATAACGTCCCGAACCGCATCCGACATCGAGCACGGTTTGCAGCCCGTAACCCTGTATGTGATCAAGACTCATGCGAAACCGTTCGTAGATATCACGGCGAAATGTCCGGTTCAGCCACTTGACGGCTGGGATGGCATTCTCCGCGTCATAAAGCGAATCGAACGAGGCGGCCGAGCGCGTGAAATACTGTTCGACCCTGGGTACTTCAGACATAGGCTGTCTCCCTGCTCGAAGTCACTTCTGTCACGTATCCCATTTGGCGCAAAGCTGTGATGGCTGGAACGAAGCGGAATTTCCCCAGCAAGCGGTCCAAGCGCCGGTTCAGAGTGCCGCAGCGGAAGTAATGGCGAAACTGCCGCAGCTTCGATAGTCCCGCGATTCGTTCGATCGCCGGGCCGATCTCGTAGGGGTGAATATAAAACATGCAAGGCTTTCTCTGGCCATTGAGGCGGGAAAAACAAAACTCGGTGAAGGTGGCCGGATACAGGCGGAAATAGCCGCCTCCGCCAAAGGGTAGACGCCGGTTCAAAATCTCGATCGTCGCCAGGGGCCATTCGATCAATCCATTGGCCAATTTATGAACATGGGAGGGCGCTTCCGCGATTCCATAGACGTCGTGCCCGGCAAAGGGGTAGATGCTGGAGTCATAGAAAAAGCCCGCCTTCTGCAGTTCGTCAAGCGCCCACACGGATTGCCCGGTAATCGAAAAATCAGGGGCTCGAAAACCGTAGACCTGTTGGCCGGAGGCGTCCTCGAGAAGTCCCTTCGCCGCGCTCAATTGTTGCGCGAAAACCTCCGGCTTCAGGCCATAGAGTCGAAAGTGCTCCAAACTGTGACATGCAATCTCATGCTTCTCCTGCGCTACCCGTCCCACGACCTGTGGCAGGTCGCGCGCAATTCTGCCGAGAAAGAAGAATGTTGCCTTGACGTGGTGGCCGGCCAGCAAGCTCAAAATGAAATCCACATTCCTTTCGATTTCATGGTTCTGACGGGCGCGGTCCAAGTGCCTGGAGTCGATCGGAAAAGACTCCAGGTTGGATTCGGAAAAGCTTTCCACGTCGATCGAAAAGCAATTTACTACTTCGTGCGGACCGAAGTGATCTGTAGCAAGCAAGAAGTTCACCCCCAAAAGGCCGGTTCAATAAGTTACGATTTTCTGATGATGGACGACCTTCGCCATTCCTAAGAGAAAACCGGCATTGGCCAGACAAAATGAAAACGCGTGGCCAAAAAGCCCGGCAGGCCGGTGCTGACAAATGCGCCGCCAACCGATGAAGGCGCAGAAATAGAACGCCATCTGAGCGATCCAAAGCGCCAGAGCCAGGTGCCGGAACACCAACGCAGTATTCAAGATGAAGATCGCGAGCAGAAAAAACGGCGTTAACCACCGCAGCAGCTTATGAGAAATCAAACCCAAGGCGGTCAGTGGAAAACGAAAGGGATTGAGCAAAGCGGGACGGCTGAGAGTGCCACTCCAATTGCGCGCCGTCATGCGGACGCGGCTGCGCAGTTCGCCGGCGATGGAATGCGGGGAGCTATCGAACACGACCGCCTGCGGGTCGTTGAGAACGAGATAGCCTTGGAGACGGACGCCGAGTGGGAGAATGCAATCGTCCCCGTAATGAGTCGGGATCGGGGAGTAGAGTTCGCGCCGAATCATCATGGCAGCGCCCCCCCCGGTTGCCAGTATGCCGATGTCGGATTCCGCCTGGCGAAGGAAGTATTCATAACGCCAGTAGAGGCCCTGTCCTTTGGAGACGGCGTCGGAACCGGTCAGGAAATTCACGGTGGCGGAGACCAGACCGACCCGGGGATTGACGAAGGTACGGGATAGAAGTCCAAGCACTTCCATGGGGGTGCGCGTATTGGCGTCAGTCAGGAACAGGAGATCGCCGCCCGCTTGTTGGACCGCGAAATTTTGCACTCCGCTCTTGCCCGCTCGGCCTGCGCTCTTCAATAAACGAATACGAGGATCCCGGTCCGCATATTGCTGCACGATCGCCTCCGTCCCGTCCGTGGAGCCGTCGGAGGCGACCAGGATCTCGATACGGTCGCGCGGATATTCCAGCGCCAGACAGTCTTCCAACTTGGCCGAGATTCCGGATTGTTCGTTGTGAACCGGCACAATAATGGAAACGGTGGGTTGCTGGTCCCCTCTTTCAGCCGGGTGCCCGAACAGCCGTCTCAGGATCCACAGCAGCCCTGGATACCCCACCCAGGTATAAGTAAGCACCCCAACCAATAGCGCCAGCACTCTGACTTCGCCGTCCAAAATAAGGCTCCTTATTTCTATTTCTATTTATATTTGTTTCGAGATCTATTCCGAGATTCTTTGCTCTGCCGGGTTCTGCCGGCCGACGGATGAGTCCGGGCTGGCTCTGCCGACAGCCACGGTTTTCAAGCGCAGGTCCTCCCCATCGCCGCGGCCCCAAGCGCAACAAAGATGGATGACTTTCCCCAGGTCAGAGCGGTTCTGCCGATAGAGAGGACGTTCCGAAAAAACGGTTAAGATGCAATTCCACATCCAGCGAACACTAAAGGCCGAAAAAACCATCAGGCGGGCAACCCACAGCGCCGGAGCCCGGTAGTGCTTGCGATAGAAGTAGAACAGGCTCTGGAACGCATGGATGCTATAGCGGCGCATCCGCCCCCCCGAACTTTTTTCCGCGAGATGAATAATCTGCACCGCGGGCAGGTAATAAAGCTTCCAGCCAGCGCGGCGAAGCCGGATGCAGTAATCCAAGTCTTCCAGATACATAAAGAATCTTTCGTCCAATCGCCCCACTTCTGCCACCGCCTTTCGCCGGAGCAACAGGCAGGTCGCCGAGACCGTTTCCACTTCCAGAGGAGACAGGCTTTTTACATAAGAATCCACGCAGGAACGCAAAGCCTTCCCTGCAATCAGCCCGCCATGCCGGCGCACGAACCGGCGCACTTTGTCATTCAGGAGATGAGAGAGTCCCGTAAGACGCAGAAAGAGACGAATGATGCCCGGCTTGGCATCGCAGCCCGCCGAAGCCTGGATCGTTCCATCGGGAAACAGCAGGCGGCATCCGGCAGCGCCGGCGTCGGGATGAGCCTCCAGGAACTCGATCATGGCCGCGATGGCTCCGGGAAGCACTATGGTGTCGCTGTTGAGAAGCAAGATGTAGTTCCCATCGTCCTGCTCTATCGCCTGGTTATTGGCCGCGGCAAATCCGGCATTCCTTGAATTCTGAATGAGCCGCACCCCGGGAAATTCGTGGCGCACCATCTCCGCGCTGCCATCGCGGGAGTCGTTGTCGACGACGATGGTGGTCAGGCCGGCCGCGCCCTGTCGCTGCACCGACTGCAGGCAATTTCGCAGCAATTCGCGGGTGCGATAGTTCACGATGACTACAGAAACGGAACTCGGCACAGAGTTAGGGTCGCCATCCACTTCACCCCGGGACTCTCCGCAAGCGGAGTTCGGGGATTTTTCTGATGCGGCGGCCAGGATCAACCCGTATTTCCCCCGAACCTTTTGAGCATCGGAATTGCCGGGCGGACTTCCCGGCCAGCGGAGAGAAACCCAAACTTCTCATACGCCCGTAGCGCGGCAGTATTGGTAGGGTGCACCGACAGAAAAGCCTGGGTGATTCCGGTTTTCATCAGGATCCCCTCAGCTGCGGCCATGAGGAGGTGGGCGATACCCAGGTTCCGATAATTCGTCGAGATGACAACTGGCCGGTACTCGCAACCGAAATCGGGGGAATGCGGTTTCAGGAATGGAAACCGGAAGGGCCACTTACACTTCCAGAGCATCTTGACCAGCAACCGAGGATGCCGCAGAGTGCACTTCAGAACCGCCAGCAGATATCTGCTCACAAGAACTTTGAGGATCTGCTTGCGGCTCGAAACGACACCTATGTATCCCACCATCGACCCGTTCGCTTCAGCACACACGCAGAAACTGCGCCCGGTCTGCATGAGTGCCCGATAGTAAATCTCGATTAACTGGGTGCCGAAGCGATCAGAAAGGTTCTCGGTGTGAAGTCTAGCCAGGGCGGCCGCGTCCTGCAGACCACAACCACGGACACGGACATCCCTTTCGGTCGAACGTTGCAACCGAACGCGAGTTTCAGGAATTTGCATGTGCGAGGAGCAGTCGCCAAGGTTCCTGGGTACCGGGAGGGATGGGAAGGCTCCCCAAGGGAGCATCCGGCGCCTGGCCCCTGCCTATCCGCAGTACAGGAAAAAAATCGCGGCCCACAGACACGAGACGCAAAACCTTCCGCCGATGCCTTCCACCGTAGCTTCCGCCAGCCGATAACCCAGGACGACAACCCAAACCACCAAGCTGGCCTTCCCGATGGAGCGCAAGCGCAGACAGTTGGACAGCTTTTGCAGGCCCATTCCATAGCAGACTGAACCGAACAAAACTCCGATCATTCCAAAGTTCGCATAGAACTCGCCCATCACGGGAACCTGGGCGGTCGCCTTGTAGTAGCCGCAGCTATAGGAAACGAAGCCGTTGAATCCCCCCCACCAGCTCTCCGCGATAAAGTTTCGCTTGATCGGAGAGGGTATCAAGGACAAGGCATCGCGCACGTAAGTCATCCCATACTCGTAGGTTCTGCGCCCCGGATATGTCTCGAGAATAAGTTGCATGGTCCCGGCGCCCGAGGTCATTCTCTGACCGACCATGCCCAGGAGTTGCAATCTGTCTTGATCGTCATTCTCCAGCGAAGAACTGCCGAATTTCACGATAAACAAACCCACGACGAGCAGCAGAAGCAGAGTTCCGGCAACTATGATCTGCTTGTAGGTGGCTGGTCTGAAGTATTGCCTCGCCATCAGAACCATCAGCGGGCAGGACAGCGCAACCCACAGACCGCCAGACGCCAATTCAAACGCAAAATCAAATACCACCAGGGCAATCGCCCAGATTCCATACCTCTTCTCTCCACAATAAAATTTCGCCAGAAATAGCAGAGCCAGGAATGGAACGATGTGATGGACGCCCTGAAGCAGGTAGGTTGACCCGAACGTTGCATTGGCCTTTAGCTCCTGCACCACCGCATAGTGTTCCGGGTCACCGATGGCCTGAAAGGAATTCAGGGACTCCATAAAGCTGAAGTTCTTAGCGACAAAGATACCCGTCAAAACGAAAGCCAGCAACAAGAACGCGGCAAAGCTCCGTTGGTGAAGGTCGGGCTTCAGGGGGGCCTGTTTGTGTGTTCCTTTTCCGGTAATTAACGTGCCGACGGCGAACCCTACGGTTGCCAGCAGGATCGAGGAAAGAGTTCTTTCACTCAGAAAATAGGGCTGGCCTCCAAACGAGTGGGGAGTCTCATAGGCATACAAACAGATTGCTGGAACAACGACATAGAGGGTCAGGTAGGCAAGGTGAACCGCGGCGGGCGACAGAATGAAATCCCCCCGGTTCATCTTCCAGAGAATGAAGGCGTACAGGATGAGCGCAAGGATCAAAAGCGTAATCATGGTATTATGCCGCGGCCGCCTGGCGGCAGAGTCTTTCCAGCCTTTACCAAGTTCCAACTTCAGCCATTGCGGAGATCAACGTTTGGCGGCGCGGGCAGCGGCCGCGGATTGAGCCACGCCAGGCCGCACCCCGGACATTGCAGGTATCCCCACGCGCCGGGAGCGTCAAACATCCGGTCGGACAAGCTTTCGTAGAGCGGCTGGCCGCGGCTGCCGCACAGCAGGCAGACGGGAACTTGCTCCACCGCGATCCCGGCGCGGTCGCTCATCTTATCTCCTCCCCATCGGCTCGAAAATTGGCCGCGGTGGAAAGCACCATTCGTTTCTCTTTCCCGTCCAGCACGTAGGCCCAAGCGACCAGCCCAAAAGCCAGCGCCAGAAATGCCGAGAACAAACCTCGCGTCCGCAGGGATTGAGCCCCCATCCCCACCGCCGCCAGCAGTATCCCAAACCCGCAGACCACCGCCGCCGTCTTCCGTAAGTCTTTGGCCATCAAACTGGAGATAGAAATGAGCCGCAGCCAGAACACCGCCAGCATCAGCAGCGCGGTGTCGAGGCAAATTCGAATGCTCCAGGACCAGGCCGCTCCGGTAATTCCCATGTGCCTTACCAGGAACCACAGCAGAGAAACGTAAATGGGCAATTCCAGGAGATGGAATTTCGCCGTCAGGTCGGGCCGGCCCAGGGCTTGCAGCAAGCCGAAGGGGACAAAGGCGAGGGAGTTCAGGAGCGCGCCGGCAGCCAGGATTTGCAGCACGGTTGCCCCTTTGGCGGCAAATTCAGGGCCCAGCCAGAGCCGGAGAATTTCATGGGCAAACAGAATCACCAGCAGCGTAATGGGACCCAGGGTGAGCAGAAGCGCCTTCAGCGATCGGACGCAAAGTTCCTCGAGCCTGGCCGGCGATTGGGCTGCGTCGAGCGAGCTGAAAGCGGGAAAAATTGTCGTACTCAGGCTGCTGGGAACCACCGAGAGCCGGCCGATGGCCTCAGACGGCGCGGTGTAAAAGCCGACGGCGGCCATCGAGATCATCGATCCGATCGCCAGACGATCCAGGTAGGAAAGCAGAGGTCCAATGAAGTTGGAGACGGTAACCCAGCCGCCATAGGCCAGCAAGGATCGGCATACTGCGGGATCGATGGACCAGTCAACCCGAAGGACGGGATAGAACTTGAAGCACAAAAGAACGTATGCCACTCCGGATCCCAACCTGGCTAAAGCCAGCAGGGCGACGATCAGCGGCAGCCTGGCTCCGAGCAGCACGGCCAGCGCTGGCAGGAGGAAGAGGCAGGCGTTGGCTGGAACCCTCACATAGTTGACCGCGCCAAAATGCTGGCCGGCTTCCAACACACCGCGCATGGAGTTGGAACCAAGCACCAGGGGAAGCGAGGCAGCGAGAATGTAGAAGCTCAGCTCAGTTTCTCCCACCAACGCGGGCGTAATCTTTAGAACATGGTGCACCAGCACCGGCGTCACCAGGGCGGCCACCAGGGCGCCGATCGCTCCGAACAGGACTTGTGACCACAAGGAAGTCCAGACCAAGGCTGGCAGTCGATGGGTTTCGCCGCTGCCCAGACAGCCCGCTACAAACTTTGTGGTGGCGCGGCCGAGTCCAAGATCGAACAGACCAAAGTACCCCAGGAATACCCATGCCAGAGATAAAATTCCAAAACGCTCCGCTCCCAGGCCATGCACGAGATACGGGATGGTGGGCACGGCAGTGAGCAGAGATAACACCTGGCTGATGAGATTCAGAGTCCAGTTCCTGGTCAATAGCCGAGCCGTAATGGTGATCGGGGTGCGCGTGGCTGGTTTCATGCCTTGATTTAGGGGACAGCTGCCTGGATGTTTGGGGCCTGCGCGGAAGCATCCTTTGCCGCCAGACAAAAGCGAAACATGCCCTCGGCCTTGGCCAGAAGCCGGTTCGCCGGATGCCATGCGCTCAAACATTTCGAGGCCCGGTAGGTGAACTGGTTGACCAGCGGCGCCAGGTAAGGATGAAAGGCGATCCGTTGGCGAACCGCTTTGGCTTCGTAACCCATGCGGAACTTGAATTCGTCGACGCTCGGCGGGGCATCCAGAGATTGCATTCCGTAAAAAATCCCCCGAATGTCCGATTTCCGAACCAAGCTTTGCGTGACCACGAAGCTGAGTGCGTTGTTGACATGCTCGCGCAAGTAGTCGCTATGGCATTGCTGATAGAGCATGTAGGCCCAGCCATCCATCTGGAAAGTTACGAGGGTTGCGGCCAGCCGGCCATTCACTTCGGCGGCCCACACCTCGAAGCCCTCGAGACCGGAAGCCGCGGCGTAGCGGCGGCGCCAGTCCTGTCTCGACTCTTTCACTTGGCGCTGTTGCCGAGCCAAGGTGTCGACCCGCAAAACCCATCCTTCCTCCAGATATCTTTCGAACGAAATGGGCCCCACCGTACAATTCCTCAGGCCACGGCGCACATTCTTGCGAGCCCAGCCGCCCAGCATCTCAAAGTCATAATCGCGCCCGGTGTACACGGCGTGGTAGCAGGAAGCCCCGTTCTGTACGTCATGGGCAGGCATCGAATAACGCAGGGCGATGCCACGATGGCGGACCATCAGTTCCCGGAGTTCCTTGGGGCCAGGCTCGATCAGCCAGTGGTAGGGAAATGCCTGGAAAACTCCCATGCCTGCACTATGCCAATACGAACTATCCGTCCGGATCACTCGCTGGCCTTGCCGGCGCAACCATTCGGCGTAAATGTCGGGGGTCATAGGCGAGTGGAATGTCTCGCAGAAGGGATGCGACGCCAACCGGAATCAGGCTCCGGCCCACATCAGGTTCGATGCTTCCATCTCCTGATCGCTGCCGTTCCACTTGACCTTGGGAAGGACGACCTCGTTCTTGATGCGGTGCTTGTACTTGAGGATGGTCTCGAGCATGCTGATGACGAGTTCATCGGACAAGAAATGGGGTTTCAGGCCCAGGTCAAGCAGTTTGGTGTGTACCGGGTTGTAATGATGATCTTCCATCTCGATCCGCGGGTTTGCCACATGGCTGACCTCGGCGGTGAGGCCGAATTTGCGGGCTTGGGTGGCGATTAAGTCCGCCAACTGCAGCACGGTGAAGGTTTCGGTGAACTGATTGAAGACGCGATATTCTCCGCGTTTCGCGGGATTGAGGATCGCCAGTTCAACGCAGCGCACGGTATCGCGAATGTTAAGGAAACCCCGCCGCTGCCCTCCTTTTCCGTACACGGTGAGGGGGATTCCCGCGGCGGCCTGCACGCAGAAGCGGTTGATGGCGGTTCCGAAAACGTCGTCGTAGTGGAAGCTGGTTGCCAGCCGTTCGTCGAGGCAGGTCTCGTTCGTCTCTAAACCATAAACGACACCCTGGTGCAGGTCGGTGGCGGAAAGATTCCAGGCGCGGCAAGCAAAACGAATGTTGTGACTATCATGAACCTTCGAAAGATGGTAGAAGGAGCCCGGCTGGCAGGGGAAAGGCAGCACGTCTCTTCGCCCCTTGTGTTCAATTTCAATGAAGCCTTCCTCGATGTCAATGTTTGGGGTTCCATACTCGCCCATGGTTCCAAGCTTCACCAGATGGCAGTCGAGCGCAAGTTTTTTCATGGCCCACAGCAGGTTGAGAGTCCCGCTGATGTTGTTGACCTGGGTAAACAAGCAGCGGTTGTGATCGATCATGGAATAAGGCGCGGAGGGCTGCTCGGCGTAATGCACAATGGCGTCGGGGGAGAAAGCGCTCAGCACTCCTTCCACCACCCCAAAGTTCCGCAAGTCGCCGACGAACAGCTCGAGGTCGCCGCCCGCCACTTCGGCCCAGGCGTGAGCGCGATCCTGCAGGGTGCGGATCGGAATCAGCGGTTCCACGTTGAGCTCCAATTCCCACCGGCGCTTGGCGAAATTATCGAGCACCGCGACGTTGTGTCCGCGGCGCGATAGATACATTGCCGTGGCCCAGCCCAGGTAACCATCACCACCTAAAACCAGCACTTTCATAGGGACTCCTCAGTTCAGATTTTCCAGCCTGCAAGCATCAATCAAGAATGGGACGAAGAATGGCGGCGGCGATCCATTTGTAACCATATCCAGTGGGTCAGGTCATGCACGCGCGAACCGTTGGGCGGAGGAGTCCATGGCATACGCGCATTGACTCCCCGGAAGACTTCCCGGGCGAGGATTTTCCCTGGGTTTGAGGGGTCGATTTTCTGCCAGCGCGCGCGCGCGAGTGTGACGAAAGCAGATCCCAGCAGCGCCAGAGCAGCACCCAGCAACATAATTTGCAGGCGCGGCGGGAATGATTTTCTCTGCGGAACCCGGGCCCGGTCCAGAACCTTGACACTGGGCGTCGCCTTGGCTTCTTCGACTCGCGCCAGTTCGTATTCTTGGGTCAAGCTCTCATAGACGGCTTCTTTAATCTTGGCCCGGCGGTAAAGATCAGAGTAGGTTACGCCCAGCAATGGAAGTTCCCGGATGGAAGGATAAAGTGAGTTTGCCGCCTCCTTTTCCTTCTTATTCCCGCCGCGCATGTTTTCCAGTTGCTGGCGCAGCTCTGCAATGCGGGCCTGTACGGACTGCACCCGCACATTATTCTGGGTATAGATTTGTTCCAGCCCTTTCAGCTCCGACTCCGCCGCGATCAACTGCCCCATAAGGATCGCGCCGGCGTCCACCAGGCTCTTGCCTTGTTCGGCGATGTCCATCGCGTCATTCTTGCTCTCAAACTGGCTCAGTTCCAGGGCCGCCCGATCCAGTTCCTGTTTGACCGATTGCAGCCGTTCCTCCAGAAAAACGCGCTCTCGATGTGCGGCCGAGGTGGAAAGCTCCGCCACCAGGCGATCTAACTCTTCCACATAGGCCTGGGCCATCGCGGCGGCGCGCCCGGGGTCGCGGTCGGTCACGGTAATGGTGATGATTCCACTCTTGCGATCCTCAAAAATCGAAGTGTTTTCATCGAGCTGCCGGCGCGCGTCTTCTTCCAGCCGTGCGCCCCAATAAATTTTCTGGAGTCCGAATCTCTCGACCATACGGTCTTCGAGCGTGGCGCTGGTCAAGATCCCGATGAATAGCCGGAGCTCTTCAATCCGAGAACGTCTCCGGCAACTCCGGCCAGAGAGCCGGTCCTACCCGCCAGCGCGGCCATTGCCATTCCTGCGCCGGGCCGGTTGTCGGGGGGCATCAGCTGGGTTCTGGACTCGAATCTCCGGGGCAGGAGAAAGGCGGTCAGCGTACCGAGGAGCAGACCGATCAAGCTGGCGCGGCTTAATAACCGTCGCCGCTCCCATAACAGCCGCAGGTAGGCAATCGCCGTTTCTCGCAGCAGATAAGATTCTGGCGCCGCCGCCGGCGGCTCGACGAGCAAAGGTTGGGGCGCCGGCCGAACTTGAGATTCGGTACAAACCTGGGTCACGCGACGGATCTCCACGGACATCTTGCGGGGGGCGGCGTCATTTCTTTATTTGCCTGGGCCAAAACGTTAGTTGAAACGATGCGGTGAGGTTCGATTTCGCGGACGGAGAAAGCAGCGGAAAATGCCAGCTTTCATATTGACCGGAGGCGGAAAAACTGATGCCCTCCGCCAGCCTGGTGTTCGCACGCAGGGCGATGTCCTGCAGCCTGCCCCCTTGCAAGAATGACTGGTCCACATTGTTCTGGCGGAATGCCAGTTGGATGTCGCTTCGGGGCGAGAAGTGATAGGTCATCCATTCCTGCTGCCCTCTTCCGCTTCGTCCCACCCAGCTGCCGATCAGATTGCCGTTATTGGTATAGCCCGAGCGGTAGCGCGTGTCCCCAAAAAACGCGCCGGGGGAATAACGGGCCGGGATGTTCAAATCGGTGGTGACACCTTCCAGGCGAACCTCGACGTTATGCAACTTGGGAAGCCGGGGAAAGTAGAGGCCGGGATTAATCGCGGGCCGAGTCGAGCCGAGCGGCGAGTACTCGTCGATCACCATGGAATCGGCATAGACTTGCATCCAATTCCGCAGCCCCGGAATGCGGTAGGTCAGGTCAAATTCGGAAAGCCGCTTAGCGGGATTTCTGGCAATACCGGCGCGATGCGAATAAAAAGTCCGCAAGAAGTTGCCCCAGGTGAAAGGATTGCCGGTGCCTCCGAACTGGGCCGTGAACCCCATGCCAAACTCCAGGTTGGCGGAGGGGTGAAAGCTGATTTTTGTGCCGTGAAGAAAGGGTTGTGAGGAAAGGTTTGGACCGAACAGCTGGGGCGAGTACTCCCAGGTTTGACCTGACAATCGCCCCAGGAAAAATTCGGAGCGAACCGGTCCCAGCAGTCGCGAGAGCAACGGGACCTCATAAGGCGAGTCGGAATCGATGCGCAGCATGTTCATGGGCTCGGCATTGTTGCTGAATAGGAAAGGCCCAGACTCGCCAACTCCCAGCCACAAGCTTTCCCGGCCTAACGAAAGGTGGACACCGCCGAGGGTCACGGAGACGGCGCCAGCGAGCAGCCGCAATCGACTAATCTCAGGGCTCGCGTTGGGCAGCGGCAGGGTGCGATCTGCGTAAGCGGTCGCCTGCAGGACCGGCCAAGGGTCGGATGCTACGCCGGGAGCGTGCTGATATTCCCCCTGCAGGGAGAATGACAGCGGTCCGGTTTGGGCGTGCGTGGTGATGCCGGAAATGGCGCTGAACCCCTCGGCGTAAGGCCGTCCGTAGTCGTTGATGATGGTTTGTCCAAAGTGGTATCCATCGCGCAAGGGGGTGCCGCTGATCGAAGTTGTGCGCACATAAACGGAATCGACGCTGGCGGCCGTACCGGGCTCTCCATCCAGTCGCCGCTCCTCATCGTGGAATTCCCCCTCTAATGCGGAAAATGTCTTGTCGCCCTCCGCATCTCCCGACGCGGGATGGCTCCTCTGCTCTTCGGCTTCCTGCAGCAGCCGGGCGCATTCGAGGCGAGTCCAGGGACGGATTCCAAGGTAAGCGTCCGGGACGTACCCCAGCGCAATCAGGCGTTCGAAGGCGGCATAGACCCAGCTCTCAATGGGAACGTAGGGCGAACCCATGTTTGCCGGGTGGTGCGAAGTCTCCCCCGGAGGGCCATCGTCACCCAGGCTGCCCCAGGCGGCGCCGCCCAAATCCGAGTCGTGATGGGCCCGGTAGGCCTGGCGGGCGAAATACCAGCCCAGCGCGCTGCCCACGAGAACATCGGAAGCAAAATGTTGTTTTCCCGTGACCCTGGTAATGGTGACCGCAGAAGCCAAGCCGTAGGCGAGTGCCTGACTTAGGGTGCCCGGATATTCATGGGCCCACACGCTCGCAATCGACCAGGCAACTGCGGCATGCTCGGAGGGAAACGAGCTGCCGCCGGCTAAGAAGGTTCCGTGTTGCGTACCCTGATACGGGCGTTGCCGCTGCAAGGCCGACTTGAACAAGTAAGCCACCGCAGAGCTATTTATGGCGGCTTCGGCGCTGAGCAGCCCGGTTTCCGCCAGGTGATCGTCGCCCTGTATCCGGCCCAGCAAGTAGGAACTGGCTGCCAAACCGGCCAGCGAGTAGACGGCATCGTTAGAAGCTTTCTGGCTGCGGTCTACGATGCGGGAAGGCACCTGTTTCTCGATCCAACTGTCGGAAGCTACGACCGCAGCCATCAGTCCCACCGCCGGAGCAGCCCACTCCAGATCCTTCCGATGGAGCCGGCCGGGCAGCGTCCAGAACTCCTTCTGGTCATCCACCAGGTGTTTTGCAAAGGGCGACAGCAAGCGATTTTCTGGATCTTCGCCGGGCGACAGTTGATAACCGAACCCTTCACTACTGGATAAACCGTTGCCCGGCGAACCGCCGGCGTGATCCGCATTCCGGGTAGCGTCTGCGATGGTCGGAGAGATCGGGTTCGGCATTGTCTTCACTTGGGCGTGAGCCGGTAAATTCAGGATGACCATCACAGCGACAGCGAACAAGACGGATCGAGCAGGCGTACACCCCATGGCAGTGAGTGCGCTCAGAAGCCTCGAGCCACCTGAATGGCGATCCCCACCGCGTAGGCGAGTTGAGCCGACTCCAGCGTGGTTTTCCATTTGGTGGTCCCGCTGAACGCTTTTTCGGGAACCATCACCAGGTCGCCAGGCTGAAGTGCCGCGTGGAGAATGCCCCCGTTAAGCATGCCGCCGGAGTCCCCCGCCACGGAGCCGTCGGCGCGGATCACGAAGATTGCCTTTTTGTTGGCCATATTCGTAGGCCCTCCGGCTTGTTGCAGATACCAGCCAGCGCTTTTCCCCGGTCTGTAGGCCACGGCCGTGGGGTTATAGACGGAGCCATCGACCATGATGAAAGTCGGTTTCTTCGGGATATAGATCACGTCTCCCGCGCGAATGGGAACATCGGCCGAGGTGTTTGCCCAACGCGAAATGTCTTTGCTGATGCGGATGGTCAACCGGCCGGTAGGAGGTGCGGACTGTAGTTTCTGCAGCGCCGCCTGCCACTGGTCGACCGCGGCCTCTTTCGCGATCTTCTGGCCCGGATCCGAATCTGGAATCAGCGCCAAATTGCTACCGTCAATCTGCACCTGGTGGAGCAACTGATCCCGGTTTGCCTGCTCCAGTTCTCGCACTTGCACCCGCTCGAAGATCACGCCATGGGGATAGGCATCGGATCGAAAACCGCCCGCTCGATTCAAGATTGAGCTGAGGCGTTCCCCTTCCTGAATTCCATACGTCCCCGGATGCAACACTTCCCCTGTGACCGAGATGGTCGCGCCCACGTCGTTCCATCCCGCCAGTTCGCGCACGGTAAGTACATCCCCGTCCCGCAACCGCATATCTGCATCCGGTTCACCCGCCAGGGCACGAGCCAGCGCGATTGTGGAATGCTCTCCCACCACATTGGCCCCCTGCTGAATTTCATAACGGGTCAAGTCGGCAGCTTCTGTATAGGCGCCACGCTTAAGACCGCCAGCGATGCGAACCAGTCCCGCCGCCGTCATGTTCTCGGCCAGCGGATACTTGCCGGGTTGGGCTACCTGTCCCTCAATCCTGACGCTCGGCGGATCGGCTTTCGCGAGATTTCTGTGGATGAACAACCGATCCATGGGCTCAAGCGCGACGTTCGCCGTGGCATCTCCGCTGATGGCCAGGGCGAGATCGACGCTGATTACGCGAAGCTTGCCATCCGGCGTTCTGCGAAAGAGTTGAGCGTCGGAAAGCAGAGCTTCAGGCGTCGTTCCCCCGGCGAGATAGACTGCATCGCGCAAATAGGTCTTCCCGTTGGTAACGTGATCCCCAGGGTGATGGACCTCTCCACTCACCGTGATCAGTGGCGGCTCTTCAAAATCGAAGCGGCTGAAGATGCGCACCGTGTCGAACGGCTTGAGCGCAATGTTCTGGTCCCCGCCCTTCAGGGCGGTTGCCAGATTGAATGCCATCACCGTTGGGGAGTAGTCGGGAGCGCTTAAGCGAATGATCTCGGCATGCTGTGCCGCCGGCTCGGGGAGCAAATCTTTGTAGGAGTGAATCAGGTCGGTGAGCCGCATGCCGTCGTGGTAGGCGTACTTGCCGGGATGAAACACGTGGCCATCGAGGTACACCGTCTTTTCGCTGTAAGCGAGAATAGGAGAGACGCGAACCTTGTCGCCATCCTGGACATCGAAGGCCGCCAGCGCCTGGTTTACTTGCTCTGCGGTGTTATCTTCGGGCAGGTCGAGGCGCAACATGGTACGGCTTTCGTGGGCGATCACCCGCTCGACCTCGATGTGGCGCAAGGTCCCAGTCGTAAGCACTCCGCCGGCAACTTCCAGAACTTCAGCCAGGTGGATCTCTCCCTTCAATTCATAAACCGCCGGACGACGTACCATGCCCTCCACCGTCACCTCGGGACCGAGGGGCGGAACCTGGATGGTATCTCCACCCTCAAGCCTCTGGCATCCGTCGCGCACGCCGTGCAAAAGCAAGTCATATACGTCGGTGGTCTCGACCAGGCGATCCCCCCGCAAATGGCGCAAGCTACGAATCGAGCCCCGCGAGGTAGGGCCTCCGGCAAGATAAAGTGCGTTCAAGGGGGTCGAAAGAGCGCTGACGTCGTAGGCTCCCGGACGCACCACGTCGCCGACGACATAGACGCGCACGGTGCGCAAGCGCGCCAGCGAGACATCGACCTGCGCGGCCCGGTACTGGGTTCGCAGTCTGGCTTGCAGCAGTTGCTGGACTTCTCCCAGGGTCTTTCCGGCCACTTGAACCGCCCCGGAGTCCGGCAACATCACCAGTCCCTGGCGATCGACGGCGCGTTGCAGACGGCCAGAAACACTTCCCCAAATTTCAATGCTCAAGCCGTCCCCAGGTCCCACGACATAATCGGGACCTACCGGCATATCCATGGGTAGTTCGTCGTAATTGCCGGTGCCATTCTGAAACACATCCAACCCGAACCTCTGGGGAACCGGCGAGCCCTTTGAGACTTGCTTATACAGGTCGTAGAGCGAGGGAACGTCCTGATACGGATTCGGCTGCGCGTGAATTGCCGGGTGATCGCGATCGGATTCGGAAAGTCGATGCTCTGGCTGCCGATCCCGAGGCCTTAGCCGTAAACTCGTCGCCGGAGCGCTCGACTCGCGGCTTGGAAACGATGTCCCGGGCGAAGAAGTCAGCACTGGAGGAAAAGGCTCCAATCCGCGAGTGCCGCCGGCATTTTCAGCCAGCCCGGCATTGAGCAAGCCAGGCAATTCGTCGGGGGTGACGCGCGGCAAATTGCCTGGGTCTGGCGATGGAACATCGAAGTTATCGCGATCCGGAGTCTCGGCTCCGGCGAGACTCTGGGACCTCGAATAATTGGGGAGGAAATCGGGAGGAGGCTCGGCGGGATTTGGCTCCCTCTCGCGCGGAATTTCTTCCATTTGAGGCGGGCGAGGGGGCACCCCGTGGTGAGTGGACCAATATTGCTGCTCCTGCGATCCCTCGACCTGCTGCGGCTCCTCTCCATGGGTGTCTTGGGTTGAATACAAGGGTTGAGTCCGCCAATCCTTCTTCTGGAGCTCATCCGTCTTCGGCTTGGCTCGAATGTACATTCTGGCTTCGATTTCACGCGTCGCAAGAATGCGGACGTTGTTGTCTTGCCGCAGAAGTGCAAAAAGAGTCTCATCGCTCAGATCGCCGGGATCCAGCAAACGACCCTGCTCGTATGCCTTGCGCACGAGCGTTTTCTTGACTTCCAGAAGCAAGCCTGGTTCGCGAACCAGGATCTGCTGAATCGCTGCAGCCGAAAGCGATACCATCTGCTCTGCTTCCTGTTCAGCGCGGTCATTCGGATTCTCCGCTCGCTTCACCTGGCTGTGCGCCTCGGTTCCCGGCCACAGACCCAGGCTCAACACGATGGCGATTTGGAGGAGCACTCGCCCACGAGGTTCGATGTTCAGCATGGACAGGCCTTTCTCGGCGATCGAAGAGGAACGGGCTCGACATCGGCCTCGTCGACTTCCACGGCCACCGAACGCATAAGAATTTCGATGGAAACCACGAGCCGCAAGCCATCCTTGCGCCGCAGCAGAATTCCTTCCAGTCCCGCCATGGGTCCTCTGCGCAAACGCACGCGCCGGCCGGCCTGTAAATAGGGATGCGGCTCCATTTGCACGCTGCCGGAGGCGCGGCGAAATGGCTCAAGCTCCTCTGCCGGCAAGGGAATCGGTTTGCCCTGAGAGCTGACGATACTGACGACCCCGGGAATCTCAAGGACCAGCAGGCGATCCTGCAGCGCCAGGTGAACGAATACGTAGCTGGGAAATAGGGCGAGCACGACCTCTTTGCGGCGGTCCTTCCACCAATGCGTTGCCCGGTAGAGCGGGACAAAACCATGCAGCCGGCGCCGCTCCATCTGCTCCGCAACCCGTTTCTCGTGGCGCGCGCAGGTGTAAACCGCGTACCATTCTCCCCCAGAGAGCTGGTTCGGGAGCTGCGCCCCAACGTTTTGCGGGAGTGTAGTAGGGTTTGTCATAGTCATGGTCTGCTTACCGTTGCCTACAGCTTCGCCACCTCACTTACAAGATCGATTCGAGAAGACTTCGAAAACAACCTTGCGATTGCTTGCTGTTCGCGGTGGGGGCTTACTGCGCCCCACCCCGTTTTCAGATTCTTGGAGCGCCCACTGCCCAGGGCGCGTCGCGCATCGCGCTCAGGATCCCAGCCTCGGAACTCTCTACCGGGTTAGTACGAATGTCGACGATGGCCCAATAAAGGATCCCGCGATTCTGTTCAGGAGCCAGCGCCAAAATTCTCATCCGCGGATATCGTCCGAGTAGAAATCCACACTCTCCCGCGCGATTTTCCTGGTCGTCTAAAGCAACAATGAGCACATCCGGCTGCACCTGCTCAACAATCTCGGTCAGATTCGCCGTCTGCTCGATGTCTCCGACAATCTCGATGTCCGGTTGGTCAGAAATCGTAGCCAATACGATTTCACGCATCAGCCGCGGCCGGTTGGCGACCAGCACTTTCACACGTTTCACCGGAGTTCTCCTTGCATCCGTAGTATCTAGCGTCTGCAAGAAAAAACAAGGTTCAAAAGTGACCCACAATAAGTTCTCAGGCCGCGAAAAGAAGAGGGGTTCATTGCGAAAGGCGGTTAGGTCCAATGGAGGTCCTAACGTGGCCTATTGACTTCATGAGCTCAGCGACAGGAGATCGATGAGACCACTCTTAACGTCCCAGATTGGCACGACCGTCGAAAAATTCTGCCTTAGCGGTGAGCGTTTAACCTCGCTGACCACTTATAAATGATGTGAGCGTTAATTTTTGATCCCGCGCTCGAAGAAAGAAACTTGCCATGTCTGGTGATGAAGTAAGCGTGTTCTTGCTCTGTGAGAATCGTCTGCTGCGAGAGGCGTTACTGCGAATTCTCGGCAAGCGATCCAGTGTGATTGTGGTTGGAGCTTCCGGCTATTCCCGGGAAACGCTGAGTGATCTGATTGCCTGCCAGCCCCAAGTCATTCTGCTCGATTTTATCGGCGAGGCAACCGCGCAACCGCAGCTGTTACGCCATCTCCATGAAGCTCTTTCGGCGACTCGGGCGGTAATGGTTGGAATGGAGGCAAAAGAAGAGAATTTTTTTCGCTCCGTCCGCGAGGGCGCTGCTGGATATGTGCTGCGGGAAGCGTCCGCGGCAGAAGTGCTAGGAGCAATCCGCTCCGTGGCTGCCGGCGAGTCGGTTTGTCCGGCCTGCTTTTCCGCAACGCTCTTTCGTTGTGCCTCTGAGCACTTGGCGATTCAAGAAAACCTGCGATCCCGCAACCGCTCCGAGCTCAGTCGCCGCGAACAACAACTGGTAGAGTTGGTCTGCTGGGGACTCACCAACAAGGAAATTGCTTCCCGCCTGCACCTCTCCGCGCACACGGTGAAGAACCATATTCATCGGATACTGAAAAAAACTGGCGCCTCCGACCGAATCTCCTTGGCTGTCAACTATCAGGGAACGATTGCCAAGGCGACCGGACCGGAGCCGTCTAGAAGTGAGTTCCACAATCTGTGATCGGTCGTGACTACAAAAGAACTAGGGGGATTTCATCTCGCCGGGGATGCGATTTCTGTCTAGCCGGCGAAAATCCGAGCCAGCCGGAGACTCGATTTTCCACAGTAGCATTATTCGTTGATGGAGGGCCTTGAAGTCTTCAAGGCATGGGGTCTCCCCGCATACTTTTTGCAGTTCCACAGGGTTCTGGGAGCGAGTTCGATAAGAGTGAAGCATGGGCGAGTGGATTTCGGGGACTTCCTGGAGAGCAACGCTGTGTATTCCGATGCAAAATAGGCGAAGAACATCGTCCTCCGCGGCTGTTACTAAGACCGGAGGCAAACTCTCCAAATGTTCTGCAACGTTTCGACTTTGCATTTGATCAGGCTCCGCGGGCACACGAGCGAGCATCAAAGTCGAAGGAGGTCCCCTTGCGAAGATTGAGGAATCTGCGGCATCCGTTCTTTTTTGTCCTGCTTACCTCCACTCTATGGGCTCAGTCTTTTGTCGCCAAGCCTCTGTCCGATCTTGGTTCCGGCAAGTACAAGGGATTTTCAGGCGGCTTGTATGAAAACGGATCGAATGAAATTCCCCACGATCATGCCGCCGACGGCCTCGCCTTAGCCGCGCAAGTAAAACCGATTCGCGGCAAGTTTGTGCTGCTCGCCATCGGTATGAGCAACGCCACCATCGAGTTTCGCACCTTTGAAAACTTGGCGGCCGCCGATACCCATGTCAACCACTCAACGATGGCGGTCATTAACGGAGCTCAAGGAGCGATGACGGCCTGTTTCTGGAGGTTTGCCACCGAGAACCCAGTGCAAAGCGGATGCCGCGCACCCCGTCCCATTCCCAATCAGTACGACCGCATCCGCGACGAATTGCTCAAGCCCGCTGGCCTCGCCGAAGATCAGGTGGAAGTCATCTGGCTTAAGAACGCGGACCCCAGACCTACTGTAGCCTTGCCCAACTCCGATGCCGATGCTTATGTCTACGAACGTGAACTCGGCGAGATGGCTCGAGCCGCCCGCGCTCGCTATCCCAATCTCAAGCTGATGTTGATTTCCACTCGTATCTACGCGGGGTATGCGGCGGTGCCGTTGAATCCGGAACCCTACGCTTATGAATACGGATTTTCGGTCAAGTGGGCTATTCAGTCGCAAATCGAGCAGGTTCGCAACGGGAAGGTGGATCCTATCGCCGGCGATCTCGACTATAAGAAGGGCGTCGCTCCCTGGATTGCCTGGGGCCCGTATCTGTGGGCCGACGGCACTGTTGCGCGCTCCGACGGCTTGACTTGGAGGCCTTCTGAGTTTCAGGCCGACGGCACGCATCCAAATAAGGACGGCGTAGAGAAAGTCGCCCACATGCTGCTGGATTTCTTCACTAACTCGGCCTACGCCCCCTGGTTCAAGAAATAGAAAGTCGCGAAAATAGTCTGAAGAAAGAGTGCTTCTTTCCGCCTGTACGCGGCATCTGATCTTCTTGTACTCGTTGCACCTGCTTGATCTTTCGTTTAAATTCGACTGAAGGACTCTGGGCATCATGCAGTCGATCTCGAAACGCATAGCGTGGCTCTCTCTGCTGCTGATCTTGTGGTCGGCTCTGGCCTTTGCTGTGCATCATCATTCGAGTCAGGATGAGTCCGCTACATGTCAGGTTTGCGTTGCAGCGCACTCCGCGTCTCCAACCAGCGCTTCCCCTACGCCTAAGCCGATATTCCGCCGCGTAGTTCGACACCGGCCGAAGCCCACTGCCGCCAAACAATGGCTGGTAGCTTTTGCCTTATACGTCCGCCCGCCTCCCGCAGTCTAAAGATCAGCTCTCTGCCGTTTACAGGCCCGGTTCGTTTCCCGTGTGCCTTTCGCTTGATCTTTTCGACGAATCTTCAGGAGGAATCATGCTGGCTTCTTACAGGAAGTCGCTTCCCGCGACTTTTATGGTGGTTTTCCTTTTGGCCCTCGCTTTTCAGGCTTACGCGCAGTCGGGTGGAAACTCAACCTCGGTCACAGGTACAGTCCTGGATCCGACCGGTGCAGTGGTCGCGTTTGCAGGCGTGGAAATTCACAACCCAGTCAGCCGTTTTGACCGAACCACGGCTACCGACAGTTCAGGCAAATTTACCATCCCGAATGTGCCGTTCAATCCGTATCACCTCGCTGTGCTGGGACACGGGTTTGCTCCTTATTCACAGGACATTGATGTTCGGTCTGTTGTTCCCGTGAACCTCAACATCACCCTGACGGTGCGCGGTGCGTCCGAGAACGTGACGGTCGAGGCTGGGGCGGCCGACTTGCTGGAGAACGATCCAACCTTCCACTCCGACATCGACAAGGCCTTGTTCGACAGGCTTCCGTTGGAAAGCTCTTCGTCATCACTCAGTTCGCTGGTTACTCTCTCAACGCCGGGAATCGCTGCCGATTCCAATGGCCTCTTCCACGGGCTGGGCGACCACGCGGAGAATTCGTTCTCTATCGACGGACAGCCCATTACCGACCAGCAGAGCAAAGTCTTCTCCAACCAGCTTCCCGTCGATTCGATCGAATCCATGGAAGTGATCTCGGGTGCGCCGCCCGCGGAATACGGCGGTAAGACCAGCGTTGTGATTGTAGCGACCACGCGCTCAGGTCAGGGTGTAACCACTCCCCACGGCAGCGTGACCACTTCCTATGGGACATTTGGAACATCCAACGTGGCGGCCGATCTCGCTTATGGAGGTAAGAACTGGGGGAACTTCATCTCCGTGGGCGGCTTGAACACGGGCCGGTTCCTAGATCCGCCAGAGTTCGCCGTGTTCCACGACAAAGGCAACGAAGAAAATCTGTTCGACCGCGTGGACTATCAACTCGCAACCGCCGATTCGATTCACCTGAACTTCGGCTACAGCCGGAGCTGGTTCCAAACACCGAATAACCTCGATGCCGAAAACGCGACTCCCTGGAGTGGGCTGTATGGGATTGAACCGCAAATGGCAGCCTTTGCTGGCAGAGACCCGAACGGAAATATCGTCGGACCGACGGATCAGCGCTCCAAGATTGGGTCGTTCAACATTGCCCCTTCCTGGACGCATGTGCTGAATACGAACGCCGTATTTACTTTGGGCGCGTTCGTGCGCCGCGACGACTACAACTACTACCCCAGCGGCGACGCGTTCGCGGACCTCGGGCCTCCGAGTCTGCAGCGACAGTCGGTAGGTCAAAACCGCACGCTCACCAACGCAGGGCTTCGATCCGATCTTTCCTACGTCAAGGGGATCAACCAAATCAAGGCAGGAGTCGTCTACCAACAAACGTTCCTCAATGAAAACGACACCGTCGGGATCGTCGATCCGACCTACAACGCACCCTGCATCACTGCCGCAACCGTGACTTCCGTGAACCCATTTCCATATGTTGCGGCGCCCGCGCCGGGGATCACTGATCCCTCCCTATGCACTGGCGCCTACCAGCCAAATATTGCGTCCAACCTGAACGCGCCGAACATCCCCTTTTATCCTAACTACAATCCGATCCTGGCTCCCTACGACTTGACCCGTGGCGGAACCCCGTACGACTTCAATGGCCACACCGATGTAAGGGAACTCGCTCTGTACGTCCGAGACAACATCACAATACGAAACTGGTCTTTGAACCTTGGGTTACGCGGCGACTTCTACAACGGTCTCTCGACCGCAAGGCAGGCTGAGCCTCGGCTTGGGGTCGCGTACAATATCAAGCAGACCAACACGATTCTTCGTGTTTCCTACGCGCGCACCCTGGAATCTCCTTTCAATGAAAATCTGATTCTCTCGAGCACCGGATGCAGCAACGCTGTTTTATCCCCGCTGCTTCTCTGTACTCCGGGAGCGAGCGGAGCGCTGAGTCCGGGCTTTCGAAACGAATTCCATGCCGGGCTAGAACAGGCGTTCGGAAAATATCTGGTATTTTCTGGCGAGTGGATCACGAAGTACACGCACAATGGCTATGATTTCAGCGTGCTCGGGAATACGCCGATCACCTTCCCCATTGAATGGCACAACTCCAAGATTCCCGGATATGCGGGGCGCGTGAGCGTGCCCGATATCCATGGCTTCTCGGCGCTCGTGGTCTTCTCCAGCGTGGCGGCGCGCTTTTTCCAACCCCAGATCGGTGGAGCGGGTGCAACAGTCGCGACGGCTGCCGGGCTTCCCTTCCGCATTGACCATGACGAGAAATTCAACCAGACGACTCACCTGCAATACCAGCCCTGGAAGCGTGGCCCGTGGATGGGCTTCAACTGGCGGTATGACAGCGGACTGGTCGCAGGGGCAACACCGTGCTTCGGGCAGCTCGCGTCGAACAATTGCCCGGGATCGCTCGTCCTCGGTGGTGTGAATAACATCAGCATGGGCGCTGCCAACGTGGGCGAGATTCCGCTTTCTGCCGACCAGGAATCCGAGGCCGGGTTCACTTGCAACGGCGTCCGCGCAACCCCGACGGCGCCTCTGCCTTTCAATTGCCCCGCATCGGCGTTTGGCTCTGCGCTGGTACAAGTGCCTGCCCCAAACACCGAAAACGACGACCACAAGCCGCCGCGCATCACGTCACGCAACCTTTTCGACATGTCGGTCGGCCATGACAACTTGTTCCATGGCGACAAGTACAAAGTCAGTGCGCGATTGACGGTCATCAACCTGGCGAACCATTTTGCGCTCTACAACTTTCTCTCGACGTTTAGCGGAACACACTATGTAACGCCGCGCACACTGACGGCGGAACTCGGGTTCCACTTTTGAGCTGGTGTTGATCTAGGGCTCTTGGTGAGGATGCGTTAACGCTCGAAGATTTGTCTCGAGGATGCTTTTGTTGGCTTCGGGCATGCCGATGAAGCGGAAGGGCTGCAGCCATCCTTGCGTGGCCCACATGGGAAACATCATCTCGGCCTTCTCGCGGATGGTCGTCTCTCCGAGATGGAACACGAACTCTACTTGTAACTTTTCATCAAGTGGTTGTTCAACGTTCACCAGTCCACCCGTAGTGGAAAGCTGATGCAGCTTGCCGCGCACCTGACGCCGGTTCGGCAAACCAATCAGCGCCAATATAGATCCACGCAGCTTAACGCGAAACGGACGGGGCGTGAGGGTCGGCAAACCCTTCGAAGAGCTTTCCAGTGCGGGTTCTGAGTTCTGCGACATCGTGGCTGAATTATGGCACTGCGACCGTAACTTCAGGAGGTTACGAAAGAACGGGATGCGAACACCGCCCATTGTCTGATGAAAAGCGCTAAAGTATTTTGAAGGGCGGGTGTGGTGTCGGAATTTACTTTCGTCCGGGATGAGCCTCGCCTTGACCGGAGAACAGGTTGTAGGGCCAGACATTCTTACTCTTCGCCGTGTTCCCTTCGGCGCCAGCGGATGCAGCGCTGGGATTGGAGATGCAGTTCCAATCTTCCGGCGGATCCGCGATTCCCCAAACATTTCCCTGGTTGTACAGCGATACTCCGATCAGGAAGTATTTTGCGTCCGTACCCAGCGGCAGACAATTCGCGACGCGGCCGGATGCGCTTCCGCCGCTTGGCAGGTCGCTCAGCAGCACTGGGGTTTCGATAGGCAAAGCTTGCGACGTGCGAATCCCACAGCCTTGCGGACTTACCACCAGAGCGACACACTGCGCCGACAATGGATGCCTCCGGTCCATACTGGTGACGACAAGAGGAATCTGTACCCGCAATCGCGTGCTACGCCGTGTCGGCTTGGGTGTGAGTATTTCCATCTGCGAGACTCTTCTTTCACTAACATACTAGTTTGACAGAACGCAGGCCGGACGCGCGCTTAAGAAAGAGCAAATTAATGTTACGGAAGTAATTCATAGTTTGTTGAGGTCAGGCGCAGGCTTTCTCTTCGTCTCGGACTCCAAGTCGCTGCGTGGCCCTGTTAAGATGGCTCGACATCCGTGAATCATCTAGCGCCAACGGCTCAGGCTCTTCCCGAATGGAATCTCTTGCTGGCCGCGAGTTCTCCTGATTTGCACGAGGGCGATCTCAACCGCATTCTTTCTATGCTCGGGGCGCCGGTCCAGTGGGATTCTCTGCTTCGCCTTGCGGATCAACACGGCACATCTTCGCTGCTCTACCAAAACCTCGCGCCTCTTGTGAACGTGGTTCCGTCTGCCGTGCTGGCATCCCTGCGTCAGAGTTATGAGAGGAACATTCTCAAATCTCTTTTTCTGACCCGCGAACTGATTCGCATTCTGGATTGCCTCGATGGGCTCGGCATCGAAGTCATTCCTTACAAAGGAGTCGTGTTGTCGGAGGCCTACTACGGCGACATGGCACTGCGGCAGTCTGGCGACATGGACTTGTTCGTCCGCAAGCAAGACGTGGCGCGGATTAAGAGTGCAGTTCGCGATCTGGGCTACACTCCGCGCGTGCTTATTCCGGAAGATGCAGAGCAAGACTACATCGCTTCGGGATACGAGTGCACTTTCGACAGTCCTGCGGGAAAGAATCTGCTTGAGTTGCAGTGGGCGTTGCAACCGCGCTTCTACGCTGTCGATTTCGATATGGATGGATTGTTTGAGCGCGCTGTGAATGTTAGTGTTGCGGGAAGCCGCGTGAAGACACCTTCTCCCGAAGATCTGCTGCTGATTCTCTCGATACACGCAGCGAAACATGTTTGGGGACGGCTCATCTGGCTCTGCGACATTGCACAGATTCTGAAGCGGGACAATTTGAATTGGGATTGGATTCAGGATCGAGCCCGAGATCTTGGTATCGCGCGAATTCTGCACATCACGCTGCTGTTGGCGAACCGCCTTCTGGCGACGACGATTCCGGCGCCGATCGAAGATGCCGTCATCGCAGATCGCGCCGCGCTGGCTTTCACTGAACAAATCGCCGTTGCGGTTGCTGCCGGCGTTACATACGGGGAAGAACAGTTGTCGTATTTCCGCATGATGATGCGCCTTCGCGAACGCAGAGCAGACCGTTTGCGATTCTTCACGCGCCTGACTTTCACTCCCGGTCCCGGCGAGTGGGAAACGGTTCATCTTCCTAAACTTCTATTCCCTCTCTACCGCATCGTGCGCCTGGCGCGTCTTGCGTCCAGGTTTTCACGAGGATAAAACTTTTCGCGGCGCGCTATCGTCAGCCGGAATACCAACCTCTCGCTGCACTCGACTGGACAGCCGAGGCGGCTATCCCCACACGAGCCCACCCTGCAGACCTAGCGGCTGGCGAGGCCGCCCGCGGTTTCGCCGCCGTCCATGGTGTAGACGTGGCCGGTGGTGTAGGCTGCGTCGTCGGATGCGAGGAATGCAAACAGCGCGGCGATTTCTTCCGGCTTCGCGTGGCGGCGGAGGGGAATTTTGCGGTTCACTTCGTCGAGCATGGCGTCAGTGTACTCGGCACGCTGCATGGGCGTGAGCACGTATCCGGGAGCGACGGCGCAGACGCGGACTTTGGGCGCGAGTTCGAGCGCCATGGAGCGCGTCAGTTCGATCACGCCGGCTTTGGTGGCGTTGTAGTCGGCGTAATACGGATAGCCCATGAGGCCGTTGGTGGAGGCGGTTTGCAGAATCACTCCGCTGCCCCGCTCGACCGAGAAACGTTCCATCATGTGGCGTGCCGCGGTCTGCGCTACGTAGAAGACGCCGGTCAGATTTACGGCGATCACTTTGTCCCATTCTTCGGGAGTGATGTCGAGGAAGTTGTGGCGGATGCTGATGCCAGCGTTGTTGATGAGCACGTCAACTCCGTCCATCACGCGAACTGCGTCGGCGAATGCGGCTTCCACCTGCATCAAGTCGGTGACGTCGGCGATGATGGCCTCGGAGATCCCCGGGAGTTGGTGACGAATGGCTTCGCACGCTGCGGCGTCACGATCAAGGATGCAGACGCGGGAACCTTCTTCCAGGAAGCGTGCGGCGGTGGCTGCGCCGATTCCGCTGGCGCCTCCGGTGATGAGGACTCGTTTGTGGGCTAGGCCGCGCATCTTGTCGAAGCAGGAAGCTGAATTCTATCAGCCATCCAGAGGCGGGCTAACATCCTGCTACCGCACCGCAGCCGTGCCGCGTTGAGTTCTGGCGATTTTGGTACCCCCTCCCCCCTCCCCCCTCCCTAGCCTTAATCTTTAGAATCAGGCGGTTAGCAAAAATTTCCCCGCAAGATATGTCTTTCAAAGGACTTAGATACTAAGATATTAAAAACAAATGGCTTAGTGGCGCGACGAAATGGGGTTGACCCGACCGTCACGGCCTCGACTAGGATTGCGCGATTTTATTGTGGGCGCAAGGTTGGATGTCACAGGGTGGGTGTGGAAAAAGGGCTAGGCACATGGTCCCCTTCTATCTCCGGTTTATTCGCCTGCTTCCGCTTTCCTATACCGCAACGGCAAACGCATATTGTCCTTTTGGGAAGCGAATTTGGGGCCACCATGCGTCGTTAGTGCCTTTACCGGCCGACGTGCAAAGCAGAAACAGCGTGCATTTGTCGTCGGGCACTAGACCAGCTTCACCGCTATCCAAAATTCCCTGCGTTTCCCGCCGATTCGCTACGCCTCCGCGGTTCCGATCCACATAGACGTACCCAGTCTTCTGTTTGCTCAGGGATGAGAATTGTCGGATCGATTCGGAGACCGCAACCGGGTCCCACACTCGCTCCGAGTACCGCTGGTCCGGAACTGTTAGCTTTATTAGCTCCCGGAGGTCGTCCATTGACAGTTCGTTCCAGTGCTTGTTCTGGATGCCGTTCAGCTTCTCATTTATCTTCTTTGTCGACTCAACTACCGAATCATCGCGCATAACCTGAGCGGGGTTGTAGATGCTTCCGCCTGAATAGATGCCGATCGCGCCCGGGGCCAGAACGTTGCCACGGGTAGGGTTAATTGTACCCTCGACAAATACGCCTCTAAACTGCTCTGAGGGCGACTGAGCGATTAGTTCCCTAAGTCCGCGTTCCATCTTGTTGATCGCCTTAAATACGACATGAAGATCGTGAGGAAGGAACAGCCTTAGGAGCCCGATGTCTCCCCTCCGATACCCGTACATCCGGGCGTGCTGAAGAACCGTATCCGCTTGGGGCTTTTTCGGGTTGCGCCCGTAGTAACTGACCAGCAAATTCTTGATGGTCACTCCGCGCCCCAATTTATTGCCACCTACGAATAGGTTATACGGCGATTTGACTATCACGTCCTCGTCCGTCTGACCGTTAACCAACATGACGGCGATGCCCGGAGACAGGAATTCGATCGCGCTCAAAAGATCCTCGAATTTTGTAGCCTGCAAGCCAGAATGGGTAGCTCCGAGGTCGGCGTGCGCTGCTTTGAGCCTGTTCAGAAGCGCAGGTTTTTTGCTCTTTGCGCCGGCATTGAGGTCCATTTTGTATCTTCTGAGCAATTCCACGATGTGCTTGTGATCGTCGGTGCGTGTGCTTACGTGGCAGAGGAATGCGCAGTTCTGGTCGGCGTCGTGTATTCGTTTATAGGTAGCCCCGATCATGAATGTGTCGAGCGCTTGGAGTAGGGATTTTGGCGTTTCCAGCGTCGGACTCGGTTGTGCGCCGGAGGACAGAAGGCTTATATCGTTCAGGTCAAACTCTCTGACAAGATTCGATTGGTCGCCAAAAAAATCTTCCCCTCCGACGTAGCCCGAACCTGGGTGGCTAAGCACAGTGAACTTGGGGCGGAAATCATGGCCGGGTGTCTGAAGAAAGAGGGCCTGCGGCGTAGCGGTCACCTGCAGGTAAGTATTCTTTTGAAAAAATCTCCGAAGCTCGACGATTTTGTCATTGATTGGACTTCTCTTGCCGTCGGCCTTGCGTTCGCGGGTATTTAAGCTCGCTTGATCGGCCTCGTCGTCGATGATGAGGGCGGTGAGACCTTTCACATTTCCCTTTTTGAAGTTGTCCCCGAGGGTCGTCAGAAGGCCAGAATTCTTTGTGGTGACAATAACGCACGTTCCACCCTTGATGCGCTGAAGAAACGCGTTCGAATCCTTGAAGTCCTTCTTCCCAATGATATCCATACCCGGAAAGGCTTCTTGCGCTCGGCCGAAGGTTTGCTCGTAGAGTGGGTCATTGTCAGACGTTAAGACAATGAGCGTCCTGTAGCCTTCATCAGCGCCAATCGCCCCGGTTACCGTGAGAACTCCCGTTTTTCCGCTCTGAATCAGGCCATAGATAAGCCCGTTGGTCTCCTCCTTTCCTCCGCTTAGCGGATCGACCCACTTTTCGGCGACTGCCTTCGCCGTGTTCTTAATATCCCCGACCTCCTCCGCGTTCCCGATTTGTTTTAGCAACAGGGCGACAGTCTGTTCACAATGGTTCATCACTAGACCACCTTAAGACTCAAGAATTCGCCGCCAATTGGACGGCGAGACCTTCCAATCCAACTTTCCGTCGGGGCCATTCACCTCGTAGTATTCGCCGTGCCGGCGATAGCATGCGATGTGGACTGCGGATGGCCTCGGAGCGGCTATCCTCGCATAATCCTCGTAGTTAACAGCGGCGACCCCGTCCTCACCGCAGACAAACGCAATCACTGTCTTAAGGCAGGGCGCTTTATCCCGCAGAAGGGATTGCTCATCAGCGGTAAATGTAAATCCCCACGGGCTCCTGCCCTTAGTGCAATACTTAAGGTGGACTTGCAGGCTTTTGTTTAGCAAAAAGAAGGGAGCGTCGTATCGAATACCTGCTATGCCGCCAGTACGGGCCAGCAGGTGCAGTGCCGCGCCCTCATAGAACTCTTGTTTCTTTATCGCCATCTCGCACCCTAAACTCGGAAGGCCTAAGCAGACGACCGTTCCGAATCGCGTTAAGATTATCACTTTTTTCTTGTAAAGCCGCGACATGTTTCCTAGACTCATATTCAATCGCTTGCCATCGGAGAGACTGGAATGGGTAGTCGCGCGCTAACGGCAATCGATTTATTCGCGGGTTGCGGTGGCCTGACGGAAGGACTTCGAAGAGCCGGCTTTCGTGTGCTCGGAGCGGTCGAGAACGACGAGAAGGCGGCCGCGACCTACAAGCTTAACCACCGTTCGACATGCTTATGGATACAAGACATCCGAACCGTCAACATCGTAAGTCTCAGCCGACAGCTTCGGCTTCGTAAGGGACGCTTAGACCTTTTGGCGGGATGCCCCCCGTGTCAGGGCTTCTCGGCAATGCGAACCTTGAACGGAAATCGGTCAATAAGAGATAAGCGCAACGATCTAGTGTCGGAATTCCTGCGTTTCGTCAAGGCACTTCGCCCAAGGGCGTTGATGCTTGAAAACGTCCCGGCGCTGGCCAAGAGCCGCAGATTTAAGGAGCTCTGCAAGAGCCTGCGCGAGCTAGGTTACGATGGCGAATATCATATTCTTAACGCTGCCAATTTCGGGACACCGCAGCGCCGACGCCGTCTGATATACATGGCTGGACTAAATTTCAGGCCTAGATTTGCAAGGCCCGGAAGGAGCGCTAGGACTGTGAGAGATGCAATTGGCTCCTTGAGGCTGGCCGGACGGAGCGGCGATGCTATTCACGACATTCCAGAAAATCGGAGCGACGAGGTCCGGAAGCGTATAAAGAACATTCCCCGGAACGGCGGCGGCAGGAGCGACCTCCCGGATCGGGAGCAGCTAGATTGTCACAAGCTCTGCAATGGTTTCAAGGACGTGTACGGTCGCATGGAATGGGACAAGCCAGCGCCGACGATCACGAGCGGCTGCTTCAATCCATCCAAGGGCCGGTTCCTACATCCAAGCCGCAACCGCGCTATCACTGTGCGAGAGGCGGCTCTGCTTCAAGGTTTCCCCGAGTCCTATAAATTCGACGCAGAACACGGCAAAGTTGCTCTTGCCCTGATGGTCGGAAACGCCTTGCCACCGCCATTCGTCGCAGCTCACGCACGTCAGATAAAGAAGACCCTTGTCGACAGAAAGATTGGAAAGCGATCTCCCCGGGATGGACAACCTTACCAAGCGCCAGCGCAGTTATTGCATGAGTCGTGTCAGAAGTCGAAACACTGACCTTGAGGCGGTAGTACGGTCCGAACTTTTCAGGCGCGGATGGCGTTTTCGAAAACACTTATCCTCATTGCCCGGAACGCCGGATATCGTATTCCTGCGACTTCGCGTAGCCGTGTTTGTGGACGGTGATTTTTGGCACGGTTATCGATTTCCCACATGGAAAAATAATCTTTCCGACTTTTGGTCCGCGAAAATTGAAAAAAACAGAAAGCGGGACAGAAAGAATTTCGCGAAGCTCCGACGATCGGACTGGCGAGTCGTCCGCATCTGGCAGCACGAGATAAAAGGGGATCTGCCCGGGGCTGTCTTCGCTATTGAGAAGGTTCTGAACTCTCGGCGCCATCGTTAAACTCGGCCAGTCTCGCTGGATCGGCAAGAGGCTTCATGGGATGACAGCGCTGTAGGTGTAGGGATCCTTCGACTTCGCCAACCGATTCGAAAAGCGAATCGGTTGGCTGCGCTCAGGATGACAGGGTTGGGAGGAGGGATGGATTAACGGCACGACTTCAAGTCGTGCCCTTCCCGCTTGTTCTCTACTCGGGTGCAGTGGTGACGCAAGCAAACAGCAGGTTCCTCGTCGCTTCGCTCCTCGGAATGACAAGACATAGCGCTCTTCGGAATGACAAGGATCTCAATGACAAAGATCTCCTAGATGGGTTTTCCGCGGAAAAAATAGACGAGTTCGATGATCAGGATTATTACCACCATTAATTCCAGGACGAAGGCGCGGCTTTGGTTGAATTCGTCGACCATGAAGCGGTAGAGCTCTTCGGCGGTTTGCAGTTTTTGCTGGACGAGGTCTTTGTAGTCGGGGACGCCGACTTTGGAGGCGGCGAGTTTGTAGAGGCGGGCGGAAAACATGTCGCTGAGGAATTTGATGGCGTTGTCGGCGCGCTCGGTGAGTTCGCTCACGTCGAGCAGGACGGTGTGGAGTTTGGAGGCGGCGCGGGCGGTGCGCCAGCGCGACCAGAGGCCGCGGCCTCCGCGCTCGAGGAAGTCGTAGACATCTTCAAGTTGTTTGGTGAGCAACTCGTCGTAATGGCGGAACTCGAGGAGCTGCGAGTTGGCGTACTGCAGGAGTTGGATGGCAGTCTCGGCGCCGGAAGGACTGTCGTAGATGAAGGCGGCGTTCCAGCCGATTACGGCGAGATCGTGGGGATAGTAGGAAATCCGCGATTGCAGAATTTCCTGGCGCTCGCCATCGGAGAGCGGCTGGGTCTCGCCGCGCACAACCTGAGAGATGAAGTCGCCTTGAGAAGCGAGGAGGTCGGTCGCAGAGGGTGAGCCGGCAATTTCGCGCAGATGAAAGATGAAATAGTCTTCCTTCAGCCACTCGGTCGTATACGGCTTGACCAGCGCGGGGGCGGCGCGCTCGAGTTTTTCCTTGACGATGCGAGTGGCGAGGCTTTCGAAGTTGGTATCCCAAACCCAGCGGCTGGAAAGTTGGACCAGCTTGTCCCAGTCGCCGGAGAAGGGCAACTCGAAGACCACGCTGACCACGCCGTAGTCGAAGTATTTGATCTCTCCCTGCAGGTGCTCGCCGCTTTCGAGGACGAGCGGTTCGAGGGCTTCTTCCACCGGAGGACGCTGGAAGCGGACGTATCCGGGAGCCATGTGTTTAAAGCTGGTGTCGACGGTGCGCGCGCCGAGAATTTGGCGGAGTTCGTCGAGGCGAATCTCTTCACACACGTCGAATTGGATCATCACCAGAACGGAGCCGCAGAGGGGGGCGTCGGGAAGCTTCGCCGCGACTAGAGTGGGCAACGCCTCGGCGGGGACTTTGCCGATGGTGGGCGCGGTGATTGTAGTTTCACGGTCCATAACCTGAGTAGCCAGGACTGCACTGCGTGAGACGTCAGGATCCATTACCTCGTCACCGAATACTTTGGGATCCATAACTTCCTAACTGAGAATCCGCTAACTGAGAATCCGCACTGAGAATCCGCACTGAGAATCCGCACTGAGAATCCGCACTGAGAATTCGGCTCGCCTTGGTGTTCTGTCTGGCTTCGTGTGAGGAGCGGCGAGAACTCTATTGTCCCAGAAGAATAACAATCTGGCGAGGGGCGGAGGTTAGCATCGAGCTATAAACATGAGCTAAACGCTGTAGGATCAGCGCTTTCTGGACAATTCCCATAACAGAGCTCCGCCCGCTGCAAGGGCCGCCAAGCCCAGTCCGGCGCGCTTCATGGACTGGGATATCTCAGCCTCGCGGCGGCGGGAGCGGGCGGACTCGGGATAGGGGCGTGACTGGGGCAGGCTGGGGTCGGCAGCGGTCACGTCCAGCGCCATTTGCAGGACCTCGGCCAGGTGAAGGGCACGACGGGGTGATCCCTGGGCGATCTGTTCGCGGCAGCTGAAGCCGTCCGCGATGATCAGCCAATCGGGCGGGGCCTGGCGGACTGCGGGCAGGAGTTCGAGTTCGCCGATGGCGATGGAGATATCGTACTTACTGGGCTCGAAGCCGAAGGAGCCGGCCATGCCGCAGCAGCCGGGAGCGGGGCTGCGGAAGTCGACGCCCAGGTGGCGAAGCACGGCCTCTTCGGCGGTCATCTTCATCAGCGACTTGTGATGGCAGTGCCCGTGGAGGATGGCTTTGCGGTCAAGACGGGGCAGCGAGAAATTCTTGGCGTGGGTCTCAAGAAACTCGCTGAGCAGGAAAGTTTGGCGCGATAGAGCTTGCGCCCTTTCGTCGTGAGGAAAAAGGTCGAGAAGTTCGTCACGAAAGACGGCGACGCAACTGGGTTCGAGACCGACGATCGGGATACCGGCTTCGATTTCGGGCGAGAGTTCGTCGAGGATCTGAAGCAGAAGCGCCTGGGCGCGGTCGAGCATGCCGTGGTCGTAGAGCGGGCGTCCGCAGCAAAGGTTGGCTCCAGGCACGATGACCTGGAAGCCGGCGGCTTCGAGGACCTCGACGGCGGCTTTCGCGGTGGCGGGCTGGAAATAATTGTTGAAAGTGTCGGGCCAGAGGAGGACAGGCGGGGCGTCCTTAGGGGCTAAAGCCCTCCCTTCTTCGCCTCGATACGGCGCGGCTGAAAGCCGCGCCCCTTCAAAGCCACTCTTCCTCCGGCGGTGGAACCAGGCTTTGAAGCTCTCCGGAGCGAAGGCCGGGATGGCGCGCTCGTGCGGAATTCCGGCGACCAGCTTGGAAATGTCGCGCAGGAACGGAAGTTGCGTGGTGAGATTGACGAGGCCGGGCGCGTGCGATGCTGCGCGGGCCCACAGGTCGATGTTTCCGAACGCGTAGGCGCTGCGCGGGCGCAGGCGCCCTTCGTAGTAGTGTGAAAGGAATTCGGACTTGTACGTGGCGACGTCTACGCCGACTGGGCAGTCACTTTTGCATCCCTTACAGGCGAGGCAGAGGTCAAGCGACTGCTTTACTTCTTCGCTGCGCCAGCCGTCGCGGATGATCCCATCTTTTCGGCCTTGGCCTTGCGTCATCTCCCAGAGCAGGTGAGCGCGGCCGCGTGTGGAATGTTCCTCATCGTGCGTGGCGCGGTAGCTGGGGCACATCAGGCCGCCTTCTTCACGGCGGCACTTGCCCACGCCCACGCATCGTAAGGTGGCCTCGGCCAAGCTGCCGTGGTCGGCGAGAAATTGAAAGTTAGTCTTAGGTTCCCAGGGAGAATAGGCGGCGCCGAGGCGCAGATTTTCGTCGAGCTTGTAAGGTTCGATCAGCTTGCCGGGATTCATCTTCCATTCTGGATCCCACGCGGACTTGAACTCGCGGAACGCCTGCACAAGTTCCGGGCCAAACATTTTCGGAAGCAACTCACCGCGGGATTGACCATCACCGTGCTCGCCGGAAATGGAGCCACCGTAGCTGACGACGAGATCGGCAGCCGCTTCCATAAATTTGCGGAACTTGGCAATGCCGGCTTTCGATTGCAGGTCGAAGTTGATGCGGTTGTGCACGCAGCCGTGGCCGAAGTGGCCGTAGAGCGAACCTTTGTAGGCGAAGGCGGCCATCATCTTGCGCAGATCGCGGAGGTAGCCGCCAAGTTTCTCGGGAGCCACGGCGGCGTCTTCGAACCCTTCCCAGTTGGGCGGCTCGCCGGAGGGGTGCGCGGTCACGCCGAGACTCGATTCGCGAACTTCCCACACGCGTTTGGCTTGCTGCTGGTCAGTGTAGAGGCGCATGTTGGGAGGGGTTGCACCGCGGCCGAGCGACTGCATCAGGCCGCGGGCCTGGGATTCGGCTTCCCGCGCGGTCGAAGCGCCAAATTCGACCATCAGCCATCCGCCGCCTTCGGGCAGCAGGGCGAGGCCTTCGGAGTTGATGCCTTTCGCCCGCGTGTAGCCGACCAGAAGGTCGTCGAAACCTTCGAGACCGATGGGCTTGTGCTCCATAATCTCAGGCACATGGTCGGCGCACTGATAAATATCAGGATAGGCAACGACCAGCAGCACGCGTTCGGGCGGGCTTTCGACCAGGCGGCAGGTGGCTTCGAGAACCGTAACGCATGTGCCTTCGGAGCCGACCAGCGCGCGCGCGACGTGGAAGCCGTTCTCGGGCAGAAGATAGTTGAGGTTGTAGCCGGAGACGCGGCGCGGAATTTTGGGAAAGCGCTGGCGAACGAGATCGCCGTAGGTGGCGGCGATGGATTGCAGTTGGGTATAAATTTCGGCGGGGCGTCCGCCCTGGTGGAGAATGTGCTCGATTTCCGCGCTGGACGTGGCTCCTACCTTCATGCGGACGCCGTCGTAGGTGAGAATTTCGAGTTCCTCAATGTTGTCGTCGGTCTTGCCGGCCATTACGGAATGAACGCCGCAGGAGTTGTTGCCGATCATGCCGCCAAGCGTGCAGCGGTCGTGCGAGGCGGGATCGGGCGCGAAGGTGAGATGGTGCTTTTCGGCGGCGGTGCGAAGATGGTCGAGAACGACTCCAGGCTGGACGCGGGCGATGCGGCGGGCGGGGTCGATTTCCAGGATCCTCGCCATGTACTTGGAAAAATCGAGGATGACGGCGACATTACAACACTGGCCGGCGAGAGAGGTGCCGCCACCGCGGCAGAGAAGAGGCGCGCCGAACTCGCGGCAGAGCGAGATCGTGGCCAGAACATCGCCGGCATCGCGAGGAAGCACTACGCCGATGGGAACCTGGCGATAATTGGAGCCGTCAGTCGCGTAGAGAGCGCGGGTGCCGCGGTCGAATCGTACGTCACCACGAGATCCGCCGCGAATCTGAGAGCGCAGAGCCTCCTCTAACCCGACCGCATCCACCTGTGCAGACTTGGCGGCCTGAGCGAGTTCTGCGAATCTGTCCGTCATGCTGCCTGACTTGCTTTAGTTCGAAGACGTGTCGGGCTTGTCCGAATTACGAGACACGTTGGTGATCATAATCTTTGTCTTGCCGCCTTCGGCTTCAATGTTGACGGTGATCATGCTTTTGCGATCGTTGGAGATGATGGTGCAACGACCGGAATCTGAAGTGGTGACCATCGCATTGGGGAACTTTGCCTTGTAAAAGCTGGCGACCTTATCCACGGAATCGGCGCTCTCGGAGTTTACCGACGCCGTGTGAACACCTCCAAAAGTTGCGGAAGCCGAGCCATTTCTCAGGACTTCCGCTCCGGGGTAGAGATCCACTCCGAGATTGCGGGCGGCGTCGGCCGGATCTTTGGTGGTCTCGACGCTGCCGAATGGGGTCTCAACCCTTACGTTGTCACCCTCCTGGCGGATGTGCGCGTGGCGGGCCACACGCCATGCGAAGAACGCAACCGAGCCGACGCTGAGAATTCCCAACAGCACGATCACGCCAACCACGATGAGGATGACTTTGAGCGCGCCGCTTCCCTGCCCGGCGGTCGCCGGAGAAGCGGAAGTTGCCGGAACAGTGGAACCAACCGTAGCGGGGGCGGCAACATTCGGGGCGGCTGACGAAGCGAGTACCGCCGCGCCGCACTTGTTGCAGAATCGAATTCCGGGAGAGAGACTCGCGCCACAAGAATTGCAGAACGCCATAGATCACCTCATGCCAGGCAGTGAATTAAACGGTCGGCGCGAGTATACCTCAGATCCGGTGGGAACGCAGGATTTGAGTCTAGCTGAACGCCCGGGTCGCATAGTCCGACATCGTGAGTCCAAGCAATAGAAGCAAGAAGAATAGTGCGGCGATCACGACTAGCTTGGTAAGCTTTTCGCTGGCGTGCCACACGTGCATAAAGAAAAGTGCAACTAACGTGGCTTTAACCGTAGCAATACCGAGAGCGACCGCCGCATTATATTTTCCCAAGTCCAGAGTTGCGGCGAAGACCGTCAGGCCCGTGCTGGCCAGCAGCGCGAAGAAGACCGCGAAGTAAGTCGGAAGCGGCGACGATTTTGAGTGTCCAGACATAAAAGCCTCACTAGTGTCGATCGATCAGGTAAAGCAACGGAAACAAGTAAATCCAGACAATGTCGACGAAGTGCCAGTAGAGCCCGCCGATCTCGACTGGAGTGTTGTACTCCGGGGTGAAGCGTCCCTTCCAGGCCATGATTAAGAGCCATGTAAAAATCCCCAGGCCGACGATCATGTGCAGTGCATGCAGCCCGGTCATGACGAAATAGAGAGAGAAAAATAGCTGGGCGTGGCGCGGATTGGCGTACTCACCCGGATGCCCAGGGATCGGCTCATTTTCGAAACTAAAGGAAGCGCCCGGGACGTGATGCTCCACAAATTTATCTCTGTATTCGATACCCTTGATGCCGAGGAACGTGAGACCAAGAAGCATGGTAATCGCGAGGCTGCCGATCAACAGCGTTCGTCGAGCCGTCTGCGCGGCCCAAACTGCCAGGACTACCGTCAAACTGCTGCAGATCAGCACCGCGGTATTGGTGGCGCCGAGGCCCATATTGATGGATTTGCTGGCAGCCGCAAAGTCTCCGAAATACCAGCGGCGGTAAACCAGGTAAGCGCAGAACAGGCCGCCGAAGAACATCACTTCAGTGGCGAGGAAGACCCACATCCCAAGACTGGCGGCATCGCGCTGCTGCTGTGGCTCGGCAAAGTGGTGCAGCAAGGCAGGGTTATGCGCGGCGTGGGCCTCGCCGTGACGGTCGTGAACAGCGGTTAAGGAGCTGGCGTTGGCGTTATTTTGCAACGGGCACTTCCTCCTTGTGAGGCGCGTCCAACTCCTCGTAGTTGTAAGCTTCCCAGGTCACAACGGGTTCTTCGTCGAAGTTAAAGGTCGGCGGTGGAGAAGCTGTTTTCCATTCGAGTCCGGCCGCATTCCACGGATTGTCGGATGCCGGCTTGCCGTAGCGCATGGACCAGAGGAAATAAAGCATGGGCAGCAAGTATCCAACGCCGAGGACCGTGGCTCCGGCAGTCGACAGCACATTCAATACCTGGAATTCCGGCATGTGGCTGTAATCGTAGTAGCGCCGAGGCATCCCCATGTATCCGAGCACGAACTGCGGGAAGAAGGTGAGGTTGAAGCCGATGAAAACGATCAGCGCGGCCAGACGAGCCCAGCCTTCGGGATAGAGGCGTCCGGAAATTTTGGGCCACCAGAAATGCATTCCGCCGAGATAGCCCATGACCGCGCCTCCGACCATGATGTAGTGAAAGTGGGCGACGACGAAGTAGGTATCGGTGACGTGGACGTTGATGCCGAGAGCAGAGAGAAATAATCCGGTCAGGCCGCCGATGGTAAAGAGTCCAAGGAATCCGAAGGCGTAGAGCATGGGTGCATCGTAGTGGATGGAGCCCTTGTAGAGAGTGGCCGTCCAGTTGAAGACTTTGATGGCGGAAGGCAGAGCCACGGCATAGCTCAAGAAAGAAAACACAAGCGCCGAATAAACGGAGATACCAGCCACGAACATGTGATGAGCCCAGACGAGGAAGCCGAAGACGGCGATGGCGATCGATGAGAACGCGACGAAACCGTAGCCGAAGATGCGCTTGCGTGAGAAGCAGGCGATGATCTCGGTGACCACGCCCATCGAGGGCAGAATCATGATGTAGACAGCCGGGTGGGAATAGAACCAGAACAGATGCTGGAAGAGGAGCGGATCACCACCAAGTTTGGGATCGAAGATGCCGAGATGGAGAGCGCGTTCGGCGGCCACCAGCACGATGGTGACGGCAACCACGGGCGTGCCCAGAAGCTGAATGATGCTGGTGGCGTAGTGCGCCCAAATGAACAGCGGCAAGCGCGACCATGTCATCCCCGGGGCGCGCATGCGGTGAATGGTAACCACAAAGTTCAGGCCGGTGAGGATGGAAGAAAATCCGGCGACGAAGATCGCCAGTCCGGCCTCGACGATTTTCGTGTTGGTAAAGTTTGTGCTGAAGGGAGCGTAGAACGTCCAACCGGTATCGACGCCGCCGGTGAGCATGCAATGCATCATCATCACGCCGCCGATGATGTAGAGATACCAGCTCAGCAGGTTGATGCGCGGGAAAGCGAGATCCTTAGCCCCGATCATCAAGGGCACAAGAAAGTTCCCGAGCACGGCAGGAATTGATGGGATCAGGAAAAAGAACACCATGACCATTCCATGCATGGTGAAAAGTTTGTTGTAGGTATCGGCCTGGACCAGGTCACCCGCGGGAGTGAGCAACTCGAGGCGGATGAGCAACGCGAAGAAGCCCCCGATGAAAAAGAAGAACGTGATGGAGAGGAGATAAAGCAGCGCGATGCGTTTGTGGTCGGTCGTGAGCAGCCACGACCACACTCCGTACTCCTTGTTTAGATAGTTCTCGCGTTCAACGGGTTGAAGTATCGGGGTAGCAGCCATACTCATTGCACCTGACTTCCATTTGGTTGTTCTTGCGCTGGTTCACCGGTCTGGCCGCGCGGCGCGACTAGACTGGCGTTGGTTTTCGCGCCTCCAACCGGCTTGTTCGCGGAAATCGATTTAATGTAAGCGACCAAGGCATTGACCTGTTCTTCCGTGACTAATCCTTGAAATGTGGGCATGATCGGCTGGAATCCCTTAACGCGTTTGGCGCCCGGATCGAGGATGCACTCGCGAAGGTAATTTTCGTCGGCGGTGACGGTGCGGCCATCTTCGAGTTGAACCGGCTTGCCGAAAACTCCCTGCAGATTAGGGCCGCGACCTTGGGTATCGGTTCTATGGCAGGTGGCGCAGCCGAGCTCAGCGAAAATTTTCTCACCCGTAGCCGAGAGTGGTCCGGTGGAGCCGCCGTTCATCCACGCCTCATATTGAGCGGGTTCCTGGACGATGATCGAGCCAACCATACCGGAGTGCTGTGTACCGCAATATTCCGCACAGAACAGGTGATACACGCCGGGCTTGGTGGCGCGAAACCATTCCACCGTGTAACGGCCGGGCAACACGTCCTGCTTGATGCGGAAGGCGGGAATGTAAAAGCTGTGGATCACGTCCTGCGAGGTCATGATCAGTTTGACGTCGCGTCCCACGGGCACGTGCAGTTCGTTGATCTCGCGCTGACCTTCGGCGTGCTCCACCTTCCACATCCATTGTTTGGCCACGACATAAACTTCGGTTGCGTCGGCGGGCGGGGTGCGCTCTTTAAAGTAGACCACGGCACCCCAGGCGAAGATCACCATAAAGATGAGGAATGGAATTGTGCTCCAGACGATTTCCAGAGCGGTGGAACCTTCGATCTGTTCGGCGCGGACGCCGGGACGGTGACGAAAACGGGCCGCAAAAAAAATAACGAGGACGAAGATCAACAGGGCCATCATCCCTGTGACGATGAGCAGAAAAATGTAGAGAGCGTCCACGTGGGCCGCCATGGTGGAGGCTTGGTCCGGCCATAATGGAAAATTATTGAGCATACCGTGTCTTTGTTGCCGTCTTCTTTGCCACCGAGCGATCCAGCCGCCACAAGATAAAAATTAACCCGCCGAGCAGGAGAATAGTCGCCGCGGCGGCGAGCCGCAGAATGTTAGCGACCATGGCGCCATACTTTCCGGTCTCAGGATTGTAGTGATAGCAGTAGAGCAGCACGGCATCCACAGCATTGCCGATCTTTCCCTGCGAAGCTTCCACCAGACCCATGCGCAAATCCTTGGGCGGAAAATCCACACCATAGAAATAGCGCGAAATGCGGCCTTGCGGCGTGAGCACCATAATGGCGGTGGCATGGGCATACTGATTGCTCTTGGCGTCGTATTGATACTGGAAGCCGACAGTTTTCGTAAGCGCGTTGATAGAGTCCGGCTGGCCGGTGAGAAAATGCCAACCTGCCGCGGCATTGGCGCGGCCATAGCGTTTCACGTAGTCGAGCTTCTTGGCGGCGGCCATCTCTGGAGTTTCACGCGGATCGAAGCTGACGGTGATCACGTCGAACTCTTTGCCCACATCGAACTTCACCAGCCGCATGGCGCTGGCGAGCCCGGCCAGAGCCTCACCGCACAGCATGGTGCAGTTGTAATAAACCAGGTTGAGAATCAGGGGCTTGTGGCCGAAATAGTCTCCCAACTTCACGGTCTTGCCAGTATCGTCGCGGAAGACTAGATCGGGGGGAACCTGCGCGTCGAGGTGTTGCTCAATGCCGACATTTTCCAGCCGCGGAGGCCGCGTGTTCGCCGGCGGGGACATGACGCCGCTATTTATCTGCGCGCCAGCGGAGGCCGACAGCAGCGCGAGCGACAAAATGCACGCGGCGGAAATCGAATTGAATTTCTTATCTTTCATTTCTTCACTTCTTCCTGCCGTTCTTATTCCAGTATTGCTCGTTACCAAACCGATCGAGGGCCATCTCACAAATCCATCCCCATCGAGAACCTCACGGGCTAAAGCCCGAATTCTGGGGCCCGTGAGCGGCACGGCTGGAAGTGGTTGCGGAAAAACTTAGTTTTTGGCGTGCTGCAGTCCTCCGCAACCTGCTTTCGTGCTCGCCTTTGGCCTAGATCGAGCTCCGG
>CZKH01000019.1_pt1 | contig 83638 bp, 76 predicted proteins | sample 682611 | NCBI WGS metagenome assembly CZKH01 (sample SAMEA3539301, study PRJEB10725) | soil metagenome | biome: tundra; feature: field; material: soil | place: USA | collected 2010-05 | depth 0.15 m | reverse complement strand
AGCTCTTTCTGACTCATCGTCACCATCCCTGAGAGGGTGACAGAGTCTCGTTGCAGTTAGGGGGTGACATTATCTTGGAGCATCTACATTTCTGGCCACGCTCATTGACAATCTCGCGGAACGCCGCTAGGGCCTTTTGGAAATGTGCGCATTTGCGATGAAGCTACCAGCATGCGACTTCAATCTCAAAGGTCAAATTGTCGTAAAATCGTCATTGCACCAGTAACGATCAAGCGTGGCGTGCCTTCGAGGTGAACCTCATCCATGGGGAGTTTTAGCAACCCTCGGCCGCGAACGCGGTAAAATCAGCGTGACGCCATGCGCATTACGAGCCGCCGCGGAACTATCGTCTTCTTCCTCTGCCTGGGCATTGCCCTGGTGGCGCTGGCGGTTGCGCTCAATGTTGGGTGGATCATCCTCAACTGGCGTCAAGGAGTTCTGCTGTTCTTCGGCATCATTTTTTTCGCCCTGATCATCGCGGGCATGATCGTGAATACAACGTTTCTGCTGCGCGAGATTCGCCGCAGCGAGCAGCATGACAGCTTCATCAACGCCGTTACCCACGAACTGAAAACGCCGGTGGCTTCCATCCACCTGCATCTGGAAACCTTGCAGCGCCGCGACCTGCCGGAAACGCAGAAGCAGGAGTTCTACCGCCTTATGCTCAGCGACACCGATCGCCTTACGGAGACGGTGGAACAGGTGCTGCGCGCCGGCCGGGCTGGAGATAAGAAGGCGGGCCGGGAAAAATCCGTAGTCGACTTCCGGCAATTGGTGTGCGAATGCATAGAGGCAGCCCGGGTAAGGCATCATCTGCCGACGGAGGCTTTGCGCTACGAGGAAGCATCGAGCAATGGCGCTGGAATGCGGGTGTTAGGGAGCGCTGACGACCTGCGCACGGCGGTTTTCAACGTCCTCGACAACGCGATCAAATATTCCGGCGAGAGCGTGGATGTGCTCGTGCGTCTGGGTATGCCCGACCAAAAGCGCGTGGTGCTGAGTGTGCAGGACCAGGGCGTTGGCATTCCTCCCGACGATTTGAAAAGCGTCTTCAAGCGCTTTTACCGCGTCAGCCACCGCTCGCTGGCGCATGTGAAAGGAACGGGGCTGGGATTGTTCATCGTGAAGGCGATTGCGCAGAAGCACGGCGGCAAGGTGTTTGCCGAGAGCGCGGGAGAAGGCGAGGGCGCCACCATCACGATGGAACTGCCGAGGTCGAACGCATGAGCCGGGTGCTGGTGGTGGAAGATGAGGCGCATCTGGCGCAGGGACTATGTTTCAATCTGCAAGCGGAGGGATATTCCGCCGAGGTTGTTGGAGATGGCGAGGCGGCAACGGATCGCCTGCTCGGCAAGAAAGAAAACTTCGATGCCATCGTGCTCGACATTATGTTGCCGGGAAAAGATGGTTTCAGCGTTGTTTCAGAGCTGCGTGCGGCGCGGAATTATGTGCCGGTGCTGATGCTGACCGCTCGCGGCAGTCCCGAAGATGTGCTGAAGGGCTTCGCCGCGGGAGCGGACGATTATCTGCCCAAGCCGTTCGACCTGTCGATTCTGCTGGCGCGGCTGCAGGGGCTGCTGCGGCGTAGCCAATGGATGCGGTCGGGGCAGGCTGCGACGAATGCGCAGGCCGTGTCTGACCCGCGCAGCGTCGGCGACTTTGGAACATTTTCATTCTGCGGCAAGACCATCGACTTCGGCACGCTGGAGCTGCGCACCGCCGATAATGTGATTCATCTGACGCTGATGGAATCGGAACTGCTGCGCCATTTGGTGCGCAATGACGGGCGCGTGGTTTCGCGCAAGCAGATTCTGGAAGAAGTCTGGGGACTGCACGAAGATACCGACACGCGTGCCATCGATAATTTTATGGTGCGGCTGCGGCGTTACATTGAAGACGATCCCGTGCAGCCGCGGCATTTGCTGACCGTGCGGGGCGTGGGGTATCGATTTCTGGCGAATCCGGAAAAGAAGTAGGCTGAGCGGAGAGGACGATGAAAGCAGGCCATATTTGCGCCCGGATTTTCATGCGAGCCATATCGTGATCGCGACGATGCCAGCCCAGAAATGCAAAAACCCTCACACGGATGAGCCGGGTGAGGGCATCTGCACAATCTTCTGCCTGCTTTACTGCTTGTCGTAAACTGCGGTGCTCTCTACTTTTTTGCCCGCCGCATCTTTTCCGCTCACAGTGACGGTGCGGGTCTTGCCGTCCGCGGAGACCACGGCCTTGCCGGTCATGGTAACTTTGCCGCCCTTTTTGACCGTCAAGTCGTAGTTATGGTCGTCGATCTGCTTGATGGCCCGCGTGTCTGAGTTGGGATCACCAGTGACGGGATAATCTTTGCCGTCGAACTTGCCCGTCCACTCGTTGTGGGTAGGCTGCCCCTGACCATCGACGCCATCGATCGTGCCTTTTATGCTGTCGCCGGCGGCAGCATAAGTGACCGTGATGTTCTTCGGCGTTCCGGGAACTATCTTCGACTTCGCTTCATTGAGCTTCCAGGCGCCGAGGTTGGGATTTGAGGCGAAGCACATGGTCAGTCCTACAAACAGCATTAGCAGCGGCAATACGACTGTTCTTGTTTTCAAGTTGTCTCCAGGGTGAGAAAGGGATGGCTCGTTAGCGAGCAACGCATTTTAAGGGGCGGAGGACCTTTTTCGCAAACCCGACAAAGTTTTTGGAAATTTGAGAGCAGCTAGGCACGGCATAGTTCGGCGATCAGCGTTTCGCGCCGCTCCAGTGCCAGACGATCCACACGCTTGAGAATCATTCCATAGACAGAAAGCGAGACTCCCGCCAAGACCAGCAGGAGCAGCGCGGCGATCCAGGAGTTTCCGAAGTAGCGCGCCATTGAAAAAACGGTAACGCCTACGCCGACGACCAGCAGTTGCAACAACAGGCCAATGAGCGCCGTCATTTGAGAGGAGCGTTGGCCGCCGAACTTGGAGAAGTCCAGTCTTTTCGGTGAGTAAAGGGATAGCACATTGCCCACGGCAAAATTCATGGGTGCGGCAAAGAGCAGACCGGCCAGGGTTGCGACGGTAATGTCGAGTGCGGGGCGGCCGTAGAGGAACGCGACCACGGTCCACGCCACGATCATTTCGACGGCCAGAATGCCGGCGTGGGTGAGATTTTTTGCCAATACGATGTCGCGGAAAGTTACCGGCGACGCGTAGAAGAACTGGATGCCGCTACCGTCGCCACCGAAAGTGTTGTAAACGAGATTCGTGAGCATGAGAAGCATGTAGGCCGCGGCGGAGGGAAATGCCAGAGCCGGCGCGTGCGTTAGAAAGCCGACCGGATGCCGGGCGGAGTTCATGGCGCCGAAGCGAAAGACGAGCAGCGCAAAAATTGGCATGATCAAGGTGAGCAACATGGGACCGCTGCGCAAGAGATAGCGGACTTCCTTTTCGAAGACGGCCGCGACCGGAGTTGCGAATCCGGGGAGGTTCCAGCCCAGGCGGAGTTGTCGATCCTTGGGTAGAGCGGATGCGGCGGCCGACTCGTTCAAATTTTCACCACGATACTGTGCCAGCAGCCGCACCTGCAGGCCGTAGCCAATCGCCATTGCGAAAGCGCACAGCAGCGCCAGCGAACTGAGGGCAACCGGCCATTGCGGATAGATTCCTTGCACAATGGCGTCGGCGGCCAGGCCGGGAGGAAGAATTCGCTGTACCGGAGCAAGAACTTCGACGAAGCGCTGCATTTCAGGCCGGGCGCGCTTGCCGTAGCGTCCGGTCAGTGGCCCGATTAATTGAAAACTCAGCATCAGCAGAACAAACAGAATGCCCATGATCTCGCGGGTGCGGCGCTGTGCCAGCCAGCGCTCCACCCAGGCGAAAATCATTTGCATGAACAGCAGATTGAAGGTAACGAAGGCGAGACAAACCAATAGCGCCCAGGGGAATAATGCAGGTTTCGCTGCGCTAACGCCGGCCAGGATTCCGAACGACCAAAGGGTGCCGATGGCGCTGGCGGGATCGAATGCACCATACGCCAGCCGCACCAGAAAATACGAGCCATAGCTGAGCGGGAAGCGCAGCAAGTCGGAGGAGTCGGAATGGTTCGCAAAGGCGGCCGCCATGATGGGGAAAACTTGCCAAAAGAAAAAGATGATCCAAAAAAATGCGGCCAGCAATTGTGGTTTGCCTTGCGAGAGGCAAAAGAATGCCAGAAAACCCAACCCGAAAGCGCCGCCCAGTCCGAGGATTGTGAATGCGAGCGAGACGAGAATGCGGGAGAGCAACTCCAGTTTGCCTTGCGCGGTGCGCAGTGCGTTGACGAAGAGCCGCCAGCGGAGCCACGCGATGGCGGTGAGTTGCGTGCGCCGGTGCAGCCTGGGGTTGGGTTCACTCATAGGCGTGGCTCTCGCAGAGATGTTGCTTGGACATATCCCTATAAATGGGCGGTGCACCTGGTTGGTGGTGTGATGACGATGTTACGCCAATTGACGAGCGGAGCCATTGACAGGCTCTTGTATTGGAAGGATAATCTTCGCGGTCCATGGGGAGAATTAGTCAAATGCCAAGTACCGCGCAACCCCGCAGGAACGTCGAGCTTCCACAGTCCTTGCACCGCGATCTCAGACTCTACGCGCTCGCCGCAGCCGCAGCGGGTGTAGGCGTACTGGCGCTCGTGCAGCCCTCGGAAGCTGAGATAGTCTATACACCTGAGCATCAGATCATCGGACGAAGCGGCACTTACAGGATTGACCTCAACCATGATGGCTTGACCGACTTCACCATCCATGACCGGTGCTTGATCACGAACTCTTGGGTTTCCAACTTCCTCAAAGTAATACCAGCTAACGGGAACCGAGTCCTGCTGTCCGGTTCCGGTGGTCCGCTCGCGGCTGCGCTCGTTGCTGGCGAAAAGATTGGACCTGAGCATTCTCAGTATGCGGCCCCAGTTGCCGCCACCATGGCAAAGTCATTTGGAATTAGTGGTTCGTATCTATCCGGTCCTTGGGTCCGAGCCTCGAACCTCTATCTCGGCTTGCAGTTTCGGATTAACGGAGAGACTCATTATGGTTGGGCCCGGCTGTCGGTGACTTCGTACCGTGACGAGCACCTGATCACCGCAACGCTCACTGGCTACGCTTACGAGACCGAAGCGAACAAGGCAATCCTTGCCGGGCAATTTCGCGAGAACTCCGTGCGGGAAACAGAAACGGAAGAGCAGTCGGCCAACGACATGATGCGCCCGCCGCGGTCAAACACGCTCGGGGCTTTGGCGATGGGAACATCTGGCATTCAACTATGGCGGCGGGAATAATCGGGCGAACTTTGGAGGTCCGGCTCGACCTCAATTAAAGTTTTCCTTATCTCGCGCGTAACTGGCGCAATCGGGCGTTTACACCACTTATCGAATCCTGAGCGAGGCCGGGGATCTTCACCCCAGCCACGAAAGCTCCTGATCGGTGCGGCGCGAGCCGCCGACGGTGCGGAGAAAGATCTGTTCCAGAGTTAACTTCTCGCCCAGTGCAGGTGCCGCGCCATCGCCGCCCGCAGCGGGCGTCTGCGCCTCTACGCCGGCGCGCAGTTCCTCGAGCGATCCCTGCGCCACGAGCCTACCCTGATGAATGATGGCGACGTGACTGCACAGGCGCTCCACGATTTCAAGAACATGAGAGGTGAGAAAAATTGTGGCGCCGCGTGCGATCATGCCTTGCAGCATCGACTTCAGAGTTCCGGCGGCGATGGCGTCCACGCCTTCGAAGGGCTCGTCGAGGAACAGCACTTTTGGGCCGTGAATCACGGCTGCGGCCATGGCCAGCTTTTTCTGCATGCCGTGGGAGTAGTCGGTGACCAGCTTCTTCGGCTGGTCGGCGAGCTGCATGAAGTCGAGAAGGTCGGCGGTACGCTTGGCGGCGGTTTCGCGGTCCAGTCCGTACATGCGTCCAGCGAAATTTAGGAACTCCGAGCCGGTGAGCCGTCCGAACAGCGCCATGCCTTCGGGGACGACGCCGATTTGCCGCTTCACTTCCACCGGATGCGCGGTCAGATCGAGCCCAAGAATTTCGATGCGCCCAGCGCTAGGCGCGAGAAGACCGGTGAGCATTTTAATGGTGGTCGATTTGCCGGCGCCATTGGGGCCGAGGAAGCCGAAGAATTGTCCCGGGGCCACGCGCAGATCGATGCCGTCCACGGCGACAAGTTCTCCGAAGCGGCGGGTCAGGCCCTGAGTAGAGATGGTGGGAGCGGCGTCCATGAAACTTCTGAATCTAGCACACCCGGAGAATTCGCCGCGCCTGGCACTGCGGCTCTCTTAATTCTTGCCGCAAAACCAGTCCATGCCTTTGTCGAGGTCGGCGTCGGTCATGGCGGTGATCGCACCGCGGGCCCGGGCGAACGAATCTTGCGCCTTTTTGTCTGGAATGATTCAGAGAACCGGGCCAGGGACGGATTTCGATGGTATAGTTCCATGCCGAACCATCGACGCATTCTGGTCTACATGCAGCAGGGTCGAATAGGGGGAAAAATGAGAAGCAGGCGAATCCGGCATTCGGTAGGCAGGATTAACTCAGTTCTAGCCGCGTTGTCGATACTTGCCGGCGCAGCCTGGGCGGCGAACACCACCCAGATTTACAGCTTCGCCGGCGGTAATGACGGCGAATACACCGATACTGAGCTAGTGATGGACCGCGCCGGCAATCTTTACGGCACGTCGGTGCAAGGCGGTACTTTCGGCGGCGGCACGGTCTTCCAGTTGGCACCCTCGGGCAGCGGTTGGACGCACACCGTGCTCTACGACTTCACCGGCGGCGGGGATGGAGGAGAGCCCTATAAAGGCGTTACGCTCGATGCGCAAGGCAACCTCTATGGCACGGCCGTGACGGGCGGCGGCGGCTCCTGTGAGGGCGGCTGCGGCGTGGTCTACAAGCTAACTAACTCCGGCGGACTCTGGACCCAAACCGTGATTCACGCTTTCACCGGAGGCAATGACGGGTCTGGTCCGGGAAGTCCCGTGGCCTTTGACAAGCACGGCAATCTCTATGGAACAACTCCCACTGGAGGCGCAAAAGGTTTTGGCGTGGTCTACGAGATGAAGCCTGGCGACCATGGCAGCTGGAATCTGAAGGTGATTCACACCTTCACTGGAGGCACGGATGGGTTGGGCGGCTCAGCAAGCCGGCTGCTTCTCGATACTGCAGGCAATGTTTATGGAGTGAACACGGTGGGCGGCGCGAATGGCTTCGGCAATGTGTTCGAGCTTGCGCCCAGCGGCGGGGGCAAGTGGCAACTGACCACGCTTTATTCGTTTAAAGATCAACCGGACGGAGCGTCGCCTTACGGAGGAATAATTTTCGACAAGAGCGGAAATCTCTACGGCACGACTTACTACGCTGGCGCGAATGACGTGGGCACTGTCTACAAACTGACTCACAACAACGGGTCGTGGACCGAATCTGTGATCTACAGTTTCAAAGGCGGAAGCGACGGAGACAGTCCCATCAGCACGCTCGTCACCGATAAGCAAGGCAACCTGTACGGGACGACCAGCGACGGCGGCGCCGCGAAATGCGGTTGTGGCACGATCTTCAGGGTCGCTCCGGGCAAGGGCGGCGCGTGGACAGAAACCGTCGTCTATCGTTTTCCGGGAACTCCGCAGCCGGGATTTGCCTACAACGGAATGGTTTCCGACGGCAAGGGAAACTTCTACGGTACGACTGTGCACGGCGGAACCGGGAACGACGGCGCAATCTATCAATTCACACCGTAGGCGGGAAGCGCGGAATTGCACCAAAACGCCCTGGCTTTGCGGCCAGGGCGTTTCGTTTTGGCAGAACTGCAGCGGGTTAGAACAGATTCCAGAGGAATTGGTTGTAGACCTCGTGGTGGAATTGCACCTCCGAAGGCTTTACCACGGCTCCCAACAGGCGAGGGCAGCGGTCGGCCGAGGCCTGTTTCAGGTCGGCGTAGCGCGTCTTCACATCTTCGCCCAGCATTTTTGTCGACCAGTCGGCGTTGCGGAAGTTTTCGATCGCGGTGTAGATGTTGTCGGGCAGGTAGCGCTCGGCCTGGCGCAGGTTTTTGATCTTGGCCGTGCTGCCTTCGAGTCCGGTCTTGAAGATCGAGTACATGACCAGGTAGGGGTTGGCATCGGGAGCGACCGCGCGCACTTCCGTACGCATGCTGCGCTCGTTACCGATGGGAATGCGGATCATGGCGCCACGGTCCACGGCCGACGCCTTGAGTTGGTTGGGGGCCTCGAAGTGAGGATCGAGGCGGCGATAGGCGTTCACGCTGGAATTAAACACCAGGCAAAGATCGTTGCCGTGAGTCAGAAGGCGATCCAGAAATTCGTATCCCAGCTTGCTGAGCTTCTCTTCGCCCTTGGGATCCCAGAACAGGTTCTTGCCGTTGCCGCTGACGGAAACATTGGTGTGCATGCCGCTGCCGTTCACACCCACCACCGGCTTGGGCAGGAACGACGCGGTCAGTCCCATGTTGGTTGCGACCTGGCGGCAGATCAGCTTGTAGAGCTGAATCTGGTCGGCGGCGGCGACCACCTCCGCATAGCTGTAGTTGATTTCGAACTGCGAAGGCGCGACCTCGGGGTGGTCCTTTTCGTTTTGGAAGCCCATGGCGCGCTGCACTTCGGCGGTGGTGTCAATAAACGTGCGCAGCGGATCGCCGGGCAGAGAATGATAGTAACCGCCGGTGTTGACGTACTCGAACTTGCCAGTCTCGTGGTAGCGGCGTTCGGCGTCCGGACCCTGGAACAGGAAGCCCTCGATTTCATTAGCGGCGTTGAGGGTGTAGCCATGTTTTTTATGCTGTTCGGTGGCGAACAATTTCAGCACGCTGCGAATGTCGGCGCGGTAAGGTTCCCCGTCCTTGTCAATGACTTCGCCGAACACCAGCACTTTGCCCGGACCGAAGACGTCGGCCGGTCCCCAGTAGAACGCGCCCCAGTCGATGCCCAGGCGGAGATCGCTTTCGCGTTGCGCGGTAAAGCCGCGAATCGAAGAGCCGTCGAAGGTGAGGTTGTCGTAACTCTTGAGCAGGAACTTCTTGTCGTAGTCGAGCATGTGCAGCCGGCCTTCGAGATCGCTGAAGAGCACGGTTACGGCCTTGATCCGCTTCTCGTCGCTCAAATACTTCAGCCGCTTCTCCTGGACCTTGTCGGTTGCGACCCGGTTTCGTCGCTGTTCCTTCGCTTCCAGATTCAGGTCTTCCAGTTCGTCGTAGGTGAGGGCCAGAAAATTGCGAAGTTCATTCGGCATGGATGGTCTTCAGTCTCCTATTCTTAATCTGCGAGTAATTTGTTCAGCAAGCAATGCCAGCGAAACATGGAGTTGAAATGGCTTGAGGGTGTACTGGAAAGAATAGCGCGAGTCTGCGCTCGGCGACAATCGAAAAAGCTGATGCGTGGTATGAAAGAGATTTATCGAGCGGCGATTCCGGGACGAGCCCCTATAAGCGCCAACCTAAAGCAGAATTCCCTCCGAGTAGCCCGTGATCCGGGCACAATTGTCCAAACGCTCCACGTGACCGGTTCCTGCGCCGGGTCTGGCGGTGCGCAAGCGATAGGGACTGAATTGGTTAGTGCGGCAAGCCGACCCGCTGCAGCAATTGCTGGAAGCGGGGATCGGACTTCAGAGTGTCGAAGTACGGATCGGCATTTAGAAAGATCAGTCCGCCGTCGCGGTGGCGATATTGACTTTCCATCACTTTCAAAGAGCGATCCAGTTCACCCAAGGTCACATAGATTTCCGCGGTTGCGCCGACGTCAGGCAAAACGCCGCCGGGACTTAGGTTGGCCGCTCTCCGCAGGCAGTTTTGCGTTTCCGTTTTCTTGCCCGCCAGAGCGTATGAGTTCGCGAGTTCTAATAACATCCAAGTGTCGTTAGCAGAGAGCGCGACCGCCCGTTCTCCTTCGGCGATGGCCTCGGGAAACATGTGCTTCTCGTCGTAAATGCGCTCCAGAACGCGGTGCGCGTGGGCAAAGTTGGGATCCATTTCAACGGTGGCGCGGGCTTGCTGGAGCGCCTCGTCGTAGCGGCGCGCGAAGAACAGCATGTCCGCCATATCGGTATTGATGATTGCCGAAAGGGGATCGGTCTGACGAGCACGCTGCACCTCCGCCACGGCTTCGTCCATCCGTCCCAGTGCTGCCAGATCAATCGCGTACCAGTGGTGGGCGGTAGAGTAGTTGGGGTCGAGAGCAATGGCGCGCTTGAATTCCCGCTCAGCCTCTCGGAATTTCCATTCGTAATGCATTTCCACGAAAGCAAGCGACGTGTGCGCATCGGCGAGTGAATCGTCAAGCTTCAAGGCGGCAAGCGCCATCTCTTTTGCTTTGGGCATGGCCGTTTCGCGCGGGATCTTGGAATTGGGCAGTGAACCAAGCAGGGCGTAAGCATCGGCCGAGCCGGCATATGCCTGCGCATATTGTGGGTCCTCGGCTACCGCCGCCCGGAAATAGTCGATTGCTTTCAGATAGGCCGCCTCGCTGCGGAGATTCCAAAAGTACCGGCCTTTCAAGTAGTCTTCGCGAGCCTGGGGATTGACGGCAGCAGAGGCCGCCAGTTGCTTCGGGGCCGGTGGTGCAATTTGCTTCTGGATTTGTCCGGCGATACTTCGAGAGACTTCGTCTTCCAGTACGACCAGGTCGGACAGGTCGCGTTCGTAAGACTCAGCCCAGATGTGCTGATCGGTTGCGCCGCGCACTAGCTGGGCGGTAATACGGACTCGATCCCCAGAGCGCAGCACGGATCCTTCCACTATGCCGTCGACTCCCAGTTCCTGGGCGATCTTCGGCAATCGCTTGTGCGAATCCTTGTACAGCATGATCGAAGTACGGGAAATGACTTTCAGGCCAGGAATCTTGGCCAGGTCCGTAATCAAAGCCTCGGTCATGCCGTCGGCAAAGTAGTCCTGCGCGGCATCACCAGAAACGTTTTGCAGCGGCAACACCGCCAGCGACTGTATGGGCTCCGGCCCGGAGCTTCGGAGTCTCTTCCCTGCTGGCAGCGTTAAGATCAAAACCGCCAGCAGTACCACCAGCGCAGCAATGGCGAGGGTCGGACTCCGGAAGCGATGCTGGAGACGACCGCTTTCAGGAACTACAGGAAACGGCGGTTGGCTGGGCGTTGAATCTGACAAAACGTCGGCATCCGTGGCGACGCCACCAAGCTCCCGAACCTCAGCAATGAAACGATAGCCATGCCGGGGAATGGTTTCGACGTACTGAAAACCGTCCTCCCCATCGCGCAAGGCCTTGCGCAAGATGGAGACATGCTGGGTAAGATTCGACTCTTCGACGAAAGTGTCCGGCCAGACCGTTCGCAGCAGTTCATCTTTTCCGAGCAGGCGCCCTCGATTCTCAACCAAGACCACCAAGACGTCGAATGCCTTCGGGGGCAGCCGCACTTGCACTTGCTCGCGCAGCAACAGCCGCTCGGCGGGATTCAAGCTAAACCAACCGAACTCGAAGATCACCTTTGTTTGTAGGGACATAAGGCATTCACAAAAGCTTTAGAGAAACTTTATACCAGCCTGAGGACCAACAACCGGCTTTAGGGCAATATCCCAGGCGACGGGGAGGATGGCGACCGAGTGTCAATTGCGCCGCACGGCCTCCATTCTATACCCCTGGGAACCCACGTCCAAGGCGGGAATTAGATAGCGGGGGTGCTAGCATGCGCCCGCTCGTCAGTGAAGGGTCCTTGACAAAAAGTTTGCTGGAGGAATCGATTATGAAGAACACATTGCAATGTCGGAATTGGATTTCGAGGATGCGTCTGCCAGCGGCAAGTGCCGCGCTGGCGTTAGCGGCCGTGCTGTTGCCAGCGGTCATTACAACCCAATCGGTCCAAGCGCAGACTTTCACCGATCTGGTAGATTTCAACGGGACCGACGGTGGCCGCCCCGAATACGCGTCTCTCGTCCAGAGCACCGACGGCAACCTCTACGGGGTAACCCCTGTCGACGGGACCCACGGCGGGGGCACAGTTTTTAAAATCAGCACGAGTGGCACACTGACGACTCTTTATAATTTTTGCGCGCGACACAATTGCACGGATGGAGAGGGCCCCTACGGGGCGCTGGTCCAAGCCGCCAATGGGAACTTCTACGGGACAACCGATGGCGGCGGGGCCAACGGTGCCCATTATGGTACGGTCTTCAAAATCACCCCTAGTGGGACGCTGAAGACTCTTTACAGCTTCTGCACGCAAAGCGGTTGCACCGACGGCAGCGGGCCCTTCGGGGGACTGGTCCAGGCCACCACTGGGATCTTCTACGGGACAACCGTCGGCGGCGGCGCTTATGGCTATGGCACGGTCTTCAAAATCACCTTGAGCGGCACGCTGACCACGCTTTACAGTTTTTGCTCCCAAATGATTACGGACTGCACGGATGGCGCCCAACCCTGGGCTGGACTGGTCCAGGGCAGCGATGGAAACTTCTACGGGACAACCCAGCTCGGCGGCACGGCCGGGGCTGGGACGGCCTTCAAAATCACTCCAAGTGGCACGCTGACCACCCTGCACAGTTTTTGCTCCCAAAGCTTTTGCGCGGATGGCGTCCAAGGCTACGCGGGGCTGGTCCAAGCCACGAATGGGAACTTCTACGGGACAACGTATCTTGGCGGGGCCAACAACGCTGGGACGGTCTTCCAACTCAGCTCCGGGGGCACGCTTACAACCCTTTACAACTTTTGCGTCCAAATCGGTTGCACCGACGGCCAAGCTCCCTCCACGGCGCTGGTCCAGGCCACAGATGGGAGCCTCTATGGGACAGCCGGGGGCGGGTCTGAGGGCTATGGGGAAGTCTTCAAAATCACCCCAACTGGCACGCTAACGACGCTGTACAACTTTTGCGGACAACAGGGTTGCCCCGTCGGCCCCAGCGCGACGCTGGTCCAGGCCACAGATGGGAACTTCTATGGGACAGCCGGGGCTGGCGGGGTCGATGGCGACGGGTCAGTCTTCAGCCTGTCTGTGGGGCTGGGCCCCTTTGTCGAAACACAGCCCACCGCCGGCAAGGTGGGAGCGGCCGTCAAAATTCTGGGAACTAGTCTGACGGGCGCGACCAGCGTCAGCTTTAACGGCACGGCGGCTACGTTCACTGTGGTCTCGAGCTCCGAAATCACCACCACTGTGCCCGCAGGCGCAACCAGCGGCAAAGTTAAAGTGGTAACGTCCAGCGGCACGCTGACCAGCAACGTGAAGTTCCGGGTAACGCCGTAGAAGTCCGCGCTTTTGACCCACGAGCGCGTACAACTCTGGAACGGTGTGGAAGCTGGCCACCTTAATTCGGGCGGCAAGGGAGCGGTTACAACGTGGCGCACGCGGCCCTCCCTTGCGGCGCACTTCCTTTCAAGAAGGGGTTTCGCGGACTGAAAATCGAGGTTGTTTCCGGATTGTCGCCCAACCGGAAGTTACTGTTTGGAAAACTTGCCGCAATCCGCCATTACACGTTGAACGTTCGAGTTCCACTCCGAACAGACGTGCCGATTGTGTAGACTGCGCCGTTAATGCATGCCCAGACCTGTTCCCGGCATCAGATGGATGATGACACCGAGCGCCGTCAGAACGGCGAGATAGTAGATTGTCGTGGAGCGACTGGAGTGTGGCGGCAGGTTTCGGGCGAAAAAAATCTGATATCCCGCGCCCAGCGCTACAAGGAAGAACATGTTTTCGCCCAGCACCAGCCACAGGGCGAGACATGCGGTCAGCAGAAGGATGCGCTCCATCTTGCTCAAGGCCAGCGCGGCCTGCGCGCCATCCAGAATCCAGACAGGAATCAGATTCAGCAGATTCAGCACCGCGCCCGCTCGCGCCAACGCCGCCCATAGCGGATTGCCCGTCTGCCACCATAAGGCGGCGCACGCGACTGCGGTAAGAAATCCAGCGAGGGGTCCGGCCAGGCTGATGGCCGCGCGCGTTTCCAAAGGCACGCCCATCGCCTGCCAGCGGACGTAGGCTCCAAGCCCGGGCAGGAAGACGGGCATATCCGCCGGCAGGCCGCGGCGCTTGATGTCGATGAAGTGGCCCATCTCATGAAGAAGAATCAGCACTGCGAAACCGATGCCGAACTTCATTCCCCACGCGGCCCAATAGATTCCAATGAAAGCGGCAAAGCTGAGCAGGAACTTCAGCTTGAAGAGCGCGAACAGTACCGTTTTGCCCTTGGCCAGCAGGATTGCGATCGGCCCGACCGGGCCCAGGCGCTTGGCCCACTTATTATCCGAAGGCTCTGGAATCTGAGCCTGATGCGCCGCAACCTCGAGCCCGCGAGCGTGCTCCTTGATCCAGTCGTACTGCTTAGAAGTTCGCGGCAACAGATAAAGTCCCGCAAGCCATCGCTCGCGCGCTCGCCAGAAGTCGCCCTTGGCCTCAAGCGCTTTCGCCTCCGCAGCCAGACGATCCAGTTCCTCGGAGTGTACGAGCGCGTGGCACTGGTCGCAGACCAGCGCGCCGGGAGCGAGTTCGCGCGCGCAGCGTTTGCAATTGCGAATCAGTTCAGGAGTGATGGAGGACACGACTCTCGATATTACGCTCGTTAGCCCGCGCTGACTCCCGCCGGTGGCGGAGGCGAAGACTGGAACGGTCCGTCAAGCGCCGGCGATGTCTCCCGAGTGGTTTGCCATGCGATGCGAATCCCTATGAAGAGGATGAACAGGCCGATTGCGCCCTGGAAAAAATCCGTCAGCTCGAGAAAGGGTGACGCGAGTCCTAACAAGGCCAATGTCAGCAATACCTTGCCCGGGTTCACGGCACGTTTGGCGGGCGCCGCTTCGGGCTGCTGTCCGGATTCTTTATCCTGTTGCTGCTGTTCATCCGTTAACTGCTGTTGCTGGGAGGCATGGTGCGCCTGTGTCTGCTTGCCAGCGTAGTGAATCCAGATGGGAATCGCCGCCATCGACACGGCCGCATAGGTTAGCAATGCTGCGGTGATCTGGTAGCGGCGTCCGCCGTGCCCGTTCGATCCCTTCATCATGGCCTTGCCGACCATCCATCCCACGGCCAGCGAAATATAGCCAATGATAATGCCGGTCATGATCTCAAACGTGGCGTAGAGAATCAGTCCGGCAATGGCGGCGCCGATCCCGAACAGGAGCGCGCGCATGTAATCGGCGTGGCTGTCTCTCGGCAGTTCGCTCTGCGCCTTTTCGGCGCAACTGCGACAGGCCATCGCTCCATGCAAGCGGTAATAGCTTCCGGCGATCGGCTGCTGGCAGAAGTGGCAGCGATCGGCGCCCGGCGATCCGAGATATTCGGCCGTGCCGAACTGCGGCGTCGGGTTGTCGAAGTTGGTGTTAGTCATATGCCGGAAACGTCATGGCCCGGAACGTCATAGCGCGGAACGTCATGGCCCGAAACGATAGCACAGCGGCGGGCGACAAGGAAGAACCGATTTCCGCGGACTCCGAAATGCCGCCAGGGATGAGCAGCTACGGGACAATGCCCTCCATAAGCGCTGACTTAAGGCTTTATTGTTTCCGAGTTGCCCGTCATCCGGCAGGAATAACCAAAGATCTGGTCGACACTTACCGGTACTGATCCGTCCTCGCTGAGTGCATTGGCGATTCAGCGTAAAGCGAGCGAGTTCTCGCAATTTGTTTTCGGAGATATTTCTTTCGCTCGGTTCACTTCGCCGTTCTTAGGAATTCTTCAATGCAGCGGTCCGCATCATGTTCCGACATCGATCGGCACCGATGAAACGCTTCTGAGTCTGACAACACTATCTGCACGAGGGCAGTTGCTCCGTTAAGAGAGGTGCATCGCAGATCCACTCCAATTGGCGGCCCATCCGTCCGAATTCCATTAAGGAGAACTCAACATGAGCGCGGAAACTTCACGTCCAACTTGCCCGTTTAAACTCACCACCCCTTACGTGCCGCCGCGGTTCCAGCAGGGGCCGATCACAACCGCGTTGAATCTCGGTCCGCTGGCATCGCTGGCCGGCAGCTGGAGAGGAGATGGCTTCAATGCCATCTGGCGTCCTGACAATCCGGACTCAGAGCCGTTACACGGGACAACGAAGCGCTTCCTTGAACTTAACCTAACCCACGACTCCTTCGACTTCCACGTGATCCCGGGAGTCGTGCCCAACCGAGGCCTGAACCCGCAGACCGATCTCAGCCTGTACGGCCTGCACTATCTGCAGCGGGTCAGCGACGCAGACAAGCATCCGTTCCCGACCGCCGGGCAGGCCTTGCATATTGAACCGGGGCTGTTTATGAACGTGCCCGCGAGCGTCGTGCCCGAGCACCAGGCCACCATCGTGCGCATGGCCAGCATCCCTCATGGGGTCACGGTCATGATGGAGGGAAAGACGCCGAGTTCCACCCCTGTTCCTGGCAAACCGCACATACCGGATATGTTCCCGCTGCCGGAGTTTCCGACATTCAGTCCGGGGATTCCGCCACTTCCGGGGGTTCCGCCGCCTCCTTTCCCGCCACTTCCCACGGTGCCCGGTACGACCAAGGACGGAGACGGTATTCGGCCGGTCAATGTTCCCGCCGCGCAGCCGCCTATCGAGCATCTGGTTCCGGAGGTAGTATTAGCCAACGATGCCGCTGGCTCGCAGAGCGACGGTCCCTTTCCGCCCACGATCCCACAGAAATATATCGACAATCCGAATGTCTTGTTGACCGAGGCGATCGCGCATCAGCACATTCTCGGCCACATTACGATCCATCTCGATTCCAAGGCCGTGCGTCACGAGATCGCCAATATCCCGTTCCTCGGCAACATGGAAAACGCTTTCAACACGCCCTTCGCCGCCAACGCTTTCGTGGAGTCGGCGCGCGCCACGTTCTGGATCGAGTGGGTGGGCATCCCGAGTTATCCGATCCTGAAAACGGAGCCATGCCCGCCGATCAAGGAGATTGAGCCGTTCTGGCCGGAGGGAAGTTACCTGCAACTCCAGTACTCTCAGGTGGTGATCCTCGTTTTCAACAAAGTCCGCTGGCCCCACGTCACGGTGGGGACGCTGACGCTCAGCGCCGGGTAGACTCGTGGAATCCGGCGGCGCGTTCGTGGCGACGCGACCGCCGGTACTGAATCGAGATCAAGACAGTCGATCCTCGCCGAACCATTGGCCGAGCATAACGGGCAAGCTGGAAATGTCCTTCGGCGCAGGATTAGTACCCTGAAACGCGCCAAGGGTTCGCCGATTATTCCCAAGTGGTCGGCCAACCGGAAGGAATTCTGCTTAGGTTAGCGCTTATGGGGCGTAGGGCTGGGCGTAGTAGCCGGTACGGGTGCGCGCTGTGAAGCCAGGCTTGTCGACGGTTACTTCGATGGCATGGTATTCATTTGCCCGGTCCGCCCGAGCGGCTTCGAACGAGAGGACGTAAAAAGCCTCGGCATCCGAGACGGATTGGACGATTTCAGCGGTGAGGTCATTGCTGGCATTGAGAACGCGCCCGCCACTCTGAACGGCGAGCACCTGCAAGCTTAGATTAGCCGGCATCGCCCGGTTAGGCGAGCTCACGCCTTTCAAAAATTCCTTGTAGTAAATAATCCGAACTCCGCCTGCATCTGCGAGACCGAGTGGATCAATGCTATAGAGAGTGATGCGGGCCTGCCTCAGTCCGGTGGAGGCAGCCACGATCGAGTCGAAGAAATTCTCCTCTTCCTTAGGGGTGAGTTCGATGTTCGGTCCCGACAGCAAGGGCCATCCAGGACTGAACCAAACCATCAGTTTTCTGCCGGGGCGAGTTTTCTCATACTGTACGAACGAGTTCAGGGTCTTAAGCGACATTTCAAAACGTTCTGCGGCCCCCCAGAATCCCTGCGACCGATTCGAAATGCGCAGCCCGGTTTCGTATTGGTCGTGAAGAGCCGACAGAGCATTTCCATCGCGCGAGGAAGTCTTTTGGATCTCCGTTCCCGTATCGGAGAAGATAATCAGCGAAGTTGGCAGCGCGAGTTTGCCGCCATTCTGCAGCAGGAACTTCTTCAGTTCGCTGCGCTCGTAACTAACGGCTTGGAAGGGAGCATTGACGGCGTCGACGACCAGAACAACTTCAACAGGCGGATCGCTGGCTGCGGCTGCGGCTCTATCCACTGCTTGAAACGAGAGAATGTTCTGCGGCCGCTTATCGTCCAGAAGAGTGAAGTCCGGCTTCTGCAATCCGCGAACGGGTGCGCCGGATTTGTCCGTCACCTGCACATCCAGCTGGATTTGCCGCTCTGTTGCGACGGAGGCTGCAGGGGATGGGGCTTTCGCCGGCTCCGCAGACCGGGGTTGCAGCTGGGGAGGGGGAGTATTTTGGCCCGATAAAGTAGAGGGAGAGAAAAACAAGACAAGGAAGAAGCAAAAGAAACGGCCCATGCTGATTCACCTCGTCGCAGAATTCTTCGTCTGTCCTGCCGCTAACCTTAGAGGTTGTGCCGGAGCAAGAAGTTGCCTACTGGCGGTGGGTCGAAGCTCCCTCGGCGATTTCGCGCAGGGCGCTGACAAATTCCGCAGCGGCGTTGGGATCGGACAGCGCCTCCAGGCGAACCGTGGCCGAGAATTGCGGCGACTCTGGACGGAAATGCACCTGAATAATGTCCTGCCGCCGCGCCGACATCAGCGCATTCAATTCGGCTGACGGATCCTGCTTCCAGTGCGTCCGCGTGGTCAGGATGATGGGGCCCGGTTCGAAGACGTCCCACTCGCGATCGTCACGCTTTCGCGAAGAGATTCCGCGGTTATGCGCGCACCAGCGATGGCGCACCACTTCCAGATGAAAGGTTGGAGAGCCATCCAAGTCGGCCTCGAAAGTGAGCGTTTCTTTTTGCCGGTGCCAGCAACTCATCAGCCACTGCACGGGGAGAGGCCGGGGGCGGAAGCGAACGGTTACGCGGGCATTCTCGAACCAGCGGGAGGGAAAATGCAATCGCGCCTGCAGGCGGGAAGTCCCCATCCAGCGCGACTCGAGGATGCGTCCGTTGCCCGCGCATGCGTTTTGGACCCAGCGCAAAGCGGCCGCGCCTTTTTTCCGGTTGTAGTGAGAAAACACGACGTACCACAGCCCCAGGACGGAGACCGAAGCGACCACGTCAATTAGGAGAAGGCGCCCCACACGCTTTCCTCTGATGCTCATGGTACGTCCGGGGTTGCGGAGGAAGCAAGGGGCAATCGTTTGTAATTCATATTTCCGGCGGGATCGAGGTTATGGAACTGTGGAAAACTGGGACAAAAGAGTTTTGCGGGGAGAGCGAACCGGTTTCGGACACGCAACTTCCGGCTACAATGGCGGCGTGCCGTTCATTGTTCGCGACTTCCAGCCCGCCGACTTCGACACGCTCTGGCGCATCGACCAAACCTGCTTTCCTGCCGGGATTTCCTATTCGCGGCCGGAACTCAGGCTCTATATGCGCCGGCGCGCGTCGTTCACGCTGGTCGCGGTCAGCGGGGAAGCGGGCGCTGCGGTTGATCCCGATTCAGGAAAAGCGGAAAAACATTTTCTGGCGGCCCCATTTGCCGATGCCGCCATCGCCGGCTTCATCGTAGCCGAAGCGGGTGCCCGTGCTCGCGGCCACATCATCACCATCGACGTGATTGGCGCCGCGCGCCGATTCGGGGTGGGATCACTGCTGCTGCGCGGCGCTGAAGATCGTCTTATCTCCTCCGGATGCCGCTCGGTTGAGCTGGAAACTGCCGTGGATAACGTTTCCGCGCTGACGTTTTATAAGCGCCACGGCTACAGTGTGGTCAGAATCTATGCACGCTACTATGCCAACGGCGTGGATGCGCTGGTACTGGAGAAGACTCTCGTGTAATCCTGCAGGCAAAGAGCCTCTAACCGCAACGATCGCAAAGAAACTCGGAAGTTCCGAAAAATAGAATGCGGAAAAGACAGCCGAGGCGAAACCGAGAGAAGCAGCGGAAACGCCGAATCGATTTGCGCTTTCCCCGCTTCTCCAGCTACCTTGCCATGTGATGAAAGTTGCTGCCATGAGAGTTGCGATTCAGGGCGAACTCGGTTCCTTCAGCCATGAAGCTGCAGAGCAGATGGTGCCGCGCTGCTCCGTAGTCTCCTGCGCGCGATCTGCCGAGGTGTTTGATCGCGTGGAGAAGGGTTCGGTTGCCGCCGCAGTCATCCCCATCGAAAACTCGCTGGCCGGCACCGTGGCCGAGCATGCCGATCTGCTGGTGGCGCGGGATGTATTCATTCAAGCCGAATTCCTGTTGCGCATCGTTCACAACGTGATTGCCGCCCCGGGGGTGAAGCTCAGCGCGGTGCGCAAGGTCCTCTCGCATCCCGTGGCGCTAGACCAGTGCCGCGACTTCTTCCGCCACCACACGAACATTGAGCCCGTCCCGTTCTACGACACGGCAGGCAGCGTGAAGCACGTTGTGGCCCAGAACCTACCCGACGCAGCCGGCATCGCCGGACGACACGCCGCTCGCGAATACTCCGGCAAGATTCTTCAAACTGGCATCGAAGACGACAAACGCAACTTCACGCGCTTTCTTTTGATTCGCAAGTCGGTGGCAGATTCGGAAACAAAGCGGGGCGCTGCCGGCAAGCGCCCAAAGGGAAGCACCGCTTCTGAACGCCGCTACCAGCGCCTGATTCCGCCCGGGGCGAACAAGACTTCGATCGCTTACAAGTTGAAGAACCAGCCCGGTGCTCTGTTCAAGTCGCTCAGCGTGTTCGCCCTGCGCGATATCAGCCTGAGCAAGATCGAGTCGCGCCCCATGCGCGGGCGGCCCTGGGAGTATGTCTTCTATGTAGACTTCCTGCGCGGCGACGATGAGCCTGCGCGCAATGCGCTGCGGCATCTGGGTGAAGTGGCGGAGTTCGTGAAGGTCTTGGGGATTTATCCGGCAGCGTGAGCCAACCAGTGCGGCTTCCGGAAGAATTCGCCGCGGACACCTTTCGGATGTCGGATCACCTCTTCGTATTCCGCGTAGACATCGCCGCTTACACAGAGCTGCGCGGCGGTCCCAGCGATGGTAATCAGAAAGGTTCGGGCCGGCGGGCTTTGTGGTTGCAAGAGCGCGGAAACCACAATATTCGTGTCGAGCACGACCCGAATCATTGCTTCGATGGGCGACGATCAAAGCGAGCGCTCCGCGCCGCCGCTATCTCCGCATCGATCTCTTCCATGGAAAGTTGATCCAGACCTTGCTCTTCCGCGCTTTTCCAGGATGCCTTGAGCCATTCTGGTGCGGAAGGCGGCGAAGCCAAAGCGCGGATGCTGATCTCCTCGTCCTCGGCGATGGATCGCCCCAACAGGCTTTCGATCGCCGTCTTTTGATCGGGGGAGAGGTCTTTGGCCTTGTGGGTCATGCGTGTGTACTCGTCGCTTCTCCGAAGTGCGTTAGAATCCGAGTCCGTTAGAAGTAGTGTAGTCGCGGCTCTGGCATTGTCACGCGGAATTGGATAGAGTCTCAATTTGCGGGCCTTGACCAAGAAACCGTCGAGCTTCACTCGACTCGACCGGACAGCCGAGGGCGGCTGTCCCCACATGAGCAACGCAGCAAGCAGCCTCCGCATTAGCCCCGGTACCTTGGGCATCATGTCCCGCGTAAGAAAATGCCGATAGAATGCAACAGTCCCTCGCCACTCTGCGTCGAAGGGATGAAACCTTTCTGGAAGAGTATCATCTAAAGCTTGAGTGAGTTACACTCAAGGAGAGCCAATGAGCCAGCAGCCGCTTTCCGAGCCGATTGCTAAGACCCGGGAAATAAACGACGTACGGGCGTTGCCCGTGCTTCCGGTGCGGGATACCGTGCTTTTTCCGCACGCCGTCCTGCCCCTTACCGTGGGACGGGAAAGTTCCGTCCAGCTTATCAATTCGCTCGGAGAGGATAAGACGATTGTAGTTGTCGCGCAGCGCGAAGCGCGTGTCGACAACCCTCAACCCAGCGATCTTTATACCGTCGGAACTTCCGCAGTCGTACATAAAGTCGTCAAGATGCCCAACCAGAGCCTGTTTGTATTTGCCGAAGGCCTGGAGCGGGTGCGTTTAGGCGAGTTCACGCAGTTGGCGCCATTCATGCGCGCCCGCGTGTCGCCCATTCCGGAAGCCGCTTCGCCGGAGAGTTCGGAAATCGAAGCGTTGCAGCGCAACGTGCTGACGCTGTTCCAGCAGATCGTTGCCGGTTCGCCCACGCTTTCCGACGAACTTTCCACGGTGGCCCTGAACATTGACGAACCCGGACGCCTGGTGGATTTCATCGCGTCATCTTTACCTTCGCTCTCGACGCCTGACAAGCAGGACACACTGGAAACTCTGGACATCCGCGTGCGCCTGGAGAAGATCAACCAGCATCTCGCCAAGGAACTGGAAGTGCAGCAACTGCGCAACAAGATCCAGAGCGAAGTGCAGGACCGCGTGCAGCAGACGCAGCGCGAGTATTACCTGCGCGAGCAGATGAAGGCCATTCAGAAAGAACTGGGCGAACAAGATGAAGGCCAGCGCGATGTTGAAGACTTAAAGAAGAAAATCGACGACGCGGGTATGCCGGAAGAAGTGAAGAAGGAAGCGCTCAAGGAATTGGGACGCCTGGCGCGTATGTCTCCCATGGCCGCCGACTACTCACTCACGCGCAACTATGTCGAGTGGCTGGCCGTGCTGCCCTGGGCCAAAACTTCCGGGGTGGAAATTGAGATTCCGAAGGCCAAGGAAATCCTGGACACGGATCACTATGACCTCGAGAAAGTTAAGGATCGCATTCTCGATTATCTTTCCGTTCGCCGGCTGAAGCCGAACATGAAGGGTCCGATCCTGTGCTTCGTTGGACCCCCCGGCGTGGGAAAGACTTCGCTGGGCAAGTCGATTGCGCGCGCGCTGGGCCGCAAGTTTGTGCGGCTGTCGCTCGGTGGCGTACACGACGAGGCCGAGATTCGCGGCCACCGGCGCACTTACATTGGCGCACTGCCGGGACAAATTATCCAGGGCATTCGGCGGGCCGAGACGAAAGATCCAGTTTTCATGCTCGACGAAATCGATAAGGTAGGCCGAGACTTCCGTGGCGATCCCGCTTCGGCGTTGCTCGAAGCGCTCGATCCCGAGCAGAATTCAAGCTTCCGCGACAACTATCTCGACGTCACGTTCGATTTGTCGAAAGTGCTGTTCATCACCACGGCGAACATGCTCGACCCCATCGCCGAGCCGCTGCGCGATCGCATGGAGATCATCGAACTGCAGGGCTATAGCGAGGAAGAGAAGCTGCACATTGCATTCCGCTATCTGGTTCCGCGGCAGGTGGAAGAGAACGGAATCACGGCGGAGCAGATCGAATTTCCCGAAGCCGCGATCCGTTATGTGATTCGTCACTACACGCGTGAGGCGGGCGTGCGCAGCCTGGAGCGCACCATCGGAACCATTTGCCGCAAGCAGGCGCGGCGGCTGGCCGAAGGTAAAACGGACAAGCTGGTGGTGACGCAGGAAATCATTCAGGAATTTCTCGGCGGCATTAAGATTCGCACCGAAGGGGAAATCGAGGAACGCACGGAGCGGCCCGGAGTGGCAGTGGGTCTGGCGTGGACTCCATCGGGTGGAGACGTGCTCTTCGTCGAAGCCAACGCCATGAAGGGCAAAGGTGGATTCACCATGACCGGGCAGATTGGCCAGGTGATGCAGGAATCCATGCAGGCGGCTCTGACGTGGGTGCGATCGAACGCCGCGCAGCTGGGCATCGCGGAAAACTTTTTCGCCGACCATGACATTCACATGCACGTGCCGGCGGGAGCGATTCCAAAAGACGGTCCTTCTGCAGGCGTGACCATGGCGACGACGCTGGTGTCGTTGCTGACGGGGCATCGCATCCGTCCGCTGCTGGCAATGACGGGCGAGATCACGCTCAGCGGTAACGTGCTTCCGGTGGGAGGCATTAAAGAAAAAGTGCTGGCCGCCAAACGCGCCGGAGTGACCCACGTGATTCTGCCGGCGGAAAACAAAATGAACGTGGAGGAAGATCTCACGCACGAACAGATCGACAACCTCACGGTGCATTACGTGAAGACGATTGATGAAGCCTTGCGCGTTTCACTGCCGGAAGTGGCGGAGTCGACCGCCGCGAAGATGTTGAGCACGACGCCCGCGGCAGTTCACGACAAGGCCTTCGCGCAGGCGTAAGAGCAGTTTCTAGTTTCCGGTTTCCAGTTGCCAGTCCTTAGGGGCTGGCAATTTTTCTGGGCTCCGGATCTGCTCTAATGTTCCAGTTGGAACATTTTAAAATGGCGAAATTCTGCGTGCGTAAGTTGTTGATTCCTGGTGCGGGCTTTTGGGTGGGTCAATGGATACCAGGGGTTAGGCTGCGGAGAAATGTCTACTTTCGAGGGCCGTCGTGTGACTACGAAAGTGGACTTGACACTGGCGGACGTACTTAAACCAAGATGGTCGTACTCATGGCCAACCACAGTGCCCCAACCGGAAGATGGGTTTCGCCGGGCAAGAGTGCAATTTGGTCTGAAGGCGGAAACCTTGTGATGGCAAGCCCTGGAACGACGGAGGCATTCGTGATTGCCAGCAGGAAGGGACATGTGTGGGACGGGGTATGGTTGTCCGCACCAACGTTTTCTGCAACGTGCCGCTAATCATTGTGCCTCCAATCACTGTGCCGCTAATCATTACGAGATTCGTAGTGTTGAATCTAATTCTCGGGGTGCGACATGCAATTGAAGCCTTTCCTGCTGGACATGTGGCTGGACAACTACGAGCACGATATTGAATTCAACCTGGCGTCGAGCGAGGGGCCGAGGTGGACGGTAAATGCCCTATTGAACCTCGCGGGCGAGGAAGAGCGGCAGCGGTTCCTCAATCATGAGTTGGTCTATAGCCGTCCAGCGGGGGCCGACGGACTGCGTGAAGCGATCGCGGAAATGCACAATGTGAGTGCGGAGTGCGTGCAGATCATGACCGGCGCCTCTGAGGCGCTGCTCGTGGTGATGTGGCTGGCGGCTGAGCCTGGAGCCAACGTAATACTGCCTCGGCCGGGATACGCGCCCTTTTCTGCGCTGCCCGAGTCATTAGGTCTGGAGACCCGCTTTTACGGGATACGCAAGGAAAACAACTTCAGCATGGACGTTGAAGAGATGATGAAGCTGGCGGATGCAAGGACGAAACTGATCATGGTGAACAGCCCGCATCACCCGACAGGCGCGACGATGAGTGATGCGGAGATGGAGAGGTTGCACGAGTTCACCTCGGCGCGTGGAATCCAACTTGTGAGCGACGAGGTGTATCACCCGATTTACCACGGACGGGAGACACAATCGGCGTCGCGACTGCCGCAAGCGACTGTAATCCACGATTTCTCGAAAGCATTCTCTCTGGCCGGGGTTCGTACGGGATGGATGATCGATCATGACCGAAAACGCCGGGAACGCTACTGGAATGCCCGCACATATTTTTCGATCTCGAACAATTCGGCAGGAGAGATGCTTGCTGAAATCGCGATGCGCAAACGCGATGTGGTTCTCAGGAAAACGCAAGAAACCGCAACCCTGAACCTGGAGCACCTGGATCGCTTCATGGCTGGGCATCGCGAAACGCTGGGGTGGATTCGCCCCCAAGGAGGAATGACGGCATTTCCCTGGCTGGTCAGCGGAGAGAACGCCAGACCTTTCTGCCAGGCTGCAGCGGAACAAGGAATTCTGCTCGCCCCGGGGGATTGCTTCGATTCTCCGTCCCATTTTCGACTTGGCTTCGCCACCACCGGACACAAGTTCCCACAGGCTTTAGATCGACTAGGCGAATTCGTGAAGGACTGGCCAGTGAGGGTCGCAAGCAGGCAATCAGCATAATCCCCGTCTAAACTAGGGATTCGCAATTGTGGTGGTTCACGGGTGGCCAGCCCGCATAAGCGCTAACTTAGGGAGTTATTGTTTCCGAGTTAGTCCGTCATATGTGCGCAAGACGTGGCAGAAGAAAAGTACCCCGCCTCAAGCTTGTCCGCAGTTCGGTCAGGAAAGCCGCTAATCAGAAGTTGCGTTCCTGACCTCAAATCCACCGAGACGGGGGTAGATGGCCAACATCGACTATTTCTTCCGGCTAGGATCGTCCTCGGGATTGATGTAGTTGAACTGCACCGGCGCCATGCCGTGGACCTGGACTACCACGTCGCCACTGGCCATTACGTAGTGGTGCATGTCCGGATCGAGATAGGCGAAGCTGCCCGCCGGAAAGCTCGTCATGCTGCTCTCATCAAAGCGATCGCCCATGCCGAACTTAAGCGTCCCCGAGATCACCGTAACGTTTTCCCGCTTGGGATGCCAATGCGGCGCGATCCGATATCCGTCAGGCATCTTCAGACGGATCGTGTAGTCTCCGCTGGTAGCAAGAGGATTACCCTCTAGCACCGCGAGTTGCGCCCCCGGCGCAACAAAAGACGGTGCAGGACCGTATTCAACTGCATCGGGCGTAAACGCGTGTTTCTCGGTACCAGCCGCCATCGCGCCAGTGAGATTGGACTGGCTCACCCACCACATCGCTGCGGAGATCGCGAGAATCAGACACAAATTTCGTTTCATTCGGTTCCTCCAGAGATCGTCGTCACAACTTGTCGACGATAATATCGCGTGTTTCGGCCCTAACTTCAATAAGACCAGAATCACTTTTAGGTATTTTTCGTGTATCGTCGTAGCCGACTGGGGATAATGGGGTTACCTATGAAACAGCTTTCGAGGAGCCGCCCGAAGTGTGACGATATCGAGGTTGACCTGGGTCGCTACGAACTGCGCCGCGATGGCCGCAGAATAAAGCTTGAAAAGAAACCCATGGAGCTTCTCATTTTCTTGGTCCGCCGACGGGAACAATTGGTTTCCCGCGAGGAAATCCAGGCCAAGCTGTGGCACAGGGATCTCTTCATCGACACCGAACGGAACATAAATAACATCGTTCGTAAAATTCGCAGAGCTCTGGGTGACAATTCCGCTAGACAACGATTCCTGGAAACGGTCGTAGGCAAAGGCTATCGATTCGTCGGACCCATTCGGATCGTTAGTCCGCTCTATGGCAGTTCTGATCTTTCTGAAAGCGCGGACGGCAAAATGCCATTTCGAGGCGACTTGGTGTGGGGAGTGGACCGTTCCTCGCTCGCTGTGCTGCCGCTCTGTTTTTTCGGGGACGTCGAGGATGATAACGGCCTCAGCTTGGGCTTTGCCGACTCCCTGGTTTCACAGCTGGCAAATCTTGAAGGAGTTGATGTGCTACCAACATCTGCGATCTTGAATGTACCTTCCAATGCGAAGGCATCGGAAATCGCTTCCCGACTGGGAGTCCGATTTGTGGTGCATGGTGCGATTCAGAGTTCCAAGGCGGAATCACGTTTGTCGGTGGAATTGTTCGACTCGCATTTGCAGAGCCGTTGTTTCTTAACGAAGTTTGTTCTCGACGTCAATCGCCCGTTCGAGCACGTTCACGACATCGCGAGACAAACCGCCAAGGCATTGAAACGTCCGCTTCGCAACACAACCCCGCAGAGTCGCGCCCGCTTCAGCCGGGATGCGCTGGCTTATGGGGAGTTCATTCAGGGTTACCGTGACAGTTACACAGGGGACCGCAAGCTATTAGAGGAAGCTGCGCGACACATGATGAATGCGGTGGCTCGCGATCCGATGTTTGCGCTCGCCCATGCGACTCTTTCTTTTGTCTGTACAAAGCTTCACTTCGAGATCGATCCCAGCCGGAGTTGGCTGGAGAAGGCCGAATTTCACGGTCAACGTGCTTTGGAATTGGATGCGGCTCTGCCCGAAGGACACGTGGCCAAGGCGTTTCTCCTTTGGGGACCCTCGAAGAACTTCCAACATATCGAGGCGATTTCCGAATTGAAGCATGCGCTCTCTCTTCAGAAGAATCTCCCTCATGCCTACAGCCGTCTCGGGACGATCCTAGCGCATATCGGTCTGCTCGATCACTCTCGTGCGATGTTTGAGAGGGGCAGGCCTTTCGATCCCGCAAAAACGATCAGCCACAGTATCGCCCAAGTCTATCTCTGGAGCGGTGAATACGAACTTGCACTCGATGAGGTAGAGAAGTGGCGCGCCGATGATCCCACGAATAAGTATGCCATCTATTTTGCGCTGGACCTCGCGATCTTGACCGGCGAATGGGAAGAGGCTAAGCGCTTGCTCGGTGAAGCCGGAAGCCTGGCGCAGGAAGAGCCAATGATCATCGCCCTTCAAGGTGTGATGCATGCTTCGTTGGGCGAATCCGAGGAGGCGCTGCGGTGCATTAGCCGGGCATGTACGAACCCGAAATCTTTCGGTCACGCGCACCACACCTACTATCAGATCGCCTGTATTCTTTCCTTGCTCAATCAGCCTGAGGCTGCGTTTGCGTGGCTTGAACGCAGCGTTGATACCGGCTTCGCCTGCTGGCCGTTTTTTCTGAAAGACCCATGCCTGAAAAACCTGCGCCGCCATGCTCAGTTTGAACTTCTGGTGAGTTCTTTACAGGCGAAATACCCCGACCACCTGGGATTGCTGTAGCTCGGGTCAGCAACTCTACCAAACATCAACGACTTCGGTTGTGGCTGGATGGTCGGCGATCCGGAAGGAATTCTGCTTAAGTTGGCGCGACCGCAGTCTCCATTCTTTATACGCCTGTACCTGCGCGAGTTTCGGAAATACAATTCCAGCGATGAATGCGCCGCACAAGGAGGAGCAATGAAACTTTCCAGCCGGCTCTGCACTTCTGCCCTCGGTATTTTCATGATGGCCTTGGCAAACTCTGCCTTGGCCCAAACTGATCTTTCTGTGACCTACCAGATCACGGCCAATCATGCGGGAGCCATACAGACTGCGGGGGTGAAGCCTCCGCTTACGGTGAAGTGGTCGGTGGCGGTGGCCGGGACCGCTTCCTATCCAATTATTGCGGATGGAATGGTTTTCGTTATTGGCGGTGGAAGCGGATCGACTCCGTCGACCCTCTACGGATTGAATGGGACAACGGGAGCAACCGTGTGGACGCAGCCGATTCCGGCGGGCTTCGGAAGCTGGATTGGAGCGGCTTACGATAATGGAAAACTGTTTGTGATTACCACCCAAACGCCTCCGTTCGATGCCGGGGGAATTTTCGCTTTTGAAGCGAGCGACGGACAGGAAGTGTGGAGCGCAAACATGGCTGGGCAGTACTCCTTCAGTTCGTCGCCCACCGCGTTGAACGGAATTGTGTACACCGGCGGGGCCGGCGACGGCGGTACGGTTTACGCGGTCAGCGAAAAAAACGGAGAAACGCTGTGGACGGCGAGCGTGGAGAATGGCGACTCATCGAATCCCGCGGTAAACGCGAATGGCGTGTATGTTTCCTACGTCTGTCCGCAAACCTACCGGTTCGCTCCCAAGACAGGCAAGCAGACAGGGCACTACAGTGGGCCCTGCGAGGGTGGGGGTGGGGAGACGGTGGCGCTTTACGATGGGCTGGTCTATGTCCGGGATCTTGTCGGGAACTATTCGACCGATGGGATCACGCTGAATGCCGCGACCGGCGCGCTGGTCGGCGGTTTCAACAGCCAGTACATGCCGGCCTTCCTGGGCAAGACTGCGTTTTATACCGAAGCGGATACGCTGACGGCGGTCAGCCTCACGACTGGAAATACGCTGTGGACGGCGGTTGCCAGCGCCGGAGAAACATATTCCTGTTCGCCGATCGTGGTCAACGGAGTGGTATACACCGGCACCAGCACGGGAAACCTGATCGGCTACCAGAACGTGACTGGCAAGCCAGTGGTTTCGATGAACGTTGGACTAGCCATTTCCTGTGGGGAGTATTTCCCCATCCCGCAAGCCGGAATGGGAGCCGGTCAGGGCCTGCTGGTGGTGCCAGCGGGGAGCCAGGTGGTTGCGCTGCAATAGTCGCGTTCGGGTAGACTGGCCACAGGCCCATGGCTGCGGCCCAGTCGCTCTATGCGCGTGCGCGTTCTCTTTTTTGGCATGTTGAAAGATCTTGCTGGGAAGTCCAGTGACACGCTGGATATGCCCGAAGACACGACGGTTGGCGATGTGCTGGCGCATCTTGAGTCGCGGATTCCACGGTTGAAGGATTCCCTGGCTTCCCTGGCCGTCGCGGTGAATCAGCAGTATGCGGGTGCGGAGACAGAGCTGAAATCTGACGACGAGGTGGCGCTGTTGCCGCCGGTGAGTGGGGGGTCAGGAGAACAGGCGGGGGAGCGTTACGCTTCAATCGTCCGCGAGCCAATCGATACATCCCAAGTACTGGCTGACATCAAGCGCGGCGAGGATGGAGCGGCCGTTGTTTTTGAGGGCATTGTCCGAAACCAGACACGAGGACGTAAAACGCTTTATCTCGACTATGAAGCATACGAAGAGATGGCGCTTCAGCAGATGGAGTCACTCGCCGGGCAGGCACTGACGCAGTTTCAAATCCGCGATGTCGCTGTTGTACACCGGTTGGGGCGGCTGGAGATTGGCGAGACCAGCGTGCTAATCGTGGTGGCGTCGGCCCACCGCGCCGCCGCGTTCGATGCGTGCCGCTCGCTGATCGATACCCTCAAGCGCACCGTCCCCATCTGGAAGAAAGAGTATTTTGAGGATGGCGCGGTATGGGCCGACGGGGAACCGTTCCCGGCCGAGATTGCGCGTGTAAATTCCCGCGACCGGGGCAGCCCGGCGGCGGACGGCGCATCTAAGTGAACGGGCTGAGCATGCTGGAACGCCTCGCTTCGCTCGGCGGGACCCTTCGGCTTCGCTCAGGGCAGGCAGCCGAAGGCGGCTGTCCCCGCATATATTTCTTTTATCGAATGAAAAAATCTGCAACGCTGATTCTTATCCTATTGGCCTGCGCCACTTCGCCGGCGCAGTCTGCTGCGCCGAATCAATCGACGAACGAATCCCTCCCCACGCTCAAAGTTGACGTGAAGCTGGTGAACGTCTACGTCACCGTCACCAATGCACAAGGCGGCCCGGTTGCCGGGCTCAAGAAAGAAAATTTTACGGTACAGGAAGATGGACGCGGCCAGACCATCTCGGTGTTCGATAAAGAATCCGCGGTGCCGCTTTCGATCGCGCTCGCCATCGATACCAGCCTGAGCACGCGGCACGATCTGCCGCTGGAGCAAGCCTCCGCCAAGCGCTTCGCGCGGGCCATCATGCGGCCGGTGGATGCGTTATCCGTATTTGGGTTTAGTGAAACGGTGCTGCAGTCAACTGCTTACATCTCCGATCTGAAGCGCATAGACGATGGCATTGACCACATCCGGCTGGGCGCGGCCACGGCGCTGTTCGATGCCGTCTATCTGGCCTCGCGCTCGCTCGACCGCCGCCAGGGACGAAAAGTTTTAGTGCTGATTACCGACGGAGGCGACACGGCGAGCAAGATGGACTACAAAGAGGCCGTGCGCGCCGCCGAGGAGGCCGAGGGCATCGTCTACAGCATCATCGTGGTGCCCATCGAGAGCAGCGCCGGACGCGAAACCGGGGGCGAACATGCCCTGATCCAGCTCTCGGAAGATACGGGCGGCAAGTACTACTATGCCACCTCCATGTCGCAACTCGACGACGCCTTCCGCCAGATCAGCGACGAACTCCGCACCCAATACCTGCTGGCCTACTATCCGTCGCAGCGCCTGTCGAACTCCCAGTTCCGCCGCATCGAAGTCAGTGTTTCCGGCGCGCCCGACTCCGCCAGCTACCGGGTACGACACCGAGCCGGTTACTACACTTTCAAGTCTGATTTCTGATTTCCCCTCCTATAAATTCGCCTGAATTCGCCCAGGCTTGATTCCTGAGATAGTCCAAGACATGACAGAGCCGACCTCTTTGTTAACTGCAATAGCAATAGGCAGGGATTTTCTTTTCCAGATTGGAAATACAGTTTTTCGGATTTCCGGCCTAGGTAGGCGTCAGAATTCCCCCCGCACTTTTGTCGTAAAATCCGTGTAAGTTATTGGTAAATCAAGAACTATTCTCAATCTCCCAGATTGGGTCCTGGGCTGGCTGGAAAATTGCTTCAGATCATCGAGAATCATCTTCAGTTTGGGGGACTGCGTTCCAAGAGTGGCTTTGTGCGGCGAAGTTTGGACCTGCATCCCGCCGATCCCCTGACCGATGATTTCAAAACTTTCTGATACGGCTTCTGGAAGACGAGATCTGGAAGCATGATGGTAAGCCAAATTCCGATGAGAACGATTCCGAAAGGAAGGTCTACGATGTTAAAGCTCAATTCCTCCCGCCCCGGCGCGCGATTTATCGTGCTGGCTTTGGTTGCCCTATCCGCACTACTTCTTTCATCTGTGGCATTTGCCCAGACAACGGTTTCAACTGGCAGTATCGTGGGCACCGTCTCCGACGCAACCGGCGCCGTAGTGGCCGGGGCAAAGGTAACGATTAAAGGTTCCACTGGACAAACGGTCCAGACGACCAGCAGCGGTACGGGATCGTATTCTTCGGGTGCACTGGTCCCGGGTTCCTACTCGGTACGCGTCGAGAGCAAGGGATTTAAGACGGCCCAGTTGAGCTTGAACGTCCAGGTTGATAATACCGCCAACGGCAGCATCAAATTAGAGCTTGGCCAAGAGAGCACAGTGGTCGAAGTGCAGGCCAGCGAAGTCACGGTAAACACGGAGCAAGCCGAGGTGCAGGGTGTTTTGAGCTCCAACCAGATTGAGAATCTGCCGGTCAATGGGCGCAACTTCCTTGACCTGGCGCAGCTTGAGCCAGGTGTCCAGATTCAGGACGGAACGAACTTCGACCCGACCAAGGTTGGCTACTCCTCCATTTCGTTTGGTGGACGATTCGGCCGCACGGCTCGTATCGAAGTGGACGGCGTCGATGTTTCCGATGAGACCGTCGGCACCACCACGGAAGATATTCCGGCCAGCTCCATTCAGGAGTTCTCGGTCGCACAGTCGAATCTCGATCTGTCGAACGAACTGACCTCCTCGGGCGCGGTTAACGTGACCACCAAGGCGGGTACGAACGCCTACCATGGCGAAGCGTTTGGCGTTTTCCGTGACCACGCGATTGGTTCGGCCAGTCTGCCGCACGCCACCATTTTGCCGTCACCATACTTTCAACGCAACCAGGACGGCGGCAACTTTGGCGGCCCGATCCTGAAGGATAAGGCATTCTTCTTCCTGGACGGCGAGCGGACCTTGCAGCACCTGCAGGCGCCGGTTTTGGAGAGCGCGCCGTTCCAAGGGTATTCGGGCTTCTTCCCGGCTCCTTTTATTGATGACGAGTTACTGGGGCGTATCGATTATCAGCTGACGAAGACGGCTCGTTTGTTTGGCCGCTTCACCTATTTCAAGAACTCGACTGACGCGACTTTCTTCCCGACCAGCTTCCAGGTGTATAACAACCGCGACGTCACACGGAATTATGTTGCGGGCGCGGATTTCAATACCGGCACCTTCACCCACACCATCCGCTTCTCGTATCTGAAGTTCCAGAACCAGATCGTGGATGGAACCCGGGGAACGGATCTTCCGTTCGCCAATTATCCAGTCAGTATCAATATCGGATCATTTACAGTAGGCCCGAACCTTCTGGCGCCGCAGACCACGCCGCAGTCGGATCACCAGTTGAAGTATGACGGCAGCAAGGCGATCGGCAAGCACATCCTGCGCTTTGGCGCCAGCTGGAACCACATTCAGGGCGGCGGTCAGGCTGCCTTCTACGGAACGAGCGCTAACGTGTTCGGCGGTTCACTTGACGGAGGCTGCGCGGCTGTAAGCGCTACCTGTCCCGCAGGACCGGACGGCACGACAAAGTCCAATCCCGTCAATTACGACATGGTCGAAGCCGTTGTTAGCAACGGCCAAGGCTATTCCACCCTTCAGCCAGCTTTGGGTTTCCCGGCTGGCGGTCTGGGACCGGATAATCGCCTCGCTTTCTACTTCGGAGACTCCTGGAAGATCCTTCCCAACCTGACGCTCTCGCCTGGCTTACGTTGGGCGCGCGATACGGGCCGGACCGACAGCGACCTGGGACCTCCGGGCTGTCCAGCAGCTTTTACCAACCCCTGTATCCCGCTAAATTCAGCCTTCCCTGGCTATGGAAATCCAGTGCGTCAGCCCAATCAGAATTGGGCGCCGCAGTTGGGCATTGCTTGGGATCCCTCCAGGAACGGCAAGACTGTCATTCGGGCCGGTGCGGGACTCTTTTACGAGAATGTGATTTTTAACAATGTACTTTTTGACCGTCCGCTGCGTGAGCCTAACGGTGCGTTCTTGTACGCAAGCGCGGCGTGCTTCGGTGGTCAGGCCATTCCACTCGCTATTCCTGGGGGTACTCTTAACTATCCATCCAGCGCTTGCGGAGGCGGTCCCGGTGTATTGTCTACGATCTCGGCGACGGCACAGCCTGTAGCCAACATCGAGACCGGACTGAAGGCTGCTTACCCATTCAGTCCCGGCTTGGTTAACGGAAGCTATGTGGGTGGCGTGCTAGCAGGCGGGCAAGCTCCGGCGCTCGGTTTGTTCGCTCCCAACTACGTTTCCCCGCGCTCGGTACAGATGAACATCGGCATCCAGCGCGAGATCCGCCACGGCATGGTGTTGACCGCCGATTTCCTGCGCAATGTGGAAACCCACGGTTTGCTCGGGGTTGACATCAACCACGTAGGTTCAGCCGACTCGCAATACTTCAGTGCCACCGGCGCGGAAGATGCGGTTGAAGGTGCGGCCAATGCGACTACAGGGTGCGGGGCTCTGACGGGGTCCGCAGCCGTCAACTGCGTTATTGCGAATGCGGGAGCGGGAAGCGCCGCTGGGGTCTTCTTGGCCAACGGATTGGGTACGCCGGGTGACGCTGGCGGTACTGCCTGTCTAAAAAGCCTCTTGCACCCATGCGCTTTTGGTGGAATCAACCAGAATTACAACGCCATGTTGTTCCTGGAGCCGATCAGCCGGTCGGTGTACAACGGACTGCAAATGAAGTTGGTACAGAACGTGACGAATCCGCTCAAGGGAGTAAAGGCCGCAAACTTCCAGCTGTCGTATGCTCTCTCCAAGTTTGTCAATCCGGTGGCTTTCCAGGGTAATGTGGCGCCCTCCAACGCAGTCGCCGCGAATGATCAAGACTTTGTGCTGCAGGCTGCCGATAACGATAATCCGCTGCGCTACATGGGTCCATCCCTCTTGGATCGCACCCACCAACTTTCATTCGGTGGCAATATAGACGTTCCTTTCAACTTCCGCCTGGGTATCATCGCCCACTTCTACAGTCCCCTTTCGAGCCCTGTAATCGTTGGTAGTACCGGAAGCTCGGGGCAGATCTTTCAGACGGACTTTACAGGCAGTGGATTTGGCAGCGATCCGCTTCCCGGAACCAAGAATGGGGCATTCGGTCGTTCGCTCGACGTAAATGGCCTCAATAGCGCTATCAGCAACTACCTGACTACGCAGGGGGGGCAGCCGACGCCTGCTGGCCAGCAACTAGTCGCGGCGGGGCTGTTTACGCCGACGCAGCTAGCATCGATTGGGTTGGTCGCTCCCGGCGGCGCCATCACTCCCACCCAATCCATACCGATCACGACGGCTCCGCCAAACCAATTGCCGTTCACCTGGACAAAGGCGTTGGACTTCAAAATCGCCTGGGAAGGGAAGATCAAAGAACGGTTCACCATTGAACCCAGCGTCGGCTTCTACAACATTTTCAACTTCAGCAATTACAACCTGCCGCCGGGCGTCATGACCGGTTGGGTCAACCAGGGATCGAACTCGATCAATAGCACGGCTAAAGGGTTCAACGGCACAAGCGTTCAAAGCGATTCCTATCGCGTAGGCGTTGGCACAGGCGTGTTTGGCCTGGGCGGACCCCGCGTGATGGAGTTCCAGTTGAAGATTAGCTTCTAGACCGGAGTTAACTACAACAGCCACCAGCCCGCAAGGCTGGTGGTTTTTTTTCGTCTAGGGATTGAGTTGCCCGCGTAGATGTTTCGAGAGTTTTTCGATCTGCTTCAGTTTCTGAGTCACGTCTTTGGGAAGCATTCCCTTCCTGATCTCGGCGACGTCGGAAGGAATGGTCTGAGCGAGTTTGGAGAGTTCGTCTGCTTGCTGCTGCAGCTTGGAGAGATCGAGAGAACGTTTGGCAGGAATGGGAGGAGGGAGATCCCGTTCAGCTTTTGCCGAGGCTTGTCCTGCTTGTACTTCGCCGGGAGGGACGGCTGTGGGCCGTGGCTCTTGCGCCGATCCGGCCGCTGCCACCAGCAATAGGGTTCTGAGAAGAACATGAGTTTTCACAGCGGCCCCCTGTGGAAAGAAAGATTACGAATATCGTACTCCGGCTTTTTTGTGCCGGCTAGGGGTTGAGTTGCCTGCGCAGGTGTTTCGAGAGCTTCTCGATCAGCTTCAGCTTTTCGATCGTGTCCTTGGGCAGCAGTCCCTTCTGAATGATCGCGACGTCGGCAGGGATAGTTTGCGCAAGCCTGGCCAGTTCGTCGGCATCGTGCTGGAGCTTGGCTAGGTCGAGGTGAGACCGCTTGGTGATCGGCGGAGGAATGTTTTTTTCTGTCTGTGCCTCGGCTTGATCAGCCTGCCGTATTCCGGGTGGTATATGCGTTTGCGCCAGGGCTGAGGATGCCGCAAACAGGACCAAAGGGAGAACGCACGCGAGATTTTTCACGGCAGGCCTCCTCACTCGAGAGACAAACTTTTCCGATATTGTATCCCCGTAATTGCGATCTGTGCTTCCTTCTTCCGCTCTCCTATAATGAGCCGATCCACTTCCGCTCTCCGTGTACAATGCCAGCATGGCTTTTCGTGCGCAGGGAAACCCTAATGCCGCCAAGCGGGGGCGGACCCCGCCCCCGGAAGAGACTTTCGAAGAAGCCGGATTTCTCAAAGCTTTGGGGGAAAAGCAGAAGCCGGTCAGCGTCAAGCTGATGGATGGGCAGACCGTGAGCGGCTGGATTGAATACTATGACAAGCACATGGTGCGCCTGACCCGCGAAGGTGTGCCTAACCTGTTCATTTTTAAGCACGAGATTATGTACATCGCGGAGGATGGCGGCGCTAAGAAGTGAAGGGCCGCGTTCGGCGGCCGGGAGACTAGTGGCGGCACTGAAAATCGAGAGTCCGCGTACCGGATGCCGGAAGCCTCGCCCTGATGTCGATGTCCCCAAATTCAACCAATCACGACAGTTTCATTCCCGCCATGTCAGAGATCGCGCGCGAGGCGGGCGCGCTGCTGATGCACTACTTTCACCAGCATCTTAAGATTGAGTACAAGGGCGACGCCGATTTAGTGACGGCGGCGGACCGCGCCGCCGAGGCGCTGATTCGCGATCGCATCCGTCAGAAGTGGCCCACCCACGACGTTCTTGGCGAAGAGCAGGGACTCAGCGACCAGGGCAGCGAGTATCGCTGGTACGTCGATCCGCTCGATGGTACGACGAACTTCGCGCATGGATATCCGGTGTTCTGCGTTTCGATGGGCCTCGAATACCGGGAGCGGCTATCCGGGCAGCGGGCAAGTCGGGTGGCCGCGGTGGTCTACGATCCCACGCGTGACGAGTTGTTTACCGCGGAACAGGGAAGAGGCGCACGGCTGAATGGTGAGCCAATTCAAGTCTCGAAAACCGCTACGCTGAAAGAAAGCTTGCTGGCGACCGGGTTTCCCAGCCACAAGCGGCATAAGAATCCGAATATTTTCTTCTATCACCAGATCACGTTGCGCACGCATGGAGTGCGCCGGGCGGGGTCTGCCGCGCTCGATTTGTGCAACGTCGCTTCGGGGCGCTACGACGGATTCTGGGAGTTCAATCTTAATCCCTGGGACACGGCGGCGGGCGTGCTGATCGTAGAGGAAGCTGGTGGCAAGGTCACGCGGTTCGACGGATCGCCATTCGAGCTCAACAGCCGCGAGACCGTGGCCTCCAATGGCCTGCTGCATGAAGCTTTGCTCGCGGAGTTTAAAGATATCTTCGCTGGAAGAGGCCTGGAGCCGCTGCCCGATCCGCGCGAGTACAAGAGATAGCTTTCTGCCCCCGGTTAACGTGAATGTGCCATCCATCGGCTAAACCTAGTCCTGGCAGTCGCGTTACAATAATCAGGGAATGGGTAGCCGCTTCTGCCTGTCCCTTAATCCTTTTCCTACAGGCTGAACGTGATCAATTCTCTTCTGGAACGCAAAATCGAAAAGCGGCCTGACCAAGTCCGGCTGCAGGGACGCATTCTTTTTCTCACCGAAGATCCGGAATTGATCAGGCGGCAACTCGCCGGGGAAGACTTGCCCTGGGACACGAAGAATCCGGCGAGCAATCCCAAGCTTCGTGATGACATCTCGACCGACGAAATCACGCCTGCGCATTATTGTTTTTATTTTGACGAGACGCTGGGCGAGATTCCTTATGTTGGGCTGAAATGCGGCAGCGTGACGCCCATCGGCCGCGGCGACGTGAAGCGCGGCGGATTTGTATGCGCGGTCAGCGGGAAGCGGCGCGGCAAAGGATCGAGCCGAGAGCAGTCGCCCTATGCGGAAATGTGCGCGGGAATCCGTGTAGTGATTGCCGAAAATATTGAGCGCATCTACAAACAGAATTGCCAGAATCTTGGAGTGCTGACTTCGACGAACTTTTCGCTGATCGACAGGATTCGCGGCGGAGAAGATATCCCGCTGAGTGAGTTCACTGCGGGTGAAGATGAAATTACTCGCCAAGTCATTGAATACGGCGGGCTGTTTCCGTTCAATGTGGCGCGCATGCAAGGGAAAGTGTTTCTGCCGCCGATCAAAAACGCGGGCGAGGGCGCCCGCGCCACACCGGCAATGACCGTTGCGGAGAAGATTTTTGCTCGGCACATGGTAAACGAAAAGGGCGGAATTGGCGTTGGCAGCGTGAAGCCGGGCGACACCGGATTCGCCCAAGCCGATTTGCGCTTCAGCCATGAGTACGTCACGCCCATGGCGGCGATCTTTTTTGAGCGCTACGTGGGCAAGGATGCGAAGGTGAACGACGCTTCGAGCATTATCTTTTTCCGCGACCATCTGACTTTTCTGGATGAAGTGATTTCGGAGGAGAAAAAGAAGCTCGGCCTGCTCGATTTGGCGACACAACTGAAGTTGAAACAGCAGGACTTTGCCGCCAAGCAGGGAATCAAGTTGCATGGCGAATTGAAAGACCGCAAAGGCTCGGAAGGCATCTGCCACGCGATCGTGCTCGAGAGCTATGCGCTGCCCGGACAACTCAACATTGGCTCGGACTCGCACACTCCGCACGTGGGCGCGATTGGCTGTGTCGCTTTTGGCATTGGAACCACGGATGTGTTCAATAGCTGGATCACGAAAGATGTGCGGGTCAAGGTGCCGGAGTCAGTGAGGATCGTGATTCGCGGCAAGCGCCATGCGAATGCCACGGCGAAGGATTTTATCCTGAAGATTCTCAGCCTCGACTACGTACGCAGCGGCAAGGCGCTGGCGAAAGTGATGGAATACGCCGGCGAAGCGATTGAAGAGCTCAGCGTAGACGAGCGCGCCACCATGACCAACATGGCGGCTGAGATCGGCGGATTCACCGGCATTGTGGCACCGGACAAGAAAGCGGTCGATTTCCTGGTGGAACGGCGCGGGATGGATCGCGCGAAAGCCCAAGCCATGATCGAGGGCTTGTACAGCGATCCCGATGCGCAGTATGCGGACGTGATCGAGCTCGATGCAGCCGAGATTAGGCCCATGGTCGCGACCCCGGGTGATCCCGGCAACGGAAAATATGTGCGCGATTTGAACACTCCAGTTCCGGTTGAGATTGCTTACGGCGGCACCTGCACCGCGGGCAAGAATGAAGATATGGACATGTACGCCGCCGTGCTGGCCGATGCGCTCAGGCAAGGGAAGCGCGTGGCCGACTCGGTGAAGTTCTACATTCAGTTTGGATCGCAGGAAACGCGCGAGTATTGCTTGCGCAAGGGCTACCTAGAGGTGTTTCAGAGAGCCGGAGCGATCGTGATTGAGCCGAGTTGTGGCGCGTGCATCAACGCGGGGCCGGGAGTTTCGACGCGTCCGGATCAGGTGGTGATCAGCGCGCAGAACCGCAACTTCCCGGGGCGCAGCGGCCCGGGACAAATGTATCTGGCATCGCCGTTGACGGTCGCGGCCAGCGCGGTGGCGGGGTACATTGTGGAGTATGAGCCTAGCGAGAAGAGGGAGTTGGTGGGCGTATAAGAGTGAAGAGTTTAGAGTTGCTTGCCCCGGTCCTCAGACTGCACACCAAAAACTGAGGACTCAATTTGCTTCCACTGTTCGTGGGCCTTCTTATCGTCCGGTTCGGATTGGAACTGACTGACGGCGCGCTCAAGATTCTTGCCGAGCAGTTTGGGTATCGAGACAGTAGAGCGCGCGCTCTTTCGCGGGACGCCGCGTTTAAGGGGAGCGGCTGTAGTCCTTTGTTTTGGTTTGGCTCTTGCCATCCGCTCCTCCTTTTTGGCTAATTATATATACTTGGGTTCTTCTGAGCGAACTGCCGAAACTGGAACTCGAATTCTTCAGGCGAGTAGATCCCCTTCTGCACCAGCAGAGTATTCATGGAATAGACCGTTGCACGGAAGCGCTCGTCGCGTGACAATTTCTCCATAGCCTCGTCGAAGCTGATCAGTTCCTTGTCTTCAGATATCCCACATCCGGGTCGTTGAACCGACATTGTCGATCGAGTCCCCCTGGTCCCAACTATTCTACGCTGTCACCAAGTAATGCTTCTCCAGGTAGCATCCCCCGCCAAACAGGAAGGCCTGAGTAACCCAGCGCCAAAAGGCCCAGGGAACCTGTGTTCGAACTATTTGTTCCCTCGGTGAGAGTTGGCTGCAGCTGAGTTCCCGGCCCTACCCCCGCGGATGCGGCGCAATTTCCGGCTGTTATTGCCGTGTTGGGCGCGGATTCATAACCGAACTCAGAGAGCTCGAGGAAGGGACCATGCGCCGTAACAACCCGAACGCGGAGCCAACCGTAATGGGGTTGACCTGACTGGGCGAAATGGAACCCGACGTATCCGCTCTGGTTTGGCTGGAAGTTCGCAATGTATCGGTTGAAATAGTAATAGCCGATCAGCAGCCCGTACTCCTGGCCCTTGCCAAAAGTTCCTTTCGACCCAATCGTCTCCCCGGATGAGAGCTCCAGGGGCAATCCGCTGGCGCTCGTCAACACCTTCGCATCGGGAATGTTGGGTGTAAAAAACGCCCGCGCTCTGCGACTTCCGGGATGCGATGAGGCATCGTTATACGTCACCGCTACGTTGAAGGGAGCCACCTTCTGGTGAGCGGGATTGAACGCGTAGGTCTCTGTAGAGGCCAGCGTCACCGAGAGGCTGCCGCAGACGGGTGCGGCTTCGACCGGCACGGAAAGAGCCAGCAGAGCTACGCCGGCGGCGCTCGCAGCCAGACTATATTCGTTTAGCTGTCGAAACACGCGGCCGGCCAAGGGTTGAGGGCACCTGACGTGCCCTTCTAGGTGCTGAGAGTTCTTGTCAGTAGGTTCATTCATAATTACATCTCCGCTGCGCGGTTCACTGTGGGGTATAAGGTCTGAAAACGTATCCGGCTCCGATGTTTATGTTGTTGGATGAGGTAGTGGAGACCACTGTGTTTCCGCTGATCGCCACCGCAGTGCCGAATCCCGAACCAAATCTGGCATCGGAACCGGTCAGGAGAGCTGATTGACTCTCATTCGTCCACCCGCCGGTCGGCTCGACGAAAATGTACGTGGCACCTTCACCACCAAACGGTCCCCCAAACAGGATCGTGGAGTGTGAGAAAAAAGGCGCCCCCGCGACAACGTAATTGTTCTGGATCGCGACGGAAGCGCCAAGTTCCTGGCCTGCTGTAAGGCCTGTGGCAGTGAGCTTGGCGGTCTGCGTCATGTTTGCCCATCCGCCGGAGGGCTCCACGAAAACATAAGCTGCGCCCTGCGTTTGATTGACTCCGAGGGCGCCGGCTGCAATGGTTTGCCCGCTCATCGAGACCGAAGTAGCGAACTCATCATATTGCTGGCCGTCGGACGCGGTCAGTTTGGCGGATTGGGTCGCGTTCCTCCATCCGGAGGCAGGCTCGATATACACGTAAGCTCCACCTTGGTCTTGATTTGCTCCGATCGCTTCGTAGGGTGAGCCCACCACAACCGCGTTGCCGCTTGCTGAAACAGAAATTCCGAATTGCTCGTTGGCTTGACCATCGGATGGGCTTAATTTCGCAGTCTCGTTCGCATTCGTCCACCCGCCGGTGGGTTGCGTGTAGACGAACGCCTCCCCCACCTCGTTGAGGATGTACGGCGCTCCCGCCACAATCGTGCTTCCGCTGATCGATACGGACCACCCTACTGTGCCGCCGCGGGCCGCTTCGGTAGTGGAAAGCTTAGCCGTTTCCGTGAGCGTACCCTTCCATCCGCCGGCTGGCTCGACGAAAACGTAGACGCCCCCAGACTGATTCGGACGCGCATAAGGATCTCCCACCACAATGGTGTTGCCATAGATTGCGACGGAGTTACCGAAAAGGTCGTACGGCGAGCTGTCTGACGCCTTAAGCGTTGCGGTCTCGGTCATGTTTCCCCAGCCGGAGCTCGGCATCACATACACCGATACGATCTGCCCGTAAGGCGCTCCCACCGCGACGACGTTACCGCTGATCGCCACCGCGGTCCCATTGTGGTAGGCGAGGAAATACGATGACGACAGCTTTGCCAACTGCGCCCAGGGAGGGCTGGCATTCGCGGGCGTGCGACCTGGTTGCTGGCCGAAAGCGGCGCTATTCAGCGATAACAAGACGAAGCCGACGAAGGCGGAACGTGCCATGCTCACAGAGTCTCCGGGATACGCGATCGCGAACACGAACTGAGGAGGGAATACGTCCAATAAAACGCAGGCAGATTGTCCTCCGGTGGCTGCGGTGTGTCAACACGAAAATCTCCATCGCGTTGCTGGCCGTGATGGCTTAAGATGTCATCCGTAAGTGGTTGAGTTTAGGCAAGGTGGCTGAAATCAGCCACTACCGAATCTGCAACTTTTCTGCTAAGTATGAGTTCAAATAGATAGGCGCTTCGGATAGAAACAAGATCTTGAAGACCTGCAGATCCGATAGGCTTGTGCTGGAAATGGCGGATCTGAGACAAGGGGGATTCACATGAGGTACATGAAATATTTGGCTTTGGCAATGGTCTTGATGCTGCCACTCGCCTATTCGCAAGCGCAGGTCGGGGTTGGCGTGGGGTTTGGGCCGGGCTATTATGGCGCAGCGCCGGTTTGCTCCTACGGCTACTACGGATACGCGCCTTACGCCTGCGCGCCCTACGGCTACTATGGGCCTGCCTGGTTTTCCGGTGGACTATTCATTGGCGCCGGACCTTGGTATGGCTGGGGCGGCGGCTGGGGCTACGGTCGGGGCGGCTGGGGCTATGGCCGGGGCGGCTGGGGTGGTCGAGGCTACTACGGACGAGCGGGCTACGGCGGCCGAGGCTATGCTGGACGAGGCTATGCTGGCGGCTCCCGCGGTAACGCGTTCCACGGTGGCGGTGGATATCGCGGCTCCGCAGGCGGAGGCTTCCACGGCGGCGGTGGCGGATTCCATGGCGGCGGCGGTGGTGGCGGATCCCACAGTGGCGGCGGTGGTCATGGCGGCGGCGGACACCGGTAATCGATTCTGACGCTGGGTTTGTTGGATTCTTAGCACACCAAGGAAACGGCTGGCAGCGAGCGCTGCCGGCCGTTTTTGTTTTTGCGGAGCGCCCCCATTTCTTGCTAGAATGTGCGTTCTCTCAGACACCGCCGTAGTAAAATAGTCGCATCCAGTTTAGGAGACCGACACCGTTATGACTTACGTAATCGCAGAACCTTGCATCAACACCAAAGACACAGCGTGCGTGGATGCATGTCCGGTGGATTGCATTCATCCCAAGAAGGATGATCCCAAATACGCCACCGAGACGTTGCTCTACATCGATCCGGTGGAGTGCATCGACTGCGGCGCATGCGTGCCGGTCTGCCCGGTCTCGGCCATCTTCGCGCTCGACGACCTCCCGGAAAAGTGGAACTCGTTTACCGAACTCAACGCGAAGTACTTTGGACGATAGCCAACGGTAGCAGCGGCGGTTTGGGGCGCGCGTCCTACACGGACGCGCGCCTATTGCTTTGCAGGCTCCTCGTGAGTCATCATTCTGCGACAGTGGCGCGCAATCTGTTGTTCTTCCTGAGTGGGAACAGCCTGAATTTTGTCGGCGGTGAGCCCAAGCTGTTCAAGGCCTTCCGTGGCGGCGGATCGAATGCGATTGCTGTGCTCTCCTATGCCGCCGGTAAAGACGAGAAGATCCACACCGCCCAGCAGGGCCATGTAAGCGCCAATCACTTTGCGCACGGAGACCGCAAAGACATCCAGCGCCAGGGCGGCTTCCCGGTCATTGTCATTGGAACGGGCGCGCTCTTCCAGAGCCTTCACGTCGCTTTCACCCCCTGAAAGCGCAAAGAGCCCGCTGCGATGGTTGAGCAAAGCTTCCAGTTCATCGGCACTCAGTTTCGCATTCCGCAAAAGATAGAGGATGACGCCAGGATCGAGATCGCCGGAGCGCGTCCCCATGGGGATGCCGCCGGTTGGAGTCAGACCCATGGTGGTGTCGATCGATACTCCATTGCGCAGTGCGCAGAGGCTCGATCCGTTTCCCAGATGCGCAAAGATGGCTCGCCGTGGAAGGTTCGCGCCGAAGTGATGCACCAGGGACTCGTAAGAAATCCCGTGGAAGCCGTAGCGCCGAATCCCGGCATCGAAATAGGTCCTGGGAATCGGCAGTCGCGATGCGAGCTCCGGCATGGTCTGGTGGAAAGCGTCATCGAAACAGGCGAAGTGAGCCGCCGAGGGGAAGATCGACTGCGCGGACGCGATCAGCGTTAAAGCCTGCGGAATGTGCAAAGGCGCGAAGTGCGTTGCCCGGCGCAGTTCGTCCAGCACTTGTGGCGTGATGAGTTGGTGGGTGCAAAGTTTTGGGCCGCCGTGAACGATGCGATGGCCCACGGCGACCGGGACGGCGTCGGGGATGTGCTCCCGGATTGCCGTACACAAAGCGGTGAGAGCATCGCTCTGTGATTCGTGGATATGATCGCGCTGGGTCAGCAATGTTCCGTCGGCCGAGCGGATGTTTAAGCTACCGCTGCGGTGTCCAATGCCTTCGGCGCTGCCCGTGAGCAGCGGTTCTTCATCGTTGTCGTTGTTATCGCCGTCGTCGTTCGTGCCGCGGCAGTAAACCCCGAATTTCAGCGATGACGAGCCGCTGTTCAGCACCAGAATGAGATCGCCATTTCCCACCAATTTGTTCACGGCGCCTACTTCATCCATTTCCAATTGCGAATTTCTTCTCGATCGATGCCTTCGGCATGGGCATAGTTAATGCTGTCGATGATCTGGTCCTTCAGCCATTCTTTTACATGCGCCCCGACGGGCTGCAGACGCGGAACGCGGTCGATGACATCGATGGCCAGGTTGAAGCGATCCACCTGGTTGATAATCGCCAGTTCCAGTGGAGTATTGATGTTGCCCTTTTCTTTATATCCGCGCACGTGAATGTTCTCGTGATTGGTGCGGCGGTAGGTGAGCTTATGGATGAGGGAAGCATAGGAGTGAAAGTTGAAGATTACGGGTTGGTTGGTGGTAAACAGAGAATCGAAGTCGCGGTCGGAGAGTCCATGCGGATGTTCGGTCGCCGGCATGAGGCGGAAGAGATCGACGGTGTTGACGAAGCGGATCTTCAAGTCAGGGAAGTGCTTCTTCAAAATCTCGACGGCCGCGAGCGACTCCATGGTGGCGATATCGCCCGCGCAAGCCATCACTACATCGGGTTCGGCACCGTCGTCGGTGGATGTCCAATCCCAGATGCCGATGCCCTTGGTACAGTGCGTGACCGCTTCGTCCATATTGAGATACTGAAGGTGATCCTGCTTGTCGGCAACGATGACGTTGACGTAATCGCGTGACCGCAGGCAATGATCGGTGACGCTCAGCAAACAGTTCGCGTCGGGCGGCAAATAGATGCGGACTACATCGGGACTTTTATTTGTGACTACGTCAAGGAAGCCGGGATCTTGATGAGTGAAGCCGTTGTGATCCTGCCGCCATACCAGCGATGTGATGAGGAGGTTGATCGATGGCACGGGAGCGCGCCATGCGAGTTCGTTCTTCGACTTCTCCAACCACTTGGCGTGCTGGTTGAACATCGAATCGATCACATGGACGAACGCTTCGTAGGTAGAAAATAGACCGTGGCGGCCGGTAAGGACGTAGCCTTCGAACCAGCCTTCCAGCGTGTGTTCGCTGAGCATTTCCATGACGCGCCCGGAGACATCGAGTTCGCCGCCGTCGGCGTCATCCGGCTGGTATTCGGCAAGCCATGTTTTCTTGGAGGCGGCGTAGATAGCCGTGAGCCGGTTGGAAGCGGTTTCATCTGGACCGAAGACGCGGAAGGAGTTCATGTTACGGCGCATCACTTCGGCAAGAAAATGCGCGAGCACGTCGGTCGGTGGAGCATAGGTTGTGCCCGGAGCTTTCACGTCGGTCGCATAGTTGCGGAAGTCTGGCAGCTCGAGTTCTTTACGCAGCAGGCCGCCATTGGCATGCGGGTTGGCGGAAATGCGTCGCGGGCCTGACGGTGCAAGCTCCTGCAGTTCTGGTATGAGTCTTCCGTTGCCATCGAATAGCTCTTCAGGCTTGTAGCCGCGCATCCAGTCTTCAACGATTTTCAGATTCTTCTTGTTTGTAGCCGGATCCGGCACGGGAACCTGATGGGCGCGCCAAGTGCCTTCCACTTTGTGTCCGTCGACTTGTTTCGGCCCGGTCCAGCCTTTCGGCGAACGGAGAACGATCATGGGCCAGCACGGTCGCTTCGCATCGCCGGTTGAGCGGGCGTGCTGCTGGATCGAACGAACCTCCAGGATGCACTGCTCTAAAGTGAAGGCCATTTTCTGATGCATCTCATCCGGATCGTCGCCTTCAACGAAGTACGGTTTGTGGCCGTATCCGATGAGCAGCGCCTCCAATTCTTCGTGCGGAATACGCGCCAGGACCGTAGGATTTGCGATCTTGTAGCCGTTGAGATGCAGCACTGGCAATACCGCTCCATCGCGAATCGGATTCAGAAACTTGTTCGAGTGCCATGAGGTTGCCAGCGGACCGGTCTCGGCTTCACCATCACCGACTACCACTGTGACGATGAGATCAGGACTGTCGAACGCAGCTCCGTAGGCGTGCGAGATGGAGTAGCCGAGCTCACCGCCTTCGTGAATGGAGCCAGGCGTCTCCGGTGTGCAGTGCGAGCCGATTCCACCAGGAAAAGAAAACTGCCGAAAGAATTTGAGCATGCCTGCTTCGTCGCGGCTCTTGTCGGGATAAATCTCCGAATAGTGGCCTTCCAGATAACTGTTGGCGAGCGTAGCCGGCGCGCCGTGACCGGGGCCGGAAATGTACATAACGTTTAAGTCATATTTCTTGATGAGCCGGTTCAGGTGAATCCATACGAAAGATTGGCCGGGATCTGAACCCCAATGGCCGAGAAGACGATTCTTGATGTGTTCCGGTTTCAATGGTTCGCGAAGCAGAGGGTTGCCGCGCAGGTAGATCATTCCTGCGCATAAATAATTGCAGGCTCGCCAATAGGCAGCCATTTTTCTCGACTCTTCGCTAGAGAGGGGCGGCATGATTTCGGTTGCGACAGCCATGAATGTTTCTCCTTGAGCTAAAATCTTTAGGATGCCGGTATAGCGTCGGCGGATTCTACCGATTTGAGGTAACGGACCGTCGCGAAATCGCAGCTCGCGGCGGGCTGTCAGACTCAAGTGCTATGGTTTCGGAACGATTTCGATCTGGAAGACGTTCGGCCACAACTTGCCGGTGACAAACAATCGCTTTCGCTCTGAATCGTAAGCGATTCCATTCAACACCGCGCCCGATTCAAGCCGGTAGACCGGGCTCAGCAGACCTTTGAGGTCGATCCACCCAACTACCTCTCCGTTCCGCGGAGAGATGCGGGCGATTCGATCCGTCTGCCAGACGTTGGCGAAAATCTCTCCCTCTACGAACTCCAGTTCGTTCAACTCTTTAACCAGAGTTTTTCCGTCGTGGACGGTGAAGCGGCGCTTTTCTGCCAGCGTACTGGGATCGAGGACGCGGATCTCAGACGTTCCGTCGCTCATAAAAATCTCGCGCCCGCCGGTGGCCAAACCCCATCCTTCGCCGGAGTAAGAGAATTGCCGCAGCAAGTGGAAATCGTTGAGGTTGTATACAAATCCTGTTTGGGACTGCCAGGTCAGCTGTACCACTTCATTCTTCAGGAGGGTAATTCCTTCACCAAAGAATTGCGGTGCGAGCTCGACCCGTTGAACTACCTCTCCAGTTTCCAGACGAACCTTGCGGAGAGAGGAACGCCCCTGAAGTCCAGTGCCTTCGTAGAGAAATCCATCACGGTAGGCGAGACCCTGGGTAAAAGCACTCGAGTCGTGGGGGAAAGTTCGGACGATCTTGAACGTGTACTCTGGCGGTCTTGCGGAATGAGTCCGGTGGGAAGACTGGCCTAAGAAGGACTGGGCGAGGAGTAATTGCGCGAGTGCAGCGAGTGAAAACGCAATCGCAACCCGTCGCGTTGTTCCAGATGGCATGCTTGCCTATTGTCGCATTTGCGCGCCGGGGAGGCGGTTCAGCCAGTGTTGGCGGGTCCACCAGGCGTTGAGTCTCCGGCGATGCTTTCGATGCTCGACAATAGGTCCGTCCCGAGGTGGCCCTTGTCCACGCAGCCATGTGCGCCGGCCTGTATTGCGCCCGGCAATAACTGAACCGGATCATTCTGGCTCATAATTAAGATCTTTGCGTTGGCGACCTCCTGGCGAAGAAGACGCGCCGTTTCCAAACCATTTAAGCCTGGCATACTAATGTCTAAGAGGATGACATCGGGCTGAAGGTCCCGGGCCTTCTGAATTGCTTCCTTGCCATCTTTCGCTTCGCCGCAGACCTGCCAATTCGTCTGGGATGCCAGAATATCCATCACGCCCTGACGGACCCGTTCGTTATCGTCGACCACAAGAATTCGCATGCCTATCGCCGGTACAGTTAAGCTCGGTTGTTGCCACGATTTTGTAGGATAGCTAGTCGCTATATGAGTAGGATATACGGTGATTACCGTAGGAGGTGTTGGTGTGTCATTCCGTGACAGAAGACCGAGAACCAGGAAAGGGCCGACATGGCCGCTCACAACGGTCACCTGACCAAGGGCGAGCAGAAACAGCTCAACAAGGAACAGAACCGTACGAGCAAGCAAATCTATAAAGACAAGCATGATGGAAAGTAGTTCGAGCATCTAACTTCCCCCCAAGTTCAGGACAAGAGCCGCGGCAGGCCGCGGCTTTTCTCTTTTTCGGAATGCGGATCGGACGGTGCATTCTTACGCTGCCAAGTTGTCTATAATGGCCGGGCGAACCCTGCGCGGCATCTCGCACTGCGCGTCCGTTGCGAGGTCGCGGAGAAATGTCAGTCGACGGTATGAATGTGAAGCCTGGATTGGAAGTAGCGAGCCTGAGCGATGTGGGTTGCCAGCGCGAAAACAATGAGGACTCCTACCTCTATTGGGAGCCGGTGGCTGAGCGTGAGCTGCAGAGCAAGGGCAGACTGGCGGTGATCGCCGATGGCATGGGCGGATACGAAGGCGGCCAGGAAGCCAGCAGACTGGCGGTGGAGACGGTGCGTGAAGTTTATGACAACGTCGTCCGCGACGATCCGCACGCCGCTCTGCTCGAGGCATTTGCCAGGGCCCACGAAAGGATTCAAGCTTACGCCGCCGAGCACCCGGAGCTGCACGGTATGGGGACCACCTGCACCGCGCTGGTAATCCGCGAGCGCCAGCTTTATTTTGCGCACGTCGGAGATAGCCGCCTTTATCTGGTGCGCGGTGCGCGCATCGCCCGCTTGACTCGCGACCACTCCTATGTGGGCAGACTGGTGGAGTCGGGCCTGGTGCGTGCCGAGGATGCCGAGAAGCATCCGCAGCGGCACATCCTCACTGCCGCTCTAGGAGCGGGCATTGAAGTTTCCGTGGAAAGCCCCCAACAGGGGATGGCCCTGCATGACTCCGACGATCTTCTGCTGTGTACTGACGGTCTGTGGGGCGTGGTGAGCGATCAGGAACTGGAGACGTCGGTGAAGGGCAGCACCCCGGCGGAGTGCTGCGCCGCTTTGGTGAAGTTGGCGCTGCAACGGGGCGGCCCGGATAATATCACTGTGCAGATCCTGCGGGTTTTGCCCGAAGCCTGACCCAAATCATGCAGAACTGGCGCCGACCCTGAGAACTTTTCGTTCTCCGCACCGCAATCCGATGCACAGGTGGGGTTGACGGCGCCATCCGTATGCTCCACAACCCGCTGAAAATAAAGTGCCTTACGAGGTAGCTTGTGGTCCGCAGAAGCGGTTCGTCAATTGCTGATGGCATAAGGTCGATAAAGTCTATTAAAATCATGGACTTTGTGGCATAATGACTGCCGATATGAAAATCTCGCAAAAGGGACTTTACGCATTGCAGGCCATGATGATGTTGGCCCGCCACTACCACCAGGGCGCGATCAAGATCCGTGAGGTCGCGTATGAGGAGAATCTTCCGGAAAAATTTCTGGAACTCATCCTCCTCGAGCTGAAAAATGCTCGTATGGTCGAGAGCGTGCGCGGAGCCAAAGGCGGATATCAGTTGCGGCGCGATCCTTCCGATATCCGGCTCAGCGAGATCATGCGTTTGATCGACGGCCCGCTGGCGCCGTTTGGCGATGCCGAGCAGTTGCGTACGCTGATCGACCGCGATCTACCGCACCGCGCGCTTTATCAGTTATTCCTCGACGTCCGCGATGCGGCCGCCAATATTCTGGAAAACACAACTCTGGCGGACCTTATCTCCGGCCCGGGTCCGCGTGCAACCAAGGGCAAACGCGCGGCCAAGAAAAAGGAAAAGGGCAGTGTTCTGCCCATGGTAGTCGGGGGACAGTAAGGGTGAGTAGACGCCTTTTGGTAGCGTTGGTTCTCGCGTTAGGGGCTGCGGTTCCAGGTTGGGCACAAACCACAATTCGCGTGGGCGCGTTTCCCAACATCACGCACGCGCAAGCCATGGTGGGCAAAGCGAACGGCTGGTTCGCCAAAGCTATGGGCCCGCAAGTCAAAGTGCAGTGGACCAGCTTCAACGCCGGCCCATCCGCGATCGAGGCCCTGTTCGGCGGCGCCATCGATATGACTTATGTCGGCCCCAATCCGGCGATCAACGGCTACGTCCGGTCCAATGGCGAGGCGGTTCGTGTGGTGGCCGGAGCGGCGAGCGGCGGAGCTTCGCTGGTGGTGCGCAACGACAGCGGAATTCAAAAGCCGGAAGATTTCCGTGGCAAACGCGTGGCTTCGCCCCAGTTCGGCAACACCCAGGATGTGGCGCTCCGCAACTGGCTGAAGAATCATGGAATGAAGTCCAATGACAAGGGTGGGGACGTCCAGATCATTCCCATGGCAAATCCAGATCAACTCACGTTGTTCTTGAAAAAGGATCTGGACGCGGCCTGGGCTCCCGAACCGTGGGCTACGCGCCTGATCCACGAGGGTAATGGCCGTCTCTTCGTCGATGAGCGCACACTCTGGCCGAACGGGCAGTTTGTCATTGGGCTGTTAGTAGTGAACACGAAGTTTCTGCAGAGTCATCCCGACCTGGTTAAGAATTGGATTCGGGCGAATCTCGACCTTACCGATTGGATTAATAGCCACCAGGCTGAAGCCAAGAAACTTTTGAACCAGCAAATTCTGGCCGAGACCGGCAAAGCCCTTCCCCTTGCGGTTCTCGACGAGGCGTTTGCGCGCATGCAGGTTACTTACGATCCCTTGCACAGCGCGCTCACGACCGCGGCGCAACAGGCTTTTGACGACGGATTTCTTGGCCGGCAAATGCCAGACCTCTCCCGCCTTTACGATCTGACGCTGCTGAATCAGGTATTGGCGGAGAAGGGAAGGAAGGCGATTCAATGAGCACCGACGCACATAATTTTCCGGGGCAGCTTCCCATTCCTATTGACCCTCGTACGCCGGTGCGCGCAGGTGGTTTTCGGGGAAAAGCGGGACTGGCGGCAGCGCAGCCTCGGTTTCGCGGGGTATCGTCCGATGTTCCAAAAGTCGGTCTGACTGACATCTGCCTGAGTTACCGCACCGAGACCGGCGAACGAATGCTCGCCCTCGACCACATCAACCTGCAGGTGAAGGCGGGAGAATTTCTCTGCATCGTCGGACCTTCCGGCTGCGGCAAGTCCACGCTGCTCCACTTGATCGCTGGACTGCACCAGCAGACTTCCGGGCAAGTTCTCGTCGACGGCAAACGGGTGGAGGGGCCAGGCACCGACCGCATTCTGATTTTCCAGGAACTCGGCCTTTTCCCATGGCTCACGGTGGGCGACAACGTTCAGTTCGGAATGAAAATGAAAGGTGTCAGCAAGGCGGAAAGGGAAGAGAAGACGCGCTACTACCTGCGACTGGTCCATCTGTTGCAGTTCAAGGACAGCTATACTCACCAGCTTTCCGGCGGCATGCGGCAGCGCGTCGCTCTGGCTCGCGCCCTCGCTACCGAACCCGATGTCCTGCTGATGGACGAGCCTTTTGCCGCGCTTGACGCCCAAACTCGCGATCTTCTTCACGATGAACTGGAACGCATCTGGGCCGAGACTGGACGGACGATCATCTTTGTCACGCACAATGTGCGGGAGGCGATACGCCTGGGCGACCGCGTCGCTCTGCTCACCTTCCGTCCCGGCCGCGTGAAACGAGAATTTCCCGTCGACCTGCCGCGGCCGCGCACGTTGGAGGACCCGAACGTGGCGCGCGCCGCCAGCGAGATCCTCGGCGAGTTGCGCGAGGAGATTAACCGCTCCCTCGAAGTGGAATATAACCTGGGCGTGAAACCCCATGTGGAAGCGGGAGCAGGACAATGAAGCGCGCCGCTCGTCTGATCATTTTCTATGCGGGACTACTCGGCCTGTGGACGTTGCTGGCCGAGTTGAAGATCTGGCCACCTTACTTGTTTCCCACGCCATGGGGCGTGGGCGAGTCTTTGTACGCCGGATTCCAGGATCATAGTTTCCCGATCGCAATCGCGGTTAGCATGCGGCGAGTACTGATCGGCTACGCGATTTCCGTCGTGCTGGGCATGATTCTCGGATTGGGCGTGGCCAGCAACAAATTTCTCGAAGAAACCATGGGCGGATTGCTGGTAAGTCTCCAGAGCCTGCCAAGTATCTGCTGGTGGCCTCTGGCTTTGCTCTGGTTCGGCCTGAGTCAAAACGCCATTCTGTTCGTGGTCGTCATGGGCTCGTTTCTGTCCGTCACTTTGGCGATGGAAGACGGCCGCAAGCAGATGCCGAAGATCTACAGCATGGCAGGGCGTAACCTCGGCGCCAGCGGATTACAACTGTTCTGGTATGTGCTGTTACCCGCCAGCCTTCCCTTCATTGTTTCCGGTCTGAAGCAGGGATGGGCCTTTGCCTGGCGCTCGCTCATTACTGCGGAAATGCTTTATTTGAGTTTGGGGTTAGGACAAGTTTTGATGATGGGGCGCGATTTGAACGACATGAGCGCCGTTATCGCCGTAATGATTCTGATTATTGCCATCGGATACGTAGTGGATGGTCTGGTGTTCAAATCCATGGAGAGCCGGCTGCAGCGCAGGTGGGGATTGACGTCCTCAACCTAGACCTCCCGAATTAGGAAAATTCCCCCCGACTTTTCACAATTAATATTCTGTTAACAACGAATGTGTAGATTTGGCTTTCTTCATCATTAGTAAATCGATTGTGACACTAGAATACATCGGCATGATGCGACGGTGCTCGAGAGCGCGCACGAAAAACATCAAGCTCAAAAGCCTTGTTGCGAAAAGTTTTCTGTAATTCCCCCGGTAAACATTGTTCGACTAAAACTCAAAAGGAGAGGTCATAAATTACATGAAACGAACAAAGAATGTGTTTCTCACCGCCCTGACGCTGGCTGCGCTTTCAGCCGGCGCCTGGGCAGAAACGCCGGCGGCAGCCGCACCTGCACCATCCGTCGTCACGGCTGCGGATATCCAGGCTCTGAAAGATGCTCTGGCCGCGCAGCAACTACAAATCGATCGACTCACACAGCAGCTGCAGCGGCAGCAAGCTGGAAACCAACCGAACAATGACGCCGCCGGCGTTAAGAACGTGAGCCAGACATCGCAGGGCACTCCGACCCTCCAGCCCGCTGTCTTGACGCTGCAGGAGCCGCAACAACCGGCGGAGGCTGCAACTCAGGGGCCGAAGATCAACAAGGACATGGAAGGCCCGCTCACCATCCATTTCAAGGGCATCAACATCACGCCCGGTGGATTCGTCGCGGCCGAATTTTTCCGCCGTTCGCGGGCCCTCGGTGCCGACGTCGTCACGCCCTTTAACAGCCTGACCATGCCGGGGGCTTCACAGAGCAATCTGCCGGAGTTCGACGCTTCCGCCCGTCAGACGCGGCCAACCGTCTACATTTCGAGCCGTACGGGAAATGTGGATTTTTCCGGTTACATCTCCGGTGACTTTCTCTCCGCCGGCGTTACTTCCTCGGCAACTCAGACCAATGGCTACACGTTCCGGATTCGGCAAGCGTGGGGTCAGGCCAAGTTTGCTGGTGGTTGGAGCATCGTTGGTGGCCAGATGTGGAGTTTGGTGACCGAAAGCAAGGCTGGAATTGCCCCCAGCGACGACACCGGCAGAACCAACGATGCTCGCCCCGCGACCATCGATGGCGGGTATAACGTCGGTTTCACGTTCGCCCGTCAGGACGGAATTCGCCTGACCAAGAGCTTCGGTGACAAGGTCGCAGTTGCTTTCGCTGTGGAAAACGCTCAGGCCACGGTAACTTCGTCAGGAAACACGAACGACTACCTGCTCGTCCAACCCGGCGCGAGCAATACATACAACATCGCTTCCACCTACGGGTTCAATCCCTCGCCCGATCTCATCGCCAAGATCGCTTTCGACCCCGGTTTTGGGCACTACGAGATATTCGGCCTCTCGGATCGATTCCAGGATCGCGTCTTCCCCTGCGAGAACTTCACAAGCAAAGGCACACCTCCAGTGGTTACGGCAGTGTTGCCGGCCTGCCCGCTTTTGACCGACGGGGGTACGACGGCGGGGGCGTATAACGCTACCAGGAGCGGCGGCGGCTTCGGCGTTAATGCTCGTTGGGCGTTCTACAACAAGCACATCGTTTTCGGCGTGCACGGATTCGGTGGCAGCGGTGTGGGCCGCTACGGTGCGGCGCAGCTCTCCGATGTCTCCGTCAATGCCAATGGAACCATCCACCCGATTAAAGACCTGCAGGGTTTGGCCACGTTGGAGTGGAAGGGGAAAAAGCTTGACGTCTACAGTTATGTGGGAAGCGAGTACGCGGCCCGGACGTACAGTTTTGATCCGGTCCAAAGCTCCACCACCCCTGTTTACGTCGGCTACGGCGCGCCGACCTTCAACAACTCAGGTTGCTACACGGAAACTGCACCCGGAACCAGCGTAATCGTTTCCGGGCCGGTTCCGGGAGCGCTCTCCAAGTGCTCCGGCCAGACCCGTGACATAACTGAGGGGACGATCGGATTCTGGTACCGCTTGCACAACGGAGCTCGCGGCCGCTATCAGTGGGGTATGCAGTATTCCTATGTGGATCGTATGGCTTGGTCCGGCATCGCTGCGCCAAACACGGACGGAGCGCCAAAAGGCCTGGACAGCATGATATTCACCTCGTTCCGCTATTACTTGCCGTAAACCGAAAGTGGTCCTGCGTCCGGCGCGGGACCACACAGGTCTAACGAGCGAAGTTTCGCGAGCAAGTTCAACCATCTACTTTTCGAGGGGCGCCTTCCCTTCGGAAACGCCGCCGGCCTGGTTTTGGCTACTCTCCTTTTCCGGGCCGGTGGTGTTAACTTAAATTACGGCAAGAACTCACGGATCAGAATTTCCGGATGGGATCCATTGGCATGATCTCAAAACAATATTTCAAGAATATGAAATCCCGACGCGAATTCCTTAAGCAGATGTCAGGGGCGGCGCTGGTGGCAGGGGCGGCGCCCGCCATGTTGACCTGGGCTCTCCCGCAGGGACAAGCAGTCGAGGTGCCGGGCGAAGATGGCATGATTCTTCGTTCGTTCCGCTTCGTCGATCTCGAAAGCCCGGTCGAGTATTTCAATACCTGGCTCACGCCAGTGCCGCACTTCTTTGTGCGCAATCACATGCACGAGCCGAGCGAACTCGACGCCGGCGACTGGCGCCTTTCCCTTGGCGGGGAAGTGGAGAAGCCGCTCACGCTGAACTTGGCCGAGCTTTCCAAGATCGAGACGCACTCGGTTGTGAACACACTGGAGTGCGCCGGCAACGGACGCAGCTTGCATCGCCCGCAGGTCCCGGGCGTCCAGTGGGGCAAGGGAGCGGTGGGCACTGCGCGTTTTTCGGGCCCGCGCCTGCGCGATGTTTTGCAGCGCGCCGGAGTGAAGTCTACGGGCAAGCACGTCATGTTCCGCGGACTTGACGAAGTTCCCGGCAAAGTTCCTCCTTTCATTCGCAGCATTCCGATCGAGAAGGCGCTCGATGCCGATACGCTCATTGCCACGCACATGAACGGATCTCCGCTCAGCAAGCACCACGGATTTCCCGCGCGGGCTCTTGTCCCCGGCTGGATTGGCGCGGCCTCCTGCAAGTGGCTTACTGAAATTAAAGTGCTTGATACGGAATTCGTGGGCAATTTTATGAGTCCCGCCTACCGCTGGCCCAACCAACCGGTGAAGCCCGGCGACGCGGTAAAGCCCGAAGATACGCATCCGCTTACCGCATTGAGTGTGAAGTCGGTGATTGCGGGACCGAGCGACGGCGCTACCCTCAGGGCCGGTAAAGTGATCGTGCATGGCGTGGCGTGGGCCGGAGAAGCCGATATCGTGAAAGTCGAGATCTCCGCCGATGGCGGCGCGACGTGGAGTCCCGCGAAACTCGGCCACGATCAATCCCACTATGCGTGGCGCCTGTGGAGCTACGATTGGAAGACTGGCAAGGCTGGCGACTACACCATCCAGTCACGTGCAACCGATAGCCAGGGACGCACCCAGCCCGCGACTCCGGTGTGGAACCCCAGCGGCTATCTCTACAACGCCGTCGATCAGGTGAAGATCCATGTTTCCTAGCTTTGAAAGGGCGCGGCTTTCAGCCGCGCCGCAACCTAAAAAATCAACCGCGGCTTTAGCCGCCGCCGTCGCACTGCTCATACTGGCGCCGTTCATGCTGGCTCAGAAACCCGCTCCGGCGAACGTTACCGCGGATCTCCCTGCCGGTCCGATGCAGGCGAAGGCCACCACGGCGTGTCTGGAATGTCACGAAGCGCGCATCATCCTGCAGCAGCGTCTCAGCAAGGCTGCGTGGACGAAAGAAGTCGACAAGATGACGAAATGGGGAGCAGTGGTCGATCCCACCGATCGCGACGCTCTCATCGATTATCTGAGCACAAACTTCAGTCCGGACCAGCCGGCGTATGAGCCGCAGAGAACATCGGACAAGAAGGCAAAGACATCGAAGTAACAATCCTCGAGAAAAAGCAAAGCGCTACCGACCCAATGTCCAAGCCTTGCGGACATTACGGCAGCGCTGCCAATACTGCACCAAGTTCCGATGCGAGCAGTATAGAAAACGTTGTGCCCTGTTTCTAGTGCATAGTAGGGTACTGCGAAAGCGAGTAAGAAACTCTACGGTTTTTCCTCTGTGCCCCCGGTGATCTCTGTGGCTGTGCCTTTTTCCGGGCGCAGAAGCGGAAACAGAATTACATCGCGAATAGTGTGCGAATCGGTCAGTAGCATGCAGAGGCGGTCCACGCCCACGCCCACGCCGCCCGCCGGCGGCATTCCATACGACAGCGCGCGGATGTAGTCTTCATCCATCTGGTGCGCCTCCTCGTCGCCGCGCTCGCGTTCCTTCAACTGGCCCTCAAAGCGCCGGCGCTGGTCTTCGGGGTCGTTGAGTTCGCTGAACCCGTTGGAGATCTCCATCTGCCCGGCAAAGATTTCGAATCGCTCCGTCCATTCGGGCTCATCCGGCTTCTGCTTCGATAGCGGGGATACGGCGGTAGGGAACTCGTAGATGATCGTCGGCTGGGTCAGATGTTCCTCCGCAGTAGCTTCAAACAAACTCGCAATCGTCTTGCCCAGCGGCTCATTTGGATCGTAAGCCATGTGCGCGTGCACATGGTTGAAGCGCTCAACTAATTTTTGAACGCCATCCTGCGACGCGAAATCGCTCATTTCAGGCTTCGCACCCGCGGCATCCGGCCAATAATGAATGATGGCCTCGCGCATTGTCAGCCGCTGCCAGTTCGCCCAATCAATTTCCTGATCGCCCCACTTTGTTACCGTTCCGCCAGTCACATCCTTTGCAGCCTGGGTAATTAACTCTTGTGTCAGATCCATCACTCCCTGATAGTCGGTGTAGGCCTGATAGAACTCCAGCATGGTGAACTCAGGATTCCATCGCCAGCCCAGTCCTTCGTTGCGGAAGTTGCGGTTGATTTCGTACACGCGATCGAATCCGCCCACGACCAGCCGCTTCAAATAAAGTTCGGGCGCGATGCGCAGATACAAATCCATGTCGAGCGTATTGTGGTGCGTCACAAAGGGCCGCGCCACCGCTCCGCCCGCGATGGGCTGCATCATCGGAGTCTCCACTTCGAGAAATCCGTGCGCTTCCATGGTTCGCCGCAGCGATTGCACCAGTTTGCTGCGCTTCAGAAAGACTTCGCGCACGCCAGGATTCACCACCAGATCGACATAACGCTGGCGGTAGCGCAGTTCCACGTCCGTCAGACCGTGCCACTTCTCGGGCAACGGCAAAAGGTCCTTGCTGAGGAATGTGATCTCCTCCACATGAATCGTCAGTTCTCCGGTGCGCGTGCGGAACAAGTAGCCGCTGACACCAATGTGGTCGCCGAGATCGAGCAGTTTGTACAACTCGAAACCCGTATCGCCGACCGCATCTTTTTTCACGTAGATCTGCAGCCGCTTTCCATCCTGTTGCAGGTGGCAGAATCCGGCCTTGCCCATCAGCCGGATTGCCATGATGCGTCCGGCTACGCGCACGTCCACGCGCGGATTCTCCAGTTGCTCCGCAGTCTTGTCGGAGTAATCCGCGAGAATCTGCGGGATGGTGTACGTGAACTCGTACTTGCTCCGGTACGCGGTTTGGCCAAGCGCCTCGATCTGTTTCAGCTTCTGGCGCCGCAGTTCGTAAACATTTTCGTCGAATGCCAAGGGAGTCCTTTGACAAGGGAATTGCGCCTTAGGGCGCGGAAAAGCTGTAGAAACGGTGAAACGCGATTATAAACAACCCGCGCCCGGACGTGCGCCCCGCTGGCGCAGTAGGGAGTGAGGGGCGGCTTCGAGATGGTCCTGGCGCGGCGGGCGGGACGCCGGCGCTACGGCGGTTGGAATGTACCTATATATCATGGTACAATGGTACATATGATGGACGATTCAAAGCTGGTGATCGAACGCGTTCAAACTGGCGTGCGCATGGAGAAGCGCCTGCTCAAAATCCTGAAGGCCTTCGCCGAATACCATGATATGACCCTGGGCGATCTTTTGGAGGGCATCGTGCTTCATGCCTTCGACGGAAAAACGCCGTTCAGCCCAGCCTCTCTGGAACGCATTCAGGAATTGAAGCGCTTCTACGATTTTGATCTCGATTCCAGCGCCAGCCATCGCCTGAAGGAAATCAAGGCGCGGCCAGCCCGCAAGCGAACTGCCGACAAATAGAGAGGGAGGAACGCATCTGTGATTGCTTTCAAAGTGATTCTTGCGAGTTGGCTGGTCACCTTTGCCAACGCCGCCTTTGCGCAGGACACTGCACAGCAGGTCAGCCGCACCGGAAGCTTCGAATTGCCGTGCGCCGCCGATACCGCTTTCCCGCTTTTCAGCCCCGAGGGGGAGCGGGATTGGGTGAAGGGCTGGTCACCTACGCCTGTGTTCCCCGAAAGAATCGAATTCACCCGCGATACCGTCTTTCGAGAGGGGAGTGCTAGTGAGGAAGCTGTTTGGACCATCGTTGACGCAGATTGGCAAACTCATCGAGCGGAATATGTCCGCCTTGCTCCCCATTCTCACACTGCGCACATCGTGGTGAAGGTCGAACCTCTTGCGGGGCAGCGCAGCAGAGTGGTTGTGAATTACACGGTTACGGCATTTGGAGAGCATGCCGCGAGTATCCTGACGGCGTTCTCCGAACAGGCATACGCCGCGAAAATGCGGGACTGGCAGCAACAGATCGTTGTGTATCTTGAAGGTCTGAAGTCGCCGAAAATATCGAAGGCGCGTTCGACCCACCCCTGAGACATCTCTCCTTGAAGTCGCCCGTCATCGGCGGTAAGATTACGTGCTCGACGGTTTTCCGCGCGAGCGGGTCTCGCAAGGCAAACTATGCCGCAAAACTACGTTCCTATCTTCATCTTCATGGCGGTTGTGGGCGTGTTTCTTCCGCTTACGTTGCTATTGGCTAAGCTGGTCCGCCCGGACAATCCGAGCAAGACCAAACTCATGCCCTACGAGTGCGGCATCGATCCCATCGACAATGCCCGCGGCCGTTACACCGTGCGCTACTACATCATCGCAATCCTGTTCGTGGTCTTCGATGTGGAAACCATCTTCTTGTTTCCCTGGGCGGTCAAGTTCAAAGCCCTCGGCGTTTTCGGATTTGTGGAAATTCTGATATTTCTCGTCATTCTTCTGGTTGGGTACATCTGGGTTTGGAAGAAAGGTGCGCTGGAATGGGTGTAACTCAGCCCACTCCGTCTGCCGAGCCATCGGCCCAAAGCTTTACCGCCAGCCGCTGGACGCAGGGAAATTTTCTTTTTCCGACTCGGATCGTGGTCAGCCCCATGCGCGTCAGCCGCGTGAAGTCGCGGTGGTTCGGCAGCAACGACGAGAGCATCGCAATGGGGAAGATTGCCTCCGTGCACATTTCGACCGGAGTGCTATGGGCAGAGATTCGGATCGAATCGACCGGCGGCACCGATCCCATCACCAGCCACGGCCACCGCAAAAAAGATGCGCAACGCATCCGCGATCTGATCGAGTCCTATCAGGCGCAAGCCCGCGTGTAGCAAGCGAGTGCGGCGTTCCCAAAACTGGAGAGTCGCCATTTTTTCTCGCCAAGCTCGTTGACACCGAATCCTCAAGCTGATAAAAATTAACGTTCTCTCCGAAACCCTGCGTGCCTGAGGTTTGTGCCTTCGCCGCTAATGCCGGACGAAATCAAATCGCCCCCTTCACCGCCGCCGGAAGGCGAGCCGAAACCGACGGCGGATCAAGCAGCCGTTCCGGGCGGCGTGAGAGCAACTGCTTCTGGCTCCGTCCAATCCGATACAAAGGCTCCCGCTGAAAAGCCCGCTTCGCCTCCGTCGTCGCCAGTGCCTCCGAAACCCGCAGCCGCCGCGCCCGCGACGCCTGCTGCTCCGAAACCGGCAGCCCCTGCGAAACCAGCCGCGCCCACGCCGACTCCCTGGGATTCGCCGATGGTCGCGAAGTTCAAGGGGACATACGGTTCCGGCGTCGATCCGCTCACTTACGCCGGGCAGAACTACATGGTGGTCGATCGTTCCCTGATTCCCGAGATTCTCCAAGTTCTCCGCAATGAAGAGCAGTTCGATTACTGCGTTGACATCACCGCGGTGCATTACCCAAAGCGAGAGAAGCAGTTCGATGTGGTGTGGGTGCTCTATTCCTTCGCGCGCAACCAGCGCATTCGTGTGACCACGCAAATTCTGGATGGCGAAAGCCTCCCGAGTTCCGTTCCCATCTGGCCGACCGCCAACTGGTTGGAGCGCGAAGTCTACGACATGTTCGGCATTAAGTTTGATGGACATCCCGATCTGAAGAGGATTCTGCTGCCCGACGGCTGGAAGGGATTTCCTTTGCGCAAGGATTACGACATCCTGAAGCAGGATAACGAATGGGTGCAGATCAACCTGGGCATTGAAAGCGGCCAATGAAAAGCGGCAGTAAGAACTCCAGTAAGAACTAATGACCGACCCCAACAGCTCGCTCTCGCATCTCGATCTCGAAACCCATGAGAAGCCGTTTCTCGATGCCAACGAGCTCGTGATCAACATGGGCCCGCAGCATCCCGCCACGCACGGCGTGCTGCGCGTGATTCTGCGGCTCGATGGCGAAAAAGTCCTTGGCCTGGAATGCGTGATCGGCTATCTGCACCGCGGAGTCGAAAAGATTGGCGAACACCGCACCTATACGATGTTCAATCCCTACGTGGACCGCATGGATTACGTTGCCGCGGTCTCGAACGGGCTCGGCTACTGCGAGACGGTGGAAAAGCTTCTCAACGTGGAAGCGCCGCCGCGCGCCCAGTATGTTCGCGTGATCCTTACCGAACTCAACCGTATCGCCAGCCACCAGCTCTGGCTGGGCACACACGCTCTCGATATCGGCGCGATTACTCCGCTGTTCTACACTTTCCGCGATCGAGAAGAGATCCTCAAGATCTACGAGAAATATTGCGGTGCGCGCCTCACCACTCACGCCTTCCGCATCGGCGGCCTGCAGTACGAAACCTATACCGGGTTCGAGAAGGAAGTGAAAAACTTCCTCGATTTCTTCCGCCCGAAGATCGATGAGTACGAGGAATTGCTTACCACCAATCGAATCTGGGTGGAGCGCACGAGAAATGTGGGCGTGATCTCGGGAGAAGATTGCATCGCGCTCGGCGTCACCGGACCCGTGCTCCGCGCCAGCGGCGTGAAGTGGGATCTGCGCAAGGCCCAGCCCTACGCCAACTACAAGAAGTTCGATTTCGATATTCCCATCGGCCAGAACGGCGACACCTACGATCGGTACCTGGTCCGCATGGCCGAGATGCGGCAATCCGTGCGCATCCTCGAGCAGGCTGTGGGCGCGATTCCCGAAGGCCCCATCATGGCCAAGGTCCCCAAGGTCATGAAACCGGCGGCGGGAGAGGTTTACCACTCCATCGAAGCGCCCAAGGGCGAGCTGGGATACTTCATCGTCAGCGACGGTTCCACGCAGCCCTACCGCGTGCGTGTGCGTCCGCCCTCGTTCGTAAATCTGCAGGCGCTCGATGTGATGTGCCGCGGGCAACTCGTGGCCGACGTGATCGCCGTGATCGGCACGCTCGACATTGTTCTCGGCGAGGTGGACCGCTGATGGGCCAGATCGTCCAATACATCAAGAGTTATCTCAGCAGCAGCCTGACGCCTGGCGCCGCGGGAAACATGTTCTGGGTACTGGTGTACATCTTGCTGGTCTTCGCCGGGCTCTCGGCCGCCGTGATCGCGATGAACTGGCTCGAGCGAAAAATCCTCGCCCACATGCAGGTACGCCTCGGACCCATGCGCGTCGGTCCGCACGGCTTAATGCAGCCTTTCGCCGACGCCATCAAGCTGCTGCTCAAAGAAGACATCATGCCGGCCGAGGCGGATGCCTTTATTTTCTGGATAGCGCCATTCATCGTAGTACTGGCGGCGTTCACGGTTTTTGTCGTGGTCCCGTTCGGCCCCACGCATGCCATCACCGACATGAACATCGGAATCCTTTTCATGCTCGGCGTCTCGTCGCTGAGCGTGTTGGGCATCGTAATGGCGGGCTGGGCCTCGAACTCGCACTATCCGCTGATCGGCGCACTGCGCTCCAGCGCGCAGATGGTGTCCTATGAAGTTGCGATGGGATTGGCGGTGGTCTCAGCGGTTCTGATGACCAGCCTGAACGCTACTGGAACCGGCACTCTCAGCATGATAGGAATCGTTCAGGCGCAGCAGGCGCAGGGGGAATGGTTCATATTTAAGTTCTTTCCGCTCGGACTCATCGCCTTTTTCATCTTCGCCGTCGCCATGGTCGCCGAGACCAACCGCGCGCCCTTCGATCTGGCCGAAGCCGAATCCGAGCTGACCGCCGGCTTTCACACCGAATACAGCGGCTTCCGCTGGTCGTTGTTCTTCCTGGCGGAATACTCCGCCATGATCGCGGTCTCCTCTATCGCGGTGACGCTCTGGCTTGGCGGATGGCTGCGGCCGTTTCCGAATCTGCTGAACAACTCAACATGGGATCTGGTCTTCTCTCTTTTTCCCGGCGTCACGTTTCTTTTTTTCGCCGCGATGTGCTTCTACAACACGGCGCGCATGCCGAAGCATCCGCTGTTCCGCGTTCAAACCATCGGCCTCGCCGGATTCGGAGTGGTCCTCGGCTTGGTCGGCCTGGTGTTGTTCTACACACCGGTGAGGCTCCGCATTCAGGACATTTTCTGGTTCGCAGCCAAAGTTGCCGGCTTCATGTACCTCTATATCTGGTATCGTGGCACGTTCCCACGTTATCGCTTTGACCAGCTCATGCGGATGGGATGGAAAGTCCTGCTCCCCCTGGGATTGGGCGTTCTCATTCTGACGGCTAGTGTAGCTTTGCTTCAACTAAAGTTATGGCACCCGTAGCCACACCATTTTTCTTTTACCTGCTCTCCGCGATCATGCTGATCGGCGGCATCCTGGTGATCACGCGCAAGAATCCGGTGCACTCGGCATTGGCGCTGATTGTCACGCTGCTGGCGCAGGCGTCAATTTATCTGATGCTCTATGCTCCGTTCGTCGCTGGCGTGCAAATCATCCTCTACGCCGGCGGCATCATGGTGCTGTTCCTGTTCGTCATCATGCTGGTGAGCATTGACCGCTCCATGAGAGAGCGGCAGTTCAACAGTCAATGGGTGGTAGGAATCATTGCGGCCACGGCGCTCGGTGGATTGTTTATGACCGTATATACGAAAGGGAAGGACATTTTCCCGGAGCACGCGCTGCCGGTGGTGGAGAACGACAACACGCAGAAGATTGCCACCATGTTGTACGGGCAATACATGTTCGCCTTCGAGATCGCCTCACTGCTGCTGCTGGTGGCGATTATCGGAGCGGTGGTAATGGCGAAGAAGAGGATTTGAAAACTGCAGCTTCTAGCTGCTAGCTCCTAGCTTTTAGCTAGAAGCCAGAAGCCAGAAGCCAGAAGCTAGAAGCTGTCATGGAATCGATGCTCCACATCACGACGCTGCATTATCTGGTCCTCGGTGCGGCCCTGTTTCTGCTGGGCGTCATCGGCGTACTGACCCGCCGCAACGTGGTCATCGTCCTGATGTCGATCGAATTGATTCTGAATGCTGTGAACCTGAACCTGGTCGCCTTCTCCCGCATGTGGGGAGGATTGCACGGCCAGGTCTTCGCCATTTTCGTAATCACCGATGCCGCCGCCGAAGCCGCGGTCGGCCTCGGAATTCTAATCGCCTTCTTCCGCAACAAGGAGACGGTGAACATTGACGAAGTGAATTTGCTGAAGTGGTAGGAAGACCGCTTCTAGCTGCTAGCTCCTAGCTTCTAGCTGGACCCGAAAGGGTCAGGCGCCCGAGCTAGAAGCTAGAAGCTAGAAGCTAGAAGCTGAATATATGTTTTTTCTATCCCACATCTGGCTAATCCCGCTGCTGCCGGCCTTCGGCGCGACCCTCATGTTCTTCTTCGGCCGCAAGCTGCAGAAGGCCACGGTCAGCGCCGTTTGCGTGGGCAGTATCGTGCTGGCTTTCGCGATGGCGTGCGGCGCGGTCTGGCAATATTCGGCCTGGTCGTCCACGCCAGAGAATTTCCACAAGCCTTATCAGACGATCCTGTACACCTGGCTCGGCACCGACACCGGCAACATGAACTACGCGACCCACGACGGATCTCCGGCTCCGTTCCAGGCCGACGCCGGCTTCCTGCTCGATCCCCTTTCCAGCATCTGGCTGCTGTTCGTCACCGGCGTTGGCATGCTGATCCATATCTACTCCACCGGATACATGGCGCATGAGGGCGGCTACTACCGCTTCTTCGGATACCTCAACCTCTTCATGTTCTCCATGCTGACGCTGATTCTGGCCAACAACTACGTACTCATGTTTGTCGGCTGGGAGGGCGTGGGCCTGTGTTCGTATCTTCTGATCGGTTTCTATTTCCATCGCAAGTCCGCCACCGACGCGGGAAATAAGGCCTTCATCGTGAACCGCATCGGCGACGCCGGGTTTCTGCTGGGAATGTTCTTCATCGCGTGGTATTTCGGCTCGCTGCGCTTCACCGACGTTACCGCGGCGGCGCGCAGCGGACACTTTGCCATTGGCGACCCCATCATCACCGCCGCGACTCTGTTGCTCTTCGTCGGAGCCTGCGGCAAGTCCGCGCAACTCCCGCTCTACGTCTGGCTGCCCGATGCCATGGAAGGTCCCACGCCCGTCTCCGCGCTCATCCATGCGGCCACGATGGTCACCGCGGGCGTCTACATGGTGGCGCGCTCGAACGCGCTGTTCGTCCTCGCGCCTACGTCGATGAAGACGGTAGCCATCGTCGGAGCTCTGACCGCGATCTTCGCCGCCTCCATCGGCCTCGTCCAAAACGACATCAAGCGCGTGCTCGCCTATTCCACCGTTTCGCAACTCGGTTACATGTTTCTCGCGCTCGGCGTGGGAGCCTTCTCCGCCAGCGTCTTCCATGTCTTCACGCACGCGTTCTTCAAAGCCCTGCTGTTCCTAGGCGCCGGCTCCGTCATTCATGCGATGAGCGGCGAGCAGGATATGCGCAATATGGGCGCGCTTCGGGATCGCATTCCGATTACTTACCGCACCATGTTCATCGCCACCCTCGCCATTGCCGGCATTCCTCCTTTCGCCGGATTTTTCTCGAAGGATGAGATTCTCTGGCAGGCCTGGACTTCGGAATCAGTCGCCTATCACGTGCTGTGGTTCGTCGGCTACGCTACCGCGCTGATGACGGCGTTCTACATGTTCCGCCTGATCTACCTGACTTTTTACAGCAAGCCGCGGATGAGCCATGAAGTGGAGCACCACATCCATGAGTCTCCCGCTTCGATGACGATGCCGTTGGTGGTTCTGGCCGTGATGTCGCTGTTTGCAGGGTTCCTCGGATTCCCGCAAAGCCTGGCGCGGTTGGTCGGCATCCATGGACAAACTAATCGCTTTGAGGCCTTTCTTGATCCGGTCTTTTCAAAAGAGGCGCAGGTGTTCAAGGCTGAGGAACCGCGACAACTGGCGGCCGGCATAAAAGAAGAAGAGAAGACCAGCGGCACGGAATATTTACTGATGTTGTTATCGGTGGCCGCAGCGGGCTTCGGCTATTACATGGCGGGTCGCGCCTACTCGAACGCCGACAAAGGTTATACCGAGCCCATCGCCGCCGCCGCTCCGCCCGTCTACAACGTACTGCTGAATAAGTATTACGTCGACGAGGGCTACGACTTCGTCTTTACCGGACGCCGCAAGCTGGGAGACGTCCGTCTCGGCGTGATGGGACTCGGCGAAGCGTCCGCGTGGTTCGATACCAATGTTGTGGATGGCGCGGTCAACGCGGCAGGCTGGATTACTCGCCTGACCGCGACCGTTTCCAAGTGGTGGGATACATGGATCATCGACGGCATCGGCGTCAACGGTCCCGCCATTCTGGCGCGCATGCTTTCTTATCCCGCGCGCCTGTTCGAATGGGGCCTGGTGCAGTGGTACGCGCTGGTGATGACCGCGGGCTTGGCAGGTTTCGTGTTCTATTACGTGTACCACTAGAGCTTCTAGCTGCTAGCTCCTAGCCAAGGCTTTTCGCTAGAAGCTAGTAGCTAGAAGCTAGTAGCTCAAAAGCTAGAAGCTGAACTTTCATGCAAAACCACATACTGTCGATCATCCTCTTCACGCCGCTCGTGGGCGCGCTTGTGCTCCTGTTCGTTCCCAAGGAGAACAAGGGCGCCATCCGTTGGATCGCGAATTTCTTCGCGCTCGGCGGCTTCCTGATTTCGCTGCCGCTCGTGCCCATGTTCTGGTCGCAGATCAACAGTCCCGAGCGCTTCAAGTTCATCGAGGGCGTACCGAACAACTGGATTCCCTCCATCGGCGCGGGCTACGTGATCGGCATCGACGGCATTTCCTTCCTGCTCATCATGCTTACCACGCTGCTGGGCTGGATCTCGATCCTGTCGTCGTGGACCGCCATCGAGATCCGCGTTAAGGAATACTACGTCTGGTTCTTGATTCTGCAGACCGGCATGCTCGGCGTCTTCATGGCGCTCGATTTCTTCCTATTTTTCGTGTTCTGGGAAGCCATGCTGGTCCCGATGTATCTGCTGATCGGCATCTGGGGCGGTCCGCGCAAGCTCTATGCCGCGATCAAGTTCTTCTTGTATACGCTGGCCGGCTCGGTGCTGATGCTGCTGGGCATCCTGTTCCTCTATTTCCATCACCAGCACTTGACTGGGATATATACCTTCAGCCTCACCGCACTCTACGAAACCGCGCCGAAAATCTATTCCGATCCAGCCTACGGTCCCACCATTGCCACGCTGCTGTTCTTCGCCTTCTTCTTCGCCTTCGCCATTAAAGTTCCAATGTTCCCCTTCCACACCTGGCTGCCCGATGCCCACGTGGAAGCGCCAACCGCCGGCTCGGTCATTCTGGCGGGCGTTCTGCTGAAGATGGGAACGTACGGCTTCATCCGCTTCTCGCTGCCGTTCTTTCCCGACGTGCTGATGCACACCAAAGTGCGCGGCTGGATGATCACTCTCTCGATCATCGCGATCATTTACGGCGCGCTCGTCTCGCTCATGCAGAAGGACATGAAGAAGCTGGTCGCGTATTCCTCAGTCAGCCATCTCGGCTTCTGCACGCTGGGCATCTTCGCGCTGAACTCCGCCGGACTGAGTGGCTCGGTCTTGCAGCAGATCAACCATGGCATCTCGACCGGAGCGCTGTTCTTGATTGTCGGCATCCTCTACGAACGCCGCCACACCCGCGAGATCTCCGAATACGGAGGCATCTCGAATGTGATGCCCGTGTACGCCACCATCACCATGATCATGTTCCTCTCTTCGATGGGCTTGCCGCTGCTCAACGGTTTCGTCGGCGAATTCACCATCCTGCAGGGGACGTTCATGGAGAACTGGCGCTGGGGCGCATGGGCCGTCCCGGGCGTGGTTCTCGCCGCGGCGTATCTTTTGTGGCTTTATCAGCGCGTTTTCTTCGGCACGGTGACCAATCCGAAGAATGAAAAGCTCCACGACCTCACGCCGCGTGAAGTTCTGACGTTTGTGCCGCTCCTTATCATGGCCTTCTGGATCGGCCTCTATCCCAAGCCTTTTTTCAAAATTCTTGAGCAGCCGGTAAATCAGATCGTGCAGGACGTGCGCAATCCGCGCGCTGGCGACGCAGTGAATGCCGCCGCCCAACCTGAAATGCCTTCAGCCCCGGTTGCGACTACAGCGGCCGTAATCCATCCGCCAGTCGCAGTGCAAGCATCGAAAGGGAAGAAATAGTGGGCGTGCTCTCACAATTCACGGCAAGCGATTACCTGATGGCGCTGCCTATGACTCTGCTCACGGTGTTTGCGCTGGGCATCCTGCTGATCGATCTGATGCTGCCGGCAGAGGAGAAATGGGTCAATGCGCTCCTGGCCTTTGTGGGAGTGCTGTTTGCCGCCAGGGGCGCGTGGACGATCCAGCACTGGATGCACGGCAACCTCTCGGTCTCCAAGGGTGCAGTCGGCATGATGGGCACCATGCTGGTGAATCCCTGCGCGATCTATTTCTTCTATCTGTTTCTCGCGGCCACGGCTATTTCCATCCTCATGTCGGTGCGTTACATGAAGACCGAGCACGAGAATCATGGCGAATATTACGCGCTGATGTTGCTCTCGGTGGTGGGCATGATGTGCATGGCCGCCGGTCTCGACATTGTGCTCATCTTCATCGGCCTGGAGCTGATGGCGATTTCCACTTATGTGCTCGTAGGTTTCCTGCGCCGCGACCGCCGTTCCAACGAGGCGGCGCTGAAGTATCTATTACTGGGCGCATTTTCTTCCGGGATTTTTGCATACGGTCTGTCCCTGCTGTACGGCCTCACCGGCAGCACGAACCTGATCGACATTGGTCGCGGGCTCGCCGCGATTTATGCCAAGGACCCGCACAATCCCGTAGCGATCGTCGCCTTACTGACCACGGCTACCGGCCTTCTGTTCAAGATTGCCGCTGTCCCCTTTCACCAGTGGGCGCCGGACGCCTACGAAGGCGCGCCGACCTGCATTACTGGATTCATGTCCGTCGCCGTCAAAGCCGCGGGATGGGCGATGCTGTTGCGGATCATGGGCGCCACCTATCCAACATTTCCCAACGCTGTGCTGGGTCTGGCGGCGATGCGTCCCATCTATGTTCCTCTGTTCGTCTTCGTTTCCATCGCTACCATGACCGGCGCGAACTTTGCCGCGCTCACTCAGACGAACACCAAACGCCTGCTGGCCTATTCTTCCATCGCGCATGTCGGCTACATGCTGCTCGGATTGATTGCAGGCACTCCAACGCAACTCAGCCCGGATGGCATCAAAGGGATTCTGATTTACTTGCTGGTGTATACGTTCATGAACCTCGGCGCATTCGGCGTGATCACGTCGCTGCGCCACCGCAATGTGATTGGAGACGAACTCGACGATCTTAACGGCCTCTACTCGCGCGCTCCCGTCGAAGCGGTGCTCATGCTGATCTTCCTGCTCTCACTCGCCGGGATTCCGCCCCTGGCCGGCTTCTGGGGCAAGTACTTCATCTTCCTCAGCCTCATCGAAACTGGACACTACGCGCTGGCATCGCTGGGCGTGCTCTATTCCGTGTTCGGCCTCTACTATTATCTGAAGATGGCCAACGCCATGTTCATGGGCCAGCCCGAAGAGCGAGGACTGCTGCCAGTAAGTTGGATGATGCGTGCCGCCCTCGCCATCACCGCATTCGCGACGCTTTTTATCGGTCTCATGCCCGACCGCTTCATCAACCTGGTCAATTGGTCGCTGATTATCGCGCAGAATTCGCCGACCGTACTTCGCTAGAGATCTCCGGTGTTACGCCAATGCTCGCCTAGGGACAGCCAACCCTCCTCGGTTGGCATGCGGTAGAATCTGATTCGACGTGGTTGAAGATCCAAATCGGCCGTCCAAGCCCAACGCGCTAGTCTCGGCGGCGCGCTACTCCGAGATCGGCTTCATCATCCCGGCAGCCGTCTTCCTGGGATATGCCATCGGCCGGCTCTTGGATTACTGGCTGCATACCCATTGGCTTTATCTCGCAGGAGTGATCTTTGGCGCCGTCGTCGGATTCGTGGAGATGATCCGTATGGCTGCGGCTCTCTCCCGCGACAAGCCGGACGACTGACCTGTTGGGGTCGACGACAAACCATAAACAGCAACTCATGAATTCCACCTCACCGCCTCCGCCTGCACCTACCGAAACCCCCGCCGACCGCTTCTTCTCTGCCGCCATTCCCCGAATGCTGCGTTTCATACTCATACTCGGGGCGGCGTTCGCCCTGTTCGCATCCTGGCGGTTCGGCGTGATCGCTGGTATCGGATTTGCCGCCGGCGCAATCATCGCGTATCTGAGCTTCCGGTCCTTGAACAAGGCCGTACAGTCCCTGGCCAGCCGCATTGTCGACTCCGGACAGCACGCCAGCGGATTCTCTCTCGTCCACGGTTTTTTCTTACGCTATGTTTTGGCGGGAATCGTCGCCTATGTTATATTCACAAGTTCCGCTCAAGCTTTTCGGGGCTTTCTGTTTGGGTTATGCACGCCGGTCGCAGCCATGCTGATGGAAGCGGGTTTTGAAGCTTACTCCGCCTTGCGCCGCGGATATTGACCCGTAAAAACTTGTACTCAGGATCTAGTTGGGATTGTAAGTTTGGAATTGTAAGCTATGGAGCAACTCTGGTTCACCGCGCTGCTCAACCGCCTCTTCGGAGGCCCTGTTCTTTCTTTGCTGCTGGCCTTAGGCATACATCCCAAACACCCTGTCACGCCGATCTCCAACCACTTCGCCATGGAAGTGGTGGTGGTGCTGTTGTTGATCACATTCTTCATCGCGGTGCGCCTCCGGCTATCGGTCGACCAACCCGGCGGTTTGCAGCACTCGATGGAGGGCATCTATGATTTTTTTGGCAACATGGGCGAGGAGATCATCGGCCATCACTACCATCCCTACCATTCCTATCTCGTGACCTTGGGACTCTTCATCCTCACCTGCAATCTGATCGGCATTATCCCGAGCTTTGAATCGCCGACCGCCGTTCCGGTCGTTCCGTTAGGCTGCGCCCTGCTGACCTGGTTCTACTACCATTTCCAGGGACTGCGAGCGAATGGCTTTGGATATTTCAAGCATTTCATGGGCCCGGTATGGTGGCTGGCGCCTCTGATGCTGCCCATCGAAATTTTTAGTCACACCGCGCGACTGTTGTCGCTCACCGTTCGTCTGTTTGCCAACATGTTCGCCGGCGAGATGGTCACGCTGGTATTCTTTTCTCTGGTGCCCATCGGCGTTCCTATTATTTTTGAAGGGCTTCATATTGGAGTTTCACTGATCCAGACTTATATTTTCGTGATCCTGGCCTGCGTTTATTTGGGCGAAGCGACGGCTCACGAACACTAATTTTTACCAGCTTCATGAAACACTTCGTCAGCGTGAGGGCGCCTGCAAGAGGATGGCGTCAACCACCTCCTGGCGATACTTCTTAAGGAGAGTCAAATATGCGTAAAGTTGTGTTCCTGATTCTGACCATGGTGGCGTTGTCGCTCTTCGCCATGCCCGCGTTTGCTCAAGGTCCAGAAGCGGCTGCCTCCGGCGGCGCAAACTGGGTGGCGATCACTTCCGGCTTCGCGATGGCTTTCGCGGCTGCGCTGGCCGCTCTTGGCCAAGGCCGCGTCGCCTCCGCGGCGTGCGAAGGATTGGCACGGAATCCCGCGGCCCGTCCTGGAATTCAAATCGCCCTGTTCGTGGGACTGGCCTTCATCGAGTCGCTGGTCCTGTTCACGTTCCTTATCATCTTTGTCAAAGTCGTGAAGTAGCGAAAGAAGAAGCAAAGATACAAAAGGCCTCGCCCGCTTCTGCGGACCGAGGCCTTTTTATGTATGCAAGAATGATTTGAGATTTATGTGGGGACAGCCGCCCCTTCGACTTCGCTCCGGGCAGGCTCCCGGCTGTCCGCGGAGCGGTCTTTCCCCGCTAGACTCTCCGATCCCCGCCCCACTCCAGATCCTTCTTTTGTGAAGCACGGCTCAGCGCATCCACCAGCAACCGCCGCAGGCGGTAGCGGCTTTCCAGATCGGTATTCACAATTTCGAATCCCACTTCATTCACGCGCGCCCGGCGCAGCAGAACATGCGCCTTAATCTTTGACCGCATCCCCAGGGAAATTTCCAGATCGGCCTCGCTGCCGATGCGCAGGTTATCTTCTTTGGTGCCCATTCCGCCGCCCAGGCTCAACTCGCGGATCAGAATCTTCGACTTTCCCCACGAACTCCCGATGGTTGCGGCTACCGTGCGCGACAGCACCATCCGCTCGTAGCGCCGTTGCCGCACCCACGGGCATGCTGGAGCCGTATCCAAAGGTGCGATCGCCAGTTCCGCCGGCTCGATGCCGCTGTCGGAGAGAATCTGAGCGCTGTAGCGCGGATCCGTTTTGGACAAGGACTGAGCTGCCGCAATTCTTAGCTCGCGATGATGGACCCATCCAAATGTTTTTTTCGTTTCTACAATCTCGCGCAGCAGCGCTACAGCCTCGGGATCCTTCAGCCTGCCCAGAGATTCGATGGCCTTCAGTTGCACAAACGGCGAACGAGACACGGCTTCGCCGGGCTTGGCCATGGCCAGCAACGGATGCGACGTGCTGAGGTCGCCACTCATTCCGATCTCATCAACGGTCTCCGGCAGCACCACCGAATCCAGCACTTCCGCCAACTCCAGCAGCGTTCGTCCCCGGTCCGGCGCCGCCCCATAAGCGATCTGCCGAACGACAATGTCGTGATAGAAGCGGTTCCATTCCGGCAAGCGGATCGGCAGCAGCTCCAACAAAGTGCCCACGTCCAGCCGGCTTAACAGCCCGACCACCGCTGAGGCCTGCCTCGGCTGCCCGGTCCGCAAAATTTCCCGCAGTTGCGTCAGAGCCGGAGATCCCATCTCTTTCACCAGTTCGACCATGCGATCGCATTCGTCCCTTCGCATGCAGCGGAAGAACCGGTCGGCCAAGTGCTCCGCTCCCGATTGGCAAGTGCGGCGCAACACCACTAGCAGGTCCGCCGGAATGGACTCACTCCGCAACGCTTCCTCAATAAACTCCGGAATCCGATTTTCGACGCCGACTCGCGGCCGCAGGTCATTCACCATCACTGGACGCTGTTGCAGCAACATTTCCATGCCGGCACATACTGCATTCACCGCCTGGTAGTTCCTGGCCTCGCTGGCCTCCTGGCTAAGCCGAACGAAAGCCGCGCTCAGCAGGCTTTGCAGTTCGTTATCCTTCTCCACGCAGAGCTGCTCGGCTACTTTGCGAATGGCCCCACCCATCGCTTCACCGCCCTGCCTGGCATAGAGATCCGCCAGCTGGCTCAATCCAATGGCAACCTTGCGGCGCGGGTCTGCCTCCTTGGTGGTCAGGCAACCGGCGTAGTTGTTCAGAATTTCCGCCGAGGCTTGCTTGTCGTCGCGGTCGAGCAGTAACTCCACGAACTGGCGCAGATTGCGCGGCGGCACACACGGAGCTTCATGCGAGAGCAGTACCGTCTTCTTCCCCGACTCCGGCACTTCCGCCCAGAACATCCGGTCCAGGATGTCGGCATGCGAGTCCACCAGGATTCCGGCCTTGTTCATCTTGTCTTCTTGCAATTTTAGAATCTGGCGCAGCGAGTCCATCTGCCGGCTCATGTGCTCCATCATCTGGTGCACGGCATTCACTTTGACTTCGCCCTTCGAATAGCGCTCCAGGGCGAAGCGGATCGCCATGTGCTCGGCTGCCTTCATCAGCAGCGGAGTATCTTCTTGCTCACTTGTCGCCTTGGCCGCCAAACTTCCCAGCAATTGTTGCAAGTTCAGCCGCGTATTCGGATCGGTTTCGACCAGTTCTTTCTGCAAGTCTTCCGGACGAACCGTGGGATCGCCCTGCACTTGCCCGAATCGAGTCAGCAGCCGGATAGCCTGAACCACTTCCGCTTCCTGCAGCGGAACCACTCCACCTTCCCAGGCTGGAGCCGTCCCCGTGCCCGTTCCAGTGCCGGTTCCCGCAGCCTGCCCGGTTCCGCCGCCGCCCGGAATGTTCGGTACGCTTCCGAATGGAACTCCCGTTCCACCGCCTTGTCCAGCGCCGCCGCCTCCGGCATTCGCGCCTTCCGCCGCCGCAATCAACTGCAGCAATTTCTGAGGATCGTTCAACCATTGCTTGAATTCTGGTCCTAGCGTCTGAGCCGCAATCTGCGCCGCCACGCTGATGTCGCCCGTCAATGGATCGGCCGCCACAAATTTCACTTCGTTAATTTTGATCGTGCTCTGTTTGCCCGCGTTGCTCAGAGCTTCTTTGATTTGCTTGGATACGTCCTGGGCCTTGGAGCCTGCTATCGTAAAAGCGCGCACCAGGCGGGTGAAGTCTTCGACAGTCACGTCCTTGGAGAAGTGCAGACTGGCCAAACCGGCGGTGGATAAGAGTTGCCCGAAGCTGCGTTCCGTCTGACCCGTCTCCAGCGGCACTCCATCGAGCAGTAATTTGTTATCCGAGACTCCCAGCAGAAAGCCGCCTTCTCCGGCTGCCGGCAGACCCTGCTGCAGTTCATTCCAGGTGACTTCGAACTGCGCTTCCGTGCGCTTGTGTTCATAGCCGTACATCCGCGCGTACTTGATCAGGATGTTCAGGCTGTGCACAAACGCGCGCGCCGATGCCGCCCGGTTGGCATGAAATGTACTCGTGTCCGTGATAAGGCGCTCCTCGAACTACACTCTGCAAGTAGAAGGTTAAATGCAGCAGGTAAGGGGTTGCACATTACGGAGGTAACTGGCAAATGGCGGAGAAAAAGTTCCGCTGGTGTCACTCTGTGCTGCCCGCGCCCCCTGTGCTGACGCCATTGGGACACTTCCTGCCACTGGCATTTGCACCCGTCTCCAGCGAAAATAGTGATACCAATATCGGAAGCTTTCGGAACTCCTGTGCTCTCTGCTACTCCCCGCACAACGCGCCCCAAGAAGGTCACCGGCCTTCGCTATTGGATGCTGCAGGTTCTGGAGGAATGCGAGCATGTCTCCACGGATTTCGGAGTCGATCCCGTTCACGATCTGCGCGTCGCGCTCCGCCGTTGCCGCTCCCTCGCCGACGGATTAATGGCGCTCGATCCCGATCCCGACTGGAAGGCCATGAAGAAGGCCGGCAAGCGCCTGTTTCAACGCCTCGGTGCCTTGCGCGATGTGCACGTAATGATGGAGTGGGTGGAAAGGCTTGAAAACTCGGGTGTGACGCGGGCGCCCCTTGGACAAGCTCAGGGCGGGCTCTCGCCCGCGTTGCCGAAATCTGAACAACATCTTGAGAACATCGACAATGCCGCAGCCGCTGAGGAGCAGAACAAACCTGCCAGCGATCCCGCGGCCCATGCCCTCCTCGAAATCCTCCACCGTCGCGAAAAAGAACAACAGCGCGAAGCGCAATCCGCTCTTGAAGAGTTCGATCACAAGCAGTGGCGCCAGTGGAGCAAGTCTCTTCCCGCGCGGGCCGCGCGCAACCGCCTGGGCAGCGCGCTCTTCAAACATCTCGCCCTCGAGCGCTGGACCGCAGCCCGCGAACTCCACAACTGCGCCTTGCGCAATCGCTCCCAAGTCGCATTTCACAGCCTCCGCATCGGCATCAAACGCTTCCGCTACATCGTCGAAAATTTTCTTCCGGTTGAGCACAAAGCCTGGAGCAACGACCTCAAACAAATCCAGGACCTACTGGGCGAACTCCACGACCTCGACGTGCTCTGGTCCACTGCCGTCGCGTGCCAAGTTTTTCCAGACGAATCTTCGCGCAGATTATGGCGCGACTGGATCCTCTCCGAGCGCACCAAGCGCATCGAAGGATACCGCGCCAAAATGATCGGTGAGGATTCTCTGTGGCAGGTCTGGCGCGCCGGGCTGCCCCAAGGCAAGCAGATTCAGGCCCTTGCCACCCGCCGCATGACGCTCTGGGCGAATCGCCTCGATCCCGATTTCCCGCACTCCGAGCGCGTCGCCAGCCTGTCTCTTCAACTCTACGACGGCCTTCTCGCATGGGGATGGCAACCTTCCATCGACGCCGCTTCCGCCCGCTCTAGCCTGCTGGCCGCCGCCCTTCTGCACGATGTCGGCAAATCCGAAGGCGAGAAGGGACATCACAAGACTTCCTTCGACCTGATTCGCGCGCACGGCAATCCCTTAGGCTGGAAGCCCGCCGACCTGCAGCGTGCCGCCATCGTCGCCCGCTTTCATCGCGGAGCCCTGCCCACACGAAGGCACAAACTGTTGCGCGATCTTCTCCCCGACGAGCAGAAGGCAACCATCCAACTCGCCGCAGTCTTGCGACTGGCCAACGCCCTGGACGCCGCCCACGACGGCCGCATCCGCCGCATTCAGATTGAAAATGTTCGGATCAGCACGAAAGGGAACGAAGCTTTGATCATCGCCGCCGAGGGCTATTCGCCCTTGGGACGGTCAGCCCAAACCATCGCCGCCGAACGACATTTGCTGGAAACTGTGCTGCACCGGCCGGTAGTGGTAAAGGCGATGAAGAATCCGCTTGTTAGATGACCTTCCCGTCAAATCCGCTGAGCACCGCCGCCTCCCGCAACCTTTGATCGGCGGCCAGAAAAACTCTACCTTGCGGGATGTTTTCGCACCATTCCAGTGCGGCTGCTAGTTGTAGCGCGTCGGCTGCTTTCAGATCGTAGCGATCGACAAATTGGACAGCACCGGCTCGCAAAGAATTTGACGGCTGGATGACGCGCCAAGACCCGGCCAACTCCAGCGCCAAACGGCGGGAGACGGTCCAATCGTCGGGGGTGAGCTGCTTCATGCGCACCAACCGTCTCAGGGCACTCGCAATCTCGACCGATGTCGCCCACCAAACCACCACCCCATAGCTTCGGTAGAGTGCGACCGCCCGGGGTGTGATGCCGTGATGCGCGCAGAGGGGAACGAGAGCGCTCGTATCCCAAAAGGCCAACGGCCGTTCTAGCGGCCTTCCCGCTCTTCCTGCCATAGCTTTTCCATAACTTCATCGGAAATGTTTCCGGGTGGGTCCGGCCAGGAGACCGGCGAACTCCGTTTTTTCAAGGGCGGCGTCATAATGCCGCGAGCGATCAGTCGCCGCTCACGCTCGGGTTCGTCGTCCACCGAGCAGGGCACAATCCGCGCCACCGGCTTGTTTCGGTCGCAGACAAGCAGCTCTTCCCCGTCGCGCACATGCTGGATGTGAGCGCTGAGCCGCGCCTTCAGATCGCTGATATTCACGGTACGCATAAATCCATTATACCCGATATGACCATGTTGGTCATATTATATTCCCGAGATGCGTCCCGAGAATTTCCCTCGCAACCGTGGACTCCACTCGTAGCTTTCCAGCCACTTCCATGCACCCGCTTTTCCGGATACAAATATTCTTGCCCCTGAGAGCAAAGCCGAACTCATGACCCACGCCCAACTAGTCGAGAAAGCCGTCCACTGGCTGCGCCGATACCGCTGCGGAGTCGTGCTCTCCGAGCAAGCCTGCGTCAGCGGCGAGATGCCGGACGCCATCGGCTGGAAGCGCGCCTGCCATTCCGTGCTGGTCGAGTGCAAAGTCACGCGCTCCGACTTCCTGGCCGACCGTGCCAAGCCCTTCCGCCTCAAGTCCGAGCAGGGAGTCGGCTGCGAGCGCTTTTATCTAGTTCCCGCCGGACTCGTGCGCCGCGATGAACTACCCCCAGGCTGGGGGCTGCTCGAACTCCGCCGCGGCAGAATCGAAACGATGTATCCCTCCGCGAAAAATCTTCGCAGCGCCACCGGATTCCGATGCGAAATGAATCTGCTGCTGGCCAGCCTGCGCCGCGTCGAGGTCCGCGTCGAGCCGCAAAGCATCACCGACTTCCTCAAGTGGAAGAACCGCATGGCGGAATACAACCGCGGCACCCTCCCCGAAGGCCTGGCTTCCGCCGAAGAAGAACTCAACGTGTTCCTCGAGCCAGATCTGACCTGTTGAGTTTCTGCCGTGCAGGCAGGCCCGAAGCCAAGAGCTGGAAGCCGAGAGCTAGAAGCTAGAAGCTTCTTACAACTCCCGTCGCCCTTCCATGGCCTTCAGCATGGTGATCTCGTCGGTGTACTCGATGTCGCTGCCGACTGGGATGCCCATCGCAATGCGCGTCACTTTCACGCCCACGCGCTTGAGTTGCTGCGATAGATAAGCCGCGGTGGCTTCGCCTTCGACCGTGGGATTGGTGGCGATGATCACTTCATCCACATTACCGGCATCGACGCGCGTGATAAGGTTCGCGATGCGCAACTGCTCTGGCCCCACTCCGTGCAGCGGCGAGAGTGATCCGTGGAGCACATGGTAGACGCCGTTGAAATGTTTCGTCTTTTCGATGCTTGAAATGTTGGTAGGCTCTTCTACGACGCACACCAATCGTTGATTGCGCGTCGCACTCGTGCAATAGACGCATGGGTCAACGTCAGTGATGTTGTTGCAGACCGAGCACAGCCGCAGGTTGGCCTTTACGTCGCGCACCGCCGCGGCCAGCGCTTCGGCGTCTTCGTCGCTCGAGCGCAGAATGTAGAAGGCCAGCCGCTGCGCGCTCTTCGTGCCCACGCCCGGCAGCTTCTTCAGTTCGTCAATCAGCCGCGACATCGGCTCGGCAAATTTAGACATAGGAAGAATTGAGTGATTGCGCGATTGGGTGATCGGGCGATTTGAAAACCAAGAACATGATTCAATCAGCGGTCGAGGAAACGGATCAATCGCCCAATGACCCGATCACTCAATCGCTCAATTCCCTACATTCCCAGCCCGCCCAGCATTCCGCCCACCGTCGATTGCATCGCTCCATCCACCTTGCGCGCCGCTTCGTTGACCGCCGCGAGCACCAGGTCCTGCAGCATCTCCACGTCGCCCGACTTCACCGCTTCAGGATCGATGCGCAAACTAAGCAGTTGCTTACGGCCGTCCATCTTCGCGGTCACCGTGCCCCCGCCGGAGGAGGCTTCCACCACCGTCTCCTGCATCTTCTTCTGCAGGTTATCGTACTGCGACTTCGCTTTCGACATCAGTTCTTGCAGATTGAATCCACCCATAACACCTCACGTTTCAAGGTTTCAGAGTTTCAAGGTTTCACAACGATTTCGGAACCTTGAAACCTTGAAACTTTGAAACTTTGAAACCTGATCTTCACCGCTTCTCCTTGTAATCGATCACCGTACGAATCTCAGCGCCGAATTTTTCTTGCAGCCGACGGACTACAGCATCCTGCTCGGCCCGGCTCCGCCCGCTGGGTCCTGAGTTCGTTCCGCCGGACTTGGTTCCGCCGGATCTGGTTCCGTCGGATCTGGCCCCGCCGTTGCGCTTCACTTCCGTGGGCGCCACGGTCGCGCCAGGAACAATCTTTAACTTAACAGCCCGCCCCAGAACGCCGCTGGCCGAGGCAATGGCCAGCCGCCTGGCATCGGCGCCCAGCGACATATCGACCACGGTCTGCGACTCCGACACCTTGATCACCACCTCGTTCCCTTCCACCGACCATTCGCCCGCTTCGAGCATCGAGACCAGGATGCGCTGGTTCCCGTCCATGAGCGCTTGCAGCACGGCGCTTTGCAACCTCTCGTCGGGCGCAGTCGATCCGGTGCCTGCAGGTTGGACCGGCGAAAGTTGCGGCGCGGCCTGCGGTTGAACCTCGGGCTGCGGACTTGTCTGTGATTCGAGTTGGGGTTCGGGACGTGAACTGATCTGCGCCTCGGGTGCCTTCTCGTTCACATTTGCGGGTGCGGCAGCGCCCATGATCACACGCGCCGACGAGTTTCCTATCGCGACGATGCGCGGCCCTTCGGCGGAGACTGGATTGCCGAAACCTAGGTTGCCGGAACCTGGAATCTCGGAACTACGACTGCCGGAAAACGCGTCGGCGGAAAACTCCTGCCGTGGACCACCCTTACGCGCGGAATCAGCCGCGAATGGCGAAACGTGATTCGGGCGAGCCGGTGCAACCGCCTCCGTACGTCGCGCCTCCGACGCACCGCCCGCACCCGAGGCTACGATCGAAGGCCGCGCGGCAGTTCGGGAAATGGTTGCTCCGGCGCCGGAAACGCCCGGGGAACTGGCCATCTCGCTGAGCAATTGCTCGATCGGCAACAAGCGTTGCGCGTGGGCCATCTTGAGCAGGCCGAGTTCCAGGTGAAAGCGCTGCTCCTGCTTGTATCCCAACTCATTGTGTGTGCGCAGCATGATCTGCAGATGCCGCGTAAGATCTTCTTCGCCGAATAATTTCGCAATCCGCTCGACGCGCTCGCGTTCTTCGCTCGAGACTTGCAGCAGGGAAGAGTCCTTGCCCGCAATCTTGGCCACGGTGGCATTGCGCAGAAAGCGAACCATCTGGCGCGCGAAGTGGGTTGGACTATGGCCTTCGCTGATCAGGTGGTCGACCTGGCGCAGCACATCTTCACTGGCGCTGCGAGCGATGGCCTGCATCACTTCTTCGAGAATGTGCGCCGGCGCGGCGCCGACCAGGTTGCGCACAGAATCAGCCGTAATCTTTCCCGCGGATGACGCAATCGCCTGATCGAGAATCGACAGCGCATCGCGCATGGATCCATCGCCGGCTTCGGCGAGCAGGGCAAGAGCGTCGTCATCGGCTTCGATCTTTTCACGGCCGACCAGATCGCGGAGCTGCCCGACAATGTCATCAAACTTCACGGCACGGAAACTGAAATGCTGGCAGCGCGACCGGATGGTCTGCGGAATGTCCTCTGGCTGCGTGGTCGCCAGCATGAAGACGATGTGGTCGGGCGGCTCTTCCAAAGTCTTGAGCAGGGCGTTGAAGGCCGCGTCGGTAATCTGGTGAGCTTCGTCGAGAATGTAAATCTTGAAGCGGTCGCGCGCCGGCTTGTAGCGCGCGGCCTCGCGGAGCTCACGAATTTCGTCGATACCGCGATTGGTGGCGGCGTCAATCTCGATCACGTCGACTGCGTTGCCGGCGCGAATCTCGGTGCAGGATTCGCAGATGCCGCAAGGCTCCGCCACGGGCTTATCCGATGACCGGCAATTCAAGGCCGCGGCCAGAATGCGCGCCACCGTTGTTTTTCCAATGCCGCGATGTCCGCTGAAAATGTAGCCGTGCGCGGTTCGTCCCTGTTCCAGGGCGTTTTGCAGGGTGCGGGTGACGTGCTCTTGTCCGATAACCTCGGAGAATTTCTGCGGACGATATTTACGCGCCAGGACGGTGTAGCTCATGAGCCGGAAAGACGATTATACGTGATGGAAGGACGATGCGGTCGGGCATTGCACGCTCGGCCAAGCAGACAATCAGACGCGGCGTTTGCGACTTCCGGCGTAATATCTAGGAGATGTCTGCACAAAAGCTAAATCTTCAACGCTCCGCTCTCGAACACCACAAACAAGTCGGGAAGGAACTGATACCGCCGTTCCAGCAAATTGGGCCTCCCATGGAGCAAGTCTTTTGGCTCCGCGACCTCCTCCCTGAGTTTCTGTGGATCGACGCACTCGTTCATGAGTATGGCCAGCCGACCGCTAGCCAAATACTCAATGATTTCCTTACAGACGCGGATCGGTTCAACTCGCATCCTAAGGAAATCCTTGATGGAACAATTGGGTCGTTTCGGTTCATCGCGGAAGGGCAGAGGCAAACGTTTGTGGAGGAGTTGAGCGTAAAGATAAATCGCGCCGTCGCAGGACCGCTTAGACATGTCTTAAGCCTTTACCCTGAGTGCCCGATGAAGTGGATGGCGCCTGACGAATCGGCAGATCGCGACCCATCGATAGCCATCGTAAGAGATGCGGTTGGCCGACTCTACGCAGGAAAAGAGGCTCATGCCGGTTTCTGTCGTGCATTGCCGCTGAACAGGTTCTTTGCTCACAACAAGGTGTATATCACCGACAATTTGACTGAAACGATTGACGCAATCAAGAACTACCCATATGGCCACAGGTATCGCGCGGAGACGTTTGCGCGGTCGATGCACAACACGGTGTTCATGCATCGGGCAAAGGAGGATCCGGAGACATTCGCTTGGGCGCGTTCCTTTTGGAACTCCAATCGGGCGATTGTGCCGTGTGTTTATGAATGAAACACAAGAGCTTATTGTTGAGCTTCGCAAGTGCGGGAGGAAGTTTCTAGAGTCGGCCATTCCGGTGCTCGAAGTACAGCGATCCGCTGCGAAAGTCGATCTGTATGAACCCGTGGTTGACGAGGTCGTCGGAGGTCTGTTTGCTAGAGTTTTCCGTTTTCTCCAGACCTTTGTCCTTGATTACCATCTCTGGGCGGATGACCTCGCCCGCGTCGTTCTTCGCATGATGCTGGAGACTCTCTTCTATCTACGCTTCTTGAGCGAACAGAACCAATCGGAACTGTTCCTTGCCTTCCAGAAGTACGGAATTGGCCAAGAAAAGCTTTATAAAATGCAGCTTCGGAAATTGCTCGAGGAGGGAAAATTAGCGGACTCCCCTGAGGTCCGCGAGTTTATTGACTCCGATTCAGATGAAGAAATCTCGGACGAACTCGTGAACGTGCGCCTCAAGAATTTCGAGGACTTGAGGAAGCTCGCGACAGAGGCCAACATGAAGGACTGTTGTTGCAACCAGAAAATGTCGTATTAACTGCAACGAAATTCTGTCACCCCCGTTGTCGTTTAGGTAACGGCCGCCAAAGCGGGGCG
>CZKH01000020.1_pt1 | contig 84103 bp, 74 predicted proteins | sample 682611 | NCBI WGS metagenome assembly CZKH01 (sample SAMEA3539301, study PRJEB10725) | soil metagenome | biome: tundra; feature: field; material: soil | place: USA | collected 2010-05 | depth 0.15 m | reverse complement strand
AGGCGATTCCGACCGGATGATGCGGGCGGTGAAGCGCACGCGCACCGCGTCGGTCAGCGTGATGTGCGGCGGGAACGTGAGAGTCACTTCGCACGCCGTGCCCGCGGGGACGGGCCGGTCTAGGTAAAAGTAAACTCCGCGCGCGCTCACATTCTGGGTTTCGGTTTGGAATTCGTTGTTTTCGTCGAGACGGACCACTGCCGGCAGGCGCATATCGAAGCGCCGCATCAGCCGTCGATCCTGAGAATCCGGTTGCATCCGTGGCGTATTTTCCGAAAGCATTCTTCCCCAAACAAGACAAATTAATGCGGAACGGAATCAACAGCCAGGCTGGATGGCTAAAGTCCTGCCCGTCGCCCTGAAGCAGGTCCTGATAGCATTCCACTCTATAGATTTGCCGGCAGTTTGCAAGAGCAAAAAGACTCCTGAACTGGTTCGGTAAACGGAGCGCATCTGGAGGAGGGCACGGAGGAGACTGCGGGACCATCAAGATTCCGCTCTTGGCGGAGCAATCCCGTTGCCAACCGGTCGCGTCCGCGTTTGCAGAATTCCGCGAAGAATCAACAGCTTTCGGCCGAGCGCCGCGTACCTGCCGTGGAGTGCATGCAAGGCTTTGCAGAAATCGCTCCGTCGCGATTCGTCCGCAAATTGCTTCACGCCACTTTTGTGCTATGTTTCCCGCCCGTGTCCGGCATCTTTCTAAGTCGACGGGCGCATCTGACAGGCTTGGAGCGGGCATGAAATCGGAGGTAGTGGGTCGATTTGAAACCCGCATTCCCTCAGCGGCTAAAGCCGCGATTGATTTTGCGCACCTTACGGCGCGGCTGAAGCCGCGCCCTTTCAAGACAAATTCAAACTGACCCACTACCAAATCGGAGGCTCGCTTGACTTGGCTATCCATCAGATGTTTAAGTAGTTGTTTGTTTTCCGCCAGTTCCTAAGTGATACGTCAGCAGCGGGCGGTTTCGCCGGCGCCGGGTAAGAACTCGCGCGTCGTTCTACTCTCTCCATTTTGTGATCGGTATGCACCGGAGGAAAAGCGTAATGGGAAATGGCCGTGGGTTGTCGGGAGGAAGATTGTCGGGAGAAAGACTGTCGGGAGAAAGACTGTCGGAAAGATTGTCGGGAAGAAGCTCGGGAAGCAGCTTGCCGTGGGTCCGTGTTATGGGAGCGGCTCTGGTTTTGTTGCTCCTGGCCTGCGTGATGCTCAGCTCGGGCTCGCGCCGCTATGCCCAGAAGGCACTGTCCCCGGCTTCCGCTTTCCCGGTTCCAAGCGCTTTCGGCAAGGCTCCTTTGAAATCGAAGCCGGACGCCCGCGCTGTTCTCAGCCAACTCCCGCTGATCTTCGAGCCCAATCAGGGCCAGGCAGATTCGAGCGTGAGATTCGTGTCGCGTGGGGCGGGATATAGTCTCTACCTGGATTCAACCGGGGCGGTGCTGGCCATGCGGACGGCATCACCAGGTCAAGGCGGGACCGCGCGAGGCATGGAATCCGTGCGCATGACGCTGGTGGGCGCCAATCCTGCGGCAGCCGTCGCGGGAAGCGAACGGCTTCCCGGCATCAGCAACTATTTCATCGGCAACGATCCTAATCAATGGCACACCGGCATTCCGCAGTTTGCCGGGGTTCACTACGCGAGCGTTTATCCGGGAATTGACTTGGTTTTCTATGGCAGCCAGGGTCATCTGGAATATGACTTCAAGGTCGCCCCGGGTGCCGATCCCGCGCAAGCCGAGTTGCAGTTTGATGGCGCCGCTAAGCTGGAACTCAGCCACGGAGATTTGGTTCTTAAGGGAACTGGGGCCGACGTCCGATTGCAAGCTCCCCGCGTTTATCAGAGCGCCGGGGGCCAGCAGCAGCCGGTCGAAGGGCGTTTCGTACTCCGAGCCGCCAATCGCGTGGGCTTTGAGATTGGTTCCTATGATCGCAGCAGGGAATTGGTGATCGATCCGACCATCAACTACTCCACCTACTTCGGCGGCACGGGGAATGAGACTTCTCCTTCGATTGCGGTCAATGGCGACGGTTTTATCTATCTGGCCGGGTCGACGACTTCCCCCAACCTTCCGGTCACATCGAACGCTCTTCAGACGACGTTGAACCCCACTGCGGGCGCGCAGAATATTTTCATCCTGAAGCTGGATCCGACGGCTGGGCAACTGGGCGTCCTCTACCTCACCTACCTTGGTGGCAGCGGAATCGACGCCAGCGTGGGGCTTGGCGTAGATGCCGGAGGCACCGCGTACGTGGCGGGCACAACCACTTCGCCGAATTTCCCCACATCGCCGGCCGGATTCCAGACTGTGCCTGAAGCGGGCAGCACGGGCGCTCCTTGTTTCCCCAACGAGTCGGTGCCGTGCCACGTGTTCGTGAGTGCATTAAACGGACTGGACACGGCGGGAGCCGTACCGCAGCTGATCTACTCTACTTACCTTTCCGGCAACGGTACAGATATCGCCAGCGGTTTGGCGATCGACAACAATGGCGATGTCTTTGTCACGGGCACGACTACTTCCACCGATAAGGCTACCGGCTTTCCGTCAAGTTCGTTCCCTGCGCCGTATCAGCAGGTGTCGTCCGGTGCCATCCAATTTTTTGTGACGGAAGTAAATACGAAGAATGGCGGTTCAGGCAGCGTTCCCTATTCGACCTATTTCGGCGGCAGTAACGGGACGGTTGCCACCGGCGGCGGCATCGCGGTGGATACGACCGGGAACATTTACTTCAGCGGCACCACGAATTTCTTTAACAGCGGCGAACAGAGCCAGAACGGCGGCGGAACGCAACCGGGCGATTTCCCCATCTTGAACGCCTACCAGCCGTGCCTGGACACGCCTCCTCCGGTTACCATCACATTTCCGGTGTCGTGTGCTCAACCCGCCAGCCCTGCTCCGACCGATGCGTTCGTTGCCAAGTTAAACCCCGCCAACGCGCAGACGGGCGCCAGCCAGTTGCTGTTCTCGACCTATCTCGGTGGTAGCGGCTCGGATTCTTCCGGCGGTCTCACTATCGATACTGGCGCGGCCGCGATTTACCTCACCGGGACGACCAATTCGGGTGATTTCGTTGTCCCCACCGGCACGGCGGCGTTCCAGGAATGCCTGGATACTCCGGTGAACCCGACCTCGGGAATTTGCACAGCGATTACCGCACCAGCGCCGACCGATGCCTATGTGGCGAAGTTTACCAATCCCACTGAGGCTTCGGGAAGTGTAACCACCAGCGTAGGCCTCACTTATTTTTCCTACCTCGGCGGAACTGGTAACGATAGTGGTTTGGCGATTGCCGTGGATACGGCAGGCGGCGCGCTGGTTACCGGCGCGACCAGTTCAGGGCCGGTCGGCACCACCAACTTCCCGGTCACCCTGGGAGCAATCCAGAGCGTACTCAATGGCCCGCAGAACGCCTTTTTTGCGCATATTGATACAACGACGGTCGTCGGCCAAAATACGGTGGGTTCTTACGCAACTTACTTCGGCGGCAACGGTACGGATCGTGGTACCAGCATCACCGTCGATTCCGCCCTCAATACTTACTTTGCTGGAGATACGAACTCCACCAACTTCCAGGTTCACGCTCCGCTGCAGTCTTTACTCAACGGAACCGGCGCCGGACCCAACACCGATGCGTTCGCGGTCAAGCTCCAAACCGCAAATAATTTGTGCATTCGATGCATAGCCCCTGTGCTTTCCCCGGCTACAGGAGCGGTGAGCGCCGGCAACCAAATGACTATAACTTTTACGGTCATCAATCAGGGACCAGACCTGGCTACGAATATTACGGTGACTGGCCAGCTTTCGACGGGTATAACGGCCGTTTTCAACAGCGCCACGGCGGGGTCTGGCACTTGCAGTGTGCCGACCGGCAGCAACGTGGTGTGTACCATTCCTACGCTGCAATCCGGATCTACTTCTTTAGTCGCCATGGTGGTGACGCCGAGTGGGGCAGGAGCCGGCTCGATATTAGCCACGGTCACAAACAGCAACGATACGAACCCCAGCAACACCGAGACGGCCTCGTTCACGTCAACCTCTTTCTCGGTCTCGATCACCCCATCCAGCCAGACGGTGGTGGCTGGTAACACGGCGAGCTACGCCGTGTTGGTGTCTCCTTCGCAGACCTATGGAGCGAATGTCTCCCTTAGTTGCGCCTCCCTGCCGGTGGGAGCGAGTTGTGGCTTCAATCCAGCTACGCTCACTTTTAATGGCCCAGGTTCTCAGTCAAGTACGCTGAACCTGACCACGACCCCTCGCCCTGTGACCACGATCAGTTCTACGGGGTGGAGTAGTCCGTTTTATGCGCTGTGGCTGATGGTCCCCGGCGTTGCCTTATTTGGGCTGGGCAGCAGCAAACGCAGACGGAGTCGTCTGCTGGGATTGTTCGTGCTATGGACGCTGTTCGCACTTGTCATCCTGCAGCCGGCTTGCAGCAAGACCAAGCAGCAGATACCTGTTACCGGAACACCCGCGGGCTCTTACCCGCTGCAGGTGACAGCAACTTCGGGCTCGTTCACACAAAGTGCCGGCTTCAGCTTGACGGTGCAGTAGGAAGCAAGAGCAGAATCCCGCAATCGTTCGAGTGGGTTTTATGCTCCGGCGGAGAGCTTGTGATGGCTCTTGGCTTCGGCGATGCCATATTGCCGAATCTTATAGAGCAGGGCTTTGTAGCTGATCTGCAGCAGCCCGGCCGCTTGTTTGCGATTCCAGTTCGTCTGTTCGAGCGCTTGGCGGATGGCTTCGCCTTCGGCTTCGTCCTTGGCGGTGCGGGCCAGCGACTTCAATCCTCCGCTGGATTCGGTAGCCCGGCTTCCGGAATCGGCATGCGCTCCGCCGCCGTTGCCATCGTAGCGCGGCTGCAGTTCTGCCGCCGCCAAACTCTCGTCTCCCAGGATCAAGTAGCGTTTCAAGAAGTTGTTGAGCTCCCGCAGATTGCCCGGCCAGCTATGCCTTTGGCAGGCCTCCAGCAGCGGCGGAGAGAGCGGAAGCTGCGGCCGCGCGTATTGTTCCGCCATGCGGGTCATGAAGTGCTTGAGCAGAATCGGAATTTCCTCTTTGCGGTCGCGCAGCGGCGGTAGTTGCAAGGTGAACGCGTTCAGGCGGTAGTAAAGATCTTCGCGGAGCCGCTTGGTGGCCAGGGCCTGAGGAATGTCAATGTTCGTGGCTGCCAGAATGCGCACGTCCACCTTGATGACGGAACGGCTGCCCAGCCGCGAGAATTGCTGGTCCTGCAGCACATGCAGCAGCTTGGCCTGCAGCGCGGGCGGCATTTCGCCAATTTCATCGAGAAGGATGGTGCCCTTGTTGCACAGTTCAAACTTACCCGGCTTGGCGTGAGTGGCTCCGGTAAAGGCGCCGGGCTCGTAGCCGAATAGCTCACTCTCCAGCAGATCCGCGGGAACCGCCGCGCAATTCACTTTCAGGAACGTGCGATGCGCCCGCGGTGAGAGCTTGTGAATCAGGCGCGCCAGCACTTCTTTACCGGTGCCGCTCTCGCCCAGCAGCAATACCGGAATATCCACGTTCGCCACCAGCGCGGCTTGCGAGCGAATCTTCCGCATCGCCGGACTGGCCGCGATAAAGAACACATCGTCGGCAACTTCCTCGACTTCGCCTCCTACCGGCGTTTTGCCCTGACCAAGACACTGGTCGATCACCGCATCCAGTTCCGCTTTCTGAAACGGTTTCGTCAGGTAGTCGTGCGCTCCCAGGCGCATGGCCTGTACGACCTTCTTGGTATCGTTAACGCAGGAAAGCATGACCACCTTAGCCCCGGGACGCTTCAGGCGGATTTGCTCGAGAGTTTCCAGGCCGTCGATTCCCGGCATCAGCACATCCAGCAGCACCAGGTCTGGCTCCATGCCTTTGTCAATGCGCTGCAGAGCCTCTTCTCCGGTTGAGGCGGTCTCTACTTTATAGTCGTCGACCTCGAGCAGGGTCCGGATGTAGCGGAGCATGGCGGGTTCGTCATCCACCAGCAGAATCTTCGCGGTTTCGCTCACCGGTTCTTTCCTTTGCCAGCGGGGTTGGAGGAGGGTTGGAAGGGAATAAGGAATGAAAATCTACAGCCCGAACCAGAATCGCTTTCCACCCAGACTTTTCCCCCCATGCCCTGAACCAGGCGGCGCACAATCGAGAGGCCTAATCCCATCCCGTCCTGATTCTCGTTGCCCGGCAGACGGAAGAAGTCATCGAAGACTTCCTGATGAAACTCCGCTGGAATTCCCGGACCCGTGTCGGATACGCTGACCTTCACCGAATTGGGTTGCGAATTGATTTGCCGGCGGCGCTCGCCCGACGATGCGGGCAAAGCTGTGGCACGGCGCTCCCACATGTAAGGTTCGGCGTGCAACCAGACCGTCCCGCCCGGTGGAATAAACTTGAAGGAGTTCTCCAGTAAGTTGGAGATCACGCGCTCCAGCTTGGGAGAATCAAACCCAAACTCCGGCAACTTGTTATTCGCCAAGAAATAGAGAGCCAATCCTTTTTCCTGAAAGCGAGTCGACCACAAGCGGCACACTTCGGACAGGCACTCGTTGATATTGCCCATCGCGTATTGCATCTTCAGGCCGCCAGTTTCGAGGGCGCTGTAGGTGAGGAAGTCCTGAATGAACTGTTGCAGCCGTTTGCCACTGGCCTGCATTTCGCGGAGCACTTCCCGCTGCCGCTCGCTCACCGGACCCAACTTCTCGCTCTGCAGCAGTTCGACGTACCCGTTCAGAATCGCCAGAGGGGTCTTCAAATCATGCGCGGCGGAGCCCAGGGCGTTGGTGGTGCGCTGGAATCGCTGCTGCAATTCGGAGTACGCCTGCGGAAGATCAGCCGCACTGGGCATCCCAGCTCCCGCACCCGGGGGCATAGGGCCGACAGCAGCTCCTTTGTCAGGCTCGGGAACACACATATTCTTCTGCACGGTGGCCATAAGGATTAGGGCGCTCTAGCACAGAAAGGGGGGAGGCACTCGACTGTTTTAAGGAAGAATGCTGTACCTAAAATCGTATGCCAGGTTACTTTTCCTTGTCAACGAAAAATGCAACCTGATTACCCAAGTGTAGCAAAAGCTTGCACTCCCGGGTCCGGATATCCAATTTTCCACGATCCGGGCGGGGCACCCAAACTCCCCTCGGAAGATAATGGAAAGACAGTACTTTGGCAGGTTTCTTGAGTGCTAGCGGCGGAAACGGCCCGGTATTTGCTGGTTTCGCAGGCCTAGGTCCGTGGACTGTAACCATAACCCCGGCTTTGGCACCTGAGGTGCTTGAGGTGCTTCGTAAAATTGGCCCGGGAAAGGGTGTGCGTGAACCCAAAGACACCAGCGGCAGAGCGTCGGCGGTGGCCGCGCTTACCTTTGGCCATCCCCGTATTTGTCAGAAGTCGGCCTGAGCAGGATAAAGAATTCCTGGAGTTTGCCACCGCCCTGAATGTATCCGCCGGAGGCATGTTGGTGGTGGTTCGCCGCTCCCTGCCGGCCTCGGTTGAGGTTTCACTGGAGATTCCAAGCGCTCCTTTGGCCGCTTTGGCCACTCTGCCAAAGGCCGCACGCACCCTGCGCGCCAGGGTGCTTCGGACCGAGCACTCTGAGGCCTACAACCTGGTTGGTTTGAAGTTCGACCGGCCGCTGGTTGAGTCGCGTACCAAGGTCAAGGCGCCGCGAAGGAAACACTCTTCTCTTGTGTGAAAATCTTTTCTCTCGTGGGAAAGCTTTTCTCTCCTGCTGCGTTCCGCATCGGGCGCGTCCGCGTTTTATTGATTACTAGCTATGCTCTTCCCTTAATCTTTAGTAAGTTGCTTTTCATCAATCAGATAGGCTAGCCTCAACGTGTAACGTCCCACTCCCCTGCGTTTGGTTCTCCGGATGCACGGCTTACCATGGCCTGCGTCGCCGAGCCGGGAAAGCCTTATGAGCACTTCGAACTCAGTCAGTTCCCTGGTCCAGCCCCTGGGAGAGATGCCTCCCGAGGCGGTCGTGTTCGGGGGCACCGACGCGATGCGGGCTCTGCGCGAACGGCTCGCCAAAATTGCCGGCGCAAACGTGCCCGTCCTGATACAGGGAGAGAGTGGTACCGGCAAAGACATCATCGCGCGTATGATCCACGCTGCTTCGCCCTGGAAGAGTGGTCCCTGGGTGAAGGTGAATTGTCCCGCCATCCCCGGAACGCTGCTCGAGAGCGAGCTCTTCGGTTACGAAAAAGGAGCCTTCACCGGCGCCTTCGGCACCAAGCCTGGCCGCGTGGAGATGGCGCATCGCGGCACACTGTTCCTCGATGAGATCTCCGAACTGGACATGAGTTTGCAGTCCAAGCTGCTGCAACTGTTGCAGGATGGCCAGTTCTGCCGCATCGGCGCCCAGGAAGACAAGAAAGTGGAAGTGCGCGTGGTTTGCGCCACCAATCGAAAACTGGAAGAAGAAATCGCCAATGGCAACTTCCGCTCCGATCTGTTCTATCGCATCAATGTCGTCAATCTGTACATGCCGCCCTTGCGGGACCGTATCTCCGATCTGCCCGATCTCGTCGCCTATTTTCTCGAATGCTATAACCGGAAATTCAACGCCCGCGCCAAACCGCTCTCGACCGATTTGATGAACGCGCTGGGCAAGTACCACTGGCCCGGCAATGTCCGCGAGCTGGAAAATCTGATCAAGCGCTACGTCATCCTGGGCGCCGAAGAGGCCATCTCCAGCGACCTGCGGCCGCGCCAGCGTGATTTCTTCGCCGCCGACATTAACGTCGACGGACCAATCTCACTGAAGAAAATTACGCGGCAGGCCGTCCATGAATTGGAAGGTAAGATCATCCTGAAGGTGCTTCAGCATCATCACTGGAACCGCAAGCAAGCCGCCCGCGCCTTGAACATCAGTTATCGCGCCCTGCTTTATAAGATCCGCGACGCCGGTCTGCCCTCCAACCGTGCCGCTCGCCGCCCTCAAGCCGGTGAACCGCCGAATCACGGCGTTGCAGCCGACTGATTGCATCGACTCTCTGCAATGCCGCTTCCCAATCCGTTCTCGCCCAATGTCCCGTCCAGGGCCGTGTTCCCCCGGGTCGATGCAGTAGACGCTCAAAGTGCGCAGACATTTTCACCCGGTGCTCTTCTAAACGACCTCATAGATTATTCAAGCTATTGATACGCGGGGATATGGAGAGCACCATCCTTTGGCATGACGGATGCTCCGTCTAAGCGAGTGCCTTAGCTCCATCAGGTACAGGCCGCGTTGCCTTTCCCCCAAAAGGCTGCCCGGCCACGGAACGCTCCTAGGAGACTTACAAAATGAAGAAAATTCTTTTGTTGCTCGCCCTGGCACTGGCCCTGCCATTGGCAGCCTTTGCGGGCAACAGCGTGGACTTTACGAATAGCGGCGGTACTTTGTCGGGCACCAGCAGCGGCCTCTCGCTGACGGGCTCGACTCTGATCGCCGTCGATGGTTTTAACGGGGGCGGACTCATCACCGGATCCAACCTTGGCAGTTTTACTTTTAATACCGGTGCGTTGGCCAGCGGATCGCTGCAAATGGGCGGCGTCTTCGCGGGCGGCGGAAACTTTACCATTACCGGCAATGGCAGCAGTGGCTTGCCGAACGGTGTCATCTTCTCGGGCACATTCAGCAGCGCCACGTGGACTCTAATAACTCTGGCGAACGGAACCCACAATTACACCTTGACCGGTGTGCTTACCGGTTCATTCGGCAGCGGCTACTCCTCCAACGGCGTCACCGTGCAATTAACCGTCAACACCGGCAAAGGCTACTTCAACGGCAGTACCGGAATCTCCAGTGGGGATACCAGCGTCACGGTTCCCGAGCCTGGTTCGCTGGGCTTGCTGGGAACTGGCCTGCTCGGTCTGGCCGGCGTGATCCGCCGCAAGATGAACCTCAGCTAAATAACTTCCTTCCAACCTGAACCCCGCCGCGTGAGCGGCGGGGTTTTTACATTTACTCTGGGACCTTCCCCGTTTGTGTGCGACTTCAAGCTGTGAAAGGGCAGGGCTTCACAGGCTGCGGAAAAAGTCGAGATTCGTATCGGGCTTGTTCCGGTGGAAACGGTCCGCGCCCGCCTACCCGCGCAGCCCCAACAGCGCCTTGCGCGCGTCGTTGTTATTAGGATTGATCTTCAACGCGCGCTCCAGTTGCTGACGCGCCTGCGCCGGCTGGTTCATTTTCTGATAAGCGAGTCCCAGATGATAGTGGACGGTGGGATCGTCGGCCGCGCCCCGCTTCTCATTGAGCCGCAGTGATTCCTGAAACATATCGATGGCGGACTGGTACACGCCTTTCTGAAAATAAGCCCAGCCCAAAGTGTCGGCCACATTGGACGAGTCCGGCATCCCCCGCCGCGCCGTCTGCGCCATGGCCAGCGCCACGTCCACGTTGCCGCCCTGCTGCAGCATCACGTACGCCAGATTGTTTGAGGCCAGCGGATGATCCGACTGAATCTCCAGCGCCTTCTGATACATCGCCTTCGCGTTATTCCATTCGCTTTGCGATTCATACATCTCGCCGGCAAGAATGTAGAACGCAATCTCGCGCGGGTGATCCTTAATCGATTGCTGATACGTCGCGAGAGCCTGGCTCACCGAGCCTTCCGCGGCCTGCACCTCGCCCAGCTTCAACAACGCGTCGGAATTATTCTTGTCGAGTTCGATTGCCTTGTGGAAGGCGGCATCCGCGCCGCTCAAATCTTTTTTGTTCTGAAACAGCGCCGTGCCCAACAGATCATAGAAGCCGCCGGTGTTGGGCGACTTGGCGATTTGTGCGTGCGCCGCGGCAATTGCCTGATCGGGCTGCTTTTGCAGCAGGTAGGCATTCATGATCCCTTGCAGGGCATCGGTGGAGGCCGCATTCCTATCGAGCGCCTGCTGATAAAACTTGATCGCCTCCACATATTGCTTCTGCAACAGATGAAGGTTGCCCATTTGCACGTAGGGCGCCGGGCTTCCCGGAGCCAGCCCCATGGCTTTGGTCAGGTCTTGCTGCGCGTCGGAATATTTCTGGCGATTCATCTCCGCCAGAGCGCGCAGCAGGTAGCCATCGGGAGCCTGAGGAGCGCCGCCGATGATTTGCTGCGCGGTTTGCGTGAGAGCGTCAACATCGCCGCGACGTATTTCGAGGGCGGCCAGAGCGCGTTGCGCATCCGGGAGATCGGGATTCAGGTGCACCGCCTCACGCAATTCCGATTCGGCGCGCGCGTCGTTGTGCTGCAGGTCAAACGCCATGCCGAGTTGATAGTGGGCCACGGCATTGCCGGAATCGTTCTTAAGCGCCTGCTGCAAGGCTTCCACGGCGCCGGCTGCGTCGCTGCGCCGCAGTTGTATCTGGCCGCGATAGACCAGCGCGTCCACGTCGTGCGCATTGGCTTTCAGAAGTTCATCGTTCAGCTTGGCGGCTTCATCCAATCGATTCTTCAAAATCAAGAGCTGAATGTAGTTTCTCTTAACCTGAATGTCCTTGGGATGCGCGCTGTACAGCAAGGCGTATTCCGCCGTGGCCTTATCCAGATCGTCATTGGCGTAAAAATCGCCCAGCAAGCGGTAGCCTTCGGAATTATCCGCGAGGTCGATCTTGGTCTGCTTTAGCAGCGCTTCCGCCTCTGTCTTCTTGCCTTCCGCCATGTACAGCCGCACCAGCGCTTCGCGCGGGGCGGGATCCTTGGGAGCGAGTTCGATGGCATGCTGGAATTGCTGTTCGGCTTCCGGCATGCGGTTGCGCAACTGGTAGAAGCCTCCGAGAGCCAGTTGGGCATTCATAGCCTTGGAATCAAGGTCGGCGGCTTTCTTGAAATTGGTCTCGGCTTGATCCACCAGGTTTGACCCGTTTTGCAGCAGCGCCAGATCCAGGTAAGATTCCGAGCGATTGGGATCGGCCGCAATTCCTTTCTGCATCTCCTGCATTGCCTCGCCCGGTTTCTTTTCAGCGGCGTAATAAGCAGCCCAAGCCTCGAAGACCTCGGGATTCTGAGGCTGCTTTTCGCGGAGAATATCGAGGTGGACGCGCGCCATCTTCAGGGTGTCCTCGTTGGGCGAGATCAAAAGATTGGCTAGGTCGATACGAGCGCGATAGTTGTCGGGAGCCAGATCGACGACGCGCAAGAGCTCTTGATAAGCGCGGACGCGGTCGCCGAGTCTGAGATAAGTTTGCCCTAGCTGATAATGGGCCTGGGCGAAACGAGAGTCGATCTGCACCGCGTTGGAATACTGGATAGCGGCTTCGCGGTACTTGCCTTGGGCGAAATAGCGGTCGCCACTCTCCAGAAACTTTTGTTTGCGCACGTTGGGATCGCGCGAGCATCCCGTGAACAGGGCAGTGATGAGGAACCCGACGAGAAACAGGCGAACGACGACAGAGCGGCTCATGTTTTCTCCCAAGCAGGCGCGAGTGCGCGGACGATTACAAACCTCTGGACACTACACCAAGGTACTGCAAGACGAAGCGTAAATAAAGTTACTGCCGTCATACTGGGGTGGGGCAGGGCCATCGGACGACTTTTATTTCAAACATTTCTGAGCGATCTGGTCGCCAGCGGAGAGACGATCAGAGCGACGCTGCCAATTTGGTCCTGAGTTCCGAATTACTTTTCCAAACTGTCTTCCTCTACCTGTTCCGAGCGATATAATCCTGTTGCGGCAGACAACGTCTGGAGGGTGTTTCCAGTGGGTACTGGACGCTGCTTGCCAAGCAGTCGAGTGGCTCAGCCAGCCGTTTTGCATTCCAAGTCTCCAAGTCTGCCCTATCCTCGGTCACCACTAATTGTATCTCGCGAAGCTCATCACTATAGAAATAGAATCGATACGGGCCGGATCGGAATGCCGTCGGCATTCGCGGGATTGTGACAGATGCGGCTTTGGGGTGCCCGCACTTGGCAGCTCGCAGAGGTTTCGTGGTATAGTTTCCAGCCGTAAGTCTTTCTCCCCCGCGCGACCGTCTAGAGCATTCGGGCCCATTTTATTGCAATGAAGACTATGCGATTCACACTGATGCTGGCAGCGATTGCCGCTGCTTTGGTGCTGCCTGCGGCGGCACAGGACGCTGAACACTTCACCGTGATTCACACTTTTTCTGGGGGCGGCGGTGCGGGAGATCCGGGGACTCAATTGGTTGAGGACTCGGCCGGAAACTTTTACGGAAGCACGTTGTGGGACGGCAATTACCAGGGATGCAGCAAAGCGGGCTGCAGCGTGGTCTACCGCCTGAGCCCCCAGGGGACGGGCTGGACCTACACCGTGCTCTATGAGTTCGTCGGCTATAAGCAGCAAGGTCAAGAACCCACACAACTGGTTCTGGATGCCGCCGGCAACCTCTACGGCGAGTTATCGGCGGGAGGCGCTTATGGCGCCGGTTCGGTTTTCGAACTGTCGCCGACCGCCAGCGGTCCATGGACTTACACCAACCTCTACACCTTCACCGGAGGCGCCGACGGAAATCTTCCTTCGGGTGGCTTGGTATTCGATGGTTCCGGCAACCTCTATGGCGCGACGGCTTATGGCGGTGCGGAGGAAGGAGGGCAGGGCGCGGTGTTCAAGCTGTCTCCCAACGGAAGCGGAGGCTGGACAGAATCGGTAATCTACTCGGTCAGCGTAACCGCTAACCATCCTACTGGCCCGCTCGTTTTCGACGGCTCCGGCAATCTTTATGGCGTTTGGGATGGCGCGGACGGAGTGCTGGGCGGGGTCTTCGAGCTTAAGCCGAGCAGCGGAGGATGGACTTTTGTCAGCCTCCACTCGTTTACGGGTAGCAGCGACGGCGAAACTCCGGAGGCTGGCGTGGTTCGCGATGGGGCAGGCAATCTTTACGGAACAACCACCTACGGTGGCGCGCACCACCTGGGCACAGTCTATGAATTGTCGCCGAATTCGGGCGGCGGCTACACCTTCAACCTCCTCTATACGTTTGCAGGCGGCAACGGAGGCGGCAACTCTTTCAATCCTCTAACCCTCGACTCATCCGGCAACCTGTTTGGATCGGCTCTTGGTGGTGCGCACAATTGGGGGGTGGTATTCGAGCTTTCACCATCATCGAGCGGTTGGACGTATGGACTTGTCCATACATTCACGGGAGGCGCGGACGGAGGACAGCCGGGCGGGCTGATTTTCGATGCCGCTGGAAATCTATACGGGACCGCCGTCTACGGGGCTAAGCCGGGCTGCCTCAACAACGGTGGGTGTGGAACGATTTTCAAACTGTCATCTACGGCGCCCGTCGGGCACGAGTAGCGAGAGAACCCCATTCTTGACTGTCAAGGATGGGGTTCTCTCGCAGTACTTATACGTTGTTTCTTTTTTGTCAGTGGTCAGCGGCTGAAGCCGCCGTGATGGTGCAGCACTTACGGCACGCATGAATGCGTGCCCTGATACGAACCGTACTTTTGCCACGCTGCCCCTTGCCGATATGCGTCGGACTCAGAGTCAAGGTCAAAATCAAAGTCAACGTCAACGTCAACGTCAAAGGCAACGTCAACGTCAAAGGCAGCGGACGGGGGCGTCCGCTCTACACGGGCACAGCTACTGCAGGGTGTGACTGGAAGATCCGGATGCCTCGCTGCCGGTGATGTTGTAGCGCTTTAATTTGCGGTAGAGGGTGGCGCGGCTGATGCCGAGCATGCGTCCGGCGAGGGCTTTGTCGCCTTTCACTTGTTCGAAGACGCGCTGGATGGTGGCGCGTTCGATGTCTTCGAGGTCGGTGGTGGAGAGCGGGGCTGCGGCTGCGCCGTCGGTGGAAGGCATTTCGGCTGCGGCTGCGAGATCGGAAACCAATTCGGGCGCGGAGTCTGACAAGCTCCGAGGCGCGTGCGAATCGCGGGCGGCGATGGAGGGTGGAAGATCGCCGAGGTCAATCAGAGTTCCGTTGCCCAGGGCGACGGCGCGCTCCACGCAGTTTTCCAGTTCGCGAACGTTGCCCGGCCAGTCGTAATTCATGAGCGATTTCATGGCGGCGTTCGAGACCCGCAGATCCGCGCCGGGAGCGTAACGCTCGCAAAACCATTGCACCAGCATGGGAATATCGCTGCGGCGCTCGCGCAATGCGGGCACGTGTACGGTGACGACGTTGAGGCGGAAGTAAAGATCCTTGCGGAAGGTTCCGTTCTTGTAGGCGGCTTCGAGATCGCGGTTGGTGGCCGCGATGATGCGTACGTCCACTTTGACGCGCTGGTTGCTGCCCACGGGACGCACTTCTTTTTCCTGCAACACGCGCAACAGCTTGGCCTGTAACTCGAGCGGCAACTCGCCAATTTCATCGAGGAAGACGGAGCCGGTGTCGGCGGATTGAAACAATCCCTGCTTGGATTTGAGAGCGCCGGTGAAGGATCCTTTTTCGTAGCCGAAGAGTTCGCTTTCGATCAGCGTGGGCACAAGCGAGCCGCAATCGACGGCGACGAAAGGACGGTTGGCAAACGCGCCGCGGAAATGAATGGCGCGGGCGATGAGTTCTTTGCCGGTGCCGCTTTCGCCGGAGATGAGAACCGAAGTGCGTGTGTCCTTGAGACGTGAAGCCACACGCAGAACCTCCTGAATTTTGGCGGAGGAGCCGATGATGCCGTGCACGGCGGTTTCGGAATCCATACGCTGGCGCAGGAATTCGTTTTCCTCGACCAGCCGAATTTTTTCGGCCATACGGCGTAGAAACAGCCGCAATTCTTCGAGTGGAGAAAACGGCTTGGTGATGTAGTCGTAGGCGCCGAGGCGCATGGATTGCACGGCGGTTTCGATGGAACCATGTCCGGTCATGAGCGCGACTTCGGTGCGCGGCAGAAGTTTCTTCACCTTCTCCAGGAATTCGAGGCCCGACATGTGCGGCATGACCATGTCACTGAGGACCATGTGCACGGGCTGCTCTTCCAGTAGAGCCAGAGCGGATTCGCCGCTATCGGCTTCGAAGCAGACGAAACCCAAAGCTTCGCCTACCGTCATACAGAGCTTGCGAATGCTCTGCTCGTCGTCGACGACCAACAGTCGAATCCGGAGTTCTTCCTTGCCGAGTGTCGTTTTTGCGAGATCTGGGTTCACCGGGCTTTCCCCATGGTTTTTTCGACGGCGGAAATGAGGTCCTGCACGCGAAAGGGCTTCTCGAGATAGAGCGCGCCGATCTTGCGCAGGGTGGTGACAGTTTCTTCGTTGGCATAGTCGCCGGTGATGATGACAACCCGGTCGACGAGATCGGGGCGATGGGTGGAAATCCAGGAATGGACCTGAGCGCCATCGACGCCGCCGGGGGTGCGCATGTCGGAGACTACGCCGAGATATTGGCCCTTTTCCAGCAGGCGCAGAGCTTCGGCGCCGGATTCGATGCAAACGACTTGGTAGCCGTTGCGCTCGAGGGTAGCGCTGACCAGAGCCATGATAGAAGGCTCGTCTTCGATGAGAAGAACAGGCAAGAGAGCTCGTTGGATGGCGGGGCTTGTCATTTTTGTAATACTCCTGCGGCCACACCCAGAGAGGCAGTGTGGGGCGCTGCGGGAAAGCGGACGATGAATGTGGCTCCCTGCCCTTCGGTATTGTTGTGGCAGAGAATTTCTCCCCCGTGCTCCTTCACGATGCCGTAGCAGATGCTAAGGCCGAGGCCGGTTCCCTTGCCAACCTCTTTGGTGGTGAAGAAGGGATCGAAGATGCGATCGGGGTGGGAGATGCCGTAGCCATTGTCGCGAAAAGAAACTTCGACGGCGTTGCCGGCTTTGGTGGACATAATCTCGATCCGAGCAGGACGGCCGATCTCGTGCACGGCGTCGTAAGCATTGTTCAGGATGTTGAGAAAAACCTGCTGCAGTTGATGGGCGTCGCCGTTGACGTCGGGGAGTCCCTCGTCGAGGTGTTCGACGATGTCGACGCCGTGGCTGTTGAAGTCATACGAACGTAATTGAATGGTGCGGCGGAGAATCAGGTTCAGTTGCACGGCATTGCGTTGCGGTGGCATCTGGCGGGCGAAGCTGAGCAAATTCTGCACGATCTGTTTGGTGCGTTGGGCTTCCTGCAGGATGACGCGGAGATCTTTGCGGGCAGTTTCGGGAAGATCGGGATTGTCGAGGAGGAGATCGGCGAAACCGAGGATCGCGGTCAAAGGATTGTTCACTTCGTGGGCGACACCGGAGACGAGTTGTCCGACCGCGGCCATTTTTTCGGCATGGACGAGCTTGCTGCGGAGTTCCGCGGAGTCGGTGATGTCGGTCATGACCACGACGATGCTATTGATGTTGTTTTGCTCGTCGCGCATGGGACTGAGGTTGACGGAGAACTGGCCGGCGTGGCCATTGCCGCGCATGATCTGCAGTTCGAGGTTGTCGACCTGTCCCCCGCGCAGTGTGGTCTGCAGCGCGTCCGAGAGTGGGCGGACGTAGCCGGGGGCGGCCAACTCGAGCAGGGGCCGGCCTAAAAGTTCGCGCTGCTCGAAGCCAGCTTCGTACCAGCGGCGGTTGGCGTAGCTGATGAGACCGGCGGTGTCAGAGACCAGAATGAGGCTCTGCGTGTTGCTGAGGATCTTGCCGGAAAAGTCGCGCTCGCGTTGCAGTTCCGATTGATAGGTGTGCAGGCCGGTGACATCCAGCATCAGCCCGCGAATTTGCACCAGCCGGCCAAGATTATCGTACATGCCGAAGGCGTTGATGAGGACGTAGATGGGCGTGCCGTTTTTGCGGCGAAGCGTGGCTTCGAAGTTCCGCATGTGGCCGTGCTCTTCCATGGCCTGACTGTGGAGCAGGCGCTGATCGGGAGAGAAATAAATCTGGGTGGGAATATCCACTTGAAGTAGTTCTTCGCGGCTGGCGTATCCCAGCATAGCCACCAGGGCGTCATTGACCTCGATGAAACGGCCTTCCGGCGTGCTGAAGAACAATCCTTCCTGAATGTTGTCGAACAATTCGCGATAGCGGCGCTCCGCTTCGCGGCGGTCGCTGATGTCTTTTAATACGTGGATGGTTTGCAGACTTTCGCCGGCGGCGCCGTGAACCCGGGAAGTCGAAACCAGGTAAGTGCGGTCGAGCGCGGGATGAACATATTCGTCCGTATCTTCGCCCATGGAACGGCAAAACGGGCACGAGTAAAGTGTGGATTCGCTGGTGAGGGCCAGCAGGGCGCGCATGTTGACGCCGATCAGTTCGTCGGGAGCGACGCCGATCATGGCGGCCAGGGAGCGGTTCACGCGCAAGACTTTGTCGGTCTCATCGTGCACCACGATGAGGTCGGTGATGGCGTCGAAGATTTCCAGCCAGTGGCGGTTGGCCTGCTCGATGCGCGTGAACAAGCGGGCATTGTCTAGGGCCATGGCGGCGTGGCCGGCAATGGCCTCGATCAGGTCGCGATCCTCGGCCACGAGTGGGTGGGAACGTCCGGAGAGGCAGAGCAAACCGGCAAGTTCTCCGTTGGAACCGGGTAGACGAACCACCACGCAATCGTCCCAGCCCAACTCCGAGGCCAGCTCCGGACCGAGAAGGCCGGCCGCGGTGCCGGAAACGATGGCTTCGACGTGCTTGCTGGCCAGTTCGGCCAGGGACCGCGCGAAGCGCTGATGCAGCGCCTGTTCTTCAGCGTGGGCGCGAATTTCGACGGGGTGAGCCTCAGCGCTGCGATCCTGGATTTGCTGGTGAATTGGATGCTCGTGGTTTCCATGATCGCGATTCAGATAATCGTGGATTGAATGATCATGGATTGAATGATCCTGGCTGGGATGCTCGTGACGAGGCAACTCCGTCTGCGGCGCACTACCAGGAAGAACTTCTTTACGAATAATTTCCGGCTCGTGATGATCGCTTGATCCGGCTTGCGGCGCGGCCGGCAGTGGATGCAGCGCAACTGCCTGAAATCGTCCATCCTGAAACAAAGCGAGAGCACCGGCCCGCGCTCCGGTTAATTCGACGGCGCGATCGACAAACTTGCGGGCGAAATCGGGCAGGCGCAGCAGGCCATCAATCTCACGCGCGAGTTGGATCAGGACATCGGAACGCCTGCGGTTGAGTTCGGACTGGTGCAGGTTGCGAGCGACCTCGAGGACCACCGAAACCTGTGCGGCCAGGGCGCGGGCGCGGCGAATATCCTCGCGGGAGATGCCGGTATCGTCCAGACGATCGAGCACGCCGAACATGCCGAGCAGGCTTCCATCGGCGCTCAACAGAGGCACTGCGAGCAACTGCCGGGCCTTGTAGCGGGCGATAGCCTGCAGATTGGCGCCAGCCTCCTGACCGAGATCGTTGGAGCAGAAAACTTCTTTCGCCCGCAGCGCACGTGTGGCGATACCCTCGGGGAAAGTGTTGTCGACGGGCTGCGACTCGCCGCCAGAGACGCTGTGACGCACGCGAAATTTTCCGTCTTCCAGCAGCGCGATGAAGCAACGTCCGAAGCCGAGGAAATCGGCGGCGCGGAGGACAAAGGCTTGTAGAAAATGATCGAGATCGCCGCTGGAACTGAGTTCGGAGGAAATCTCCAGCAACTGGTGGAGCTCGCGAGCCTGGCCCTGAGCGGTGGAACAAAGTTCCGCGTGAGCCAGTGCCACCGCGCCGAAACCGGCGATGGCGGTCACCAACGATTTCTCCTCGGCGCTGAAGCCGGCGTCAGGGCGGGGATAGACCAGAATAGCTCCCTCCGTTCGCGAAGTGCGGAAAGGAGCGGCAATGAGCATGCCGGCGGAGATCACGCTGCCCAGCGAGTGTTGATCGCTGCTGACTGAGATGGTGAGGGCTTCGCCGGCGGAGACGGCGCGTTGCGCCAGATCCGCGGCAAAGCGAATGGTTTGGCGATCATGGCGGGCGCGAAAAGAAGTGGCGAGCTGGGGCGTTTCCGCAGAGACGGCGCGCAGTTCGAAAGGTCCCTCGCGGCGCAGCAGGACGGAGACCAGACGGGTTCGCAGCAGCAGACGGAGACGGTCGGCGATGGCCTCGACCACCGCGTCGACGTCCGGAGTGCTGTGCAGCGCAGTGGCCACCTCGGTCAGGATTTCGGCACGGCGGTGCTCCTCGCGCGAAACTTCGACCATCCGAGTGGCTTCCAGCAGGCTGCCCAGTTGTCCCGCAAGGATGGTGGCTTTGGCAGCCAGGTCTTCATTAAAAAACTCGTCCTCGGAATCATGTAAGAAGGTCGCCGCGCCGATGACTTCATCGAAGACCACCAAAGGAGCGGCCATGAGGGACCGGGCCCCGAACTCTTGCAGCGCAGGGACAGCCGCAGACTGCACTTGATTGGCGAAAATAGTGCGGCGGGAGCGAACCGCTTCGGCGGTAACGGCGCTTTGTTGGGGAAGCAAACGGAGTCCGATGAAAGCCCCGGCCAACTTGCCGTCGGCCTGTTCGCCCACGAGTTCGTCGCCGGCATGACGACGCCAGAAATACACACCGGTGCACTGGAAGAACTCGCGGGTAATTCGGCAGAAGAGTTGAATCAGAGAATTCGAGTCGGAGCGTTCCGAGGCTTTGGCCGCAATACGCAGAAGGAGATTCTGAAAGGCATCGTCGAAGTTAGTGTGGGCTCGGCCTTCCGGTGACGGCGTCGAATTGCCTCCAGCCATGTTCAGATCGTCACCGCTTGCCGGCAAAGGATTTTAGCGATTCTCACAAGTGATTGAATCTAATGGAAAACTATCCCGCCATCTCAATTTGAGTCAAGTGAAATGGGTGGAAGGGGTGCCTTAGTGTGAAATCCCGAGAATTCGGAGGCGCCGCCTCTCAGTTTGAGAATGGTACTCCGCCAGGCCAAAGATGAGACGGGGCTAATGCTTCCCGTCAAGTTAGAAGGGAGATGACAGGTTCGCCTTAAGTCTTTGTTTCTGCAGGCAAATCCTCGAGAGTGACTTTGGTTTTTTCGAAAAGTCAGGCATGGCCCCGGCTTTGCTCGAAAGGGATCACCAGGATTATTGCCAAGGAGGAACTGTGTCTTTGCGACGGGCTGGAGCGTGGATGGCAGTAGTTGCGGTGGTGGCGGGGGCAGGCAGTTACGGAGTCCGAGCTCAGGATTCCGAGAACGAAATCGTGCGCCGGGCCAAGAGTAAAGTGCAGCCCACGTATCCGGATTTGGCACGCAAGATGAACATTACCGGGACCGTAAAAGTGCAGGTCGTGGTAGCCCCGAATGGGACGGTGAAGGACGCAAAGATTGTGGGCGGGCATCCGGTGCTGGCGAACGCCGCGCTGGAGGCAGTCAAGAAGTGGCGCTTTGAGCCGGCGCCGGGGGAGAGCACGGGCGTGGTGGATTTCAAGTTCGAACCGCATCAGTAGCGGTGCGGGCAGACAGGCCGGGAGGAACGGCATGACGATCGGCAAGAAGCTTTATGTAAATTTCGGAATCATCCTCAGCATGGTGGTGGTGCTGTTCCTGGTGAACCTGCTGGCGGTGCTAAGAGAGCATGCCGCGAAGGACGCGGCCAAAGTTTCCCTCGAGCTGAAAGATGTCACCAACGAGGTGCGCTTCCAGATGATGCAGAACCGCCTCTACCTGAGCAACTACCTGCTGAGTGGCGACAGCCGGGAAGTGGACCGGATGAACGATGGCCTGCACACGCTCACCGACAAACTGCAGCAAGGCGGAAAGCTGGCGAATTCCGAGCAGGAGCGCACGGCGCTGGACCGGGTGCAACAACTGGAGGAGTCCTGGGGCAAGGAGTTCGCTCGCCCTCTGGTCGACAAGCGGAAGGATGTCGACTCGGGCAATGCGACCGTGGCGGAATTACAGATTTACTACCTTCAGAAAGATGCCTCGGCGTGGGTAAAGAATTCGACGGATGCGCTGGATGTGGCGGATGAAGAAAACCGCAAGCTGGTCGAGGCGCGGCGCAAATCGGATGACACGGCGAGCACCTGGACGATCATGGCCGCCATCGTCAGCACTTTAATCGCTCTGGGACTGGGTGTGGTAGTTGCTTTTACCACTGCCCGGGCGATCACTGAACCGCTTACCAATCTCATGACGGTCTCGCGGCAGATTGGAGACACGGGCGATCTGGAACACAACATCGACGTTACCCGACAGGACGAAATCGGAGAACTGGCGCGCACCTTCGCCAAGATGGTCACCTATCTCAAAGAGATGGCGGGGGTTTCGGAATCAATTGCCGGCGGAGATCTTACGGTCGAGGTAAAGCCGCGTTCCGCGCACGACACGCTGGGCAATGCTTTCGCCCGCATGGTGGAAGGTTTGGCCAAGTTAGTGCGCAGCGTGCGCGATGCTTCGGCACAGGTAGCCAGCGCGTCCGGGCAGGTGGCGAATGCATCCGACGATTCGGCCAAGGTTGGGTTGCAGGCCTCCTCGGCTATCGATGAAGTCACCAGCACCATGCACGAGATGAGCGTGAACGTGCAGAACATGGTGAAGAGCACGCAAGTGCAAGCTTCCAGCGTAAGCGAGACTTCGGCTTCGATCGATCAGATGGTGGCTTCCATCCAGCGCGTGGCCGATACCGCCAAGGTTCTGCTCGACATCTCGAACCGCTCGCGGGAAGAGGTGCACAGCGGCATTGCCACCATGGAGAAGGCGACGGACGGGCTGAACCGCATTAATGCGACCATCACCAGTTCGGGAGAAATCATCGGGGCACTGGGACAGCGCGCCGATGACATTGGCAAGATTATCGAGGTCATCGACGATCTGGCGGAGCAAACCAACTTGCTGGCGTTGAACGCGGCCATCGAGGCGGCGCGTGCCGGCGAGCACGGACTGGGCTTCGCCGTGGTGGCGGACGAAGTCCGCAAGCTGGCGGAAAAGTCGGCCCAGTCGACCAAGGAAATTTCCGAACTGATCCAGAGCATTCAGAAGGAAGCGCGCAAGGCGGTGGAAAACATGGACCGCTCCACCGGCATTGTGAACGAAGGGTTGGATCTGGGCGGGGAACTTAACGGAGCGCTGCGCAAGATCTCGAACGTGGTCACGGAAGTTTACAAGTTCGCGCAGGAGATCGGCGCGGCCACCAACGAACAATCGCATGGCTCGTCGCAGATCGCCCGGGCCACCACGCGGCTGAACGAGATCACCCACGAAATAAGTTCCGCAGTCGAAGAGCAGGCTTCAGGAGCGCAGGCGGTGGTGAAAGCCATGGAGCGCATGCGCGAACTGGTGCAGCAGTCGACTTCGGGATCGACCGAACTGGCGGCATCGGCGGAGCAAATGTCGAAGATGTCGCGCGGATTGCTCGACTTCATGGACCGCTTCGCGCTGGACGAATCCTCGGCGTCGCGGCTGGCTGCGCCCGACGAGAAACCGCAAACCGCACGGCGTGCGTCCGCGGGAGCGCGTTACTAATCGCGTTACCGGGAGATATCAGGACCAACGATGAGTCGCGAACTCCATATCGTAGGCTTCCAGATCGGGCGCGAGACCTATGGCGTGCCCATCACTTCGTTGCATGAAATCGTGCGCGTGCCGGAGATCACTGCCGTTCCGGACGCGCCCGATTATCTGGAGGGCGTGATTAACCTCCGGGGCAAGATCGTTTCGGTGATGGATTTGCGCAAACGTTTTGGTCAGAAGCAAGCCGAACTCAAGAAGCGCAACCGAATCCTGGTGGTGGAGCACTCGGGAAGGCTGGCTGGACTCATCGTCGACTCGGCGTCCGAGGTGGTGAAAATTCCCATCGAAGACGTGGAAGCACCGCCGGCCGTATTCCAGGAAGGCGGACTGAATTGCGTCACGGGATTGGGAAAAGTTCGAGGCCGTCTGATCGTGTTACTTGACATGACCAAACTGCTGGCTCCAGCCAGCCTGCTGCAAGAGAGTGGGAAGGCGGAGAGCAAGGCCGCCAAAGCGGATGCGCGCGGAGCCGCGGCCGCCAAGTAATGGCCGCGAGTCTGCGTTATGACCTACCTGAGGGAGGCGGAGTGAGCTACGGGCGCGGGGGACGAGAACACGCATGAGTACATTCGGAGCGGCACCAGCTCCCATCTTGACGGAGGCGGAGCTCAAGCTTCTGCAGGCGCTGGTGTATCAGGAGTGCGGCATGCACTTCGACGAGCGCCGCCTGCACTTCCTGCAGGACCGCCTGCTGCGTCGGCTGAAGGAGTGCCACGTCGATTCGTTCTATGCCTATTACCGCCTGCTGATCAGCCCGGAAGGCAAGGCGGAACTGGCCCGGCTGGTGGAAAACCTCACGGTCAACGAAACCAGTTTTTTCCGGCACAAAGCGCAGCTCGATCTGTTCCAGAAATTTGTGCTGGAAGAGATGCTGAAGCAGAAGCAGGCGCATCGCGAATATTCCATTCGGGTGTGGAGCGCGGGATGCTCGACCGGGCAGGAAGCCTACACCCTGGCCATGATGTCGGTCGACACTTTGGCTTATTACTACCTGCGCAATCCGCTGCCGGTCGACATGGTGTTGCCCAAGCCGCTGATTCCCCCGCCGTGGCGGGTGGAAATTCTGGCCAGCGATATCAGCTACACGGTGCTGCGCACCGGGCAGGAAGGGGCTTACAACGACCACCAGATGAGCACGGTGGATTACGGATTCCGTCTGCGCTATTTCGATAAAGTCGGAGAGCGCTATGCGGTCAAGAAGGCGCTGAAGGAGATGGTTCACTTCGACTTCCACAACTTGAAGACGGAATACCTGCCGCAGCGCAACGACGTAATCTTCTGCCGCAACGTGATGATGTACTTCGATGCCGCGGAACAGAAGCGGCTGGTGGAAAAGTTTTACCGCTGCCTGAATCCCGGCGGCTACTTGTTTGTAGGCCATGCGGAAAGCCTGCTCGGGCTGACCGATAAATTTCAAATGGTGCACCGCGACAGTGGTACGGCTTATCAGCGGATTGAGGTGCGAGAGTGACGGATTCACCCGAGGAGCGTGGAGCGGAACTGCGCGAGCTGTTTTTTGAGACCTCGCAGGAACTGCTGCAGGCGCTGAACGAAGAGTCTCTGAAGCTGGAAAAACATCCCGGCGACGAGGAGATTGTGCGTTCCATCCGGCGCACGGTACACACTTTGAAAGGCGACGCGGCGGCTTGCGGGCTGCACGAGTTGAGCGAACTGGCGCACCAGTTTGAGGATGCGCTTTCTTTGGAGACGGCAGCCGCGCACGGAGCTCTGGCGGAGATTGCTTTTGCGGCGGCGGATGTTTTCGCGGCCATGCTTGTGGCTTATCACGGCGGAGGCCCAATGCCCGCCACCGCCACGCTGCGCACCAGGATCGACGAACTGACATCGGCCCCGGCCGCCAAGAAATTGCGGCGCAAGAAAAAATCCGGCGAGCCCAGCCCGAAGTCCGGCAAAGACAAAGACAAACACAAAGACTGGACCGATTCGGAAAAGCGCGCCATGGCTCAGGCGCAGGACGCCGGCTTGGCGCTGTATGACGTCCTGGTGAAAATTGATCCTCACTGCACCATGCCGATTGCGGCGCGGCAACTGATTCAGAACGCGATCAGCAGCGTCGGTCAAGTGCTGGTGGTGCGCCCCGACGCAAAATCGCCGGCTGCCACCCGGCAGGTTGAATTCGTGTGTGCCAGCTCGCAGCCGGAACAGCAGATTGCCGCCAAGAGTCGCATTCCGACGATTACGGGCGATATAAATGTGACTTTGATCGCAGCCGCGAAGCCGGCGAAGACCTGCGCGAAAGCCGGCGCGGCAGTGCCGCTTGCCCAGGGGTTGCCGCCAGCGATGGAAGCTGCGGCAGACGCTCCGGCGAACCAGACTCCGGCGAATCAGACTCCGATCGGCGGAGCTTCCCCGGCCACCGTTCCAGTACAGTCCGCGCCGTCCGAGGCCCAAACCCCAGCGCCGGAACTACCGCAGGCTGCGCCGGAGAACATTTTGCGGGTGGACGCAGGACGCATCGACAACGTCCTGAACCTGGTGGGCGAACTCATCATCGGCAAGTCGATGTTGCAGCAGGCGCTGAATGACTTTGCCAAACGCTATCCCAAGGAACCGTTGCGCGGCAAGTTTGCCGACGCCATGGCCTTCCAGGCGCGGGTGTTGAACGATCTGCAGCGCTCGGTGATGAAGATTCGCATGGTGCCGGTGGACCAGTTATTCCGGCGCTTTCCGCGCATCGTTCGCGACGTGGCACGGCAGTGCGGGCGGGAAGTGGATTTGGAACTTAGCGGACAGGAGACCGACCTGGATAAGGGCATTCTCGACGCCATCGCCGAGCCCCTGACCCATTTGGTGAGGAACGCGGTCAGCCACGGCATTGAACCGGCCGAGCAACGCCGGAGCCTGGGCAAGCCGCCGCGGGGGCGGATACGGCTGCATGCCCTTCACCAGGGCAATCAAGTGGTGGTCGAGATCAGCGACGATGGGCGCGGCATTGATGTGCAGAAGATTCGCGCCAAGGCGGCCGATCTGGGATTGATTCCCCCGCAAGAAGCGTCCCGTCTAAGCGATGCCCAGGCGCTCGAACTTATCTTCCGCCCTGGATTCAGTACGGCAGAGGAGGTCACGGAAGTTTCCGGGCGCGGCGTTGGAATGGATGTGGTGCAAAGCGTCCTGCATCGGCTGAAGGCCACGATTCATATCGAGACTCATCCCGGCCAGGGCACGACCTTCCGGCTGAAGCTGCCACTCACGCTGGCCATCATCAAGGCCCTGATGTTCTGGGTGGAACAGCGTTTGTATGCCATTCCACTGAATGCAGTGAACCAGATCGCCCGTACCACGGAAGCGGAAGTACATCAGGTCGATAACTACGAGGTGTTGCAATTGCGTAATCAGGTGCTGCCCCTGCTGCGCCTGGGACGCCGACGTGCAGTTGAGGGTGACCGGAAAGCCAGCAAGCTGTTTGTGCTGGTGATCACCGTGGGCGAAAAGAAATATGGATTAATCGTCGACGCTTTGGAGGGGGAAGAAGAGTTGGTAATCAAAGCTTTGGACGACCAGACATTCTCCACCGATCTGGTAAATGGCGCTTCGATCCTGGGAGATGGAAAAGTGGTGTTGATCCTGAATTTACTCGCGGTCGTGGAACATGTTTCGCGGTCTAGTTCCGGTCAGGCCGGACTGGGCGGCTCTGGACTTTTGCTGAATCACGCCGATCGGGCGCGGCTGGCTTTGAGCACCGCGGGAGGCCAGGCATGAGCATAAACGCGAGCATCACGAATAAGGTGCGCGTGCTGGTAGTGGACGATTCCGCCTTGATGCGAAAACTCATTCCGCAGATGCTGGAGGCCGACCGATCCATCGAGGTGGTGGGCACGGCCATGGATGGAAACTTCTGCCTGAAAAAGATTGAAGAACTGAAGCCCAACGTGGTCACGCTCGATCTGCAGATGCCAGGCATGAACGGCATCGACACCTTGAAAGAGATCATGCGCCGGCAACCGTTACCGGTCATTGTGGTCAGCTCGCATTCGACCGAGGGGGCTTCCATCACATTTAAGGCGCTGGGATTGGGCGCCTTCGACTTCGTTACCAAGCCTCAGGATGCTACGGCGCACATGGCCGACGCCGCGCGTGAGCTGATCGCGAAAATCAAGGCAGCTGCCGATTGCAAGGTTGTCCGCCCTGGGAGCGTACTGGCAACGCCGGCGCGTCCGGAAAAGATTGCGTCCGGAAAATTCGCCCTGGCGCCGACCAAGACCGTGGCCATCGGAATTTCCACCGGAGGTCCGCAAGCCCTGGAGTTCCTGCTGGCACAACTGACGCCGGATTTTCCGGGAACGATTCTAATCGTGCAGCATATGCCGTCGGGCTTCACCGAACTGTTTGCCCGCCGGCTCGACGAGCTCTCTTCCCTGCGAGTGAAGGAAGCCCAGTCAGGGGATGTGTTGCAGGCCGGACGCGTCCTGGTTTGTCCCGGGAGCCGGCACATGACGGTAAAGCGGCTGCCGATGGGTGACGTAGTGGTGCTCAATGACGAGGCTCCGGTCAACGGCCACCGTCCCAGCGTGGATGTTTTATTCCATAGCGTGGCTGAGGAATTCGGGCGCTTGGGCGTCGGGGTATTGATGACCGGTATGGGCGATGACGGTGCGCAGGGTCTGGGTGAGATGAAAAAGGCAGGCGGCATGACCATTGCGCAGAACGAAGAATCTTGCGTGGTGTTCGGTATGCCCAAAGCCGCCATTGAACGTGGCTATGCTACGCGGGTAGTGGCCTTGGACGTGCTGTCGTCCACTTTGCAAGCGCTTTGTGGACGCGATAATGGCCACCGGGAGAATGACGGGGCGGGCAAGGTTTTCCGCGCCGCGCACTGAAACGAGTTGGGGGGACAAGTTGCCGCGCAGGTCAGGTGACTTGAGTCATCTGGCCGGCGGGTGACTGCCGTGATGAAATTGGAAGGGGAGATTGCTATGGAACAGTTTGCACCAGTAAAACGCAGCAAGGACGGGCAACCGGTCCGCTACTTGATCGTGGACGATTCCGTGTTCGCGCGCAAGAATCTTGCCCGCATGATCGAAACTTTTGGCGGGCAGGTGGCGGCCGAGGCCGGCGACGGGCTAACCGCGATCAGTGAGTTTGATCGCACGCATCCCGACATCGTACTCATGGACATCACCATGCCGCAAATGGAGGGCATCGAGGCCGCCGAAAAAATTGTTCAGGCGCACCCGGAAGCTCGCGTCGTCATGGTCTCTTCGGTGGGCTACCAGGAAAACATTGTGGCCGCCTTGCAGCGCGGGGCGCGCCATTTCGTACAGAAGCCGGTGAAGCCGGAAGTGCTGTACGAAGTCATCAAGTATGTGATGGGAGAAGACGGCGCCGTGGCGAATGCGGCCGGCGCGGGGGTCTAGTCACATGAAGATGGAACTGATCCAGCCTTTCATCAACGCGGCCGATGCCGTGTTGTCGCAAGGCCTTTCGGGCACCACCAAGGTGGGCAACCTCTCGATGGAAGAGAATGCCTATCGCCGCAAGGGTGTGGCCGGCATGGTGGCGCTTACCGGCGACATCGAGGGCCGCATCATTCTGGACCTCGAGCCGCACACCGCTCTACGCGTGGCCAGCCATTATGCAGGCGCGGAATTACCCGAGTCCGATGGACTCATTAAAGAAACCATCTTTGAACTGGCCAACCAAGTCGTGGGCAATGCCGTCTGCGCGCTCAACGATCAGGGCTTTCACTTCCGCGTGCATCCGCCTTTGTTATTGACCTCCGCCGAGGGCGACAAGACCAGCGAGGACGTTGAGGCGCTGATGATCTGCTTTGAAACCGGTCTCGGGAATGTGTTTATGAATGTAGCGCTGCGCCACAACCGCCGGCGGATGTCTGATCACGCGGCTCTGGGCGCGAGAGCCGGCATCCGTTAGCCGTCCCTGAAATCCCACGCTGCAAATCGGGGTGCCCCTCCCCCTATTGCCCCTTAATCTCTGGAATCATCACGTTAGCGGGAAATTCTCCGCAAAAGCCGGATGACAAAGGACTTAGAGGTCAAACCCTAGACAGCAAAGGACTTACTGGCCGATCTTTTTTCCCCGGAGCGCCCTTGTCGCTATTGCTGGATGTCTGACCTCTGCTGGGACAATGATGGAGCGAAGCGGGGGCTGTGCGCAAGGTCAGATGTCACGAGGGAGTTGCGGACTTCTTTGGGGGGTCGCCTCGGGAGAAAATCGACGGCAAAACGCCAGGCCCAGAGGATACTTGACGGACTATACGTGTAGACGTATATATGTATCATGGTTGTAGCGGAGCGCCCGGTGGTGTGGGTGGGCTCGAGTCGAAGAGACTTGCGCGAATTTCCGCGCCGAATTTTCGCCGATCAGGTCCGCCGCGAAATCGGCCGAGCTCTCTACGCTGCGCAGGAGGGTGAAACCGATCCTGCGACGAAGCCCATGCGCGGGTTTGGCGGAAGCTCCGTCGTCGAGATCATTGCGCACCATCGCGGAGACACGTGCCGGACCGTGTACACGGTCCGTTTTGCGGAAGGCATTTACGTGCTGCATGCCTTCCAGAAGAAATCTAAGAGTGGCATCGCCACCCCGAAGAGGGACATGGAATTGATCCGGCAACGTTTGGCGGAAGCTGAGCGGCTGCATCGAGAAAGGCAGAATTGACATAACCATGAGAACCAATAAGGGCATGAAATCGAAGAAAGTCCGCGCCGAAAAAAGTAGCGGGAATGTTTTTGCCGACCTCGGTCTTCCTCACCCTGAGCAAGAGCTTTTGAAATCACGGCTCACGCTGCAGATTTACCGGCTGGTCAAGGCGCGGGGCCTGAAGCAGGCCGAGGCGGGGAAGATCCTGGGCATCAGGCAGCCCCACGTCTCTGTGCTCATGCGCAACCGTTCGGGCACCTTTTCGGTGGAGCGCCTCATGGAGTTTCTTACTGCGCTGGGACAGGATGTGGAGATTACAGTGAAACCCACGCGCAAACAGCATGGGGAAATGTCTGTCGTGGCCTGAGGCTGGGCCGCGGCCCGCGAGAAAACGTTGCAACCAGATCGGGCCTTTGCCCTACAATTGGCATGTGCTGACGGAAGAAGACAAACGGTGGATTAGCGGACGGTTCGAGAAGGTTGAAACCACCTTGCCGACCGAGTTTCACAAGTGGGCATCCCCGGTCGAATTGCGTCAGAAGAGCCATGCCGCAGCTCTTCGCGCGCTGGATGCCGAAGTTGAGTCGCTATCAGACCGGCTGAAGAATCTCGAAGGCCGCTGATCAGTCCCTGGTTGGAGTAGCTAATTCCCACCCTCGAGTGGTAGTTCCATGCTGGTCGACACTCGCGCGTCTTCAGCGGGATTGGCAATCTTTCTCAGCTCGGGATATTTTTGGATCAGCGTGGGCGGAGCCAGCACTCGGTTGCCGCTGATCATGGCCTTCAACTCCAGAGCGTTGACTCCCGCTTTGCTCTCGAAGTGATTGTTGGTGATCACATACGTGGTTTGCGCGCGCTTGGCGACGCTCATGATTCTTTCTTTCCAGCTCGCTAGTTCGCGCTGGTTGTACAGGTAGTTGTAGCGGTCGTTGCGATTGTCGGAATCGGAACCTTGATCGGCAAACCAATGTTCGTAATTGCGTCCATGCAGGCGGACATAACCAATTGCCGCTGTCACGTGTTCGGTGGGCGCGAGAGAACGTCCCAGCACGGGCTGGTCGATATTGCAGAAGCCGACATTTTTCTGCGCAAACGCGGCCAGCGTTTCAGCATCGTTCCAACTGGAGTGCCGCACCTCGACCACGTGCGGATATTCGATGAACTGCCGCAGCAGGCGATCGAGATATTCGCGGTTGAGCGACGTGTTCTTGAACGACACCGGAAACTGGATGAGCAGCGCGCCCAGCCGCCCTTCGCCGGCAATGGCGTCGAGGCCTTCGCGGGTGCGGGCCTCGTCTTCGTCGGTGGGACGGATGGTAGCGGCCGAGGTGGGTTCCATCACCGCGAGGGGCGAGTGTGTGAAGGCGCGGTAAAGTTTCGCGGTGAAGAGAAAATTCTTATTCACGGCCGCGACTTTGCGGCACCACAGCTTGGCCCACTCCGGCTTCAGCGGTCCGTAAAACGATGTGTTGATTTCGGTGGTATCGAAGAAGCGGGCCAGATACTCCAGCGGATGCTGCTTGCGCCGCGACATACCGGAAGACATGCCCGAAGGATAGAAAATGCCGTCCCAGTCTTTGTAAGACCAGCCAGCCGTGCCGATGCGGATGTCGTTCGAGTGAAGCTGGGGTAAACGGACTGGGGCCGAGGCTTCCATGCACGGAACCGCAGACGGTGGGCAGGGGCAAGGTTAGCACAGCGCTGACCGCAAGCGTAAAATACGAAATACGTAAATCGCCATGCCAGCAATTGCAATGCATCCCGGGGAACATTTAGCTGAGGAGCTTCGCGAGTTGGAAATGAGCGCCGCTGAGCTGGCGCGGCAGCTCGAGGTTCCGACCAACCGCATCACCGAAATCCTGAATGGACGGCGCGCCATCACCGGCGACACGGCTTTGCGCCTGGCCCATTTCTTTGGCACGACCGCGGAGTTCTGGCTAAATCTGCAAAGCTTGTATGAGATCCGGCTCGCCCAGCGGAAATCGGGCAAGTCCATTAAGGCATTGCCCACGCTGAAGGGCTTCGAACAGGTTCACGCGTAGTTCCACAACGGCTACTTCAGAACAGAAGGAAGATCGCGCGCACCGTGGAGAATTCGGATGACTTGCACCGGCTTCTTTTCCGGATCGCACACGATCAGGTAGTTCGAGTAAGGATGCACGACCCAAAAGCGAAGAGGTAACCGAGTAACGTCCTTCCGCATTCGTCCCACAAAAGGGGAATCGGCAAGGAGATCGCATGCCCGAAACACTGCTGCCTCAACGCGGTCGGCAGCGTCGGGATTGTCCTGGGCTATGAAGTTCCAAATGTCGAGGAGGTCATCTGTAGCTTGAGGCGTGAACCGATACCTAGTCATCCCTGCCGTCGTTCGGCTGGCCGGGCTCGCTTCAGTTCGTTGAGTCTGGAACGCACTTCGTCGGGTTCGAGCAATTCTCCGCGTTGCGCGGCGGCGTAGCCCTCGTCTATCTGCGCTTCGATCTCTGCGCGGTGCGCAGCCAACCATGCTTCTTGTTCGTGGAGCATCGAAACGGCGTGCTCCACGTAGTCATCGACGGTTTGGTATGCGCCGCGCTGGACGTCCTCTCGAATCGCAGCTTCAAGTTCGGGTCGCAGGCGAATTTCCATGTCGATATTCTACCGCTCAGTCCAGCGACAATACTACCCAATACACGCCTGTGGGATAAGTATCCGTGCGCGCGTAGCAGGCGCCCACCGAGAAGCTGCGCAGATTGTGGCTGGCGAGCATGCGGCTCGCATTTTCCGGCAGAGTTTCTGGATGCAGGCTGGTGTAAGTGAGAACCGTGTAGCGTTGCGCGAGTTGATGAACCGGGGAGGTGCCAAGCTTGTCCGCATGCGCCATCGAGCACGCGGCATCGTCTGCGGTGGGCAGATCGCGGCGGGACAAGCCAGGCTGTTTCGCCTCATGCCGCGCTTGCGCCACTGTCGCCGCGATCCGGTCCTTCACTTCCGCCGCGGAATAATTGGGGAGGGCATGGCCAAAGTCCTGCACGATGAACAGCCGGTCGCCGCTACGGACCACGCCCAACCCGACTACGTTATAAGCCGGGTTGAGCAGGTTCGCGCGATGCGGGGGGGATAGCATGAGATGTTGATGACCTTTTTCAGCGTCGAAATCGAGCGCGACGTTCTCGCCTTCCTGGTCGAGTTGGGTGCGGGTTGCGGCCGCCAGGCGTTGGGGCAAGGAGGGCTCGCCATCAAACTGGTGTGAAAGTTGGCGCGCGGCAAACATCGCTTCCGCATGCGCGCGGGCAGCCTGGCTCATGCCGGCATCGAGCGTCAGACGCGGTGCACCGGCTTGCACTCTGGCCTGGTTTGCCAGAACCAGAAGCACCTGTTCGGCCCCGGCATCGTAGTCGCTGAAGGGAATATCGGGGGAGGTTGCCGAGGCCGGTTTCAGCGTCGCATGCTGTGCTGGTTTTTCCGCAGCATCCGCATTTCCATCGGAAGCCGCCATCAATCGGGACGATGGCGGAAGCGAGAAGACGCCCATTACCAGGACTAGCGCCACTACGACTTTAGAAGCCCTTAACATCGCTTGTGCCTACTCAGCTCAATCCTGGGAAGGATGCGAACTCAGGCTCAAACTTGCCTCTGGTGCTACGCTAGAATCTGAAAACCACCCGGAGTAGTTACCTTCGCTATGGAACCTGTCATCACTGGGGTCATTGGCCTGTTGTTTGGCAGCCTGATTGCTTGGCTTGCGCTGGGCTCGCGCACCGCCGCGCTGAACGCCCGCTTGTGCTTGACGGAAAAGGAATTAGCGGCTGAAAAGGCCGATCTGGCGCGGCTTCAACAGGCTCACACCGATTTGGTGGCGGGTAAGGCCAGATTAGAATCCGCGCTGGAAGCTGAACGAAAGACCAGCAACGAAAAGATTGAGTTAGTCACTCGCGCCAGCGAAGAATTGCGCAACGCCTTCAAGGCCATGGCCTCCGATGCGTTGAAGAGCAACAACTCGTCCTTTCTGGTGATTGCGGAAGAAACGTTAAAGCGCTTTCAAAGCCAAGCCAAAGGCGATCTCGATGCCCGGCAGAAGGCCGTGGCCGACATGGTGGCGCCGGTGCGCGATTCGCTGAATAAAGTGGACGCGCAGATTCAGCAACTGGAAGTGGAGCGAGGCAAGGCCTATTCGGCCTTGCATACCCAGGTGCAATCGCTGATCACCACCCAGAAAGAGCTGCAATCGGAGACCGGAAATCTGGTGAAGGCTCTGCGCACGCCCAACGTCCGCGGGCGCTGGGGAGAGATTCAGTTGCGGCGCGTGGTCGAGATCGCCGGCATGCTTTCCTATTGCGACTTCGCCGAACAGGAGTCCGTGACTACCGAGAGCGGAAGGCTGCGTCCCGACCTGGTGGTGAAGTTGCCCGGCGGCAAACACGTTGTCGTGGATGCCAAAACCCCGCTGCAGGCGTTCCTCGACGCCTTCGAAACCACCGACGAAGACGCCCGGCGCGCGTGTCTGGCCAACCATGCGCGGCAGGTGCGCGATCACATGAAAACTCTCAGCGGCAAAAACTACTGGGAGCAGTTTGAGGCCACGCCCGAGTTCGTGGTGATGTTTCTTCCCGGCGAAACGTTTTTCAGCGCCGCGCTGGAACAAGATCCGGGCTTGATCGAGCAGGGCGTGCTGCAACGCGTGATCCCGGCGTCGCCGACCACGCTGATCGCTTTGCTCAAGGCCGTGGCCTACGGATGGAATCAGGAAAAACTGGCGCGCAACGCGCAGCAGATCAGCGCGCTGGGCAAAGAATTGCACGACCGCCTGCGTCTGCTTGCCGGACACATTACCGCGGTCGGCACCGGACTCGACCGTGCGGTCGAGTCTTACAACAAAGCGGTCGGTTCACTGGAAAGCCGAGTGCTGGTTTCGGCGCGCAAGTTTGCCGAACTGGGCGCGTCGGTGGCCGATGACATCCCCGAACTCGCGCCCATCGAAACCACGGCGCGGGCGCTCTCGTTTGAGTGGGACGAAGAGCTTCCCCCTGAACCCGCTGAGCATGAGCGCAAGGCCGGCTGAATCGCCGGGTTTGCTCTCCCGCTCAAGCCAGAAGCAATCTCAGAAAACCCTCATCCCTCATAGCAGTTCCTTGGCCGTTGTTTCGCCTTCTGCGCTTCGGCCACATCCGAAAGTCTGTTGATCAGCTATACAATCACCTTCTTCTTTCGATACCCTTCCGGCCCATTCTCTCCCTAAAGCCTGCGGCACCACCGCCGATAGCCTAATGGACGAGGCTGCGTTCGCTATTCAGTTATTGCCGCCTCTCGCTCATTCCCCGTTCTGAAAAAACCACGCTGGAGGACTCATAGGACCGGTGAAGCATGTTATGGCATCTCGCCTCGCCAAAGCAGGGATCGCCATCCCGCCGGCCGCGGCTTTGCTCTGGACCTTCGAGAAGGCCAGCGCCTGGCTGAGTCAATCCACAGATTTCATGCCCCACGGGTACTGCTACATGTGGGATCCGCGAATCGTGTGGCTGCACGTGGTTGCGGACGGCCTGATCGCGCTCTCCTACTACTGCATTGCTCCGGTGTTGGTCTACCTGGTTGTGCGGCGCCGCCGCGACCTGCCCTTTAAGTGGCCCTTCTGGATGTTCGGCCTTTTCATCCTGGGTTGCGGCACTACGCATTTGATGGAGATCTGGACCGTCTGGCGGGCTTCCTACGTGCTGTCGGGCATCGTCAAGGCGCTCACCGCCGCGGCGTCAGTGGCCACGGCCGTGATGCTGATTCCGCTGCTTCCGAAGGCCATCGTCTTGCCCAGTCCAGAACAGTTGCGCAGATCCAACTATGAGCTGCGAGTACAAGTCGTCGAACGGGAGCGGGCCGAGCAACACCTAAGAGAGACTCTGGCGGAGCGGGAGCGGACGCTGGCGGAGTTGGCCGACAGAAAATCCGCCGTCGAAGAACTGCAACAGGTTCAGGTAGCGTTGCGTGAAAGCCAGGGCCGCCTCAACGCCATCATCCAGTCGGCCATGGACGCAATCATCACCGTGGATGAGGGGCAGCACATTCTGTTGTTCAATACAGCGGCCGAGGAAATGTTCCGCTGTCCCGCCCGAGAAGCATTAGGGAGCCCGCTTGGCCGGTTCATTCCAGAACGTTTTCGCGCGGCGCATGTGGGACATCACCAGCGCTTCCATGAGAGCGGAGGCACCCGTCGCGTGATGGGCAGGCTGGGCGTGCTGGCGGCATTACGTGCGGATGGCACGGAGTTTCCGGTGGAGATCGCGATCTCGCAGGTCGAAGCCGCGGGCAAGAAGATATTCACCGCTATCGTGCGCGATATCACCGAGCGCAAGCGGGTGGAAGAGGCGCTGCAGGAGAACCATGCCCGGTTGAAGAAGGTGTTGGAGGTCGAGACGGTGGGGGTGATGTTCTGGGATCTGACTACGGGCGCCCTGGTGGACGCAAACGACACGTTCCTCAATGTGATGGGTTACAGCCGAAGCGACATCGAGGCGGGCGAACTCACCTGGCAGAAGTTAACGCCGCCGGAATATCAGGAGATGAGTCGTGCCGAGTTGAGGAAATTTGCGGCGACCGGACGCGTCGGTCCTTACGAAAAGGAATATTTGCACAAGGACGGCACGCGACAGTGGTTCGTCTTCGCCGGAAGCTCACTCGGTAACAACACCTGCGTGGAATTCTGCGTGGACATTTCCGACCGGAAGAAAGCCGAGGCGGCCCTCCGGGAGAGCGAGGATCGATTCCGCACCCTGATTGAGCAGGCGTCCGACGCGTTCTTTTTGCACGATAGCGATGGCCGTTTCCTCGAGGTTAACCGTCAGGCTTGCGAAAGTCTCGGCTACACCAGGGAGGAATTGCTCGGCATGCGTGTTTTCGACGTCGAGCAAGAGATGGACATGCGCAAGGCACAACAGGCGTGGGAACAGGCTGAGCCTGGAAAGGCTTACACCCTACAAGGACACCAGAGGCGCAAGGATGGAACAGTGTTTCCAGTTGAGGTTCGGCTGAGCGCCTGCTCCATTGACGGACAGAAGCTCCACCTCGGGCTGGCTCGCGACACCACCGAGCGCAAGCACGCGGAAGAATCACGCGAACGCCTGGCCGCCATCGTCGAGTCCTCCGATGACGCCATTATCAGCAAAACTCTCGACGGCACCATCAACGCCTGGAATGGTGGCGCGGAGAAAGTATTCGGCTACTCGGCTTCTGAGGCTGTGGGCAAACCCATGCGGATGCTCCTTCCGCCGGACCGGATCGACGAGGAGTCCGATATCCTGGCCCGTATCCGCCGCGGTGAGAGCATTGAGCATTTCGAAACCGTCCGTATCCGGAAGGATGGCAAGAGAGTCGACGTTTCGGTAACGATTTCGCCGATCAGAGACGGCAGCGGCGCGGTTGTTGGCGCTTCAAAAATTGCCCGCGACATCACCGAACGCAAGCAGGCGGATCAGCGTTTACGCCAGTCCGAAGAAAACTACCGAATGCTGTTCGAATCCATTGACGAAGGCTTTTGCACCGTCGAAGTGCTATTCAACGAAAACAATGAACCTGTGGATTACCGCTTTCTGGAAGTCAATCCGGCGTTTGAAAGGCAGACCGGGATCCAAAATGGCCGGGGAAGACGAATGCGCGAGATCGCCCCGCAGCACGAAGAGCACTGGTTTGCGATCTACGGCAACGTAGCCTTGACCGGCGAGCCCGCCCGCTTTGAAAACCCGGCAACACAATTGCACCGTTGGTATGACGTTCATGCCTTCCGCGTCGGAGAACCGCAAGAGCGGAAAGTGGCGATCCTTTTCAATGACGTTACCGAGCGTAAGAGCATCGAGCAAGCTTTGCGGACGAGCGAGGAAAAGCTGCGCCTGGCGGTGGACGGCGCGCGGGTGGGCACCTGGCACTGGAACCTGGAGACTGGCGAGCTGGTGTGGTCTCCGAAGTGCCTCGCACTGTTCGGCCTGCCGCAGGACACCAGAATGAAATATGAGGTCTTTCTCGGCGCCCTTCATCCCGAAGACCGCGCCCCGGCTGAAGAGGCAGTGAGGAAGAGCTTGGCCGAACACTCGGAATACGAGATTGAGTTCCGCACGGTCTGGCCCGATGGCACGGAACATTGGGTCGCCTCGAGGGGCCTGTGCTACTACGACGCAAACGGTCGAGCCATCCGAATGGAAGGCATCGCCCAGGATGTAACGGAGCGCCGTCAGGCGCTGGACGCGCTGCGCGAGAGCGAAGAGCGGTTCCGGCTCTTTATTGAACATGCACCGGCGGACTTAGCGATGTTTGACCGCGAGATGCGCTACCTCCACGTGAGCCGCCGCTGGCGGACTGACTATGGACTGGGCGAACGCGATCTGCGCGGCATTTCGCACTATGAGGTCTTCCCCGAAGTTCCCGAGCGATGGAAGGAAGCCCATCGCCGCGGACTGGCGGGCGAGGTACTGCGGGCAGAAAATGACCGTTTCGAGCGGGCCGACAGTGAAGTGCAGTGGGTACGCTGGGAAATACGGCCGTGGTATGACCGGACCGGGGGGATCGGCGGCATCGTAATTTTCACGGAAGACATTACCGAACGCAACCGTGCGGAACAGGCCCTGCGCCGCAGTGATACGACAAGAAGATTTGCGCTGGAAACCGCGAAACTGGGCGAATGGGAACTCGATCTCACTACGCTGCAAACCACCTGTTCTTTGCTTCATGATCAGATATTTGGGTATGAATCGCTTCTGCCGGACTGGAGCTTCGATATCTTCCTTCGCCATGTCCATCCTGACGATCGGGAAAGGGTCCGGGAGAATTTTCAAGGTTGTGCGAGCCAAGGGAAAAGATGGGAGTTTGAATGCAGAATCGTTTGGCCGAACGGAGATATTCGATGGATCTGGGCATGCGGCGACCGCTTGCAGGACGCCTCGGGAAAGGCGACCCGAATGTTTGGAATCGTGCAGGATATCACCGAGCGCAAACAGGCGGAGGAGGTATTGCATGAGCAGGCCCGGGTGCTGGAGTCGGCTCAAGTGTTTGTGCGGGACATGCAAAGCCGCGTTGTGTTCTGGCCCAAAGGAGCGGAGAAGCTCTATGGCTTCACACCCCAGGAGGCGTTGGGCGTCCTTTCCCACGATTTATTCCAGACGATCTTCCCTGAGCCGCTGGAGGCGGTAGAGAAGAGGCTGTTCGAGACCGGAATGTGGGAAGGCGAGCTGATCCACACCCGGCGAGACGGCACCGTCATAGTCGTCTCCAGCGCGTGGGTATTACATCGCAATAGCCAAGGGCAGCCGATCCGCATCCTGGAGACAAACGTCGACATCACGGCGCGCAAGCAGGCCGAGGAGACGCTCGCCAGCCAAGCGGAGGAATTGGGCCGGCAGGCCGAGGAATTGCTGCGCTCGCAACAGGCCTTGGAAAGCCAGACGCTCATGCTGCAGTCGGTGCTGGACAGCATTAGCGAGGGACTGGTCGCCGCTGACGAGACGGGGAAATTCATCCTTTGGAATCCGGCCGCGGCGAAGATTCTTGGCTTAGGCGCAACGTACCTGCCCAGCCAGGAGTGGAGGGCTCACTACGGCCTGTTTCTGGAAGACACGGTCACGCCCTTCCCGGCTGACCAGTTGCCCCTGGTTCGTGCCGTTCGCGGAGAGACGAGCACTACTCGGATGTTCGTGCGCGATCCCGAACTCGACCACGGGGTGTGGATCGAGGTCACCGGCGGTCCCTTGAGAGACAAGAACGAAGTGGTGCGTGGCGGCGTGGCCGCCTTCCGCGACATCACGCAGAGAAGAGCGGACGAGCGGGAAATCCGTAAGCTCAATGAAGAACTGGAAGAGCGAGTGGTACGACGTACCGCGCAACTGGCGGCCGCTAATCAGGAGTTGGAAGCTTTTACTTACTCCGTGTCCCACGATCTGCGGGCGCCACTCCGGCATATCGGTGGCTTTTCCAGGATTTTGATCGAGGATTTCGCCTCCGGGATGGACCCCGAAGCCCGGCATCATCTGCAACGCATCGAAGAGGGCACCCGCCGCATGGGGCTGCTGGTGGATGAACTCCTGAATCTGGCGCGGGTTGGCCGTCACGCCCTCCATCTCCAAGTCAGCAGTCTGAATTCGGTGATTGAGGAGGTCGTGTCGCTGCTGCAGCCAGAAATCAACGGCAGAGCCGTGACTTGGAAAATTGCGCATCTGCCGGCGGTGGAGTGCGACCCCATCCTGATCAAGCAAGTTTTTCAAAACCTGATCGCCAATGCTCTCAAGTTCACCCGTCCCCGCGAGCGCGCCGTCATTGAGATCAGTCACCGGCAGGAAAACGGACAGACCGTGATCCTCATTCGCGACAACGGCGTCGGCTTCAACATGAAGTACACGGACAAGCTGTTCGGCGTCTTTCAACGGCTGCATCGGGCCGAGGATTTCGAAGGCACGGGCATTGGCCTGGCCACCGTGCAACGCATCATTCACAAGCACGGAGGCCGGGTGTGGGCGGAAGCGGAACTGGATAAGGGCGCGACGTTTTACTTCACCCTCAAAGCCGCCGAACGAACCGAGGTTAAACCCGCTGAAGTTAAACCAACCGAAGTTACGAGCAGAACCCCTGCGGCAGGAGCTCAAGTATGAACTCAGGTGATACCGATATTCTCTTAGCCGATGATAGTCAAGATGACGTGGACCTCACTCTGCATGCCTTGCGGGCGGAGAACCTGGCCAACCGCGTCTTCATCGCGCGCGATGGGGAGGAAGCGTTGGAGTTCCTGTTCTGCTCCGGACCCCATGCTCACCGTTCCTTTGACCATCCCCCGAAGCTGGTTCTGCTGGATCTGAAGCTGCCCAAAGTGGATGGGATGCAGATTCTCAAGCAGATCAAAGGCGATGCGCGGACCAAGACCATCCCCGTTGTCCTGATGACTTCCTCGCGGGAAGAGCGGGATATGGTCAGCGGCTACGAGCTGGGCGCCAATAGCTATATCCAGAAACCGGTTGACTTCGACGAGTTCCGAAAAATGGTGAAGTTGCTGGGGCTGTACTGGCTGGTCATCAATCGTCCTCCCGTCCTTGCCGGCACGCCGCATCAGCTGAAGCAGGCGCAATGAGCAGCACATCGACCAAACTCGCTGTAGAAAACTCGGCCCAGCCGAAGCCCAAGCTGCGCGCCTTGCTGGTGGAAGACGATCCGCTCGACGCGGCGCTGGTTGTGCGGGCGTTGTACACGGACGGCTTCGATGTCAGTGCCCAGGTTGTGCAAGACGAAGTTGCGTTCACGCAGGCCCTTCGTACCCACTGTCCCGAGGTTGTCCTGGCCGATTACAACCTGCCGAATTGGAAAGGCATGGAAGTGCTCAACGTGCTCCGCCGCCAAGGCCTCGACATTCCAATGATTCTGGTTTCGGGCGCCCTCGGCGACGTGACTGCGGTTGAATGCATCAAGCAAGGGGCCACGGATTACGTCCTCAAAGACGGTCTGGCACGGCTGCCCGAGGTGGTCCGCCGCGCCTTGCGGGAAAAACATGAGCACAGTTTGCGTCAGCAGGCCGAAAAAGATCTGTCCCGGAAAGCCGAAGAACTGGCGCGCTCCAACGCCGACCTCGAGCAGTTCGCCTATGTCGCTTCGCATGACCTGCAGGAGCCGCTGCGCATGGTGACGGCCTACACTCAGCTGCTCGCCGAACGCTATCGCGGCAAACTCGACGAGCATGCCGACAAATTCATCGGCTATGCCAGCGAGGGAGCTCAGCGCATGCAGGTCCTTATTCAGGATCTGCTGGCATTTTCGCGAGTAGGCCGGAACGGCGTTGCCCGCGCGAGCGTCGATTGTGATGCCGTGATGGAAGAAGTCTTGCAGACTCTGGCCTCCGCCATTCAGGAAAGTGGCGCCGTCGTCACCCATGGAGCCCTTCCTGAAGTCTGGGCCGACCGCACACAGATGACTCAGGTGGTTCAGAATCTGATCGGAAACGCCATCAAGTTCCGCGGCAAAGAACCGCCGCTGATTTCCGTGCAGGCTGAAAAATCCGACCGGCACTGGCTGTTTAGCGTGAGCGATAACGGGATCGGAATTGCGCCGGAGAGTGCGGAGAATATTTTTGTAGTCTTTCAGCGTCTGCACGCGCGCACCGAATATCCCGGCAATGGTATTGGGCTGGCGATCTGCAAAAAGATTATCGAGCGCTACGGCGGCAGAATCTGGGTTGAGCCGCAGGCGGGATCGGGCTCGATTTTCAAGTTCACCATGCCTCTCCACGGTCCTGAGGAAAGGGAAGGGGCACAGGCATGAAATCCGGGCTCAGATTGCTTCTGGTGGATGACAATCCGGCCGACGTAGGGTTGGCCCGCGAGGCGCTGGCGGGAAGCGTCCGGCGCAGCGAGATTACCAGCGTGGAAGACGGAGTGGAAGCGATGGCGTTTCTGGACCGCAGGGGAAAGTATGCCACCGCGGCCCGGCCCCATCTCGTAATCCTGGACTTGAGTCTGCCGAAGAAGGACGGATTGGCGGTATTGACCGCGATCAAAGCGAGACCGGAGCTGCGCCGCATCCCGGTAGTGATTTTCAGCACATCGCAGTTGAGTAAAGACATTGTGCGGAGTTACGAACTGGGGGCGAATTGTTACGTCAGCAAGCCGGGCAATCTGAAGGATTTTTTTTCGGCCGTGAAGTCGATTGAAGAATTCTGGTGTGGCTTTGTCAATCTGCCACCCCAGGGAGAATGAGAGAACATGGAACCACAGACGACGCAAGTATTGCTCATTGAAGACAACCCCGGCGACGCGGACCTGGTCCGCTTGCGATTGGTCGAGAGCAAATCTCCGGTAACCGTGAATTGTGTGACCCGGCTGTCGGAGGGGATCGCCTCCCTGACCAGGGAAACGCCCTCCGTAGTGCTGTTGGACTTGAACCTGCCTGACAGCCGCGGCGCGGAAACTTTCCGCCGCATTATGGAACACGCGCCCAATGTCCCGGTGGTCGTGCTTTCCGGCCAGGACGACGAGGCGCTGGCCATCAAGGCCGTCCATCAGGGTGTGCAGGACTATCTGATCAAGGGCAACATCTCCAGCAAACATCTGGAACGCTCCATTCGCTATGCGGTCGAGCGGCAAGCCCTGCTGCGTTCCCTGGAAATTACTCGTAAACAGCAGATCGAGTTTAAGAACCAGTTCCTGTCCCACGTTTCCCACGAATTGCGCACGCCGCTCACCTGCATTCACCAGTACGTCACCCTGCTTCTGGACGGCTTGGCCGGCCCGGTGGCGCCCGACCAGGCCGATCACCTCAAGACTGTTCTGAAGAGCGTAAATCAGTTGCACGCCATGGTCCGCGACTTGCTGGAAGCGACCCGCGCCGAGAGTGGCAAAATGCGAGTCGAACCCCGCTGCGTCGCGCTCGGCGAACTGATTCAGCAGACGGTTGCGATGATGCGGCCCATGGCCGACGAAAAGAAGATCGGACTGGAAATCGGAGTGGACCAAAGACTGCCTCTGGTGTACGCCGATCCCGACCGGGTTCTCGAGGTGCTCATCAATCTGGTGGACAACGCCATCAAATTCACCCCGCCCGATGGCGCTATCATGGTCCAGGCCTGCGTGGTAGAAGCGGATCCGTCATCCGTCTACATTTCCGTCACCGACACCGGGCGCGGCATCAGTCCTGAGTCGAAGGCCTTGATCTTTGAACGCCTCTATCAGGATGCCGAATCGGTCGACAACAATCGCTCGGGATTGGGACTGGGCCTTTTTATTTGCCGGGAAATCGTCCGGCTTCATGAAGGACGAATCTGGGTTTCCAGCGAACCCGGACAGGGCAGCACCTTTACCTTTACCTTGCCGGCTTACTCACTCGCCAAGCTGATCACCCCCGTCGTCGTGCATAACGATCGTTTGCGTAGCGCGTTTGTGCTGGTGCGCGTCGAACTTACACCACTCTCCACTCCTCCGCGGGGCAATTGGAAGCAGACCTGGCAACAATGTCTGGATATTTTGCGGCGTTGCGTCTATCTCGACAAGGATCTGGTGCTGCCGCCCATGGGCACCTCCGGGGCTGCCGAAACGTTTTTTGTAGTGGCTTCGACGGATATGCCGCAATCCGGAATCATGACCGCGCGCATTCGCGAGCAACTGGAACGCGTGCCTGAGCTCAAAGCCAAGTGCACCCTCACCATCATGGCCGCTCCGATTGAGCTCCCCGCCGCCATTTCCGGCCAATCGTTTTCCAGCCAATCATTCTCCAGCCAATCACTGTCCAGCCAATCATTGGAACAGCAGGTTCAAGCCTTAGCCGATCATGTAACTGGAATGATCACCACCAGCATGGGACGCAAGCAGGCGCGTCCGGAAAAACGCATACAAGATGCCAACTAACCAACCATCAAAGGAGAACTAAAATGCCAAAAGCAAAGATACTTGTCGTCGATGACGATCCCGATCTGGTGCGTGCCATGCGGCTGCGCCTGCGAGCCAACAACTACGAAGTCGCTACCGCCAGCGATGGCTATAGTGCAATCGCATCCGCCCAGAAAGAACGTCCAGCGCTGATCATTCCGGATTTGGGCCTTCCCGTCCGAGACGGCTTCGTCGTTCTGGAACGGCTGCAGAACATCGACGCGCTTTCGAGCGTTCCTGTCATCGTGTTAAGCGCGCGCGATCCCCAGAGCAACGAGGAACGTGCTCTGAAGTCAGGAGCGGCGGCCTTTTTTCAGAAACCCGCCGACAACGACGAGTTGATGAACGCGATTCGGGCAAGCCTTGGTCCGGGGCAAATGCAGCCGGCGCCCTGGCCGTCTTAGGATTTGCCGACTTAGGTTTGTAAAAGCGAGCGACCGCAGGACTGTCCGCGCATCTGATGCGAATCAGTGTGGGGACTGGCTTGCGCTCGCGAGCTTAGGTGCTTTCTTCTTGTCCGCTCGCCGCGACGCCATCCATTAAAAGATGGCGCTCCTTGTAACTGACCGCTTCGCAATCGGATACAAAATTCCACAGAAACCTCCAAAAAGCCGTAACCGGTGTTCGAAAAACCATCTATAATCTCCCAAGTGCTGTAAATGCCACACTTAGCATTCCTGAAGTGGGAAATACCATGGCAGCGAAGTTGCTCATTGATGATCGGCGGGACGTGATTTCCACGCCCATCCAGCCCATTAAGGGTTCGGGACCACCGCCGAAGTCCATGAATCGGGAAAGCCAAGTCCGCTTTGTCGCTGTTGTTCTGTTCCTGCTGACAGTAGCTGCGGTTGTATTCGCCGGCTTCAATTTCAATGCTGAGTTGAAATCCGCGGTCCCCGATGACGGCGTGTGGTGGGTCGAACACGGCGGGCAGCTCACCGCCGATCGCGTCGATCCCAATGGGCCCGGCGCCCGGAGCGGCATCAAGCCGGGCGATCAACTGGTGGCCATCAACGGACAGGATGTCCAGAACATTTCCGGGCTGGAGCGCCAGCTCTACCGCAACGGTGTGTGGTCCAAAGCGGCGTATTCACTGGTGCGGCAAGCGGTTACGCTCGATTCCAGCGTGATCCTGGTTCCGGCGGAACGCTCACTCAATAACTGGCTGCGGCTGATTGCGCTCATCTATCTTGGCATCGGGCTTTATGTTCTGCTGCGCCGCTGGACCGCTCCCGGTTCCACACACTTTTATATCTTCTGCCTGGTGTCGTTCATTGCGTACTCCTTCAAATACACCGGCAAGCTGAACGACTTCGACTGGACCATCTATTGGGGCAACATCGCCGCCGGAGTATTGCAGCCGGCTTTGTTCCTGCACTTCGTTTTGACCTTCCCGGAGAAACGCCAGTTTGTTCGCAAGCTGCCCTGGCTGCTGTCCCTGGTCTACGTGCCGGGAGCGATCCTGCTGGGCGTCCATATCGCCGCCATGCAGTGGCTGCAGGCCAGCGAGCGGCTGCGCTGGAACCTGGACCGTTTGGAAATGTCCTACGGATCGCTGTTCTTTCTGGCGGCGGCCACCGTGCTTTGGTATAGCTACCGGCGCGCCAGCACCACGATTCTGCGCCAGCAACTGAAGTGGGTTACTCGCGGCACCATTCTTGCCATCATTCCCTATTCTCTGTTCTACGTGCTTCCTTACCTGATGGGTACGCTGCCCGGCGCGACCATGAAGATTTCCGCGCTCTCGCTGGCCCTGCTGCCGCTCACCTTTGGTTATGCCATTTTCCGTTACCGGCTGATGGATGTGGATCTCATCTTCAAGCGCGGTGTGGTTTACACGCTGGCCGCTGCCACCGTAGTGGGTATGTACTTCGGACTGGTGGCGGGCGTGGCGGAACTGGTGCACATGCGGCAGCCGGGCAGCGGTCCAATTGGGCTGATCCTGGCCGTCGTGGTAACCGCTCTACTGTTCGATCCGGTACGCAAGTGGATACAGGACCGCATCGATCAGTTTTTCTATCGTACGCGCTACGATTATCGCCGCACGCTGCTGGAGTTCGGCCGCGAACTCAGTTCGGAGACCGATCTGAATGCGATGCTCTCCTCGCTGATGGATCGGCTGTCGCGTACGCTGGCAGTCGAACGCATGGCGATTTTCCTCGCCGGAGAAAAGGCAGAGCAATTTGTGATGGCTAAGTCCTTCGGCCTGTCCGCGCCCGGCAACCTCGATCTGTCTTTCTTGAGCGCACCGCGGCCCGATCCCGCCGGTCATCTTTTCTTCGAGAACACGCACCAGGTGCCCCGCGAGATTCCAGGCGCGCAGCAAACCATCGCCCGGCTGGATCTGAACTACTACATCCCCTGCCACGCCCAGCAGAAGACCATCGCTGTGCTCGGCCTGGGCAAGACCGTGCAGGGCGACTTCCTTTCCAGCGAAGACATCGAACTGCTGGAAACCCTGGGCGGCTATCTCGGCATCGCCATTCAGAACGGCCAACTCTACGCCTCATTGCAGCAGAAAGCCGCGGAGTACGAGCGGCTAAAGGATTTCAACGAGAACATTGTCGAATCCATCAACGTAGGCGTGATGGCGCTCGATATGGAAGATCGCATCGAGAGCTGGAACGCGCAGATGGAAGTGATGTACGCGGTGCCGCGATGGCAGACTCTGACCCAGCCGCTCCAGGCCATTTTCCCGCCGGAGTTCGTGGAAGAGTTCAATCGCATGCGGCAGAACCCGGGCATTCACAACCTGTACAAGTTCCGCCTGAAAACTCCGGCGGGCGAGGTCCGCACCGTGAATGTGGCCATCGCACCCCTGGTTACGCGTAAATTCCAGGTGATCGGCCGCCTCATTATCGTGGACGACATTACCGAGCGCATCGAACTCGAAGCTCAGCTTTCCCAGGCCGATAAACTTTCGTCCATCGGATTGCTCGCGGCCGGGGTGGCTCACGAAGTCAACACGCCGTTGGCCGTGATCTCCTCCTACACGCAGATGCTTTCCAAACAACTGCAGGGAGATCCGCAGAAATCCGGCCTGCTGGAGAAGATAACCCGGCAAACCTTCCGCGCCTCTGAAATCGTAAACAACCTGCTGAATTTTTCCCGCACCAGTGGCAGCGAGATTGGCGATGTGGACGTGAACAAAGTGATTGCCGACACTCTGGCTCTACTGGAACATCAGTTCAAGGTGGCCAAGGTGGAAGTGGAAAATGCTCTGGCGCCCAAGTTGCCGCCGATCCAGGGAAATCCGGGAAGACTGCAACAAGTATTTTTGAACCTCTTTCTCAACGCCAAAGATGCCATGCCGGGCGGCGGCAAGTTGCGCGTGGCTACGATGAACGGCGAGAGCGTCAGCGTTTGCGTTTCCGACACGGGATCAGGCATCGCGCCGGAGCACATCCAGCGCATTTACGATCCGTTTTTTACCACCAAGACTTCGCCTCGTGAAGGCCAGGCGCGCGGTACCGGCCTCGGCCTTTCCGTGACCTATGGCATCATCCAGGAACACGCGGGTAAGATTCGCGTGGAAAGCCATCCCGGCGCCGGAACCACTTTCACTCTGGATTTCCCCCTGAGCAGGAAGGCGGTCCATGCCTAAACAAAGCATGCCTAAACAAAGCATGCCTAAACAAAGCATGCCGAAGAGCATCGATAAACCGGGCACGTTTAACCCGAGTACGTCTGAGGCCGAATATGTCTGAAGCGGCAGTAATTTCGCGCACGGCGGCGAACGGAAATTCCGGTCTGGCCGGCGCGGTTCTCATTATCGACGATGAAGCGGAGATTCGCGAATCTCTGCAGACCTTGCTCGAACTCGAAGGCTTCGCCGTGGAGACGGCAGCCAGTGGGGAAGCGGGATTGCAGCGTATTGGCGAACATCCCTTCGACCTGATTCTGCTCGATCTTACCCTGCCCGGGCGCAACGGCATGGAGGTTCTGGCCGAAATTCGCTCGCACGAAACCGGACTGCCCGTCATCATGATCACCGCCTTTGGCACGGTGGAGAATGCAGTGCGCGCCATGCAGGGCGGCGCCGCCAACTTTGTCCAGAAACCCTGGGACAACGAAAAACTTCTAGCCGACGTGCGCGCCGCGGTGGGATGGCGCCGCGCCGAAGAAGAAAACGTACAACTGAAGCGCGCCCTCAAGCAGCGCTACAACTTCGAAAACATCGTCGGCAAAAGCGAGCCGATGTTGAAGATCTTCGATCTCGTCGCGCAAGTCGCCAACAGCCGCTCCACGGTGCTATTGCAGGGCGAAAGCGGCACGGGCAAGGAGATCATCGCTAAAGCTCTGCATCTGAATTCGCCGCGTCATGACCGGCCTTTTGTTCCGGTCAACACCGGGTCCATGCCCACCGATCTGCTCGAGTCCACGCTGTTCGGTCACGTAAAGGGTGCATTCACCAGCGCGATCGCTTCCAAGAAGGGCCTGTTTGAGATTGCGGATCGCGGCACGTTGTTTCTCGACGAAATTGCCACCATGAGCCTCGAAACTCAGGCCAAGATCCTCCGCGTTCTACAAGATCGCAGGTTCATGCATCTTGGCGGAGTGCAGGAGATTCAGGTGGATGTACGCATCATCGCCGCCACCAACGTCGATCTGCGCACGTTGGTTCGTGAAGGCAGATTCCGGGAAGATTTGTTTTACCGCCTGAACGTGATCACGATTGAGTTGCCGCCACTTCGTCAGCGTAGAGAGGACATCCCGCTTTTGGTGCAATTCTTTTTAAAGAAGTATGCCGAAGAAAACGACCGTCCGGTGCGGCGCATCACGCCGGAAGCATTACGCCCGCTGATGTCCTATTCCTGGCCCGGCAATGTACGCGAACTGGAAAATGTGATCGAACGCGCCGTCGTGTTGTCTTCCGGTAGCGATATCACCATCGACCTGCTTCCCGACAATCTACTGGGCCGGGGATCGTCGCTCACGCTGCACGATCCGCCCACGGATGCATCGCTGTTTGAAATTGTGGAAGACGTGGAGCGGCGCATCATCAGCGACATGCTGGAAAAGTGCAACTGGAACCAGACCGAAGCCGCCGAGCGCTTCAAGGTGCCGCTCTCGACGCTGAATCAGAAAATCCGCCGGTTGAATATCGAGATCAAGAAGAAGGCTCGGGGATAGGAAAAATTCTCGGCTCTCGGCCAGCAGTAGGAGCGGCTATTTTTTCGGGGAGGTTTCCGTCTTGACAGGATGCTGAATGCTACTTCCAAAACCTGCTGGTGGGGTTTTCCCGGGGCTAGATCCGTTGTCGGGAGCGGGCTGATATCCCGGTTCAAGTTTGTTCGGGATCGGCTGATAGCCGTCTTTTATCTTAGCCATTGATCTCTCCAATGTTTCTGAAGAATTCAACCACCGAAATCTGATCGGCCATGATCAGAGCGCCGTAGTTATCCTCACTTGTGCCAAATCCATTTTCCTCCGATTTGTAAACTTTTTCCAGATAAATATCTCTTGGGTCGTCTCCTGCGAACGAGTTGGTACCGAAGTAGCCATAGACGACCGAGCCATCCTTCAGAGTGACCACCGCCCACTGCGGTTGTTGCCTAGAGAAGTGCCAGTCCCACGCAGTTTTCATGTAGTTAACCGTTCGAAACCCAAGACGCCTGACGAGTCTGCCGATTAGGTCGGTTTGTGCCATCCTGGCGGAAATAACTCCCAGGAGCAACGGTGAGACAAACAGGGCCACGAAAACCGAGACCGACGCTGTGAGCGGGTGACGAGTAAAGTAGTCACGGAGGGCGAAGTATAGAAACAGCGCGAACCAGATGGAATTGTTAATGCAGCTCAGGGTAAAGAACTCAAGAAACCTGTTATCCGCTTGCTTCGCCTTACGAGGCAGAAACATCGATAGTACCGCCGACCAGACAAAACCAGGCATTAGGAAGGCTGCAGTAAACAAAACCGCGGTTCCACTATTTAACTCCGTCTCACTACCTCGCCGTGACAACGGGGCTAAGCTAGCACATGCGGACGGCACTCGCCACAAAGATGACCCTACCTGACCAGCAAATGGTTCCATTTTGGGGCGTTTGTTATAGTTGCTGTGTTGGCCGGACGCAGGTTTAGTCCAGCCAAAACCTCGTGCCAGCATGGAACTGACCTCACCCACCGATCTCGCCAAAGAAAAAGTCCGGACAGTTCAGGATTACATTCTGTTTTGCGTGCAGGCGGTCGCAAATCTCTTCCGCAAACCGTTGTACATCAAGGACATGGTACGGCAGGCGGATACCATTGGCGTGGGATCTCTGCCCATCGTCGTGCTCACGGGCTTCTTCACCGGCGCCGTGCTGGCGCTGCAAGCCTCGAACACACTGGAACGTTTCGGTTCGATCACCCTGGTCGGGCAACTGGTTTCCACCTCCATGGTGCGCGAACTGGGACCGGTGCTGACCAGCCTGATGGTGGCAGGCCGCAATTCCTCAGGCATGGCCAGTGAGTTGGGATCGATGGTGGTCACGGAGCAGATTGACGCCATGCGCGCTCTGGGCACCGATCCCATGAAAAAGTTGGTGACGCCGCGGGTGGTCGCCACGGTGTTCATGCTGTTTTTCCTGGCAATCATTTCGGATCTCGTGGGTTTGGTGGGCGGGCTCGCGATCGCGAAACTCTTGCTCCAGCTCGACGCCCGGCAATACTGGGCCAACGCCTGGGAAACGCTGGTGTTTCAAGACGTGTTCATGGGACTGGTTAAGCCTGTGATTTTCGGCTTCATCATCGCCACAATAGGTTGCTTTTACGGAATGAACGCGCGCGGGGGAACGCAAGGTGTGGGCCGCGCCACCACGCAGGCGATGGTGGCGGCTTCGGTTCTGATCCTCGCGATGGATTTGATCGTCACACGTTTCCTGATGGCTACGCTATCCTATCGCTGATCCCATGTCTGCGCCGACCTTGCCACTCGATTCCTCTGTCGCTACCACGAAGGATGATTCCGCACCGGTCATCGTATTTGAAGACGTCGCCCTCGCCTTTGACGACAACGAAGTGCTGCGCGGCATTTCTTTCCATCTGCCGCGCGGCGAGACGAAGGCGGTGTTCGGCGTCGCCGGATCCGGCAAGAGCCTGATTCTGAAGCTGGCACTCGGACTTATCCGGCCAGACTCCGGCCGCATTATCGTGTTAGGGCAGGACGTCACCCAGATGCGGGAAGAGCAACTGTTCGAGTTGCGCGGCAAGATTGGAATGGTCTTCCAGGAAAGCGCGCTGTTCGATTCTCTCACCGTGCGCGAAAATGTCGCCTATCGTCTGATGGAAGAGCACGGCATTTACGACGAAGACATCGACCGCAGAGTGCGGGAGGCGTTGCGCTTCGTGGAACTGGAGCACACGCTCGATCTCGATCCCGCGGAACTTTCCGGTGGTATGCGGCGGCGCGTGGCCATTGCCCGTGCGCTGATTACGCAGCCCGAACTGCTGCTCTATGATTCGCCCACCGGAGGCCTCGATCCCGTGACCTCCAACACCATCATCGAACTGATTGTGAAGCAGCGCGATGTGTCTAAGACGAGCGCCCTATTGGTGACGCACCGCCTGCAGGACGCTTTCACCATGGCGACGCATCAGTTCGACAAACAAGCCAACCGCATGGTGCCGCTGCCCAGCGGAAAGCATAGCGAGGTGCCTTTGACCTTCTTGATTTTGCGCGACGGTAAAGTAATCTTCGATGGCGACCTTCACCAACTGGCACACTCCGAGGACGAGTACATTCGGGAATACATCTCATAGGAATTGGGTAATTGGGTGATTGGGTGATTTGAACCCCTGAGGGCGTTGTCAATCACCCAATCGCCCAATTACTCAATTCTCGTCACTTCCCGGCCATCTCCTTTTCTACATCTTCCGCCTTCGAAGGCAACGCCGCGCTTAGTTTGATCAGCTTCCCGTCCTGGTCCACGTAGTAATCGTCCTCGATGCGCACGCCGAGATTCTCTTCGGGAATATAAATCCCCGGCTCGATGGTGAAAACCTGTCCCGGTCCGAGCGCAGCGTCATGATCGGTGGCGTCATGTACATTGAGCCCGACGGGATGCCCTAGACCGTGGATGAAATATTTTCCCAGCGTGTCGCCATGCAAATCTTTGCCGTGAGTGTTGATGTACTCGTACGCGACTTTGTAGAGAGAGTCGGGATCGTCGCGCTTCATGGTTGATTTGCCCGGCTTGAACGCCGCTTCGGCCGCCTGTTGCGCTCCGAGAACAATGTCGTAGATTTCGCGCTGCCGCGCGGTGAAGTGGCCATTGATGGGGAGCGTGCGCGTGATGTCGGAGGCGTACATGGAATATTCACCCGCGGCATCGATGACTACAACGTCCCCCGATTTCATCACATTTGAATCTTCCGAGTAGTGCAGCACCGTCGAATAGTAGCCCGAGCCAACAATAGGCGCGTAGGCGGGCCGCTCGCAGCCGCGCTTGCCCCACTCGTATTGCATGAGCGCGGAAATCTCGCGCTCGGTAATGTTCGGCTTCACCGCTTTGAACGCGGCGAAGTGCGCCGCCACCGAGGCATCGACCGCCTTGCGGATCAGCGTAACCTCTCCGGCGTCCTTATAAGTGCGCAGCGAGTCGATCATGGGCTTCACGTCCTGAAAGCCCAGGAACGAATTCACATCCTTCAGAAACTCCAGCGGCCCGGTGCTGGCCGAAGTCTGGTCGTGCGACGCGACGTCGGTGTAAACGACGGGGCGAGCGCCCGAGGTCACCTTCATAACTTCCTCCGGGAGCTTGGCCATGTCTGCGACGTGGTCGAAGCCAGTGACCTTTGGCGCGTCAGGATTCTCCGGACCAAGCTTGGGGCCGGTCCACTTCTCCTGGATGAGATTGCGCGGAGGAAGAAAAAGAATTTCAGTGTAAGGATGAGCTGGTTTATCGGCCTTAGCTTCAGCCGCCGGCGCAATCAACAGCGCCGAGCCGGGCTCGGTGAGGCCAGAGAGATAATAAAAATTATCCTCCTGGCGGAAACCATACAGGTCGTTTGGACCTTCACTCTCCATGGGCGCGAACAGAACGACCAGGCCTCCCACTTTCTTGGCCAGCGCCTCGCGGCGAGCGTGGTAGTCGGCGTTGGGTTGGCGATCAAGAGCAAAACTCGGCTCAGCCGGGGCCAAAAGAAATAGGCCGGCAAAGACACTTATCAGGGAAAAAGACAGCTGGGGCTTTCGCATCGTGCAATCCATTCCAAGGGTTCGAGAATACACCCGTCCTGAAAATCTCGCACGCTGGAACGGGCTTCGCTGTCGATAAGAGATTGATGCTTCCCGCTACTTCGGCCCGCTGGTCGCACTCTGTTTTGCCTGCAGGAAAGAATCAACGTTGCTCTTGTCGATGAGGGCAGAACCAGTATCCACAAAGGACGGGATCGGCGCAAAGCTGTCCTTCGCCCAATCCGTATCGAGCGACGGCGGCTTGTGGTGATACAAGTTGTCGAGCATCTGCATGCCGACAAACGCCATGGTATAAGGCTTCTGGGCAAGGGTAGCGGCGATGCCGCCCTTTTGGATCCACCCCAGCGTCTCGGGGTCGGTGTCCATCGCCATCACCACTTTGCCGGTGATGTGGTAGCTGTTGAGGACGCCGGCGACTTCCTTCCCCGATTGCGCCTCGAGACACACGAAGGCATCGACCTGATCTTTTTCCTTGCCAATGATTTGCGTTGTGGTATCGAAGGCGATGCGTGGATCGCCCTGTATATCGACCACGCGCGCGATCTTGATACCAGGCGTACGCTCGATCGCATCGCGATAGCCGTGCAGCCGGTCCTGCATGTTGTGCTGGTCGGGCATGGTGAATACCACGACGTTGCCTTTGCCCTTCAATTCCTGAGCCAGGCGCTGCCCTCCGGTCAACCCGAGTTGATAGTTATTGGTGCCGATGAAGAAGAGCCGCTTGCTGGCGGGCGCGTCCGAATCCATGGTGACTACGGGAATTCCGGCCGCGATGGCCTTGTCGATGCTGTCTTTCAGCAATACCGGATCGGTTACACCAAGCAAAATTCCAGTCGCTTTTTGCTGCACTGCCTGATCGAGGGCATCGCGCTCGGCCTTGGCGTCGTAACTGTTGGGTCCCAGGAAATCCGTGCGCACCTTGAATTGTTTACCAGCTTTGGCGAAACCGGCGCCAGCAGCCTGCCAGTAAGGAACTTGCAAATTGGCCGCTACGAATACGAAGTACTCGTTGGAATCATGAGCGCCACAGCTGAGCAGGGAAGTGACCAGGACTGCCAGCCCGAGAAAAGAACACAGCTTGCGTAAGCGGAGCATCGGATTCTCCTCCGAACCGCGCAACTAAGTGCCGCGGAGTTCAACCGGCGTGCCGGGCCCGATGAGAAACTTTTGGCGAGTGGATTGTAATTGAGCTGTCAAGCGAAAGAAAGCTCTAGTAGTGCCGGCGTCTCGCCGGCTATCGAGCAAGCGTCTCGCCCGCTCAGAAGTCAGCAAGATGCAGGCGCTACTGAATTCTTACACTCCCACCGGGAATGGCTTGGTATGAGATTCCGCGCTCAGCGCGACGCCCGAGAATCGGCCCTGCAGCAGAGACATCAATCCCGTATACCAGTAGCCCACCACAAACAGCAGAAGGAAGGGAATCGTCACGTAGTTTTCGTTTTGGATTGCGTAGTACACCGTGAGCGCGAAATAAGTCCCGATCACGAGTTCGAGCCAGGGCACCCAGCCCAGCCGCTTGCGGTATTTAGTGGCCGCAACTTTATTCTTCCTGGATTCCACGTTGTACTTCGGCGTGCGTGCGAAGGCGCTCTCCTTGCCGATGAGAGCTTCGATCACCGCTTTGGTATTCGTGATGGTCAATCCTATGCCGAGCGCCATCAGGAACGGCAGATATAGCAATGCGCGCGGCCAGCTCTTGGGAAAGAGTTCGCGTTGCGATACCAGATAAAAACTCGAGATGGAAAACGTGGAAGCCATGAACAGCGGCAGGTCGATGAAGATCATCTGAAACCACCCCTGATAAAAGCGGATGATCATTGCCGGCAACATCAGCACCGAGAGCACGATCATCAGCGGATAGCTGAGGTTCGCGGTCAAGTGATACCAGGCTTCGATCTTGGTGTGCAGCGGAGCGTCGCTGCGCAGCACCCGGGGCAGGATTTTCTTCCCGGTCTGGATCAATCCCTTGGCCCAGCGCGCCTGCTGGGTTTTGAATGCGGTCATTTCCACGGGCAATTCCGCCGGGCATTCGACATCCTGCAGATAGATGAACTTCCATCCCTTGAGCTGGGCGCGGTAGGAAAGATCGGTATCCTCGGTGAGAGTGTCGTGCTGCCAGCCGCCGGCTTCGTCGATCGCTTGCCGCCGCCACACTCCGGCGGTGCCGTTGAAGTTAAAGAAGACGCCGCTGCGGGCGCGTCCGGAATGCTCCAGCACAAAGTGACCGTCAAGCAGGATGGCTTCCACCTGCGTCAGAAAAGAATAATTGCGGTTGATGTGCGTCCAGCGCGTCTGCACCATGCCAATCTTCGGATCGGTGAAGTGGTGGATGGTGCGCAGAAGAAAATCCTCCGGCGGAGTGAAGTCGGCGTCGAAGATGGCGACGAATTCGCCCTTCGCCGTTTTCAGGCCCTCGGCCAGCGCGCCCGCCTTGAAGCCCTCGCGGTTGGTGCGGTGATGGTAGCTGATGGGATTTCCCAGCGCGGCGTAACGCTCCACCAGATTGCGCGCCACCTCGACGGTTTCGTCGGTGGAATCGTCGAGCACTTGAATGTCCAGCTTCTCCCGCGGATATTTCAACTTGCAAATGGATTCCAGCAGCCGCTCGACCACGTACTGCTCGTTGAAAATTGGGAGCTGCACGGTCACGCGCGGCAATTCTTCGAAGAGCGCTGCCGGTTCCGTGGTGCGGTTGTTCTTGTGCTTGTAATAAAGGTAAACCAGAATGTAGCGGTGCATCCCGTAACCAGCCAGCAGGATGAGCACAATGAAATAAGGAATCAGAAGCGCACGATCGAACGCGTCGGTGTGGTAGAGGCCCTGAAAAGTTTTATCCAACAAGTGCTGGCGTAGATAGGGCCCAATGCCGCGGGGAGCCGCATACATCGCGAGCGTCGAAAGAAACAGGTTGGAATCAGAAGTCAGCAAGAGGTTCGGCCGAAACCTCTATTCTACCGGATTCCGGCGGCCGCGGATTTACCTTTGAAATATGGGTAGTGGGCCAATTCTATGTTTAGCCCACTAATATCAGCACCATGCGGAATGCGGCAACGCTTACGAAGTCAGCGGGAAGCTGTTTCCTGACCCTTCTGGTTTGCATCTTACAGGGATAAGTCCACGCACTGCTCAGCCTTGTCCAAGAGAATCTCAAGTTCCAGCGAGAAGTTCTTGCGGGCCTGGGCTTGCAACCGCCATTGATCCTGGACCGGCGCACACACATTCGGAACCAGATTCTCGAAGCGCTCAATGGCTCGCCGGAAGTAATCGAGGTCCTTTCTTAGCAGTCGAAGGAATTCTGTGTTGGCGATAGCGGACATGCAAAACACCTCCGAACATCTGACTGGCTGATGCAATTGGCATGCCAGGCCGTCAACCATCTGTGGAACTGAAGAAAGTGCTGTATTTTCAGAATGATAGTGCAGCCAGGTTCTAAACTCACTATCCAGAGGATGGCCCTGTCGAGTATGGCTGCGCGTGTAAAAATTTCGGCGTGGGTGAGGGCAGCCGCGCAAAAGCCATATTTCCTCCCGATTCTTATCTCCCGAATGGGGTTGACTTCTGCGCTGCTCGCGTTCGTTGGCGGTTGTTACCGGCGAACTGCCCAAGCCAGCCCATCGGGATTCTGCCCGGCTTCAATGTGGCCAACCACTTCCATCGTATGCAGATCGATGACGGCAACATGGCCATCGGGGGAACACGCTACAAATGCGCGCGCGCCATCCGGCTGCACAACGATGCCGGCTGCGCCGTGTCCCACTGCGATTCGCTTGATCGTTTTTCTGGTCGCGGCATCGATGACACTCACCTCGGGACCGCGCAAAGTCGAGATCAACACAACCTTTCCGTCGGGCGTAAACTTCAGCCGGTTTGCGCCGCTTACATCGGCCGCAAGCGTTTGCGTCACTTGCTTGCTCGCAATGTCGATGATCGAGACAGTTCCGTCCCCAGCATTGGCCACCCAGATTTCTTTGCCCGCAGGAGAAACATCAAATCCTTCCGAGCCGTTGCCCACACGCACTACCGTCTCATCCCAATCGCCTCCAGGAGGGCCCGTCGGGCCGCTCTGACCGGGACGGCCGCCGACGGTTTTCTCAATCATGCTCACCGTGCCGGAACTGACATTCGTGGTGACAATCAGTTTCATATCCGGTGAAACATAAATCATGTGCGTTCTGTTTTGGCCGGTGCCCAGGATCCAATCAACGCTCTGGGTCGCCGGATCATAACTGCCGATTGCCTTGGCGGCTTCGGCGGTGAACCATACTTTTCCGCCGACGAAAGCCAATCCATGCGGACCGCGCAGCGCTCCAAGATTGAGGGATGCCAATGTTTTCTGCGCGACCAGATCCACGACTGCCAAAGTGTTGTACGCTCCGAATCCGTAGTTGGACACATAAGCGAAGTTGCCGTCGCTGGATGCGATGACCTCGTGCGGATCGTTGCCGACTGGTATCCGCGCGATCACTTTCAAGCTGGAAGCATCAACAATGGCGAGCGTGTTGTCGTTCTTTGCGAGTACCAGCAATGCAGTAGTCGGTGTGTCCTCGGCTTGAAGAAAGCTGGCGCCAAGCATGCTGGCGAAAAGGAGAAGGGAAGTAAGTACGGGCATAATCCAAGAGCATACGCCGTCGCAGTCAGGAACAGACGGGGCTAGGGCAAATCTTCGACCGCCGGAATCGTCTTGAGCTGCGCGCTGACGCGGAGCCCTTCGCTCACATGCAACGCTTTCCCCTGGCCTTCATAGCTCTTGAGGAATTCGGTATTGTAGTAGGGCTCGCCGTCGACGCTTTCCCAGGCGAACAGCGTGTAATCGCCGGGAGGCAAGCCGCGCAAAGAAAAGTGTCCGCTTTGATCGCTGAGCGCTTTGCGGTAGCGGTCAGGATGGCTGCGAAAGCGCGCCTCGGGCACCGCGAGCACCACCGCGTCGGCAACGGGCTGATCGCTTTGATTGCTTGCCACGCCCTCGGCCACGGCTCCGTTCGCGCTCACCACTAGCGCAAGATTGGTCGCGCCGCTGCTCACGCTGAATCCGGAGTCCAGCACATCGCGGCCGCCCGCAGTCACAGATTTTAGAAACCAATCCGGCATCGCGCTGGCCTCGGAGATCTGAACGGAATAGTTTCCAGCGGGCACATTCTTCCACTCAAAGCTGCCATCGCCGTTGACATGGGCCACGGTGGAAAAACTCATTCCCATCGTTATGCTGCTGACGGAGTCGTCATCGCCATCGCCGTCGGAAGACCGCAGCAGAAGAAACATCTGGCTGGGATCGGGCCGCGAGTTGCCGTTGGCTTCCATGCGAAGCCGGCCGTAAATCGTACCGCCGGTTTGCGGCGCCAGCCGCAGACCTTCAACGCTTTCCGCAATCTGCAGCGATTGCCGCGCCATCATCGGCGCCGCGCCGTTATCCACCGTGGCCAGAATCGTGTAGGCTCCGGGAGAAACATCTCGAATCTCGAAGCTGCCGTCTTTATGCATCTCCGCGCCGTTCAGCACCAGACTGAAATCTCTGGATTGCAGCATGATCGCGGCGCTCGAACCAGGCGGTAGATTCACCACCGAGCCGCGGATGCTCAAGCTGGGGCTCGGCGTCAGCGCGAAGTTCACCGGAAAGTCATCGCCGGCATGTAACTGGATCGCCGCCGCCTGCCCGCGATCTCTGGTGCCGGGATAATAAGTGGTCTGGTAAGCGGGAGTGGGCTTGCCGGAAGGCGCTCCGCTGTGATTCGCGGCCGCAGGCGCGTTGCCCGTGGTTTCGATCAGACTTCGGAAGTCGGGCGGCGGCGTTACCGAAACAAAATAGTTGCCGGCGGCGAGGCCCGCGATGCGGTATTCGCCCAGATCGTTGGTGCGCTCGGCTCCAGCCTGCTCCCAGTGGCTGCGTCCCGCAACAAAAGTTTGGCGCAGCACGGCGACTTGCGCCTCAGAAATGGAGTCGCCATCTTCATCGGTGACGCGTCCTTCCACCACCGCCGCGGCTTGCAGACGAACGACGAGATCTTTCAACTCGTGGCCCGCGCTCAGCGTGAGCACGCGGCCTTCGGTCCGGAGGTGGTGCTTGTCGATTTCCTGATAGCCGGTTCGTTCTGCAAACAATCGATAGCGGCCGGGCACAATGTTCTCGATGCGAAAGCTGCCGTCCACGCCGGTGAGTGCGGTGTAGTTTCCGCCATCGGTCTGGCTCTCGGCGATCAGCTCGATGAGCGCTTTCTTCAGCGGCTCGCTGCCGGGGTCTTTGGTGACCGTGCCTGCGATGATGGCTCGGGTGGGAGCTTGAACATTGGACGAAGGCGAGGTCTGTGCGGAGAGCGCGGCGGATGCCGTTACGACGAGCCACAACAGAGCTGCGGGAAAGACCTTCATCTTGTTCGAGTGCGGGAGAGGCGATGGAGTTCGCCGGGGTTCCGACCGTGAGGATCGATCAAGTTACCCCGACCAGCTATTGTAACCCGATTGGGTCCTTGTTCAGATCCTTAAAGTAACTTGATTTGCTGTTGGAATGTTTCGATAATGATGGTGTTACCTTGGCGGGGTACCGATTATGGCTCTCGCGACGGCCTCGGGATTTCGGGGCCGTTTGCATTTTCAGACGGCGACGGAATCGAGGGCAGCTTTCACGGCGCAAGCTTACTTCTCGCAAGGAAACGGGAAATTGGCACCGGCTAGGTCTTGGATGCGGGCCTGTGGGGTATTTCTACTAAAGTATAACTTCCTGGTTTAGAGCGGTTCACCGCGGCAACGATTCGGTCGAGCTCCGGTTGAATCAGACTCCACCTGTTCCTGCCGAGGGCAACAATCGCCATTTTGCGGCCTGCGAGATTTTGCTGATAGGCGAGATTCTTATCAGCGGTTAACAGAAGGTCGAAGCCAGCTTCCTCGGCAACACGCAGCAGGTCCCCGTTGAGAAGTGTGCTCCACCCTTCCTGATACGCTGTCTTCACGACATGACCCGAAAGGAATTTGCGAAGCGGGACCGGCGTTCCTTGATCGAAAAGGATTCGCATCAGCGCGCCGGAGTCGGGACTTCCAAGCTTTGAGCGGCGAACTCGAGGACGGTCACGACCTGCTCGCGGGTGAGTCCGTCGAACATCTGCACGATTTCGTCAATCGTGAGCCCGTCTTCCAAGTTCTCGAAAACGGCGGAGACGGGAATGCGCGTTCCACGAAATACCCAGGCGCCGCTGAGCTTGCCGGGGACGCTTTCGACCGCTGGGCAGGTTGACCAGTCTAAGGGCATAGCATCTCCTGAGCTAATCGTACCGGACGCGGGGTCGGGTTACAACACTCTTCGGAGGATGATGGGTGAGGGTTCGAATCCCTCCGGGTCCGTTCCTTCTTTGGAAGGATTGTCTCTCAGGGACAAGTGGAAAGTTCACTGGGCAAGGCGCGGCTCTCCTTGAAGTAACTCGATTTCCGGCGGTGTTGTCCCGATAATAATAGTGACCTTGACGGGGTACCGATTTATCGGTTCTCGCGCCGGCCTCGGGATTCCGGGGCCGTTTGCATTTCCAGAGGGTGGCGTGTCAAGAGTTCGCCTGAGCCGAGGAAACTGTTTCAGTAGTAAGCTTGCTCAACATGTGGCACCTTAGAACGCTCCTCAACCTCGTGGCGATAGTGGCAATTGCTCAGGCGGCGGTGAAGAGCCTTGAAATCGCCTTAGACAGTAGACAAAAGCTCGCCTTTCAGCACGCAGCCGAAGCACTGACGCTCAAGCTTATCGACCTTGACCCGATACGACACTATCAGCGCCTCCGCGAACACAGAGTGCAGCTCAGATGGCTTGCCGCAGTGGTTATCTTCGCATGGGCCGCTGCTCTTTTCGTTTCACTTCAAGAGGTGGGATTCGATTTCCGGGCGTGGTGGCGTTCTGGGACCGACTTTTGGTCAGCAACCTACTTCCTCTGGGTCACAATTGCCTTTTACCTCCCGTTCCGGGTGCTCCTATGGTGGCTTGGGCGTAGCAGGAATGTTCGTATCATGTTGATAAAGGCCGCAACTCTCGGGGTGTTGGTTGCAGGCGGTGTCTTCGCAGACCGTTACAATCTTTGGATACTCGATACTCTGCCGGCTACGTTGATTTTGTCGCTGTCTTTCTACAGCGCCGCCGTCGTCGCTCTTCTGTACATCGCTCAAGCCGTGGTATGGCTCTTCAGGCATATCATGTGGCGGATAGCAACAGACGCCAAAGGGGCATGGTCGGCTGCGCTGTTTGTCCTAGCCGCGCTTCTGTCGTTAGTAGCGGCGCTTGTGCCTCGCTCTTGAGCCGTTTCTAGCTCGACCCGCGCGCTGAGGTTCCTTGTAACTGTCCCTCTTCTGGGGGCCAAGGATCCGGCAAATCCAGGTAGGAGCCTGCAGTGCGTCCCTCAACCCGGTCGAGTGATCCGATCTGATGGTTCGGGACGTATTGAGTAAAAGGTAAAGAACTTGGCGACAGTACGTTCAGTGCCCACGGATTATGAATGAACCATGGTTCTCTTTCCTTCATATTCCATGCCTCTAGCTGCCGGTACACAATTACGGCGCTGACCTCGCTGTTTCTCGGTCCATTCGGTCCATCCCACGCTCCATCATGTAGTCGGCCACCGGGCGCAGTTCCGTTTGGCCCAAAGATTACGGTCTCGTGTCCAAAAAGTCCATTAATGACGTCATAACGCGAGCAAAAATCAGAGCTGACGTTGATGGCGACTACGAGAGGAAGAGGGAGATTTCCGTATTTATTTTTCTCCTCGACAGCTTCCTTCACATCTTCGTCGCTCGTCACGGCCGAAACGGAAAGTGGCATTGTGAGTCCAATTGGCCGAACGTCGGCTGACCCGCGCGACTCATTGCTCTTGGGGAGGGGCTGAATCAGAAGGCTCCAGCCTTCGTGTTCCCACGGATAGGACGGCAGCGCTTCAAAGCCACCCGCATTCCACAGACGTCTGACCTCGTCCCAATTTAGGGTTCCTGTCCACCGTTCCAAGTCCGCGCGCAGCCTGGCCCCCGGGGGCGGCGTTGCAGGGGCGCCCCGGATACGTAGCGCCAAGAAAAAATCTGGGCTTCTTAGGCGGTTCAGCGAATCGTAAACCTGATCCATACGCCGCTGCTGCCCTGCCTTTTCTTTCGAGTCAGTGGTGATCTTGGCCTCAAGATAAAACTCCGGCACCGCGCCTCGCCGTAGCAAGAAATCTGGATGGGTCGGTTCTTGAATGTCGGGATGAACCTCAACCCCATAGTCCAGCCTCACCATAAGCTCATTCAGGTAGAGTTCAAAGAAGGCACTACGGTACCCGAGGTCATCGCTCCTGAAGCGACCTCGTAGATCTGCTTTCCCGTTCCCCGGGAACTGCTCAAACCACCGCTCTAAGAGAACCTTAACAGCCAAAACATCTTGCCGCTCTGAACGGTTGAAATAGTCAAAGATTGGCTCTGCATAATTTCTGGGCCGAGTCCCAATAGATTGGACTGAAATGTCGAATAGGGGGATCAGCACCCTCCTTGCGAGATCGTGAACACCCCCATCAAAATGCGTCGTGTATCTAGACCCGCGCGAGTTCTAGTTTAGGAAGTACTGCCGATACAGCGTATCCCTCTGGGCGGGGCGGAAGCCGGCGTCGCGGATGATGCGGCGGAGCTCTTCTTCAGTGGTGCAGTTGGTCACGCCGGCGGCCCTTACTACATTTTCTTCCAGCATCACCGAGCCTACGTCGTTGCCGCCGAAGCGGAGGCCCATCTGGCAGACTTTCAGGCCTTGCGTGACCCAGCTGGATTGCACGTTCAGAAAGTTCGATAGATACAGGCGTGAGATGGCCAGCGTCTTCAGATACTCCACGGCGGTGGCTTCGTCCCAGTGGCGGCCGCCGAGGGCGGTGTTTTGGGGCTGGAAGCTCCACGGGATGAACGCGGTGAAGCCGCCGGTTTCTTCCTGCAGATCGTAGAGTTGCTGGAAGTGGTTGACGCGGTTTTCGTAATTCTCGCCCACGCCGAACATCATGGTCGCGGTGGTTCTCATGCCGATCTGGTGGGCGGTGCGGTGGACGTTGATCCAGTCGTTGGTCAGGCACTTCAGGCGGGCGATTTTGTAGCGGACTTCGTCGTCGAGAATTTCGGCGCCGCCGCCGGGGATGGAATCGAGGCCGGCATCGCGCAGGCGAAGAATCGTGTCGCGAATGCTGAGGCTGCTGTACTCGGCGATGGCAATAATCTCCGAGGCTGAATAGCAGTGCAGATGCACCTGCGGAAAACGATCTTTGATGCCGCGCAGCATTTTCTCGTGCCAGTCAATCTTCAGGTCGGGATGCAGGCCGCCTTGCATCAGTACGCCGGTGCCGCCGAGTTCGACGGTCTCGCGAATCTTTTCGTAGATGGTGTCGAAATCGAGGATGTAACCCTCTTTCGCCGCAGGCCCTTTGAGCGGGCGATAGAAGGCGCAGAAGGTGCAGTACTCGGTGCAGAAATTGGTGTAATTAATGTTGCGGTCGATGATGTAGGTGACGGTGCCTTCGGGATGAAGCCGGCGGCGGACCGAGTCGGCTTCCATGCCGATGCCGATCAGGTCATCGGACTCGAACATCTCCAGCGCTTGCTGCTTGGTGAGGGACATTTGCAGTTCAATTCTAACGGAGGGTGGGGGCTGGCTCCAAATTTGGGTAGTGGTGCAGTTTGGCTTACGCGTTGGGCCGGTTAAGCGGGAGATCCTTCGCTACGCCTGAAAGACGGCTCCGCTCAGGATGACATTCGTCGTGTAATAGTCAAACTGCACCACTACCCAATTTAGAGCGAGTTTACTTCTTCCGCAAGCGCAGGTATTGAACCAGCGTCAGCACGGCGCCGATGACGGCCAATCCGATCAGGACGGCCATGGCCGGTTTGTAGTATTGAGAGAAGAAACGCAGGATGTGGCGGCCGTAATGGAATCCCAGGCCGGCGGCGATGGTGTAGCGAATGCCGCGTCCGAGGGTTAATGCGCCGAGAAATTTCTTTCGCGAATACTGCATGGCGCCAGCTGCCAACAGAAACGGCACGAAGGGAAACGGCGGAGGCAGGAGAGCGGGAATCGCGACTGCGGCGAATCCCCAGCGCTCAAAGGCCCGGGAAGCCTGCTGAGCGCGTTTCCTGGAGAGCTTGCGCTCCATTGTTTCCTTGCCCCCCTTGCGCGCCAGGGCATAAGTAATGTAGCCGCCGATGACCGCCCCCAGTGTGGCCATGGCGGCATAGTAGGGCCACGGTTCGTGGTGGCGAGCCGCCAGCCAGATGGTGAGAACATCCATACTGCCGGTGAGCGGGATCACGGAATTGTCGGCGATTCCTAACAACACCAACCCCGGCCCGCCCATACGGCGCAGATGCCGCCACATCGACATTGCCAGCAACGGATGAAGGTGGAGAAGCATTCAGGTTGTAGGAGTTTACAGGTTGCGCCCGGGATTACGCTATACAGGCTTTCACGCCGCTGAGAAAATCTATTTCGGGCGCTGCGGGCAAGGCTCCGATTTCAGCCGCGTAGCGATAAAAGAGTTGCAAGCCGGCAAGGCAGGGTGCGTCCAAGTGGTAATAAATACTTTCGGTAAGGTAGGAGCGGACGTCGGCTTCTTTGAGGCCGAGTCGCGGCGCCCATTCGCGGGTAATATGGTCGAGGCTCGCGGGTTCAAGGCCGTGGTCGCGGGACTGCTGAAACACTGCCGCCAAGTCCTGGGACGGTGCGGATTCGCGCAACGCCCCCTGACGAACCGCCCAGAAAGCGAAGACGAAAGGCTTGCCGGTATAGCGAATCCACTCTTCGGCCAGGTCGAGCGTGAAATAGCGCGATCGGTCAATCTGCAGCGCGGGATCTCCAATTACCAATCCGGCATCGTGCTGGGCGAGCATCTTCCCAATATCCGGCGCCATCGGAGTAAACGTTCTACCGCCGCCCAGCCATTTTTCAAACAGAATCTTGATCAGCGCCACCGAGGTCATGGAAGAAGTATCCAGAGCCACGGTGCGAATCTTGTCAATCGGAATTTTACTGACCAGCAGGATGGAACGCACGGGCCGGCGCGAGGCGATCGCGACCCCAGGCAAAACCGTTAGGCCGGCGACTTGGGCATAAGCGGCTGCCGGGATGATTCCAATGTCGGCGGTGCCGGCCTGTAGAGCGCGAGCACAGGCCGAAGGCAGGGTGTAAGAAATGTCGAACTCGCGCCCGGTGTCGCCGTGTTCGAAATCCCACATCAGGGGCGCGGTGTTGAGGTAGGAAATCGCAGAGATGCGTAGACGTCTCATTCCTGTTTTGATTTTAGCAGACCGCCTTTAACCGGCCCTTGTGACGTCTTTCCTTGACGCGGCATTCTCCAAATGACTACAGTCCGCCCAGTCGGGTGAAAATCAGGTAAAGGACTGGAGCATAGACTTGCCAAACGCCGTGGCCGCACCCGCAACTCACATTCTGGAGTGGCTCGCCTTGTCACTGACTTCCGGCCTGGGACCGACGAAGGCGCGGAGGCTGGTTGAACATTTCGGCAGTGCCGAAGCCGTATTCCACGCATCCCTGACCGAACTGGAAAGCACAGGAATCCGCGCTGTTTCGGCGCAATCGATCGCCACTGGAAAATCCGCGGAACTGGCGCGGGAAGAGATCGCACGGGCCGTGGCCGGGGGAGTGACCGTGCTCTCGCCTGAGGATCAGGGGTACCCCTCGCGGCTGAAAGAAATCTACGATCCACCGATGGTGTTGTATGTTCGCGGTAATCCAGAGCTGTTGACGCAGCCCGGTATTGCCATGGTAGGCACGCGCCATCCCACGCCTTACGGTTCAGGGATGGCCGAGCGGCTGGCGTGTGATCTGGCGGCGCAAGGGTTAGTGATCATCAGCGGCATGGCCCGCGGAGTCGACACCGCCAGCCATCGCGGAGCGATCACGGCCAAAGGTAAGACAGTCGCGGTGTTCGGCACAGGCGTTGACGTGATTTATCCGAAAGAAAATTCCCGTCTGGCCGAGCAGATTCTGGCGCTGGGAGGAGCACTCATCTCCGAATTCCGCATGGGAACTTTCGCGGCGCCGCAGAATTTTCCCATCCGCAACCGGATTCTAAGCGGCATGTCTGTGGGCGTGCTGGTGGTGGAAGCTGCGGAATATTCCGGAACGCGCATCACGGCGCGTTGCGCGCTCGAGCAAAACCGCGACGTTTTCGCTGTGCCCGGCAACGTTACCAACAAAAATTCCTGGGGACCGAACACTCTGATCAAGCAAGGCGCGAAGCTGGTCGCGACGTGGGAAGATGTGTGGGAAGACCTTCCTCCAGAAGTTAAACTGGCCCTGACCCCGCCAGCCCCGCCTGAATCCGGCGGCGCGTCTTCCGCATCTCTATTCCCGGAAGAAGGGCTTCCTCCGCACGAGAAACGAATCCTGAGCCTGCTGAAGGCCGACGAGGCCACGCACATCGATGAACTGGTGGAGCGTCTGGAAAACGAAATGTCTTCTTCGGAAATCTTCGCCGCCCTGTTCGAGCTGGAGCTGACCGGCAAGGTAAGGCAGATGCCGGGGAAGAATTTTGTAAGAAGCTTTTAGCTGCGAGCTACGAGCTTTGAGCTGCGAGCCATTGCACACTCGCGACCGCGCGAGGACGAAAAATGAAAGACTTCAAGGAACTCATCGTTTGGCGAAAGGCGCACGCGGTTACCCTCGAGATCTATGCGGCCACCAGAGTCTTCCCCAAGGAGGAACTATACGGGCTTACAAGCCAGCTTAGGAGGTCTGCGGCCTCGATTGGAGCAAATATCGCGGAGGGCTGTGGCCGTCGATCCGATGGAGAGATGTGTCGCTTCTTGCACATCGCCTACGGCTCAGCGACTGAGGTGGAGTATCACTTGTTGCTGGCGCATGACCTCCGCATGCTGGAAGAAGACAGGTTTCATCGGCTTGAGCGCGACATTGATGAAGTACAGCGCATGTTGACCGCGCTTATACAACGCGTTCGGCCGGCTGTGATCGTCAAGAAAATGCCGATCCACGAGGCCGCTGAGAAAGGTTGATGTTTGCTCGTAGCTCGGAGCTCGCCGCTCGAAGCTTTCTTCCCGTAACTTGTTGTCTTCATCCCATTCGTGCTAGCTTCGAAACAATTCTTAAGGAACTGAGGGTCCATTGGTAAAAAGTTTAGTCATTGTCGAATCGCCGGCCAAGGCGAAGACCATCCAGAAATATCTGGGAAAGGGATTTACCGTCGAGGCCTCGCTCGGCCACGTGAAAGATCTGCCCAAGAGCACGCTGGGAGTCGATACCAACAACGAGTTTGAGACCGACTACGTCGTCATCCCCGGGAAAGAAAAGGTTCTGGCCAAGCTGAAGAAGGTGGCGGCTGGGATGGATGCGATCTATCTGGCGCCTGACCCGGATCGCGAAGGCGAGGCGATCGCGGCTCATCTTGCCTTTGAGCTGGACAGCAACGGCCACTCGAAGAAAAGCAAGAAGAAGAAAAAAGAAGACGCGAACGCCGTTCCACGCATTCAGCGCGTCACTTTTAACGAGATCACCAAGCGTGCCGTGCAAGCGGCGTTCGAACATCCTCGCGCCATCGACCAAAACCTGGTAGACGCGCAGCAGGCACGGCGCGTGCTTGACCGACTGGTCGGCTATCAGGTTTCGCCGCTGTTGTGGGATAAGGTTCGCCGCGGTCTTTCCGCCGGGCGGGTACAGACCGTCGCCCTGCGATTGATCGTCGAACGCGAACGTGAAATTAAAGCGTTCGAGAAGAAAGAGTACTGGACGATCGATGCGCATCTCGCCGCCAGTAAACCTCCTGCTTTCGACGCTCGCTTCCTGGGTAAGGGCGAAGAAAAGATCGAAGTCACCAACGGCGAGGATGCGGAAAAGATCCGCGCAGCGATTGAGCAAGCCAACTGGCTCGTCCGCTCAGTCGATAAGAAAGAGCGTCGCCGCAACGCCGCGCCTCCGTTCACCACCAGCAAGTTGCAGCAAGACTCTTCCCGCAAACTGCGCTTCAGCGTGAAGCGCACGATGATGATCGCGCAACGGCTGTATGAAGGCGTGGAACTGGGCGAAGAAGGCCTGGTTGGTCTGATCACCTACATGCGTACCGATTCGACCCGCGTTGCGCCCGAGGCGATTCAGGAAGTACGCGAATACGTTGGCAAGGAATACGGCGCGGCCTACCTGCCGGAAACTCCGAATACATATAAGGAGAAGAAGGAAGCGCAAGCGGCGCACGAAGCCATCCGCCCGACCTCGGCGATGCGGCATCCCGACCAGGTGAAGCAGTATTTGAAAGAAGATGAGTTCAAGGTCTACAAGCTGATCTGGCAGCGCTTTGTGGCGTCTCAGATCATGCCCGCAGTCTTCGACCAGACGACAGTGGAGATCGATGCGAAAGCTAAGAACGGCGATGTTTTCTGGTTCCGCGTGACCGGATCGGTGATGAAGTTCGATGGCTTCCTGCGCGTCTATGAAGAGTCGAAGGAAGGCAAGGACGAAGAAGACGAAGAACTGAAACACAAACTGCCAGCCTTGGAAGCCGGGCAAAAGCTCACGTTAAAGGAATTGAAGCCGGAGCAGCATTTCACCGAACCGCCGCCGCGTTACAACGAAGCGTCGCTGGTGAAAGAGCTGGAAGAGCGTGGGATTGGGCGTCCATCGACGTATTCGGCGATTCTCTCGACGATTCAAGAACGGCAGTACGTGCAGAAGTTGGGCGGCAAGTTTACTCCGACCGAGATCGGGTTGGTGGTTACCGATTTGCTGGTGGAAAACTTCCGCGACATTTTCGACGTGGCCTACACCGCCGGCCTGGAAGAAAAGCTGGACGAGATCGAAGAAGGCAAGGAGAAGTGGACCGACACGCTGGGCGACTTCTACAAGAAGTTTACGAAGGACCTCAAATATGCCGAAAAGCATATGGAGAACATCAAGCGGATGGAGAAGCCCACGGACGAGAAGTGCGAGAAATGTGGCGCGCCGCTGGTGATCAAGTGGGGCCGGCACGGATCGTTCTACGCGTGCAGCACCTACGACAAGGAAGATCCGAACACCTGTACGTTCACGAAAGAAAATCCGATCAACCTGCCCGACCTTGATTCCGCTGATGTGCAGGAGACTACGCAGGAAGAATATTGCGAGAACTGCGGGCGGGTGATGGTGCTGAAGCGCGGCCGCTTCGGGCAGTTCATGGCCTGCACGGGCTATCCCGATTGCAAGACCACGCGGCGCCTCGACCAGGGCAAGAAAGTTCCGGACATCCCGCTCGATGAGCTCTGCCCGAAGTGTGGGCGCAACATGATGATCCGCCACGGCCGCTTCGGCGAGTTTACCGCGTGCAGCGGATATCCCGAATGCAAGTATGTGAAGCAGAATTTCATCGGGGTGAAGTGCCCCGAGTGCAAAGACGGCGAACTGGTGGAGAAGCGCGCGCGGAAGGGCAACACGTTCTACGGGTGCGGGAATTATCCGAATTGCAAGTTCACTTCGGCGCACAAGCCAATTCCCGAAAAATGTCCGAGTTGCGGCGGCGAGTTTCTGGTGGAGAAGTTCTTGAAGGCTGGACCGGTGATTGCTTGCCCGAATAAGGAGTGCGACTACGAGCGTGCGGCGCCTCCCGCGGAGGCGGTGGCGACCAGCGCGTGAAAGAATTGAGTCATTGAGTGATTGTGTGATCGGGTGATTGAAAATCTGCAGAACACTACCCGCTTCGATCACAATCGCTCAATCACCCAATCGCTCGATCACCCAATCGCTCAATTACTAAATTCCAACCAAGGGGGTTCTTATGTCCAAAAAAGCTACTGCTGGCGATGCTCAAATTATCATGCAACTCTACGATCTGCGCCGCGAAGCGGAAATGCGCAAGGCGCGCAACTGGTGGTTCATCGAATTCTGGCCGCGGAGCGCCGACGATTTCATGAAGTTGGCGTACGTTCCCGGGACGCCGGAGAATAACTGGCTGCGCCAGGTGAGCGGCTATTGGAGCATGGCTGCCTCGTTTGTGCTGGCCGGGGCGTTGAACTCGGACCTATTCCTCCAGCCAGCGGTAAGCGGGGAGATGTTTATTGTCTTTGCAAAGGTTCAGCCCTTTATCAAAGAATTGCGGGAAAAGGCCGGCGATCCGCAGATGTTCGGCACCATCGAGAAGGTCATTATGAGTTCCAAATATGGCCGTGAACGGTTCAAATTCATGCTCAAGCGAGTCGAAATGATGCGTGAGAAGCTCGCCCCGGCGAAGGCGAGTTAAGAAATCGGGAGCTGCAAACGTCTTGCCGTGGGCCGCGCTGGAGCGGCTTCATTTCCCCGTCAATCGAGTTCCGCGTGACGAAAACTGCCCGCATCACTGCCAGATCATCTGTTATCCTACTCGGTTGTGCGGATGATCTGGTGGTTCCTGATCCTGGGTGTGAGTACGCTGGTAGTAGTGTGCGTTGCGATCGCGTTGTATATGCGGTTGCGCCGGCACCTGCAGGCCGCGCATGCTGCGCAGGAAGGAACTTCCAGCGAAGTAGAACGCGAACGTCAGTCGGGCAACGTTGAGCATTGATGCTTCGCGCCGACAATCTGGAGACTCTCCCATGGCAAAACCGGCAATGCTAACTTTAAGCAGTTCGCGGGAAAGCGTTTTCTTCTCCGAAGCCGCGCGGCAAGTGGCCCTGGTGGTTGCCGGCAGCTTGTTCGTCGCGTTGTGCGCGCGTATCACGATTCCGCTGCCATTCACGCCGGTGCCGCTGACGGTGCAGAACTTCGGCGTCCTGCTGGTTGGCCTGCTGCTGGGCAGCCGGCGCGGGTTTGCCGCCCTGGCGCTTTATCTGGCCGAAGGCGCAATGGGAATGCCGGTATTCAATCCCACTGGAGCCGGAGGAATCGCGCAATTGTTCCACGGTGCAACGGCGGGATTTCTACTGACTTATCCGCTGGTTGCGTGGGTCGCGGGATACGTTATGGAACATGGGCGCAAGAATTTTATCCGCGCCGCGATGGGCGGATTTCTCGGCGAAGTTGTGCTTTTCACCGGAGGCCTGGCCTGGCTCGCAGTTCTGACGCATTCGGTCGCGCAAGCTTTCCGCTGGGGCCTTTACTGGTTTCTGTTCGCGGAAATAATTAAGGTAATGATGGCTGCCGGAATTGCGGCGCGATGGCAGCGTTCACGGGATGCACAGCATTAGAGCACACGGTCAGTAAGCTGTTGGAGTTCAAAAATGACAGTAGTTTCAGCGGTAGAAACAAAACATTCCGGCGGCAGCCAGTCATCGCAGGTGCGCGAGGTTTCCATCGCTCACAGCCCGGATTCCGACGATGCGTTCATGTTTTATGGCCTGGCCACCAGCAAGGTTCGCGTCCCGGGACTGCGCTTCACTCACACGCTTTGCGATATCGAGACCTTGAACCAGAAGGCGCGCCAGGGCGTATACGATGTCACCGCGATTTCGTTTCACGCCTATCCTTATATCCAGGATTTATACGCGCTCATGTCGTGCGGGGGCAGCGTGGGCGAAGGGTATGGGCCGATGATCGTTTCGCCGCGCCCGTTCACACAGAACGAGATTAAGGAAAAACGCATCGCCGTTCCGGGCACGCTTACAACTGCATATCTCGCGCTGCAACTTTTTGCTCCCGGAATTGAGACGGAAGTCGTGCCCTTCGACCAGATTATTCCGCAACTGCTCGAGGGCAAGTACGAAGCTGGACTCATCATCCATGAAGGCCAGTTGACCTACGATAAAGCGGGCCTGCACCGCATCGTCGATCTCGGCCGCTGGTGGCAGAAGATGACGGGGCTGCCGCTGCCGCTGGGAGGCAACGCTATCCGCCGCTCGCTCGGACCGGAGCTGATTTCCGCTGTCAACGGCGCATTGCGCGACGGCATTCAGTACGCGCTCGACCACCGCGAAGAAGCCTTGTCCTACGCCATGCAGTTCGCCCGCGATCTTGACACGCAAACTGCCGACCGGTTCGTCGGCATGTACGTGAACGAGCGCACGCTCGATTACGGTCCGGAAGGACGCGAGGGCGTGGTGCGGCTGCTGGATATGGGACACAAGGCCGGCATCATCGGTCCTGAGGCAAGGGTGGATTGGGTAGCGTAAGAGGCAGTAACTCTCCGTTTTGGCGAACATTAGGCGAATATGATATTGTTCCCAAATAGATGAAAGGAGAGTCTTGTGTTTCATCTTGATGACGTCGTCGAGGAAACTGCAACGAATCGGCCAGGGGAACTGGACAGCAGCGACAGCGAGTTTGGGATGCCGGCCAACATGTGGCGCGTCCGCTTCTCCGATGGAAAAGAACCGCTGTCTAAATACTTCGGGAATGGTGATGGACTGCGGCTGGTTAGGTGCCCGCATGAGCCCAGCGAAACGACCGTTGTTCCACCTCGATCAATCATGGAGCCGGAACCCTGAGGCCGTGACGATTAGGCGACTGAGACTCAAATCGATCGCGGCGATCCTGCTGGGACTGGCGCTGTGCAATCCGATCTCAGCTCAACAGAAGTCCAAGCAAGGCGATGGGCCAAGCCTAGAGGACACGTTCGATTGGATGAAGAGCACATTGAAGTCTCAAGGGTCAATACACGAGGCTCATCTACCGTTTGAAACTAGTTACACACTCTTTGCAGGGGAGGATGCGAGAAAGAAGTTCCTTTTTCCTAAAGACAGCACTTGTCCCGTCGTTTTTGTGAAGATTCAGGCGTGGAAAGATCGGCCCAAGGGCTGTCCGCTCTGTCCGCTCATAGACAAAACGGGAATTGCTGTCGATCTTAGAGATATTGACCCGGGTAAGATCTTGCTAATCAAAAAGGATGCCGTTTTGTCCATGACCACAACCGACCTTCAGCCCAAGATATTCTTGCTGAGTGATCCGATTGGGGATTCTGACGAGTTTAAACACTACGGAGAAATGACTCAAGCCATATTGGAGCTGGAAACTTACGACTACGCTGAACGCCTTACTAAGGCATTCGAACATGCCGTGAAACTCTGTGGCGGAAGGCCTTCGACGTTCTAAGAATGTGCCGCGTGGAATCCCGTGCCCTCAAACAGTAATGGAGGGACCAAATGACTGACGATGAGGAAGAACTGACAGCCGCCAAGGGACGGGTGCAGCAAAGCATCGAGAAAATGATTAGCTTCGGGGAACGAGTAGAGCCGTTCGGTGATCAGTTCGTGGCAATAGACCCGCTTGGGCATGAGCGTCCCATAATGTCAGAGGAGGACGTAGACCTGATCAAATCGGCGGTAAAGCTAGGAGTTCTGGTTCCAGTTCATGAAACTGTGAATGGCAAGCGGGTTGAGTCAGGCTATAAGTGGGGACGCTCCAGGAAATAAGGGCCCGGCCGGCTCTTCCCAAGGGGTGGCACAGCCCAGCGCAATCATTATGGGTCAGGGAGTCGACAGAACTGGCAACGGCGCGCAGACCCTCCTGATCGACGCGGACGACACGCTCTGGGAAAACAACATTTACTTCGAACGGGCCATCGCGCGCTTCATTTCATTCCTGAATCACCACGAATTTTCTCCTGAGCAAGTGCGCGAAGTGCTCAACGATGTGGAGCGGGAATGCATTGTGAAGCATGGATACGGCCTGCACAGTTTTGCGCATGCTCTGGTGGATACATTTGAGCGGCTCAGCGTGCAGCCGGTCACGCCCGCGTTGCACGCGCAAATCCACAGTTTCGCCCACACTATCGCCGATCATCCGATCGAGATTTTGCCCGACGTTCCTCAAACTCTGCAGTATCTTTCCGGCCGGCACCATCTCATCCTGCTGACCAAGAGTGCGATTGTGGAGCAGACGGGAAAGATCGAGCGCTCAGGATTGAAAGAATACTTTGCGGCAACCGAGATCGTCGCCGAAAAAGATTCCGCAGCCTACCAGGCGGTCGTCGAGAAATATGAACTCGCGCACGACTCTACCTGGATGGTCGGCAACAGCCCGAAATCTGACATCAATCCCGCGCTGGCCGCTGGTTTGCACGCGGTTTTCGTTCCTCACGGAGATACCTGGATTCTGGAACATGAGGAAGTGAACGCCGCTCCTCCGCCGCAGCGGCTGCTCATCGTGGGCCGGTTCGCGGAACTGTGCGAGCATTTCTAAGTTCTGGCGCACAGCTCGGAATGAAATTCGTCACCGCGTTTCACCTGTTTCCCGTGGCACCAAACTAACCAACAGCGCCACTTCGCCGCGCGAACTTCTGCATGTTAGGCTCAATCTGTTTAGCTCTATAACCCACACATCTTGGCCGTGGAGACAAATAATTTCCGCAGGCTGTTGCGCACCGTTGAAGCTCTCTCCGAGCTGGGGCCCGAGCTCACGGCCGAGCGCGAATTCACCGACACATCGCGCCGCATGCTCTCCGCCGTGATGGAAGCGGCAGGCGCGCGCGAAGGTGCGCTCTTCGTGTTCAACGAAAAACCCACCATGCTCTCGTCCGTGGCGGCGCAGGGTTTCGCTATGCTTCCCGAGCCGGCCTTCATCCCGCTTCTTCCGAAACACGCGCACGCCCTCGCCGCCGCGCGCGGACCGATCGTGCTCAACGCTTCCACCTATTCCGTGTTTCTCAGTTCCAATGGCAACGTCGCTCCCGAGCTTTTCAAGTGCATCGCTCCGCTCAAATCGGTTGGAAAACTCGCCGGAGTCATCGCTCTGGGCAGGCGTCCAGGTGACGCGCCCTATCTGGAAGCGGAACTCGAGGCCACGAATCTGCTGTGCAGCTACATCGGGCTCGCCGTCCACAACCACGCGCTGACCCAAACGCTGGCCCAGCGCGTGACCGAAAACTTGCGCCTGATGGCGTCTTTGCACGGCTTCTATGACAGTGCTCTGGAGGCCTTCGCCACCGCCATTGATGTAAAGCACGTCAACATTCACGGTCACTCTTTGCGCGTGGGCCGCTACGCTGCCGCGATTGGGGAAGCGATGGGCGTGGATGCCAGCGAGGTCGCCGCGCTGCGCAGCGCGGGATATCTGCATGACATCGGCAAAGTGGCCGTCGATCGCCGGCTATTCAGCAAGGCGAGTGCGCTCAATCCCGAAGAGTTCCGCGAAATGGCGGACCACACTGTGGTCGGCCATCAGATTGTCAGCAGCGTGGAATTCCCCTGGCCGAAGATTCATGAAGCGGTGCGCTGGCACCATGAGCGTTGCGACGGATCCGGATATCCCGACGGTTTGGCCAATGACGACTTACCGATGCCCGTGCGCATTATGGCGCTTGCCGATACGTTTGACGCCATGACCAGCGCACGTCCCTATCGCGAACCGCTTTCCCTGGGAGGCGCGCTCAGCGATCTGGTGCGCATGACTCCGCAGAAATACGATCCCAACGTCGTGCAGGCTCTCATGATTCAAGTACGGCGCGACGCAGTCGGAAGCAATCGAACACCGCTCCTGGCCGATCACATGTCGGTCAACATTTCTCCCACCGACGTCGACCAGTTGGCTGCAACCTTGCAGCACAAAGTGTCCCGGGGCAAAATGTATTTGACCTAGCAGCTTCTAGCTTCTAGCTCTTAGCTCTTAGCTTCTGGTCCAAAAGCTCTTGGCCTGCCTTTGGTGATCACATGCGGGAAACTTTTCTTTTCATTCTGGGTTGATAATAGAAGAGCTGTCCCTTTCGCCGATCTGGAGCCTCCAATGGGCCGCGCCGTATCCAAGTACGCCGTTCTTCTTCTGGCTGTCAGCCTGGCGTGTACTGTCCCGCCGTTGCTGGCCAAGAAGAAAGACAAGGATAAGCCGCCCTCTGGCGCCAGCGATCAACGCCGCGCCCTGCACGCGCTCAATCGCCTGACTTTTGGTTCGCGCCCGGGGGATGTGCAGCGAGTGATGGCGATCGGTGCCGACAAGTGGATCGATCTGCAACTGCATCCCGAAAAAATCGACGATAGCGCCCTTAATGCGCGCCTGGAACCGTTCCGCACGGTGCGCATGAATACCAAGGAGTTGGCGGAAAACTTTCCAGATGGCCAAGAGATCAATCAGGTGATGAACGGCAAGAAGCCCATGCCATCCGACGCAGCTCTGCGGATGATTTATCAAGTTCAGATCGACCGGCAACAGGAGAAAAAAGAACGCCAGCAGGAAGCTGGCAGGAATACAAATCCCACGGCGTTTGATGGCGCACGTAACGCGGCCGTCGCCGGTTCCTCACAAAGCGCGGCTGCGGAGAGCGCGAACCCCTCCGCGGATAATTCTGCAATGAACGCCGCCATGAACCCGGCTGCTGCAGGAAGTGAACCTGCCGCAAATGCAAGCGCAAAACCTGAACCAGCCAACAACGATGCAATGGCGCCCGCCGCGCCTCCCGCGAAGATGACGCCGGAAGAGGAAGAGCAGGCGCGAAGGCGCGAGGAACAGCTTTATGCCGATCTTGATGTGCAGCAACTGCCGAGCCTTCCCGCGGACCAGCGTTTCAAGAAAGTTCTAAGCCTGTCGCCGGCGGCGCAACTCGCGGTTGCCGATTCTCTTCGCGGGGGTAAAGGCCAGGAATTTCTTGAAGGCCTGCCACCCAAGCAGAAAGAAATCCTGCTTGCCATGAATAACCCTCCGGGAGTGGTCACTGGAGAACTGGCGCAGGCGAAGCTTTTGCGCGCCATCTACGGCGAGCGTCAACTGGAAGAAGTGATGGCCGATTTTTGGTTTAACCACTTCAACGTGTTCGTGGACAAGGGCGTTGACCGCCTGCTCGTTACCAGTTACGAGCGGGATGTGATTCGACCACACGCGCTGGGAAAATTCGAAGACCTGCTGGTGGCCACGGCGAAGAGTCCGGCAATGTTGTTCTACCTGGACAACTGGCTCAGTGTGGGACCGGATTCGGCGCAGGCCATGGGCATTCCCCCGCGTCCCTACGGTCCCTACGGGCGCCGTTATCCGCCGCGTCCGCGGCCAAATCAGGGCAAGCGCCCCAGTGGCCTCAACGAAAACTACGGGCGCGAGTTGCTCGAACTGCACACGCTCAGCGTGAACGGCGGCTACTCGCAGCGCGATGTCACCGAGGTCGCCAAAGTTTTTACTGGGTGGACCATCGACAGGCCTTACCAGGGCGGCAGTTTCAAGTTTGAGCCACGCATGCACGAGCCCGGACCAAAGTTCGTGCTGGGCCACCGCATTAAGCCCAAGGGCGAAGGCGAGGGCTTGGAAGTGCTGCACAAGCTGGCTACGAGCCCGCAGACGGCTCACTTTATTTCGCTGAAGCTTGCGGAACGTTTTGTTTCGGACGATCCGCCTCCAGCCTTGGTCGATCGCCTGGCGAAAACGTTTCTGAAAAAAAAGGGCGACATTCGCGAAGTGCTGACCGTGCTTTTTCACTCGCCGGAGTTTTGGGAGGACGGAACCTACCGCGCCAAGGTGAAAACTCCGCTGGAATTCGTGGCTTCGGCGGTGCGCGCGACTGGGGCTGAAGTCGACGATGCATTGCCGCTCATCCGCCAGCTCAACAACATGGGCATGCCACTTTACGGCGCGCAGCCGCCCACGGGTTATTCCATGAAAGCGGAAACGTGGGTGAGTTCCTCCGCGCTGCTCACTCGCATGAATTTTGCTTTAGCGCTGACCGGCGGCAAGATTAAGGCCGTGAAGGTAGACGTTGGGCAGTTGGCCGGAAGCAGTCCGACTAACCCGCCGCCGGATTCTACTCTCGCTCTTTCAGCGCTGGAGATCAGCCTGCTTGACGGAGGTGTATCCAAACAGACGCACGACTCGATCATGGCACAGATCGACGCGGCGGCAGGGAACGGCGCGCATCAGAAGCAACGTCCGCCGGAACTGAGCACAATCGCGGGCTTGCTGCTGGGCTCGCCGGAGTTTCAGAGAAAATAGCTTCTAGCTCCTAGCTGCTAGCTTCTAGCTAACACCTTATGGTTTTGTGTCGGGATGCCAAGAAAGAGTAATAGCCAGAAACTAGAAACTAGGAACTAGGAACTAGGAGCTAGAAGCTAGGAGCTAGAAGCTAGGAGCTGTCTTCATGTCCATCACGCGTCGCGTCTTTCTTCGTAACAGCGCTTTGGCCGTTGTCGGAACGGCGGCGGTGCCCAGCTTTCTCGCGCGCGCCGCATGGGGCGCGGCTCAGCCGGGCACGCGCACCAAACGCTTGGTAGTGATTTTTCAGCGGGGCGCGGCCGATGGTTTGAACATTGTTGTGCCTCACGGCGAGCCGCAGTATTACGCCATGCGGCCCAGCATCAATATTCCACGCAAGGCTGTGCTCGATCTCGATGGCTTCTTCGGCCTGCATCCTTCCCTCGCGCCGTTTCAGCCGCTCTGGAAGCAGCGTCAATTGGCGATTGTGCATGCCGCCGGATCGCCCGACCCCAGCCGCTCTCACTTCGATGCGCAGGACTTCATGGAGGCTGGCACTCCGGGCGTCAAGTCTACTGACGATGGATGGCTTAACCGCACTCTTCGCAACCTCCCCCAGCCGCCACAGAGATCGGCCTTCGAGGCTATCGCCATGGGCCCGTCGATCCCTCGCATCTTAAGTGGCCTCGAGCCGGCCATCGCGATGAACAACATCAACGATTTCTCGGTCGGCGGCCGCAATCCGAAAGCTTCGCCGGTCGCGAATACGTTTGAGGCTATGTACGACCATTCCCTCGACACCGTGCTGCACGGTACCGGCGAAGAAACTTTTGACGCGGTCAAAATGTTGAAGGCCGCCGACCCGTCGAAGTACAAACCCTCGCCCGGCGCCGATTATCCCAAGGGACGCTTCGGCGATAGCCTGCGCCAGCTCGCGCAACTTATCAAAGCGAATCTCGGCGTGCAGGTGGCCTTTGCTGACATAGGTGGCTGGGATCATCACGTCAACGAAGGCGCAACCGAAGGCCAGATTGCGAACGTGCTCCGCGACTTCTCGCAGGCGCTCGCCGCCTTCTGGACCGATCTTGGAGATCTCGGCGAAGAAACGGTGGTCGTAACCATGTCAGAATTCGGCCGCACCGCGAGAGAGAATGGCAATCGCGGCACCGACCACGGCCACGCCAATGTGATGTTTGTTCTGGGAGGACCGGTGAAAGGCGGCAAAGTCTACGGACGCTGGCCCGGACTCGATCAGTCGCAGCTCTACGAAGGCCGGGACTTGGCTCTGACCACGGATTTCCGCCAGGTCGTCGGCGAAGCTGTGGCGCGACACATGGGGAATAAGAATTTGAATGAAGTTTTTCCGGGGTATGAGAATCAGCCGGGGAGGTTTTTGAGGTTCTTGGGATAACGGCGCAGGCTGTCTTTTAACCTTACCGAACAGGCTCGTCCCTTGTCTTACACCGCACCTGGCCACCGCCGTCGGATATCCACGCATACTCATCTGGACCGAATAGGAGCCATTGTGTCCATTGATCCGTGGCCTGACCTGATGTTGTGAAGGTCTTGAACCTAATGCCGGAAGTGAAGCTGATCTGCAGGTCGTGCGAAGGCGCGAGAAGGTCCGCATTCTCCACGAAACCAAGCTTCAGACTATTAAAGATGGCGTCGATAAAACTCGGCTCGTCTTCTGATCCGACGAGCACCGATTCCGGGCTCTCGAACCTCCAGTGGCATGGCTCAACAAGAAAGTGCCATTCGCCGTGCGACTTAAGCTGACCAGCTCGCGAAATCGGATCACCCAGTTCGAGAAAAAAGATCGATCCTACATCTCTCCTCAGCCCCCAAGCCGGCTTACCCTTGATGTTGGATAAGGCGATGTGAATCTCAGGTCTCTTCTCCATTTAGTGCGCCCGCCCGTTCAGATCTCAATCAGCACGTCGCCGTTCTCGATCTTCAGCGGATACACGGCAACTTTCATACTGGCGTTCTGCTCGGCCTCGCCGGTCTTTGTGTCCCATGCCCAACCATGCCAGGGGCACACGACTTTGCCGCCTTCAATCATTCCCTGGCCCAGCGGGCCGCCGCGGTGCAGGCAGACGTTGTCCATGGCGCTGTAAGAGCCGTTCACGTTGGCAATGCAGATGGTTTTGTCGCCGCAGGGAAATTCTTTGGCTTCGTCGGCGGGCGGGAGTTCGGATTCGGCAATGAGCTTAATGAACGCAGGCATGATCTTAACCTCGGCCCCGCAGTCTTCTGTCAGTTCTGCTTTGTCTGGCTGTCTTTCGAGGGCTCGGGGATAATCGTCCCCTGCTCGAGCCGTATCAGCCATTTGCCCTTCTGTCGGGTCCACACCGTGGTCAGGCGAAAACGCTGCGGAAAGGGCTGGCCCTTGTAGGTCGCATCCACTTCCATCTTGCAGGTCAAATAAGCGGCGTCGCGAGCCATCAACTTGAACGCGCAATCCGACAGTTTGTAGTCGCGCAACACAACGTCGGCCCAGCCTGCTTCAATATCCGCGCGATGGTACACGCCTCCGTCACCCGCCACTTCGGCAAAATCATCCGCGAGATGCGACAGGACGAACTTGAGATCCTTCCGCTTCTCCGCTTCATACATCTGGTGGAGGGTCTCGGTGATCTGTTTCTCGACCGCCGTTTCTTTCGTCGAACTCTGTCCCACAACGGGGCCACCGGACAAAAGACATAACACCGTGACCGCGACTACCGCTGCGATCTTCATGCAAGGCCGATTTCAGTTCTCAGATGGCGGAATACTCACTGCTGACAGTTATTTTGGCTGCGCCGTCTGCGCGATCATCACCTGACGCTTGAAGTTCTCCATCATATTCGGATCGAGCCGCACTTCCGTGGGCTTCTTGGCGAGCGTCATGGTGTCGATTTTGTCCTGCAGCTTGAGCAGTGCGTAGAAAAGATTTTCCGGACGCGGCGGGCAACCGGTTACATACACATCCGTGGGCACGATTTTGTCGACGCCCTGCAACACGGCATAAGTATTGAACGGGCCGCCCACCGACGAACACGCGCCCATCGAGATCACCCACTTCGGATCGGGCATCTGGTCATAGATGCGCTTCACCACCGGCGCCATCTTCAAGGTCACAGTGCCGGCCACGATCATCAGGTCGCTCTGCCGCGGGCTAGGCCGGAACACTTCCGAGCCGAAGCGCGCGATATCGAATCGCGAGGTCGACGAGGCGATCATCTCAATCGCGCAGCACGCCAGGCCAAACGTCATCGGCCACACCGCGGACTTGCGCGCCCAGTTGAAGACGTAGTCCACCGTGCTGATCATGAAATTCTTTTCGAACTTGTTTTGCAGCCAGCCCATCAGGTGACCTCGGTTCGTACAGGTTATCGAAACAATTATACGTTCAACCGCCCGGCAATGGCGCGAAGCAACTCAGTCTAGGTATCCCACCGGCAAGTGTCAATCCATTCGCGACAAAGGGTTGAGTTGCCGCCGCGGCGTGACTCAGCTACAAATAGAATCATTCATGGATTCAAGACCCGCCGTGTCTGCCGGCCGCGAAGGTGTTCTCACCCTGCTCGTCAATACGTGGGCGCATATCCACACCTCGCAGTTCTGGATGGTCGCCATCGCCCTGTTTTTGCGCGTGGGCTGGATCGTTGTGGGCCACACTTACAAGTTCAAGAGCCTGCAAGAAAACTTCGGCTTCGGCTGGGAGATGGGACGCATCGGCGAGGCCATCGCCTCCGGACACGGCTTCAGCAATCCTTTTGTAGCGCCCACTGGGCCCACCGCATGGGAACCGCCGCTTTACCCCTATTTAACCGCCGGGGTGTTCCAGATCTTTGGCATCTATTCGCGGGCGTCGGCGTTTGTGCTGCTCTCCATTAATAGCGTTTTTTCCGCGCTGACTTGCATCCCGATTTTTCTGATCGCACGGCGAATTTTCTCGGAGAAAGTTGCCGCGGGCGCTGCCTGGACTTGGGCGCTGCTTCCCTACGTGATGTATTGGTGCACGCGCTGGGTTTGGGAGACCAGCTTATCGGCACTGTTGTTGGCCGTGATTTTTTGGCTGGCACTTACCATGGAAGAACGCGACGGCCTAAGACCATGGCTGTTCTTTGGCCTGCTGTGGGGGATCGCCGCGCTGAATAGCACCGTGCTGCTCGCGTTCCTGCCGGTCTCCGGACTGTGGGCCTGGTATCGCCGCGCGCAGCGAGGCAAACCATCGTTGACGGGTGTGGTGCTGGCATCTCTAGTTTTCGCGGCCTGCATCGCGCCCTGGCTGGGGCGCAACTATCAGACTTTTGGCAGGTTTATTTTCATCCGTGACAACTTCGGCGCGGAACTGCGCCTCGGCAACGGCCCGGGCGCCGACGGCACCTGGATGCAGAATTTGCATCCCACGCAGAATACCTTCGCCATGCGCCAATACACTTCCATGGGTGAACTGGCGTACATCGAGGGGCGCAAGTTGCAGGCGCTCGATTACATCAAGGCCGATTACCCGCGCTTCGCCGTGCTCTGCCTCAAGCGCTTCGTCTACTACTGGAATGGGCCGCCCAAAGCTTCACAGATCTGGTGGCTGGCCCAGTTGAGGAACTCGCTCTTCCTGGCCTCCTCCGTGCTCATGTTCTGGGGACTCGGGCGCGCCCTGCGCCAGCGCAGACCCGGCGCATGGCTGCTGTTCTGGCTGATCTTGTTATATCCAGCAATTTACTACGTGGTTTATCCCGGCCCGCGCTACCGCCATCCTATCGAGCCGGAGATGGTGATTCTTGGCGTCTACTTGCTGACCGAAGCGGGGCGGAAATATCCGGCTTCCACCCGAAAATGATGGGGAACATCCCCAAGGCGCGTTTCGTATACCCAGGTATGCAAGGCGGGCTTTCTTCGCCTCGGCCCTCACTATTTTCCAATCGCCGCGTCTAATGTTTTGTAACGGAGGACTTCCATGAACCGTCCACGCCAATTCCACTCTCGCTCAGGAATCGTCCTGAGCACCTGCGCGCTTTTCATCCTCGCCCTGGCAGCGCACGCGTCCGATCACCGCGGTGCATTCACCGAGGAGTTCCACCAGACCTATGCCCTGACTGCCGACGGCCGTGTAGAGCTCGATAACATCAACGGCGCGGTTCACATCTCCACCTGGGAGCGGAACGAAGTCAAAGTGGATGCCGTCAAGTACGCCGACTCCAAGGAACGGCTCGAGCAGGCGCGCATCGACATCGATTCCGGCAACGACCATCTTTCAATTCGCACCAAGTATCCCGGCCACGATCTCACTTTCAACTGGGGCTCGCACAATAATCCGGCCACCGTCGAATACACTCTGACCGTGCCACGCGGCGCGCGCCTCGACGAGATCAAACTGATCAATGGCGCCCTCAACATCACGGGCGCAAAGGGTGAGGTACACGCCTCCTGCATCAACGGCAGACTGGAGGCTCACAACCTCTCCGGCCGCGCCGATCTCTCCACCATCAACGGCCACCTGGACGCCAAGTTTGACGACCTTTCCGGTTCGTCCATCAAACTGAGTTCCGTCAACGGCTCGATGGAGATGACGATTCCTTCGGATTCGAAAGCGGAGATCGAGGCCAGCACAGTTTCCGGCGGGATCGAGAATGACTTCGGCTTGCACGTGAATCATCACAGCTTCGTCGGCCACGACCTGCGCGGCGAACTGGGCAACGGCGGCCCGCGCATTAAACTCTCCAACGTGAATGGGCGCATCGAAATCCACCACGCCTCCGATGGCCGCGCCCTCAGCCCCTCGAAAGACCTGGGCCATCGCGACAAAGATGACGATGACGACAGCGAAATCTAGCGGAGGGTCGGGCCCGGTCTCAGGAGACTTGTGCAGATCGGGAAGGGCACGACTTCAGTGGCTGCGGAAAAACTTAGTTTTTGGCGTGCTGCAGTCCTCCGCAACCTGCTTTCGTGCTCGCTTTTGGCCTAGATCGAGCCCGGCCC